>JACXTT010000754.1_pt1 | contig 55411 bp, 47 predicted proteins | sample 9270951 | NCBI WGS metagenome assembly JACXTT01 (sample SAMN15532306, study PRJNA645909) | rock metagenome | isolation source: weathered quartz diorite | place: Puerto Rico | collected 2017-06-21
CGAAGCGGCGCGCGAGATCCCGCGCCAGCTCCGGCTGCGCGACATCGGCGGCATCATCGTGATCGACTTCATCGACATGGAGATCGAGGGCAACAAGCGCGCGGTGTTGGATCAGCTGCGCCAGGAGCTGCGCAAGGATCGCGCGCGCACCAAGGCCTTCGCCGTCTCGGATCTCGGGCTGGTCGAGATGACGCGGCAGCGCGAGCGCTCGAGCCTGCTCCACTACTACACCGAGGACTGCCCCCACTGCGGCGGCCTCGGCAAGGTGCCTTCGCACGAGACCATGCTGGTCAAGCTCGAGCGCGCGATGCGCCGCGTGGCCGCGATCGGGACCGAGAAGCGCATCACCCTCAAGGTCAATCCCGAAGTCGCGCTCTACTTCGTCGAGCAGGAGGCGCGACGCTTCGCCGAGCTCGAGAAGCGCTTCAGGCTCCAGGTCGACCTCAAGGACGACCCCCAGCTCAAGCGTGGCGACATGAAGGTCTACACCGACAAGAAGCTCGACATCACGAAGCAGGTGGTGGGCGCGGTCCCGGGCACCTAGGGATGGACTGCGCACCGGACGTGTTGCTGCGCCGCTTCGATCATCCCGACGAAGCCCGTGCCTTGAGCCGCGGCAAGTTCGAGATCGTGAGGATCGGGGGTCTCACGCTGGGGCGCGCCACGTATCAACCGGGCTGGAAGTGGTCGGTCGACGTGGGGCCTGCGCTCGGCCAGCGCTTGTGCCGGCTCGAGCACGTGGGCTTGGTGGTATCCGGCGCCGCGACGGTCGCGTTCGAGGACGGTCGCGTGGTCGAGCTCGGCGCCGGCGAGTTGTTCCACGTGCCAGCGGTCCCGCACGACAGCTGGGTGATCGGCGACCAGCCCTACGTCTCGCTGCACTTCCTCGAAGCGGATCGATACGCCCGCTGAGCGGGGGCGCGCGGCGCCTCAGTCGCGGACCACGCGGAAGCTGAGCGGGCGCTGCAGGCGCTCGAAGCCGCTGCGCGAGGGCTGATCGGTATCGACGATCACGCGCTCCAGCGAGCGCATCGCGTTGAGGTCGTTGATCCCCGCGGCAGAGGGCGGCGGCCCCTCGACGACCAACACCAGCCGTGCGCGCACCTGGAGCAGGTTCCAAGCGTCGGCCGCTTCGTGGCTGGGCGGGAAGCCCGGCAGCACAACGATCAGGTCCGCCTCGGGCGGCGTCTGCTGGAGCGGCTCGATCGCCGCGTACGAGGTCGGCCAGCTCGGCAGCGTGAGCAGCACGTGGGCGAGTCCCGACACGTTGTGCAGCTCGTAGACCTCGTTGGCGGCGGGCACCCGCCTGAACTGCACCGTGGCGCCGAGCCGGAAGTCGGCGCGATCGAGCAGCAGCGGCGCGGCGACGCGGGCCGCAGAAGACGCGGCGGGAGCCGGGCCCTGGGCCGGAGCCGGAGGACCGGCGGTCATGCAGCCCGCCACCACGCCCAACCCGAAAGCGACCGCCACCGCGGCTTTGCCATTCATCGGATCACTCCATCTCGAAGGCCACGTAGAGCAGGCGGCCGAGTCGGTTGACCTGCAGCACCACCGCCGCGCCTTCGCCCAGAGTCGAGAGCGCGTCGCGTAGCGACGCCAGCGTCGGCGTCGGCTGGCGGTTGATCGACACCACCACGTCGCCAGGCTCGAGCTCGTCGGCAGTGAAGGGCGCGTCGGCGGCGCGCGCGGCGATCAGGACGCCCGCGGGCTGACGCAGCCACGGCAGCCGCGCCGCCAGCTCATCGCTCAGGTCGAGCGCCAGCACGCCGAGCTTGGGCACGAGATTGTCCTGCGGATTCACCAGGTTCTCGAAATGCGGGGTGTCCTCTGCGCGCTCCGCGACCGTGACCGAGATCGGGATGCGCTTGCCACCGCGCTCGATCGCGAGCAGCACCGACTGACCCGGCTGGGCGCGGTAGAGATTGACGTCGAGCTGGCGCCCGTTCTCCATGGTCTTGCCGTTCATCTGCACGACTCGATCGCCGGGCACGAGTCCGGCGCGCGCGGCCGGCCCGCCGGGACGCACGTCGCCCAACACCACGCCCCAGTCCTCGGCCAGGCCGAGCCCCTTGGCCAGCGTGGGGGTGATGGTCTGGGCGTTGATGCCGATCTCGCCGCGGCGCACGCGGCCCTGCGCGCGCAGCTGCGTCGCGACCGCCCTGGCGATGTTGCTCGGCGCCGCGAAGCCGATCCCTTCGCTGCCGCCCGAGCGGCTGAAAATCAGCGTGTTGACTCCGATCACCTCGCCCGACAAGTCGACCAATGGGCCACCGCTGTTGCCGGGATTGATCGCGGCGTCGGTCTGCAGGTAGACCATGCGCGACTCGGGCTCGAGCTGGCGCGCGACCGAGCTGATGATGCCCATGCTGACACTGTTCTCGAGTCCGAGCGGGCTGCCGAAGGCGAGCGCGACCTGACCCGGTTTCAGCGCGTCGGAGTCGCCGAACCCGAGATGCGGGAGATGGGCGCCTTCCACCTTGATCACGGCCAGATCGGTCTCACGGTCCACGCCCACGACGCGCCCTTCGACCCAGCGACCGGGTGGTTTCAGCAGCGACTGCCGCGGGGACTCCGACGGCCCCGGCTGACGAAGCATCACGCGCAACCGATGCGCGCCCTGGACCACGTGCGCGTTGGTGAGGATGTAGCCGTCGTCGGAGATCAGGAATCCGGAGCCGCCGCGCCGCTCCCGTCCCAGCAGCTCTTCGATGACGCGGGCCTCCGATCCGGGCGGGCCGTAGGCGGTCACCGCGATCTGGACCACCGCCGGAGCGACGCGCGCGGCGACGCTCTCGAGCTCGTGGCTGAAGGCGCCGAGAGCGGCCGGAGCGTGCCGCGTCTCCGCCCGGGAACTCGTCGCCGTGGCTGCCGCCAGCGCGATGACCGAAGCCCATTGAGTCCAACGCCCGAACATGCCTCTCCTCCTCGCGTGAGATCGGATCCGATCCAGCGTCCTTGGGCCGGAGCATAGCCTGTCGCGGCGCTCGCGGGCGGGGGCGAAGCGACCCTCGGCGGCCTTGACCGATTCCCGCAAGCCGTGATACAAAACCGCGTTGCGTCGGCTCCTTCGAGACCTCATCCGCGCTCCAGCGCGTCTCGAAACGGGCTTCGAAGATCGAACCAACCGCTGGCGAATCAGGAGCTTCCGTGTACGCAATCGTGGATATCAATGGCACGCAGACCAAGGTCCACCCGGACGAGACGCTGGACCTGCCTCGGCTCAGCGGCGAGCCGGGCAAGCAGGTCAGCTTCGAGAACGTGCTGATGGTGTGCGACGGCGACAGCATCACCGTCGGCAAACCCTACCTGAAGGGTGCGAGCCTCACGGTGGAGGTGCTCGAGCACTTGCGCGGTCCCAAGCTGCGCGTGTTCAAGTTCAAGCGTCGGCGCGAGTATCGGCGCCGCATTGGTCATCGCGACTCGCTCACGCGGGTGCGCGTGACCAGCATCAAGGCTTAGGAGCAACACATGGCGCACAAAAAAGGTCAGTCCTCGTCCAAAAACGGGCGCGAGTCGAACGCGCAACGACTGGGGGTGAAGCGATTCGGTGGACAGCGGGTCCATGCCGGCAGCATCCTGGTCCGGCAGCGGGGCACGCGATTTCATCCCGGAGAAAACGTGGGTCAAGGCAGCGACGACACGTTGTTCGCGCTGATCGATGGACACGTCAAGTTCACGCGCTGGGGCCGTGACCGCAAGCGCGTTCACGTGGTGCCGGTTCAGGCGGCGGCCGAGAGCGCCTAGCCCAGCGTCCGTTCGAGATCCGGCGCCACGCCCAGGATCGACTCGGGCGTGGCGCTTCGGTTTGAGAGCCCACCAGGAGGGGGAGCCGTGAAGCGCAAGGTGGCAGTGATCGGAGCCGGCAACGTCGGCGCCAGCGCGGCGCTGTTCGTCGCCGAGCGCGGACTCGCCGACGTGACCTTGATCGACATCGTCGAGGGCATGCCGCAGGGCAAGGCGCTCGACATGCAGCAGGCGGCGCCGTTGTGGCACAAGGGCGGCCGCATCGAGGGCGCCAACGATCTCTCCGCGGTGCGCGGCGCCGACCTCGTGATCATGACCGCCGGGTTCCCACGCAAGCCCGGCATGTCACGCACCGATCTGCTCAAAGCCAACGCCGACATCGTCCGGCCCGCCGCCGAGGCGGTGAAGCAGCACGCGGGAAACGCCTACGTCGTGGTCGTGACCAACCCGCTCGACGTCATGGCGAATCTGTTCTGGAAGGTGAGCGGTTTTCCCAAGTCGCGAGTCATGGGCATGGCCGGCATCCTCGATGCGGCGCGCTTCCGGGCCTTCATCGCGATGGAGCTCGGCATCTCGGGCGGCGACGTGCAGGCGATGGTGCTGGGCGGGCATGGCGACTCGATGGTGCCTCTGCCGCGCTATACCACCGTCGGCGGGATCACCATCACCGAGTTGATCGCGCCCGACCGCCTCTCGCAGATCGTCCAACGCACCCGCGACGGCGGCGCCGAGATCGTGAAGCTGCTGAAGACCGGCTCGGCCTACTACGCGCCCGCCATGTCGGCGGTCGAGATGGCCGAGGCCGTGCTCACCGACCAGAAGCGCCTGGTCCCGTGCTCGGTGCTGCTGCAGGGCGAGTACGGCATGAAGGATTTGTTCATCGGCGTTCCGGTGGTGCTGGGCGGGCAGGGAGTCGAGAAGATCGTCGAGCTGCAGCTCGCGCACGACGAGTTGGCGGCGCTCAAGAAGTCGGGCGCCGATGTCGCAGCCGCGATCGCGGAGCTGAGCGGCGCCACGGTGTAGTCGAGGCGGTCGACGCTGGCCCGCGTGGCTGTGAGCTCCAGCCACGCGGACCGGTGAAGTAACTTCAGTGGGTGCGAACGATCTTCTCGTTCTGTGCCACGTCGCCCGTCGCGAACCTCAGCAGGTAGACGCCTGCCGGTGCGAGGCGGTGGTTGTCGTCGAGACCGCTCCACACCACCTTGCGCACCCCCGCGGCTTGGAGACCATCGACCAGGCGCGCGATGCGCCTCCCCCGCAGGTCGTAGATTACGAGCGAGACTTTAGCGTCATGGGCGAGGCCGTACTCGATCGCGGTCTCCGATACGAACGGGTTCGGCGCCGAGCGAGACAGGTAGCTGCGCGCGGGCACCGTGCCCGGAGGCACACTCGTGATCTGCGAAGGGCTCAGGAGCGTGAAGCCCGACTCGTTGCCATGACGATCGATCGCCGAGGCCTTGTAATACGAGACCCCTGGCTCGTACGCGTCGTCCTGCAACGAAGCGGTCATCGGTTGGCCGATTCGGTTCCCGACGGACGGCACGAAGCCCGACGACGTGCCTTTGTAGATCGAGTAGTGCCAGAGGTCGGCTTCCGAGTTCGGTGACCAGTGGAGCCGAACCGTCGTGCCTCCGGCGTAACCGCCGGCGAAGTTCTGCGGCGCTCCGGGCGCGAGGTTGTCGACCGAGTGTCCGCCTGCCTGCGGCGAGACCACGAAGATGCTCGCCCCCGCATTGGTGTGCGCGGCGACCACGAAGGAGTCGCTTGCCGACCCCTGAGCGGTGGAATCCGTGTGTGTTGGTGTGAGCAATGTGTAGGTCTGGAGAGATGAAGGCGTGTACGAGATCAGGTTCCAGTGGCCGGCCGGGAAGTCGGAATACTTCGCCGACTCGGCCACGCGCTTGAATTCCGGCATCAGGCCAGCTGGATCGGAGAGCCGCGCCGCGCTCGCGCCTCCCGGCTCCTTGCGCCAGAGGCTGTAGGCGGTCGTAGTGGTCGACAGCCCACCGCCGTCCGAGAGCGGCTTGTTGACATTGACCCAGACCCAACCACCCTCGTCGCCAGCGACGTCGACGATGGACGAGATCGTGGCTCGATAGTTCTGCACCCACGCCTGCTCTCCGTTGGGTAGGACCCGGTTGAGACCGCCGCCGCTACCGGCGATGTAGGCACCTCCGACGCCGTCGGTGACGAGCAGCACGGGCGCACCCACGGAGAAATCGACGCCCCCAGGCTCCCACATCGGCGCTCCGGCGAGGCTCAGACGTTGAACGAGCGTAGTCGTGGGGCCGCTCTGCCATGCCGTGATCACGCCACCGCTCACATCGAGGAATATGTTGGGATTGGATTCGACGGCGGGCGTGCTCGCGACGGCGAGACCATTGGCAGTCCACAGGGCTGCCCCGGTTCCGTCGAAGTGCTGGGCGTAGATGTCGGTACCCGTGACCCCCGAATTCCGGGCGTCGGTCCACACCACGAAGGCTCCGCCCGATCCGTCTTCGACCATGACCTCTTGGTTCTGGTCGCCTGCCCCGGTCGCGATCGCGACGCCATTCGTCGTCCACAATGAGTTGCCGTTCGCGTCGACCCGTTGTGCGTAGAGATCGAAGTCCGATCCATTCCGCCTGTCCATCCAAACCGCGATCATGCCGCCCGAGCCGTCACGAATCGCGCGCGTGAAGAATTGCTGGCCGGCCGCGACACACACCGGCAGCCCGCCCGAAGTCCACGCGACCGTCCCCGCCGAGTTGATGCGCTGTGCATAGAGGTCCGAAACGCCGAGTGTCCCGGGGCGTGAGTCTTCCCAGATGAAGTAGCACCCACCTGCTTCGTCCGGGACCGGGGCCGCGGTGGGCGTGGTGTAGGCCACGTCGCCGGTCGGGATGACCTGAACGCCGTTGGCGGTCCACTGTGGGACTCCCGCGGCGTTGAGTTTCTGCGCGAAGAATTGGTTGGTCCCCTGCGCGCTTCGCTCGTCGTGCCACACGATGAAAGTGTTCCCCGCGGCATCGGTGGCGACGTAGGGCTGGTTCTGGGCGTTGGGGGCGTTGCAGATCGTCAGGACGCCCCACGGAGAGCCACCCGCGGAGTTGATCCGTTGAGCAAAGATGTCGCCGTTGATACCGCCGGTGGCCGCGAAGACGATGCCGCCGCTTCCATCCGCGGCCCCAGAGTAAGGAGTGATGCTCGGACCCACGGTCCAGACCACGGCTCCGGCGACGGCAGTTCTCTTGGTTACGGGTCCCTGGCCACAGATCAATCCCCCGGACCCATCCGAGACAGGGAAGTTGGTCGAAGTCGTGAATCCACCCGGCACCCACTGCGCGCGCGCCGGCGGTACCACGAAGCAAGGAGCGAGCATCAGGAGCGTTGCGGTGATCTTAATGGTCAGCCTCATATCCCCTCCTCGGGTGCGGCGAGACCCACTCGTCTCAGGCGCGGAATTCTACGCCGCCGCGATTGAACGACCTACGGGATAAGAACTGGCCGGGGGGCGATTTCGACAAGCCTGGGGCCCCTATGCTACGTTCTCGTCCCGTGTTCGAACACGGGACTCATTCCACGCCGCCCGAGGATCAGGGGATCAGCCTCAGGCGGCGTGCCCCTTTTCGGTCGGATCGCTCGCCGCGCGGTGCCGCTCGATGACCTCGGTGCTCGCCGTCGTTCCGGCCCGCTACGGCGCCACGCGCTTCCCCGGCAAGCCGCTGGCGGCGCTGTGGGGCAAGCCCATGCTCCAGCACGTGTGGGAGCGGGCGCGCTCGGCGCGCGGCATCGACGCCTTGCTGATCGCCACCGACGACGAGCGCATCGCGGCGGCGGCCCGCAGCTTCGGCGCGGAGATCGAGATGACCTCCTCCGCGCTCTCGAGCGGCACCGACCGCGTGGCCGAGGTGGCACGCCGGCGCCCATCCTTCGGCCTGGTGCTCAACCTCCAGGGCGACGAGCCCGAGCTCGACGCGCGGGCCGTGGAAAAGCTGGTCCAGGTGATGCGCGACGATCCGTCGATCGACATCGGCACGCTGGCGCATCGCGAAGAAACGCCGAGCGCGCTGGCCGCGGAGGACGTGGTCAAGGTGGTGGTGGACGGGTCCGGATTCGCGCTCTACTTTAGCCGCGCCGACCTCGCGCGCGGGTCGCGCGGCGGTCCGGCGCTACGCCATGTCGGTGTCTACGGTTTTCGGCGCGAGTGCTTGCTGGAGTTCGCGAGCTGGCCGGCGAGCCCGCTCGAAAAGGCGGAACGGCTCGAGCAGCTGCGTGCGCTCGAGCGCGGAGTGAAGATCAGAGTCGTCACGGGGGCGCGGGCGGGTTCGGGGATCGATACGCCCGAGCAGCTGGCGGCATTGGAGCGGCGCGGCCCGACCTAGGACGCGCGCGGCATCGAGATCAACGAGGAGACCGGGATCATGGCGAAGATCGTGGTGGTGACGGGCGGGGTCGTGTCGTCGCTGGGGAAAGGCATCGCGTCGGCGTCGCTGGGGCTCCTGCTCAAGTCGCGCGGCCTGCGCGTGACGCTGCAGAAGCTCGATCCCTACCTCAACATCGATCCCGGCACGATGAGCCCGTTCCAGCACGGAGAAGTGTTCGTCACCGACGACGGCGCCGAGACCGATCTCGATCTCGGACACTACGAGCGCTTCACCGGGATCTCGGTCACGCGCAGCCACAACGTCACCGCGGGCCAGGTCTACGACGCCATCCTCTCCAAAGAACGCCGCGGCGATTACCTGGGCCGCACCGTGCAGGTCATCCCGCACGTCACCGACGAAATCAAGCGCCGCATCCATTCGCTCGGGATCGCCACCCAGGCCGACGTGCAGATCGTGGAGATCGGCGGCACGGTGGGCGACATCGAGTCGCTGCCCTTCCTCGAGGCGGTGCGCCAGCTCAAGCTCGAGCATCGCCGCGACGTGCTGTTCGTGCACGTCACCCTGGTGCCATTCATCCGGGCCGCGCGCGAGATGAAGACCAAGCCCACCCAGCACTCGGTCAAGGAGCTGCGCGAGATCGGCATCCAGCCCGACGTGCTGCTGTGCCGCACCGAGGCGCCGCTCTCGGACGACGTGCGCGAAAAGATCGCGTTGTTCTGCAACGTTCCGACCGAGGCGGTGATCGCGGCGGTCGACGTCGATTCGATTTACGAGGTGCCGAGCGTGTTCCACGGCGGTGGGCTCGACGAGCTGGTGGTGCGCGAGCTGGGCCTCGAGGCCGGACCGCCCGAGCTCAAGGCCTGGAACGAGTACGTCGGCCGGGTCAAGAACCCGACCCGTCATTGCGTGATCGGCGTCGTCGGCAAGTACACTCACGTGCGCGACGCCTACAAGAGCATCATCGAATCCTTCGTTCACGCCGGGGCCGCCAACGAGGCACGGGTCGAGCTGCGCTGGATCGAAGGCGAGGACGTCGAGCAGCAGGACGCGGCGCCCTACCTCAACGACGTCGACGGGGTGCTGGTGCCGGGCGGCTTCGGCGAGCGCGGCATCGAAGGCAAGATCGAAGCGGCGCGCTTCGCGCGCGAGCGCGGCGTGCCCTATTTCGGGCTGTGCCTGGGCATGCAGGTGGCGACCATCGAGTTCGCGCGCAACGTGGCCGGCTGGAAGGAAGCCAACTCGAGCGAGTTCGATCCGCAGGCCCCGCAGAAGGTGATCGATCTGATGGACGAGCAGAGCGGCGTCACCGAGAAGGGCGGCACCATGCGCCTGGGATCGTTCCGCTGCCAATTGAAGGAAGGCAGCCTGGCGCGCCACGCCTACGGCAAGCCCGAGATCGAAGAGCGGCATCGCCATCGCTACGAGTTCAACAACCGATTCGCGGCCCAGCTCCAGTCGCGCGGCTTGGTGCTGTCGGGCAAGTGCGTCGGTCGCGAGCTGGTGGAGATCGTCGAGCTGCCCGACCATCCTTGGTTCCTCTCGGTTCAATTCCATCCCGAGCTCAAGTCGCGGCCGCACGATCCGCACCCGCTGTTCGTCGACTTCGTGCGCGCGGCGCTGGAGCGGAGGCGTGCCCGCCTCGGGCACGACGACTACACCGCCGCGGATCGCGCGGCCGAAGCGCTGGCCGCGCGTGACGAGCTCGACGAAGAGCCTACGCGTGAGCGCCGCCGGGGTGTGCCACGGCCGGCATGAAGCGGTTCGCGATCGGCGGAGCGGAAGCGGGTACGCCGCGCCTGCTGATCGTGGCGGGGCCGTGCGTGGTCGAGGGCGCCGAGCTCTGCCTGCGGGTGGCCACCCAGCTCAAGGCGTGGTGCGCCGCGCGCGAGCTGCCGTACGTCTTCAAAGCTTCGTACGCCAAAGCCAACCGCTCGAGCGCGCGGTCGTTCCAGGGATTACCGCGTGAGCAGGCGCTCGAGATCCTGGGCCGCGTGCGGCGCGAGCTGCAGGTGCCGGTGCTGACCGACGTGCACGCCGAGGACGAGGTCGCCGACGCCGCGCGAGTCGCGGATGCGCTCCAGATTCCCGCGTTCTTGTCGCGGCAGACCTCCCTGATCCAGGCGGCGGCGCGCAGCGGCCGCGCGGTGAACCTGAAGAAGGGCCAGTTCCTGGCCCCCGACGACATGCAGCAGGCGGTCGACAAGCTGACCGCCGCTGGGGGGGAGAAGATCCTGCTCACCGAGCGCGGCACGAGCTTCGGCTATCACGACCTCGTCGTCGACATGCGCGGCCTGGTCACGATGCGCGAGCTGGGCTGGCCGGTGCTCTACGACGCGACCCACAGCCTGCAGCGTCCGGGTGGCGAGGTCAGCGGCGGACAGCGTCGGTTCGCGGTGCCGCTGATGCGCGCCGCCGTCGCCTGCGGCATCGACGGCCTGTTCTTCGAGACTCACCCCGATCCAGCCCGCGCGCAATCCGACGCCGCCACGCAGCTGCCGCTGGCCGAGGCGGAGGCTTTCCTCGACGAGGCCCTTGCGGTCCACGAGCGGGCACGGAACCTGGGCCATGCCTAAGCGTGAGCGCAGGCCCAGCGCCAAGGACCCGACACCGACGCTCCCCAAGCCCGGACCACTGGTCGCGCCGCGCCGGCCGCCCTCACCGGAATCGGTGGTCGAGCACCTGATCGAAGAGACCCCGGGCGTCTCGGCGCCGCACCCGCTCCCCTCGCCCCAGCGCGCCGCGCCGATCGAAGGCCCGGTGCGCATTCTGTTCATGGACCTCGACGGCACGCTCACCAACGGGCTGATCACGTTCGACCTCCACGGCGACCAGCGCCACTTCGGGATCCGCGACGGGCTCGCGCTGCAATGGGCCAAACAGCACGGCATCCGCCCGGTGGTGATCTCGGGCCGCTCGTCGCAGGCGGCCGAGCTGCGCATGAAAGATCTCGATCTGGAGTTCTACTTCGGGATCCAGGACAAAGTGGCCGTCGCCGATCAGGTCCGCCGCCGCGAGCAGGCGGAGTGGTGGCAGTGCGTCATGGTGGGCGACGACCTGCCCGACGTCGCCCTGATGAGGAGGGTGGGCTGGCCGATCGCGGTCTGCGACGCGGTGCCCGAGGTCAAGCACTTCGCGCGCACCGTCACCACGGCGCGCGCCGGATACGGCGCCATCCGGGAGGTGGTCGAGACGCTGCTCAAGCACAACCGGGTCTGGCCGAAGGTGCTGGCCCACTACGAGGCGACGTGAAGACCGCGCGCAAGATCGGAGCGCGCAAGGCCGGCGCCGGCCGCGCCAACGGCCGAGCACCGGGCAACCGGGAAGGGTCCGCGGCGAAAGCCGGCACGGCCGCGAAAGGCGCCCCCGATCTGCTGGCCTTGGCGCAGCAGGTCGTGCGCACCGAGGCGGCGGCGGTGGCCGCGCTCGAGCGCAAGCTGGGCGCCGACTTCCTGCACGCGATCGACTTGCTGGCCGCCTGTCGCGGCAAGGTCATCGTGTCGGGCGTGGGGAAGTCGGGACTGTTGGCCCACAAGCTGGCCGCGACGTTCACCAGCACCGGCACGCCGGCGGTGTTCCTGCATCCCGTCGACGCCTTGCACGGCGACTCGGGCTTGTTCATGCCGGGCGACGTCGCGCTCTTCATCTCGAAGAGCGGCGGCAGCGAGGAGCTGCTGGCGCTGCTGCAGTACCTCGAGCGCCACGGGATTCCGTTGTTGAGCATCGTGGCCACGCCCGGCTCGGCGCTGGGGCGGCGCAGCAGCGTCACGCTGCTCACCGGCCCGTTGCGCGAGGCCTGCCCGATGGATCTCACGCCGACCACCAGCATCACCGCGGCGCAGGTGATGGGGGATTGCCTGGCGGTGGCGCTGCTCGAGCGCCGTGGGTTCCGGGCCGAGGACTTCCGCTTCCTGCATCCGGGTGGCGTGATCGGGGGCGTGGCCTCGCGGCGGGTGGGGGAGCTGATGCACGAAGGGCTGGCGCTGCCGCGGGTGCGCGCCACCGCTCCCCTGCGCGAGGTCATGCTCGAGATCATGGCCAAACGGCTCGGGATCACCACCGTGGTGGATGCCAAGGGCAAGCTGTGCGGCGTGATCTCGGACGGTGACTTCAAGCGCATTCTGGTCAAGTACCAGGATCCGTGGAGTCTGGTGGCCAGAGACGTGATGAGCCGCGAGCCCACGACGATCGGCCGCGAGGCGCTGGTCGCGACCGCGGTGCGCCTGATGGAGGACCGGCAGGCCGGACCGATCACCGCGCTGGTCGTGACCGACGAAGCGCGGCGGCCGATCGGCGTTCTCCACCTGCATGACTGTCTGAAGGCGGGGTCCTCGGCCCTCTGATCCGCACGCTCGCGTCCAGCAGGCGCGCCCCGAGCGAATAAGAGGGCGAGCGAGCGAGCCGGACCCTCGACGGGCGGTGACTCGCGGCCGACGTTCGCACGTCAAGTCCATGCGAGCGGAACCCGATAACAGCCTTCGATGGAGAATGGCATAGGCCGTGCTTGCGGGTGCCCTGGCCCTTTGTTAGCGTCGACCGGGAGAGACACACGAGAACCTGACGCGCCTTCGGAATGGCGACGGCCGAGAGCTCTCGCCGAAGGACATCCCCGATGCAGCTCCACTTCAGCCCTCGAAGGGTGCGGTCCTGGATCGCCGCGGCGACGATCCTGGTCGCCGGGGCGGGTTGCGGGCAGGCACCGCGCGCCGTGCCGGGACCTTCCGGCGGCGAGCTGCCGGATCAGGAGGTCACCGACTTCGTGGTCACCGAGACCGATGCCGGACAGCCGGAGTGGACGCTGTACGCGCGTAACGCCGCCATTTTCAATGCTCGCAACGCCATCGTGGCCCACGGCGTGAGGGTGGACTTCTTCGACGAGAAGGGGGCTCGTTCCTCGACCCTGACCGCGCGCGAAGGGGACCTGAACCAGCAGCGGCACGACATGGTGGCGCGGGGCAACGTCGTGCTCCAGACCACCGAGGGCACGCGCATGTCGACCGAGGAGCTGCAGTTCCTGAATCAGAAACAGAAGATCGTGTCCGACAAGTTCGTGAGGGTCGAACGCGCCGGCGACGTGTTGACTGGCGTCGGCTTCGAGAGCGATCCGAACCTGCACCATTTCGAATTCAAGAAGCAGGTCAAGGCCACCGTGCGCACGCAGTCCGGCGGCATCCTCGAGGGCAAGGACGGCCACAAGTGAGCGACGGGCTCCAGACTTCGGGCAGCGAAGGCGTCGTGGCCGAGGGCTTGGTGCGCTACTACGGCAAGTGGCGCGTGGTGAGCGACGTCAGCATGGAAGTGCGCCGCGGCGAAGTCGTGGGGCTATTGGGACCCAATGGCGCCGGCAAGACCACCACGTTCTACATGGTGGTCGGATTGCTGCGGCCGTCGGCGGGGAGGATCAAGCTCAATGGCCGGGACATCACCGAGCAGCCCATGTTTCGGCGCGCGCGCATGGGGCTCGGCTACTTGGCGCAAGAGGCCAGCATCTTCCGGCGCCTCACCGTGCGCGAGAACATCCTGGCCGTGCTCGAGACCATGCCGCTCACCAAGGCCGAGCGCGCGGACCGGCTGGCGCAGCTGCTCGACGAGCTCAATCTCACTCATCTGGCCGATCGACAGGCCCACAAGCTTTCGGGAGGCGAGCGCCGGCGCGTCGAAATCACGCGCGCCCTGGCGCGCCGGCCTTCTTTCATTCTCCTCGACGAGCCGTTCGTGGGCATCGATCCCATCGCGGTCGCCGAGATCCAGGACATCGTCGGCCGCCTGCGCCAGCGCGGGCTGGGCGTGCTGATCACCGACCACAACGTGCGCGAGACGCTGCGGATCACGGACCGTGCCTACATCATGTACGAGGGGCGCATCCTGATGCACGGGTCGGCCGAGCAGCTGGCCGGCGATCCCAAGGCGCGCGAGATCTATCTGGGCGAGCGGTTCAGCCTGTGAACGGAGTCGGATGACATGGAAATCAAACACTCGCTGAACCTATCCCAGCGGCCGGCGCTGATCATGACCCAGCGCCTGCAGCAAGCGCTCAAGCTGCTGCAGGTGCCGACGCTCGAGCTGCAGGCGATCCTCAAGCAGGAGATCATGCAGAATCCGATGCTCGAAGAAGTCGACGAGCTGACGGAGAACGAGGACATCGCGAAGGAAGAGTCGCCGGACGAGAAGGCCAACGAGGAGGCGGAGGAGCCGACCGAGGACGACCCGATCGACTGGTCCGATTACATTCAGGACGGCCTCGACCGGACTTACATCCCACAGAGCGAGATCAATCCCGAGTTCCTCGAGAAGGTCCCGGTCACGCGCACGACGCTGGCCGAGAGCCTGCTCGAGCAGCTGCACTTCCTGAGTCTGTCCGCCGACCACCTGCGCATCGCCGAATTCCTGGTGGGCTCCCTCGATGAGCGCGGCTATCTCTCGATCGCGCTCGAGGACGTCAGCCAGGCCACCAGCCGCCCGGTCGAGGAGATCGAGCGCGTGCTGCACGTGATCCACGCGCTCGAGCCGATCGGCGTGGGCGCGCGGGATCTGCGCGAGTGCCTGTTGATCCAGCTCGAGACGAAAAGCCAGCGGGACACCCTGGTGTGGCGCCTGATCCACGACCAGTTCGACAATCTGGTCAATCGCCGTTTCCCCGAGATCGCCCGCCATCTCAAGTGCTCGGTCGAAGAGGTCCAAGCGGCCGCCGACGAGGTCGCGACCCTCAATCCCAAGCCCGGGCTCGAGGTGTCGGCCGAGGATCCGAAGTACGTGGTGCCAGACCTGATCGTGGAGCGCGTCGACGACGACTACATCGTGCTCCTCAACGACCGCAACGTGCCGCGGCTCAGGATCTCCTCCGCCTACGAGAGCGTGCTCAGGGAGCGCAAGAATTCCGACAAGGGCACGCCGGGAGGCGACACGCGCGCCTACATCCAGAACAAGCTCAATTCCGCCCGCTGGCTCATCCAGACCATCGAGCAGCGCCGGCGCACCATGATCAAGGTCATGAACTGCATCATTCGCGAGCAGCGCGAGTTCTTCGACAAGGGCATCGCGTTCCTGCGGCCGCTCACGCTGCAGCAGGTGGCGCGTCAGATCGACATGCACGAGTCCACGGTGAGCCGCGTGTGCAGCGGCAAGTACGTGCAGACGCCGCGTGGGGTGTTCGAGCTGAAATTCTTCTTCTCCAGCGGGCTGGAGACCGAGGACGGCGAGGACGTCTCGGCGCGCACCGCCAAGGACATCATCAAGACCCTGATCGAGGAGGAGGACAAGAAGGAGCCGCTGTCCGACCAGCGCATCGCCGAGCTGTTGCACGAGAAGGGGCTGCGGATCGCCCGCCGCACCGTGGCCAAGTACCGCGAGCAGCTCAGCATCCTGCCGGCGCGCTTCCGTCGCCGGGTGGCCTGACGATTCGAGGGCATTCTGCGCCTTCGCACACCGAGAGGGTGGCCATGCGCATCCAACTGACCGTGCGTCACTGCGAGCTGGACCCGGAGGATCGCCTGCTGGCCGAGCAGCGCCTGGAGAAGCTGTCCCGCATCGCGCGTGACGCTCAGGAAGCGTTCGTGATCGTGACCCAGGAAAAATACCGCTATCACGCCGACATCACGCTGCGCTTGCGCGGTCGCGAAGTGACCAGCCGCGAAGAAGCCGACGGCGCCCGCACCGCCATCGAGCGCGCCGCCGACCGGCTCGAGCAGCAAGTGCGCCGGCTCAAGGACAAGCGCCTCGAGCAGCGCCGCGGCGACCGCACGCGGGCGGCCGATTATTTCCAGCCTCCCGCTCCCGAGTCGGGCGAGGAGTGGGACGCCCGGGGCGACGCGGCGGGGGACGAGGAATAGTCGGTGCAGAACCTGACTGCGGCCCGCCTCTACGAAGATCAGCGCGACGAGCTGCAGCTCGAGCCGCTCACCGAGTCGCTGGCCTCGAAGCGCGAGGTCACCGTGAGCGACATCAACCGCCCCGGCATGGCGTTGATGGGCTTCGTCGAAAACTTCCTGCCCGAGCGCATCCAGATCATCGCCCAGACCGAGCTCACCTATCTCGCCACGCTGTCACCGGATGAGCTGCGCTCGGCCATCGATCGCCTGTTCCGGTTCGAGATGCCGCTGATCGTGGTGTGCAAGGGCCTCGAGGTTCCGCCCTACATGATCGAGTGCGCCAACCGGGCCGAAGTGCCGATGCTGCGCACGCCCAAGAGCACGACTCCCTTCATCCACGCCTTGACCTCGTACCTCGACCACATGTTCGCGCCGGTCGCCACCGCGCACGGCTCACTGGTGGACGTCTATGGCGTGGGTCTGCTGTTCACCGGGCGCAGCGCCATCGGCAAGTCGGAGACGGCGCTCGATCTGGTGGAGCGCGGCCATCGGCTGGTGGCCGACGACGTGGTCACCATCGTGCGTCGCCAGGGCGATCTCCTGATCGGAAGCGGCAATCAGCTCTTGCGCCATCACATGGAGATTCGCGGACTGGGCATCATCGACGTGCAGGCCATCTTCGGCATCCGCTCGATCCGCCTGCAGAAGCGCATCGAGGTCGAAGTCAACCTCACCGACTGGTCGAGCGACGGCGACTACGAGCGCGTCGGTCTGGACGAACGCAAGACCCAATACCTCGACGTCGAGATCCCGCTGGTCACCGTGCCGATCACGCCGGGCAAGAACATCACCGTGATCGCCGAGGTCATCGCCCTCAACTACCTGGTCAAGGTCACCGGCGGTTATTCGCCGGCCGAGCGGCTCAACCAGCACCTGATCGAGCTCATGAAGCGCAAGAGCGCGGCCAAGGCCTGGGTGCGCGAGGACACCGAGTGATGCCCACGGTTCCCGCGCTGATCGTGACCCATGCCGATCTCGGCGCCGCGTTGCTGCGCGCCGCGACCAAGGTCTACGGGCCGGCCGACCAGGTCCACGTCGTCTCCAACGACGGGCTGTCCCGTGAGCAGCTCGAGCGCGAGATCGACACCCAGGTGGCGGCGTGGGAGCACGGCGGCCTCATCCTGGCCGACTTCTGGGGCGGTTCGTGCCATTTGTGCGGGATGGCCGCCGCGCGCGGCCACGGCGACGTGATCGTGGTCACCGGTCTCAATCTGCCGCTGCTCCTCGACTACCTCCACAACCGCGACCGCTTCGATTCGAAGGCGCTTGCGGAGCGCCTCCAGCAAAAGGGGCGCGACAGCATCCGACTCCACCACGACCAGAGCGCATGAGCTGGGCGCTCGTGCGGGTGGACGACCGGCTCATCCACGGGCAGGTGGTCGTGGCGTGGGGCCAGCATTTTTCCCCGCGCCGCATCTGGGTGGTGGACGATGCCGCGGCGTCGAGCGCCTGGGAGCGCGAGTTGTTGAGCTCGGCGGTCCCGGGCGTCGAAGTGCGAGTGGCGACCGTCGCCGAGGCGGCCGCGCAGCATGCGGCCGAGGCCGCCGCCGAAGGCCGCGCCTTCCTGTTGGTGCGCGACCTCAAGACGGCGCTGGCACTGTCCGACGCCGGGGCCACGATCCACACCCTCAACCTGGGCGGGATCCACTACACGCCCGGGCGCACGAAGATCAACGACTACATCTATCTGGACGAGGCCGATCGCGAGCGCGCGCGCCGGCTGGTCGCCCGCGGCGTCATCCTCGAGGTCCAGGACGTGCCTGCCACGCGTCCCCAGCCGCTGGCCGCGCTCGATCCCCAGATGGCCGGCTCCTGAGGCGCGGCTCGATGCGCCCGATCACTCTGGTCTTCATCGTTCACGACCACCAGCCGGTGGGCAATTTCGATGCGGTCGTCCGCGCCGCCCACGACGACGCCTACGCGCCGTTCCTGAGCTTCCTCGAAGCCCATCCTGACTTTCGCCTGGCGCTCCACACCAGCGGCCCGCTGCTGGATTGGATCGTGGCTCACGAGCCGAGCTACCTGGCGCGACTCCGCGCGCTGGTCGCGCGCGGCCAGGTCGAGCCGTGGGGCGGAGGACTCGAGGAACCGATCCTGGCCTCGATCCCCGAGCTCGATCGGCAGGGGCAAATCGGCGCGCTGGCCGACCGGCTCGAGCGCACGCTCGGGCAGAGGCCGCGCGGCCTGTGGCTGACCGAGCGGGTGTGGGAGCCGGGACTGGCCTCGAGTCTGCGCACGGCCGGCGTCGAATACACGGCGGTCGACGACGCGCACTTCATCGCCGCTGGGTTCGAGCGCGACGCGCTGTGGGGACGCTTCCTCACCGAGGACCAGGGCGCGGCGCTGGGCATGTTCCCGATCCATCGCGAGCTGCGCTACTCGATTCCGTTCGGCGAGCCCGAGGAGACGATCGCGATCCTGCGCCGCGTCGCCGACGGCGGGTCGGACCGCATCGCCGTGCTGGGCGACGACGGGGAGAAGTTCGGAGTGTGGCCGGGGACGCGCCAGCGCTGCTACGTCGAGGGCTGGCTCGAGCGTTTTGCCGCGGCGCTGGCGGCGGAGGACTGGATCGAAGTGCGAACGCCGGCCGAGGCCATCGAGCGCCACCCGGCGCGCGGCCTGGTCTATCTCCCGACCGCGTCCTATCACGAGATGCAGGAGTGGGCGCTGCCGCCGGCGGCGCAACGCCGCTACCGTGCCGCTGCGGCGCGGCTGGAACCGGAGCTGGGCGACGCCGCGCTCGATCTGCTCCGCGGCGGGCATTGGCGCTCGTTCCAGACGCGTTACCCCGAATCGAATCGCATGCACAAACGCATGCTGCGCGCGTCGCGCTTGCTGTGGGCCGCGCCACGCCCGACCGATCATTCGTGGCGCGAGGCGCGCGACCACTTGTGGCGAGCGCAGTGCAACGACGCCTACTGGCACGGCGTCTTCGGCGGACTCTACCTGCCCCACCTCCGCGCTGCGGTCTACCGCGAATTGATCGCGGCCGAGCGGGCGCTGGCCCCGAGCACGCCGGCGATCGAGCAGGGCGACCTCGACCTCGATGGTCACGATGACGCGCTGCTCGAGACGCCCGAGGCCGCGATCTGGATCTCGGCGCGCGGGGCTCGCCTATGGGCGTTCGACGACCGCGTGGGTCTGTGGAACTACGGCGACACTCTGGCGCGGCGGCCGGAGGCTTATCACGACGCGCTGCGCCATGCCGCAGTCGGCGGCGGGCAGGGCGAGAGCATCCACGCGGGTGTGCGCTGGAAGGAGCCCGGGCACGAATGGCTGCTCGACCAGGTGGACGAGCACGGCCGGGACTCGTTCCTGGACCGCTGGATCGAAAACGGAGCGAAGCACGAGTGGGCCGAGGCGCCGTTCGCGCTGAGCACTTCGGGACGGAGCGTCACGGTGGAGTGCGGCGAGGACGAGCGTCCACGCCTCGAGAAGCGCTTCGCACTCGAGTCGCGCAGCCTCCAGGTCACCTACCGGCTCGGGTCCCAGCACGCCCGGCGCGGGACGCTCGTGATCGTGCTCAACCTCGGGCTCCACGTCGCGCACGCCGACGATCGCTGGGTGGAAGTCGAGGGACGCCGCGTCGAGCCTGCCGAGTGGGGTGCGGCCGGAAGGCTCGACGCGGTGCGGCGCAGCGATTTCGTCGACGGCTGGGCGGATCGCCGCCTGGTGATCGAGACCGACCTGCCGGCCGAGTGGTCGCGAGCGCCAATCGAGACCATCTCGCTCTCGGAGGCCGGGGCCGAAGCGGTGTTCCAGGGCGTCGAGCTGTGCTATCGCTTCCCGGTCGCGCTCGAGCCGGGGCGGCCCTGGCAGGTCAATTTCAAGATGCCGGTCTTGCACGCGTCGGAGGTCCCGGCGTGAACCTGTCCTACCTCGCGGCCGTGCTGATGGGCGGACTGGCCGCGGTCGACGCGGTGCCGGTGGCGCAGACCATGATCTCGCAGCCGCTCGTGACCTCTACCTTGCTCGGGTTGTTGTGGGGCGATCTCCCGACGGCGCTCCAGGTCGGCATCGTGCTCCAGATCCTGGCGGTCAGCACGCAGCCGGTAGGAGCGCGCAGCGGCGAGGACTACGCCAGCGGAGGCGTGGTCGGCGCCGCGCTCGCGCTGGCGCTGGCGTCGCGCGAAACGTTCCTGCTGATGCGCGACGCGAGCGCGCTGGTGGGTGTGCTGGTCGGCATCGTCGTGGCGATGCTGGGCGCCTCGCTCACGCGGCAGCTGCGCCGCGGCAACGAAGGGCTGGCGCGCTGGGCCGAGGCCGAGGTGCGCGCCGGGCGCGAAACCGCGCTGGGCGCGGCGCAGCGGGCCGGCGTTGTCCTGGCGTTCGCCATCGGTGTAAGTTTCACGGCCGCCTGCCTGGGCCTGAGCGTGTGGGGACTCGCGGGACTGGTCGACCACCATTCGTTGCGGCTCGCCAAGGCGTGGAATCTCGCGCAGCCGCTGTGGCTGGGGCTGGGGCTCGCCCAGATGCTTCAATCGTTCGTCCAAAGACACCTGGTGCGTGGCGCGCTGTTCGGAGCCGCGCTGGTCTTCGCCTGGATCGTGCTCATGGTGGGAGCTCGTTGATGCCGCTTCCTGCCGGAGACCTGCGCCGCGTGGCCCTGCGCGCGAACTTGCTGCAGGCCACCTGGAATTACGAGCGCCAGCAGGGGTTGGGCTGGGCCTACAGCCTGCAGCCGGTGATCGATCGACTCTATCCCCGCGGCTCGGAGCGCAGCGAGCGGCTGGCGGAGCACACCGCTTACTTCAACACCCAGCCCACGCTGGCGTCGGTCGCGCTGGGCGCGGCGGCGGCGCTGGAAGAGCAGCGCGCCCAGAACGGCAGCGTGGACTTCGACACCATGGCGCGAGTCAAGGGCGTGCTGGGCTCGGCGCTCGCGGCGATCGGAGACCGCTTGTTCTGGTTCACGCTGCGCCCGTTCGCGGCCTGCCTGGGTCTGATCTTCGCGACCCGCGGCGCGTGGCTGGGCGCGGCGCTGATGTGGGCCAGCTACAACTCGCTCCACCTGATGATCCGCTTTCGCGGCGTCGCCTGGGGATACCGCGGCGGGCCGGCGGTGCTCGGCGGCGGGCTGCGCTCGGCGCTCGAGCGCCTGGTGACGCGGCTCGCGGTGATGGGCTCGATCCTGGTTGGCATCCTCACCGCATTGCTGCTCGTGCCGGGAGGAGAACCGCGTGAAGTGACCTTCCAGGTGCTGCTGATCGCGGGTCTGGTGCTCGGACTCTTGACCTCGGTCCGCGCGCGCCCGACCCCCAGCCAATGGGCGCTCGGCTTGGGCGCGTTGACCGTGGCGTCGGCTTGGTTGCGATGACGTCATGGACCCACGGGGGGCGTCGTTGAAGGAAGTCCAGCTCGTGATCCGCAATCAGCTCGGGCTGCACGCGCGCGCCTGCGCCCTGTTCGTGAAAACGGCGTCGCGCTTCAAGTCCGAAGTGTTCGTGAGCCGCGACGAGCTCGAGGTCAACGGCAAGAGCATCATGGGCGTCATGATGCTGGCCGCCGAGGAAGGCAGCATGATCAAGGTGCGCGCCGAGGGCGATGACGAGGCCGCGGCGGTGGCCGCGCTCAAGGATCTGGTCGACGGCAAGTTCGGGGGCGAGCCATGAAGCTGACCGGCATCGCGGCTTCGCCCGGTATCGGCGTGGGGCCGGCCTTCGTGCTGGTCTCCGAAGAACTCGCGGTACGCGAGTTCACCGTCCCCGACGAGGGCATCGAGCGCGAGATCCAATTCTTCGAGCGCGCGCTCCAGCTCTCGCGCCGCGACGTGGCCCAGTTGCGGGACGGCATCGCCGCCGAGCTGGGCGAGCACGAGGCCGCGATCTACGACGCCCACCTGATGATGCTCGACGACCCCGACCTGCATCGCGCCGTGGCCGCGGGCATCCGCGCCACTCGCCGCAACGCGGGCGTCGTGTTCCGCGACTACATGGCCGGGGTCGCGGCCCGGTTCGAGCGCGTCGAGGACGAGTACCTGCGCGAGCGCCGCTCGGACGTGCTCGATATCGAGCGCCGCGTGCTGCGCTATCTCGTGGGAGGCGGCCAACGCCGGGTCGGCATCTCCGGTCCGGCGGTGGTGATCGCCCACGACATCGGCCCCAGCGACGTCGCCATGCTGGATCGCACCCAAGTGCTGGGCGTCGTCACCGAGGTCGGCAGCCGCACCTCGCACAGCGCGATCGTGGCGCGCGGGCGCGGCATTCCCGCCGTGGTCGGGGCGCGCGGCGTGATCGAGCACGTCAGGACCGGCGAGATGAGCCTGGTCGACGGCTTCCGCGGCGAGGTCGAGCTGAATCCCGACTCGGACACCGTCCACCGCTATCAGGCGCGCCGCGCCCGCCTCGACCAGGATCAGCAGACGCTGCGCGGCCTGCGCGAGCTGCCGGCCCAGACCCTGGACGGGCACCGTGTCGATCTCGGCGCCAACATCGAGCTGCTGGGCGACGTCGACGAGGTCGAGGCGGTTGGGGCGGACGGCGTCGGCCTGTTCCGCACCGAGTTCTTCTACCTCGATCGCGCCACGCTGCCGAGCGAGGAGGAGCAGTTCGTGGCCTACCGCGCGGTGGCCGAGCGGCTCGCCCCGCGCCCGGTCATCTTCCGCACCATGGACCTGGGCGGCGACAAGGTCGCCTCCTACCTCGGCACCACGCACGAGACCAACCCCTTCCTCGGCTATCGCGGCATCCGCTTCGCGCTCCATCATCCCGAGGTGTTTCGCGCCCAGCTGCGCGCCATCTACCGCGCCAGCGCCTTCGGCACGGTGCGGCTCATGTTCCCGATGATCGCCAGCGTCGCCGAGCTGCGGCGTGCCACCGATCTGTGCAACGAAGTCGCCGCCGAGCTGCGCGCCACCAAGGTGCCGCACGATTCCGCGCTGCAGGTTGGCATGATGGTCGAGACGCCGAGCGCGGTGTGGGAGGCCGACCTGATGGCGCGGCTCGCGCACTTCTTCTCGATCGGCACCAACGACCTGACGCAGTACACGCTGGCCATGGATCGCGACAACGAGCGCCTCGCGCATCTCTACGAGCCCCTGAGCCCGTCCGTGCTGCGCAGCATCCGCCACACGGTCGAAGCTGGTCACGCGGCGGGGCGCTGGGTCGGAGTGTGCGGCGAGATGGCGGGCGACCCGCGCACGGCGGTGCTGCTGGTCGGGCTGGGCGTGGACGAGCTGAGCATGTCGAGCTTCGACCTGCCGCGCGTCAAGGCCGCGATCCGCGCCGTCACGCTGCCGCAGGCCCAGCAGCTCTCCAAGGAGGCGCTGATGCTGCCCTCGGCGCCGGCGGTGCGCGAGCTGCTGAGCTGCAACCTCGACCCTCATCTGCCGGCGCTCGCGCTGGGCGTGAAGGACAACGGATGAGCCCCTCCCTCGACGCGCCCTACGGCCATGACCCTCAGCGCATGGGAGCATTGATCGAAGAGATCCCGGAGCAGATCGAGTCGGCGCTCGAGCGCATCGCCGCCGCGCCCTGGAAGCTGTCGCTCACCCGGCTGCCCTCCACGCTGGCGGTGGGCGCGATGGGCGGCTCGGCCATCGCGGCCGATCTCACCGCGGCCGTGTACGCGGACCGCGTGATGCGGCCGATGGTGGTGGTGCGCGATTACCAGTGGCCGGCCTTCGTGACGCGCGAGGCCTTCGCGCTGCACTGCTCCTACTCCGGCGCCACGGAGGAGACGCTGGCGCTCTATCGGCAATCGAGCAGCCGCGGCGTGCCGCGCGCCGCAATGACCACCGGCGGTACGCTGGCCATCGCCTGCGAGAAGGATGGGGCGCCCTGGCATCGGCTGCCGGGCGGGATGCCCCCGCGCGCCGCGCTCTACTCGGCCTGGGTGCCGCTCACTTACCTGCTGGCGGCGCTCGAGTGGTGCGACGACCCGGGGCGTGACTGGCAGGACGTGGTGACCCGCCTCGACGACCTCCGCGGCCACATCGGCCTCGGCGTTCCCGAGGCGCGCAACCCGGCCAAGCAGCTGGCGCGCGCGCTGGCCGAGCGCGAGCTCGTGATCTACGCCTCCGCGTCGCTGAGCGCGCCGGCCGCGATCCGCATGCGGCAGCAGCTCAACGAGAATGCTAAGATGCTCGGCCGCTCGGCGTTCGTGCCGGAGCTGAACCACAACGAAATCGTGGGCTGGGAGCGGGCGGATGCGCTGGCGCGGCGCACGTCGGTGCTGATCCTCGACGATCACGAGGACCGCGCCGAGATCCGACGCCGTATCGCGCTCACCGCCGAGTACGTGAAGGAGCGTGGCGCCGACGTGCACGTCGTCCCCGCCGGGGGCGGCGGGCGGCTGGCGCGCGTGGCGCATCACGTGATGTGGGGAGACTACCTGAGCTTTTATCTGGCTCAGCTGCGAGGCGTGGATCCCACGCCGGTGGCGAGCCTCGACGAGTTCAAGCGCCGCATGGCGGCGGCTGCGTCCGGCAAGGAGAACTGATGGCCCGACACCTGTTCACCTCGGAATCCGTCACCGAAGGCCACCCCGACAAGATCGCCGATCAGATCTCGGACGCGGTGCTCGACGCACTGATCGCACAGGATCGAACCAGCCGCGTGGCGTGCGAGACGCTGGTCACGACGGGCCTGGCGGTGGTGGCGGGCGAGATCACCAGCCGCGGCTACGTCGAGATCCCCGCGCTGGTGCGGTCGGTGATCGGCGACATCGGCTACGACAGCGCCGAGTACGGCTTCGACTGCCACACCTGCGCCGTCGTAACCACCATCGACGACCAGTCGCCCGACATTGCGATGGGCGTCGACACCGGTGGGGCCGGTGACCAGGGCCTGATGTTCGGCTTCGCCTGCCGCGAGACCAAGCAGCTCATGCCGCTGCCGATCATGCTCGCGCACGGGCTCACGCGCCGACTGTCGTACGTGCGGCGCAAAGGCATCGTTCCCTACCTGCGTCCGGACGGAAAGTCGCAGGTCACGGTCGAGTACGACGGCGACAAGCCGCGCCGGGTGCACACCATCGTGGTGTCGAGCCAGCACGCCGATGACGTGGCGCAGTCGAGGATCCGCCGCGACATCCAGAAGCACGTCATCGAGCCGGTGATCCCGGCGCGTCTGCGCGGGCGGCCGACGGTCCACATCAACCCCACCGGCTCGTTCGTCAAGGGCGGGCCGATGGCCGACACCGGACTCACCGGGCGCAAAATCATCGTCGACACCTACGGTGGCGTGGGCAGCCATGGCGGCGGCGCCTTCTCGGGCAAGGACCCGAGCAAGGTCGATCGCTCGGCCAGCTACGGCGCGCGCTACGTGGCCAAGAACCTGGTGGCGTCGGGGCTGTGCGACCGCGTCGAGGTGCAGCTGGCCTACGCGATCGGCGTGGCCGAGCCGGTCAGCATCATGATCGACACCAACGGCACCGGGAAGGTGAAGGACGGCAAGCTCACCGATCTGGTGCGCGAGCACTTCGATCTCACGCCCAAGGGTCTGATCGACCATCTCAAGCTGCGGCGGCCGATCTTCCGGAAGACGGCGGCGTACGGGCACTTCGGCCGTAACGAGCCGACCTTCACCTGGGAGCGCACCGACAAGGCGCGGCTGCTGGCGCGGAGCGTGTAGAGGTCGAGGTCGGAGCGCCAGGCCGCCGTCGGTGACGGCGGCCTCGTCGTTTGACGCGGAGGAGCCGGGAGACCATGAAGGCCAGAGGACCGCGGAGCGGCTCGCGATTCGTGCTGCGAGCGATCGGGTTCACCCGCTCAGCCCTCGTCGAACGGAGCCAGGCTCCCAGGCAGGGAGACGAAGGCGCACCCGACGCCTGGCTCGAAATCGAGCCCTGGGCGAAGCAGGGACTCCTGCGCCTCGCGGCCGGCGACGAGATCATCGTCATCACATGGCTCCATCGCGGGCGTCGCGACGTGCTCCAGGTCCATCCCCGCAGCGACCCCCGGCGACGACTGCACGGCGTCTTCGCCACGCGCTCGCCGGACCGGCCGAATCTACTCGGCCTTCACGTCGTCACGGTGCGAAGGATCAAGGGTCGACGGCTCAGGATCGGTCCGATCGAGGCGATCGACGGAACACCGGTGGTCGACATCAAGCCGGTGCTCGGACGCCGGCGATGAGGGCAACGGATCGGGGCCGCCGTCGATGACGGCGGCCCCTTTCCACTCCGAGCTCGGGCGGGAGAAATCCCGCGCCGCGCTCAGCGAATCCGGATCCCGCGCTGGGTGAGCACGCGATCACCGACGCGCAGGCGGATCACGTAGTAGCCGGCGGCGAACTCACCGCCGCGCGCATCGCGGAATCCCCAGACCACCTGATGAGGCCCGGCCTCGAGCGCGCCGCTCGCCAGGTCGGCGATCTTGCGCCCCGCCACGTCGTAGGCCGCCAGAGAAACATCGGCCGCGTGGGGCAAGGTGAACCTCACCGTGATCAGGTTGTCGGCCGGGTTGGGCGAGATCGGCGCCAGCATCAGCGCGCCATCGCCGCTGCCATCGCCGACGCCGACGTTGGCGGGCCGGATCATGATCGGATAGTCCTCCGTCTCGCCGCCATTGAACGCGCCGCCCGCGATGCCCGCGGATCCGTTCCACGGGAAGTCGTCCGGCACCGGCGCCCGCGTGAGCGTGATGCGCATCCAGCCCGGGCCCGCGTTCGGCCCGATCAGGAACGGCGGCGACGTGTGGGTCTGGCAGCCGGGTAGGACCGAGATCACCTGATTCTTGACCGCCCACTCGTTGGCGCAGCTGAAGCCTCCACCAGGCAGGTCGCAGATGAAGTTGTCGTTCCAGTCGCCGTCATGGTTCATGTCGACCAGGATGTTGAGGAACGCGTCCTGGGTTTGGGTGGTGCAGTCGAAGCTCTTGTAGTCGATGGTGGCCTGGGTGCAGGTCGGGAAGAACACCGTCGTCGGGCTCGCCAATCCCGCGTCGCCGTCGCCGTAGCATTCGTCCTGTCCCCACTTCATGCCGAAGAAGTCGACGCAGTCGACCAGCACGTTGGGGTTGCACATCGAGACCGGCCCACCGGTGTCGTTCATCTTGCCGTCGATCTCGGAGTCGACGCCGAGCGAGGCCGCGTTGCCGCAGCCGAGCCAGAACGGCGAAGGACTGGTGGCCGTCGAGATGTGGCGCACGTATCCGGTCAGCCCGGGCGGCGTGCCGAGCGCGGGCGGACACTCGGTGGTGATGGTGCCGGGGGCGCCGCCGGCGCTGCAGGTGGGGAAGTGGCCGATGATGCCCGGGTAAGCCATCGCGTCTTCAGGAGCGTCGCCCCAGTCCTCGTATTGCGGGCACGATTCGGAGGGCAGGATGGTGACCGGATAGTCCTCGGTCTCACCGTTGTGCAGCGACTGGGTGGCCATGCTCGCCGAGCCGTTCCACGGGAAGTCATCGGGGGCCTGATCGTCGCTGAGCGTGATGCGCATCCAGCCGCGCCCCGGGTTCGGCCCGACGCGGAAGGTGGGCACGAAGATCGCGTTGCAGCCCGGCTGGAGCGTGACCGTGAAATTCTTCACTGCCCACTCGAACGCACAGCCCGCCGCGCAGGAGAAGTTGTCGTTCCAGTCGCCGTCCTGGTTCCAATCGACCAGGATGTTGAGGACCGCTTGGTGCGCCGCCGGCGAGCAGTTGTAGGCCGCGATGGTCCAGTTCACGTTTCCCGGCCCGCAGGCCTTGAAGACCGGCGGCGATGCGAGGCAGGCATCGTTGCTGCCGTAGCACTCGTCCTGGCCCCAACTCAAGAGGCCCATCGTCTCGACGCAGTCGACCGTGACGTTGGGATTGCAGGCGGAGAAGGCGCCGCCGGTGTCGTTGACCTTGCCGTCGACTTCGGAGTCGATGCCGAGCGGCGGGCCTCCGCCCGACGAGCAGCCGAGCCAGATGCGATTGGTAGCCGGAAGGTCGTGCCGCACGAAGCCGGTGCTGTTGCCGGGCGGCGAGCTGATCGCGGGGCACGCCGAGGTCTGATTGCTCGGCGCTCCAGGCTTGAGGCAAGTCGGGAAGTGCCCCATGACGCCCGGATAAGCCAGCACGTCTTCCGGCGCGTCGCCGAAGTCCACTGGAGCGGGGACCCGGGTGCAGTCATCGGGACCGTCGACGTCCGTTGCGTGAGCCACCAAAGGAAGAGCGAGCGCCAGCGCCACGGCGCCGGCCAGGGGAGCCCAAGGTCTCATGGGTGACCTCCACGTGCGCGACGCTGGTCGAGCGTCGCTGTTGCGGCCAATGGCTCGCGCGGCCAGGGCGCGCGAGACCGGGCTACCTGGAGTAATCCCGGTTCGGGACGAGAGCGAACGACTTTTCCGCCTCGCGTGCTAGATTGAAATTCCGTGCGCGGGTGGGCACGCAGCGCAACTCGCAGGGGGGCAACATGAAGCTCCTGATCCTGGGCGGCACTCTTTACCTCGGACGGCATACTGTCAACGCCGCGCTCGCCCGCGGGCACGAGGTGACGCTGTTCAACCGCGGCCGCACCAACGCGGACCTGTTCCCCGAGGTCGAGCGGCTGCGCGGCGATCGCGACGGCGATCTGCGCGCGCTCGCGGGCCGGCGCTGGGACGCAGTGATCGATCCCTCGGGCTACTTGCCGCGTGTGGTGCGCGCCGGATGCGAGCTGCTGAGGGACGCCGTTCAGCACTACACGTTCATCTCGAGCATCAACGCCTACGCCGACTCGACCAAACCCGGCCTGACCGAAGACGACGCGCTGGCCGAGCTGCCCGAAGGCTCGCCCGAGGAGATCGACGGCAAGACCTACGGGCCCTACAAGGTGCTGAGCGAGCGCGAGGTGCTGGCCGCGTTCCCCGGCCGCTCGGCCGTGGTGCGCGCCGGGCTGATCTACGGCCCTTACGACGCGACCGATCGCTCGGGCTACTGGCCGCTGCGCATCGCCGAAGGCGGCGACGTGCTCGCCCCCGGGCGAGCCGGTCGCCCGCTGCAGCTGATCGACGTGCGCGACCTGGCCGAATGGCTGGTGCACCTGGGCGAGTCGCGCACGAGCGGAGTGTTCAACGGCACCGGTCCCGAGACGCCGCTCACGATGGAGGGCTACCTCGAGACCTGTCGCGAGGTCGCCGGCGGCAAGGCGCGCTTCATCTGGGTGGACGAGGCGTTCCTGCTGGAGCAGAAGGTCGGCCCTTATAGCGAGATGCCGCTCTGGGTGCCCGAGCAATATCACGCGTTCGAGGATGTGAACGTGTCACGGGCGGTGGGTGTCGGCCTTCGATATCGGCGCCTGACCGACACCGTTCGCGACACGCTCGCCTGGGCGCGGACGGTGCCGCAGGAGACGGTCGATCCCATGAAGCTCGGAGTGGTGATTCCACCGGCGATGGGGAGGAGGAGGGAGGCAGAGGTGCTGGCGGTGTGGCGGGAGCGGGCGGCAGTGTAGGCGGCTTGCAGTTGGCGGAGAGCCCGGGATTGCTAAACAAACCCTTGACCCCCTTCCCCGCCCGGTCCTAGCCTCCGGGTTGTCTCGGAAGTTGAACGTGGCTGGGGGTCATATGGCCGATTGCCATGACCGGGCGATGGGCTCTGTCGTCGACCTTTCTACGGCACCTAGTGGAAGCCGTGGGAGGGTCGTGTCGTTTCTCGGGGTTGCGTCTACCGGGGCCAACACCGAAATCGCGAAGACGGATCTTCGCAGGAGCAGATGATGAAGTGTTCGAGATGGCTCCTTGTTGCGCTGGTCGCTTGCGTCCTGGGATGCATCCTGCTCCCAGCGACCAGCTCGGCCGAAGATAGAACGGCCCAAGCCCTGTGGGGGGAGAGCAACAACTCGGCAATGGGCGATCCGGATACGGGAGGGGGGAGTTACACGGGCAGCAATTATCTCGATGGCTTCCGCCTAATTCCTCAACGAAAAGCCGGGCGAGGCGAGATGTCTCGTCGTTCTTACACACGCCACCAGCTGCAAGCTCTGTTTTGGTTTCAAATCACCGCTCGACTATAAGCCATGTCCTTGATTGATCGTGCCGCAGCCCTCTCGGAATTGATTCGGCAGGACTCCACCCTCCCGCCATCGCCGGAGTTGACGGAGGCGCTGGTCGATTGCTGCAGCGAGCTAATCGACGCCGGAGAGCCTTCGCTGGCACTCGACCTTTTGGATCGCTTTGACTCAAGGGCAGGGTCGGAACAGGAACAAGAAGGCAGAATCCTCACGCTCAGGGCGCGGGCGCTACGAGTCTCGGGCAAGTACCAGGAGGGGCTTCGCCTTGCTCAGACGATGCTGTCCGACCCGAATGATCTGATGCCACCGACAGCGCTTGTGCCATTGCGCATCGTTGAAGCCGCATGCCTTTGGCAAATGAACCGCGTCGACGAGGCGGTCGACAGGCTTCTTAGACTCCGAGGCGAACTAGTCGGAAGGCCAGACTCCATCCTGACGGCCCGCTGTGTTCTTGAGCTTTCATCAGCGGAGATTTTCAGGGGACGACTTGAAGAGGCCCGAGCGCACACGATCGAAGCAATTGTCTCAGCCAGAAGATCCGGAGACTGCTTTGCGGAGTCGGTGGCATTAGCGAACCTCGGACGAATCGAAAAGTTCCTTTGCAGATGGCCCAGCGCTATCGAGGCGCTTCAGCAATCCATCGAACTCAGCGACCGAAACGGTCATCGGATTCAGTCGCTGATAACCAAAAGGGTTCTAGCCACCGTCTTCTGGAAGCAGGGCAGTCTAGACAAGAGTTATGAGCTGGCAACCATCGTTCACCGTGGAGCTGCCGAGTTGGGCAATGAAATTCAAACCTGGGTAGCGGCGTTGGCGCTGGGGCTCATTGAGGTCCACAAAGGGCGTTTCGTTGCTGCCCGGCTGTATTTCCGAGAAGGCGTCGACGTTGACATCGCAAATCCAGAATCCCGCCGTGCCCTCCTGACCTCGGAATTCATTGGCGACACCTATCTCGAAGAAGGAAATGCTCAGACCGCCCTGGATCGCTACAACGCTGTTTGGCCCCTCGCGATCGCTCTGGTCCCCAAAGGCGACATCGTTGCTGAGCTCAAGCGGAGGCGAGCGGAGGCCTTCTACGTACTCGGCCGCTATCCGGAAGCTTTGGCGGAAGGTCAAGCGGCTCTAGAACACTGTCGCGAGCTGGGCGACCGCTACGAAGAGGCGGCCGTCTATCGGACCTTGGCTCAGACGTCATCGAAGCTGGGCAAGCCGGTCGAGGCCAAGCGCTGGTTCGATCAAGGCTTCGCTTATTACGAGGACATCGAGACCCCGTACGAGTGGGGCAAGCTTTGGATGGCTTACGGCGACTGGCTCGCGAGTGGGGAGTCGGCCGAGTACGGCGACAAGAGCGCAGCGGCTGAGGCGTATCGCGCCGCTCAGGACCTGTTGGGCGGCATGGGGGCGCTGGGACTGCTCGTTAAAGTCGAAGAGCGACTTCGGCAGGACGGTCTCAAGCCCTTTGCGGCTCCCACCGCTCCGGCATCAAACGATGCGCCTGCTCCGAAGCGCCCCACCCGTCGCGCGCGCGGAGCAATGGAGCTGGATAGGCGCTCGGCATGGGCCAAGGAAACCTTCGCATTCGTCACGCGAAACAAGCTCGTTCTGGATCTCCTCGAAGACGTCGCCAAGCTTGCGCGCAGCGACTCGCCGATGCTGATCCTGGGGGAGTCGGGTACGGGGAAGGAGCTGGTCGCCGGCGGCATTCACAAATTGTCCGAGCGTCCCGGCAGCTTCGTCCCGATCAATTGCGGCGCCCTTCCACGCGAGGTCATCGAGAGCGAGCTCTTCGGGCACGTCGCCGGGGCGTTCACAGGCGCGACGCGGGACAAGGTGGGGTTGTTCGAGAGCTGCCATCGCGGAACCGTATTCCTCGACGAGATCGCCGAGATGACCCCGGACCTTCAGTCGCGCTTGCTCCGCTTCCTCGAGTCGGGAGAGCTGCGTCGCGTCGGTGCCAACCGGAATGCCGCGGTCGACACGCTGATCATCGCCGCGACCAATCGCGGACGCCCGGAGCTCGAGCGCGGCGAGGGCTTCCGCATCGACCTCTATTACCGGTTGGCCCACGCCGTCGTCATGCTCCCGCCGCTGCGCCGCCGCGGCGAAGACATCGATCTCCTGATCGACCATCTCCTGAGCGAGGCCTGCGAGCGCGATCGGAAGCAAGTCACCCTCTCGAAAGGAGCTCGCAACCGACTGCTGGCTTTTTCCTGGCCGGGCAACGTCCGACAGCTCCGCTCCACCCTCCAGCGCCTGGTGATTCTTTCAGGGAATGGTCAAGAGATCCGGCCCGACCAGGTCGTCCTCGACGAAGTTCAGGTCCCCATCAACCTCACCGAAGAGCTTGAACTCGCCGAGCGGGGGCGTATCGTTGAGGCCCTGGCCGCTGCCAGCGGCGTCCGAACCGACGCCGCGAAGATGCTGGGCATGTCGAGGACCACGCTGATCAGCAAGATGCAGCGATACGGGATTCGATAGCCTCATCGGGACCGGAGGTAATTCCATGCGTAAGGGAGTGGTGGTGCTGTTCGCGCTTCTCTCCGTAGGGCTGGCGAGCACGGCGATGGCGGCGGGTACGATGCCGGTTCATGTGGCGAGGCCGCTGGGCCTGATCTGGGGTGGCGGCGGCAATGCTCCGCCGACGCGGGTCCAGACCAGCTCCGAAGGAAGGCCGATCAGCACGTCGTTCCGGTTCCCGACGACTGAGCAGTCGCCGGTGAACCGTCGCGACTGGTCGCGCTGGTTCAGCTGGATCCCGCAGGACTGAAGCGATCCGGCGGCGCGTCCCCGCCGCTCGAGAGAAAGAGAGGCCGGCGTCGTGTGGACGCCGGCCTCAGGTTTTGGATCCCTCTGGGATCAGTGGCTGCCGGTGGCAGCAGCGCCGTCGCTGCTCGATGCTTCCGAGATCTGCGTCGGACTCGTCACGTGGTACTCCAGCATGTGCAAGCCGACCATGGTGGCGAAGGTGGTGTCGTCGTATTTGCCCAGCGTCACCGGCATGAGCTTCTTGTAGCCGTTGCGCTGGATCAGGAACACCACGTGCTGGCCGGGCAGCCAGTCGCCCTTGGCTTTCGCGAGCGCTTCCTCGTCCTGCATGCTGGCGTTGTTCAGCGTGAGAAGAACATCGCCAGGGCGAAAGCCGGCGCGGGACGCGGGGCTCAGAGGCGTGACCGCCTCCACCTTCACGATCGTCGGGTCGGAACGATCGAAGTCGAGCCCCAGCCATCCCTGGGTGCGCTTCGCCGCCATGTGATTGAGACAGGTTTGAATGTCCGGCTCACTGCATCGGTCCTCGCTCGCGAACGCGGGCACCACGAACGCAGCGAGGACCAGCATCACCCAGCAAGAGATCTTCTGCCGCACGAGAACCTCCTGGTGAAAGAAGGGTCGGCGACCCGACGGGGGTCGATGGCGGCAAAGGGGTACCTTGATTTACGGGAGCGGCCGCGAAACCTCAAGTCAAACTGCTGTCAGACCTGAGCGCATTCGAATGGTGTTTCGCACGGTGCACGTCGAGCGTTGAGAAACGCGGCGCGCGCGCGAGAGAAATGCCCCGCGACCGCAGTCCGATTCGCGAATCGCAACGCGGCCGCGGCGCGGACTCGGCGCGGGTCTTGCGCATCACGAGCGGGTACGCGGGCGCAGCACGCGATAGCGACGCGTGGGCGGCGTGGCCGCGGACCACTCTCCGAGCAGGGGATCGCGCACCGACAGGAAGGTGAAGCGTTCCATCCCCCGATCGGTGCTGAGCAACTCGCGCACCCCGTGCTGGCGCAGGATCACGGCGGTCTCGAAGCCGGGCAGCAGGCCCGCGGAGCTCGGGCTCAGCGCCAGCACCTCAGCCAGCGCCACGTCGTGGCGCTCGGTCGCCCCCAGCATCCGCACCACGCCGCCGGCCGCGATCTGCTCGATGAAGGCCCACGCGTCGCCGGCCTCGAGCGGCCGCGCGACTGTGTGCGGATGCGTGACCAGGTCGAGGAATTCGTGCACCACGCTCCACGGCAGCGCCCAGGGGGCCTCGCCGTTCGCGAGCTCCTCCACGACCCGCGCGGCGCGTGCGTGCTGCGGGGCGAAGCGGTTGGCGGCGAAGGCCAGCAGGCTGGTGTCGAGCGCAACCATCAGGGCTCCTCGCGCGGGGCCGCGGCCAACCCGCGCCATGCCGCGCGGTCGGAGGGATCGACCAGGAACGGTCCCAGGTCGTAGGAGGGCAGCCGCCCGCGGCTGCGGCGCCGGCCACCCTGGGCCTCGAGCCCGAGGCGCAGCGTGCGCTCGAGCACCTCGGTGAGGGTGCGGCCCTCGGCGGCAGCGCGGCGCTTGAGATCGGCGTAGATGCCGCCGTCCAGAACCAGCGTCGTCCGCTTCATATGCGAAAGCATATCTTTCTAGGCACCCTCGTGTCACCGACGAATTTCTTCGTTGAGCCGCACGAGCCGTTGGGGCACAATGATCCTTCCTTCGAGAGCGAGGACTCCTCGCCGCGACCACCCCAGCAAAGGATGCAGCTCATGGCTCGCAAGACCTCACGGCGCAGCAACGGCGCCGCGACCAACGGAGCGGCCGTCTCCGGCCACGTCAAGGACATGAACCTCGCGCGCGATGGCAAGCGCCGCATCGAGTGGGCGGATCGCAACATGCCCGTCGTGCGCACGATTCGGTCCCGTTTCGCCAAGGAACGCCCGCTCAAGGGCCTGCGCATCGCGGCCTGCCTGCACGTGACCACCGAGACGGCGAATCTGGCCCGCACGCTCAAGGCGGGCGGGGCCGAGGTCTTCCTGTGCGGCTCGAATCCGCTCAGCACCCAGGACGACGTCGCGGCCGCGTTGGTGTCCCACTACGGCATCCCGACCTACGCCATCAAGGGCGAGGACCACAAGACCTACTACTCGCACATTCTGTCCTGCATCGAGGCGCGTCCCCACGTCACGATGGACGACGGCTGCGACCTGGTCACGGTGCTCCACACCAAGAAGAAGAGTTATCTCAAGGACGTCATCGCCGGCACCGAAGAGACCTCGACCGGCGTGACCCGGCTGCGCGCGATGTCCGCCACCAAGGTGCTGCGCTATCCGGTCATCGCAATCAACGACGCCGACACCAAGCACCTGTTCGACAATCGCTACGGCACCGGGCAGAGCACGATGGACGGCATCCTGCGCTGCACCAACATGCTGATCGCCGGCTCGACGGTGGTGATCGCGGGCTACGGCTGGTGCGGGCGCGGGGTGGCCACCCGCGCCAAGGGCCTCGGCGCCACGGTGCTGGTCACCGAGATCAACCCGGTGCGCGCGCTCGAGGCGGCGATGGACGGCTTCCAGGCCGTGTCGATGGCCGAGGCCTGCCCGCGCGGCGATTTGTTCGTGACCCTGACCGGCAACAAGTCGGTGCTGCGGCGCGAGCACTTCCTGGCCATGAAGGACGGCGCGATCGTCGCCAACAGCGGCCACTTCAACGTCGAGATCGACATCCCCGCGCTGGAGCGGCTCTCGAGCGGGAAGCGCGAAGTGCGTCCGCTGGTCGACGAGTACCGCCTTCACAGTGGGCTGCGCATCTACCTGCTGGGCCAGGGGCGGCTCATCAACCTGGCCGCGGCGGAGGGCCACCCGGCGATGGTGATGGACATGTCGTTCGCCAACCAGGCGCTCTCGGTCGAGTTCCTGCGCAAGAAGTACAAGACGCTGAAGAAGGACGTTTACGTCGTGCCCGAGGCGATCGACAAGCAGGTGGCGCGGCTCAAGCTCGCCAGTATGGAGATCGGGATCGACACGCTGACGCAGGAGCAGGAGAAGTACATGCGCACCTGGAGCGAAGGCACGTAGCTCGGGTCGAGCGACCGCGCCACGCCGCATGCGTGGCGCGGCCGGCCCGCCCACACCTGGCGCGCGGCCGGCCGCTTTGCGATCCTGGCCCCGCCGCATTCTCAGGCTGGCGTTTTTTCATGTCATCGCGTTCAATGGGTGCGCTTCAGGACACGAGGCCGCCGAACATCGCCAGGAGCGCATGACCTCGAACCCAGACTCTCCGGGCACGCCGGCGAGCGCGCCCCCCCAAACTCTGGGCCACTACGTCATCGAGGGGGAGTTGGGCCGCGGTGGCATGGGCGTGGTGTACCTCGCCCGCGACCGCAAGCTCGACCGCCCGGTGGCGATCAAGACGCTGCCCGCCGAGCTGGCGCGCGACCCCGAGCAGCTCGCGCGCTTCGAGCGCGAAGCCAAGCTGCTGGCCTCGCTCAACCACCCCAACATCGCCACCATCCACGGCCTGGAAGAGGCGCCCGACGCCACGCGCTATCTGATCCTGGAGCGCGTGGAAGGGGAGACGCTGGCCGATCGCCTGCGGCGCGGCCGGCTCCCGGTCGACGAGGCGAGTCGCATGTGCGAGCAGGTCACCGACGCGCTCGAGGCCGCGCACGAGCGCGGGGTGATCCACCGCGACCTCAAGCCGCGCAACATCATGATCACGCCCGGCGGACGGGTGAAGGTGCTCGACTTCGGTCTCGCCAAGCGCACCGGGGCGGGGCGCGCCGCGGCGGCCGGCGCCTCGCTCATGACCGAGCCCGGCATCATGATGGGCACGCCGGGCTACATGAGCCCGGAGCAGATCCTGGCGCAGCCGCAGGACCATCGCACCGACATCTTCGCCTTCGGCTGCATCCTGTTCGAGTCGTTGAGCGGGATGAGGGCCTTCGAGTCCGACTCGGTGCCGGGTCTGGTGGCGATGGTGCTGAGCGGCGAGCCCGACTGGTCCAAGCTCCCCGCCGAGGCGCCGGTTGGTTTCCGCCACCTGATCGGGCGCTGCATCGAGAAGGATCCCGAACAGCGCCCGCCCACGATCCACGACGTGCGGCGAGCCCTGCGCGCGCTGCTGCAAGAGCACGTCTCCGGGCACACCTCGGCGATGGCCTCGCTCAGCGGCACCCTGCACAACCTGCCGCGCGAGGTGGCGAGCTTCGTGGGTCGCGAGCGTGAGCTGGAGGAGTGCGAGCGCCTGCTCGGGCAAACGCGCATTCTCACCCTCACCGGCTCGGGGGGCAGTGGCAAGACGCGGCTCGCCCTGCGGCTAGTGACCGGCCTGCTCAAGAACCACCCGGGCGGCGTCTGGTTCGCCGACTTCGGGCCGCTCTCCGATCCCGCCACGGTGATGCAAGCGGTCGCCGCGGCGCTCGGGGTCAAGGAGGAGGGCGGGCGCTCGCTGGAGCGCAGCTTGGTCGAGCGCCTCAAGGGTTCTTCGGCGCTGCTGGTGCTCGACAACTGCGAGCACGTGCTCGAGACCAGTGGCCGTCTGGTCGAGTCGCTGCTGCAAGGCTGCGAGAACCTCAAAGTCGTGGCGACCAGCCGCGAGGCGCTCGGGCTCGGCGGCGAGCAGGTCTATTCCGTGCCGACGCTGCCGGTGCCGACGACCAGTGCGCGCCACACCGCGGAATCCTTGGTGCGTTTCGCCTCGGTGCAGCTGTTCGTCGAGCGCGCGGTGCAGGTCCAGCCTGCGTTCAAGCTGAACGGCAACGCGGAGGCGGTCGCCGACATCTGCCGCCGCCTCGACGGCATCCCGTTCGCCATCGAGCTGGCGGCGGCGCGGGCCAAGGTGCTCGCGGTCGAGCAGATTCGCGCCAAGCTCGACGACCGCTTCCGCCTCTTGACCGGCGGCAGCAAAGCGGCGCTGCCGCGGCAGCAAACCCTGCGCGCCACGATCCAATGGAGCTACGACCACCTCCATCCCGAGGAGCAGCAGCTGACGCGCGCGCTGGCGGTGTTCGCCGGCGGCTGGACGCTCGAAGCGGCAACCGCGATCTGTGGCGTCTCCGAGGACGAGTTCGAGGTGCTCGACCTGCTGACCCGGCTGGTGGACAAGTCCCTGGTCGTGGTCGAGCACCAGCGCGGCGGCGAGTCGCGCTATCGCTACCTCGAGACGGTGCGCCAGTACGCGCTCGAGCGCCTGCTCGAGGCGGGCGAGTCCGAAGCGGTGCGCGACCGTCACATCGGGTTCTACTGTGCGCTGGCGGAGCGCGCCGAGCCGCATCTGCGCGGCCGCGACCAGGGCGACTGGCTGCGCCGGCTGAGCGCGGAGCACGAGAACGTGCTCGCCGCGCTGGCATGGCGCGAGCCGCCGGAGGGCGAGCCCGAGCTGGCGATGCGCCTGGGGGGCGCGGCGTGGCGCTACTGGCTGGTGGCCGGCCACTACGGTCTGGGTCGGCGCCTGCTGGGCGAGCTGTTGAAGATCGAGGGCGTGGGCACTCCGGAGATGCGGGCCAAGATCATGTACGGCTCGTCGCTACTCAGCTTCTCCCAGGGCGACCTCGACGGCGCGAGCAAGGACATCGAGGCCTGCCTGGTCATCTACCGCGCCGCGTCGAACGACGAGCGCGTGGCGGCGTGTCTTGGCATGCTGGCCAACATCGCCAACCAGCGCGGCGACTTCGACGAAGCCAGCCGGCGCTACGAAGAGGCACTGGCGATCTCGGAGCGCGTCGGCAATCGCCACGGAGCGGCCGTACACCTCAACAACCTGGGCGCCGTCGCGTGGCGCCGCCACGATCTCGAGAAGGCGCGCTCGCTGTTCGATCAGGCCGCGAACGAAATGCGCGCGCTCGGAGATCGCGACAGCCTGGCGATGGCGCTCAGCAACCTGGCCAACATCGCCAACGCGCAAGGCGACCTCGCCGCTGCCCGCGACTACCTGCTCCAGGAAGTGAAGGTCGTCCAGGAGATCGGCTCGCGGCGCCCGGTGGCGTGGCTGCTCGAGTACGGCGCCGATCTCGCCGACCGTCTGGGCGAGTCGCTGCGCGCCGTCACGTTGCGCGGCGCTGCCGACGCGCTGCGCCAGGAGGCCGGCATTCCCTTCAGCGCGGCCGAGTGGCAGACCGAGCAGGACATCGTGGCGCACTTGCGCGAGAAGGCCGGGACGGAGGAATTCGATCGCGCCTGGCAACGCGGCCGCGCCATGGCGCCGGACGATTCGCTGGCGGACATGATCTCTTGGCTCGAGTCGGTCACGCCGGCCAGCGGGACGCCCACCTCGGGGTGAGTCGGGGCGCGCGGCGGCTGCCCGAATCTTTCGCGCCCAACGTCTGGGCGGAGCGCATCGCCACGCTGCGCGCCGCCGGCCGAACGCTGATCGATCTCACGCTCTCCAATCCCACCCGCGTCGGCTTGGTGAGCGTCACGCCGCAACAGCTCGCCGCGCTCGGCGATCCACGCGGCGCCGAGGACCGCCCCGATCCGCGCGGGCTCCAGGACGCGCGCGTGGCGGTGGCCGGCTATTACGCCGAGCGTGGCACGCCGCTCGACCCCGATGCGCTCGTGCTCACGACCGGCACCAGCGAGTCGTACGCTCACTTGCTGCGACTGCTGGCCGAGCCCGGCGACGTCGTGCTGGTGCCGACGCCGAGCTATCCGCTGATCGAGCCGATCGCGCGACTCGAGGGCGTCGACGTCGCGAGCTATCGGCTGGCCTGGGACGGCGCCTGGCACCTCGATCTGGATTCGTTCGATCGCGCGCTCGAGCGAGTCGGGGATCGAGCGCGCGCCGCGATCGTGATCGAGCCCAATCATCCGACCGGCACCTGTCTGAGCGCAGCGGAGCGCGAGGCGCTCGAGGCGCGCCTCGCAGCGCGCGGCCTGGCATTGATCGCCGACGAGGTCTTCGGCGACTTTGCCTGGCCTCCACGCGCGCCGTTCCCGACCTGGCTCGGAGCGCGGCGCGTGCCGACCTTCGTGTTGAGCGGCCTCTCCAAGGTCTGCGGCATGCCCCAGCTCAAGCTGGGATGGATCGCGGTCGCTGGCGTGGAGCGCGCCGCGGGGCTGATGGAGGGCCTCGAGTGGATCGCCGACTTGTTCCTGAGCGTCGGTCAGCCGGTCCAGCGCGCGGCCCCCGCGCTGCTCGGGGCTCGATCGCGTTTCCAGGCGCGGGTCCTGGATCGCATCGCGACCAATCGCGATGCGCTGGCGACGTTGGTGCGCGAGCATCCCGAAGTCAGCCGGCTCGAAGGCGAGGGCGGATGGGCGGCGATCCTGAGACTTCCGTCGGCGCGCGTCGAAGACTGGTCACTGGCCTTGCTAGCCCGCGAGGTTGTCGTCCATCCCGGCCACTTCTACGATCTCGAGCTCCCGGGCACGGTGGTGCTCAGCCTGATCTCCGAAGTCGAGATCTTCAGGGACGGACTGCAGCGAATCGGCGAGGCGCTGAGCCCGTCGTGAGTTGGGTCCGCGGTGGGCTCGTCTCCACCGGCGTTCGTCGGCGCGGGCACCGTTCTCGTCCCGGCTGCAGTTGAATGGAGTCTCGACGGTCTATACATTCCGCCCCCGGCTCGGGCAATGGGCCCCGGCTTTGACTTCCGCTGAAGGAGCATACGATGCTGACCACCCATCAACGGCGTGGCCGTGCAGGCTTCGGGCTGATGCTCGTGGCGATGCTGCCGGCCCTGCTGGTCACGGGCTGCCTCAACAGGAGCGACCAACCCCCTCAAGTGAAGCTCGACTACGAGAAATACAAGCTGGCCAATGGCCTCGAGGTCATCCTCCACCGCGACACCCGGCTGCCGATCGTCGCCGTCAACCTCTGGTATCACGTGGGGCCCGCCAAAGAGACCGCGGGTCGCACCGGCTTCGCCCACCTGTTCGAGCACATGATGTTCCAAGGCTCGGGCCACGTCGGTGAAGACATGCACTTCAAGTATCTCGAAGGCGCGGGGGCCTCGGTGGTGAACGGCACGACCAGCTTCGACCGCACCAATTTCTTCGAGGACCTGCCCTCGAACCAGCTCGAGCTGGCGCTGTGGCTCGAGAGCGACCGCATGGGTTTCCTGCCCGACAAGCTGGACGAGAAGATGCTCGCCAATCAGCAGGACGTGGTGCGCAACGAGCGGCGCCAGAGCATCGAGAACGCCCCCTACGGCCTGGCCGAGGAAGAGGTCTATCACCAGCTGTTCCCGAAGGGCCATCCTTACTACGCGGCGGTGATCGGCTCGCACGCCGACGTGCAGGCCGCGCAGCTCGGCGACGTGCGCGACTTCTTCAAGAAGTACTACGCGCCCAACAACGCGACGCTGGCCGTGGTGGGCGATCTCGACGTCGCCAAGACCAAGGCGCTGATCGAGAAATACTTCGCGACCCTTCCGAGCGGTCCTGCGGTCGAGCCGGTCAACGTGCAGACGCCGCCGATCACGGCCGAGAAGCGGGTGGCGCTGACCGACCAGGTGGAGCTGCCGCGCCTCTACATGGGGTGGCTGACCTCGCCCTCCTTCTCGCCCGGCGATGCCGAAGCCGTTATCACCGCCCAATTGCTCGGCGGCGGCAAGGCGAGTCGCATGTATCGGACGCTGGTCTACGACCGCAAGATCGCCCAGGACGCGAGTGCGCAACAGCAGTCGCAGAGCCTGGGCTCGGTGTTCCAGATCACCGTCACCGCCAAGCCCGGCCACACCAACGAGGAGCTCGAAGCGGCGGTCAACCACGAGCTCGACTCGCTGGCGACGCACGGGCCGAGCGAGGAAGAGCTGGCGGCGGTCAAGAACTCGATCTACACCGGCATCATCACCAGCCTCGAAAACGTGGGCGGCTTCGGCGGCGTGGCCGACCGGCTCCAGACCTACAACCACTTCGTCGGCGATCCCGGGTACCTCAACAAGGATCTGGCCCGCTACAGCGCTGTGACGGTCGAAGGCATCAAACAATTCGCCGCGGATCAGCTGGCGAAGAACAAGCGGCTGGTGATCAGCGTGACGCCGGGCGAGAAGGTGCTGCCACCCGCGCCGCCCACGCCGCCGGCGCCCAAGGTGGTCACGGCCGCGGTGGTCTCGAAGGAGCCGTGGCGCAACGAAGTGCCGAAGCCCGGCCCGCTGTCGACCGCGCCACTGCCGAGCGCCTCGAAGATCGACCTGCCGAACGGGCTCAAGGTCTATTTGGTCGAGAACCATGCGCTGCCGGTGGTGTCGGCCGAGATGGTGGTGCGCGCCGGCAGCTCGGCCGATCCGCTCGATCGCCCCGGACTCGCGGGCTTCACCGTCTCGATGCTCGACGAGGGGACCTCGAAGCGTGACGCGATCACCATCGCGCGCGACCTCGAAGCGCTCGGCGCCAGCTACGGCTCCGGCACCGGCCGCGACGGCAGCACGCTGTCGGTGCGCTCGCTCAAGCAGAACGCAGCCAAGACCCTCGACATCCTGTCCGAGATGGTGTTGTCGCCGAGCTTCCCCGACAAGGAGGTCGAGCGCGTTCGCAACGACCGCCTGACCTCCCTGCTCCAGGATCGCGACTCGCCCTTCCGCATCGCGGCGACGGTGATGTGGACCGACCTCTACGGCTCCAACAATCCCTACGGGCACATGTCGATCGGCACCGAGCCCGGCCTCAAGGGCGCGACCCGCGACGACATCGAGAAGCTCTACCAGGCGGCGTTCTCGCCCAAGAACGCGGCCGTGGTGCTGGCCGGCGACCTGACCCAGGACGAGGCTCGCAAGCTCGCCGACGATGCGTTCGGCAAGTGGTCGGCGGAAGGCCGGCCGCCGCTGCCGCAGGTGGCGGCCGCGGTCGCGTCGGCGCCCGAGAAGGTGCTGGTGGTCGACAAGCCGAACACGCCGCAGACCTCGGTGATGGTGGCGCAGGTCGGGGTGGCGCGCTCCAATCCCGACTTCGAGCGGCTCAACGTCATGAACCAGGTGTTGGGCGGGTTGTTCTCGAGCCGCATCAACATGAACCTGCGCGAGGCGCACGGCTACTCGTACGGCGCCTTCTCGTCGGTGTACGAGAACACCAAGGAAGGGCCGATCGAGGTCGGCAGCCAAGTGCGCACCGACGTCACCGGCCCCGCGGTCGGCGAGATCATGAAGGAAGTGCACGGCATGCTCGACAAGCAGGTTTCGGAGCAGGAGCTGCAGCTCGCGAAGGAATCCATCTCGCGCTCGCTGCCGGCCTACTTCCAGACCACGCAGAGCACCGCCGCCACGATCGGCGATCTCTACCTCTTCGATTTGCCGCCCGACTACTACCAAGAATTGCCCAAGCGCATCGAGGCGATGAACGCCTCCGATGTGTACCAGGCGACCAAGACCCATCTTTCACCCGACAAGATGAAGGTCATCGCGGTCGGTGATCGGAAGGTGATCGACAAGCAGCTCGCCGCGCTCAAGCTGGGACCGATCGGCTACCGCACGCCCGACGGCCGCCCGGTGCCCGCGCAGCAAGCCGTGAAGATGCCGGTTCCCTGAGCGATAGGGGGGCCGTTCGCCCGGAGGCCGGCTCTTCGGAGCCGGCCTTCGTGTTTCATCCCGCTCCGCGCGGGGCGATGCCTCTGCGGGTCACGAGGTATACCGCGTAGCTCCCGAGCCAATGCGCGCCGGCGTAGTGCTCGCCGCTCACCGCGGCGAGCCCGGCCGCCGCGTGAGACCTTGCGGCGGATTCGAGCGGGGCGCGGCGCGAGTCCGCGGGCTCGAGCGCCGCGGCGATGGCTTCGAGCATCCACGCGCGGCTCAGATTGAGCCCGTCGAGGTGGGAGAGCTGGCCGTCGCTCGGATCGGGGCTCGTGACCGGCGTGAGCCAGCGCCGCGCCAGTGGGCTCGCGAGATCGGGTAAGAAACGTCCGAGCCACGGCGCGAACTGCTGCGCCGGCAAGACGCGCCGCATGAGGTCGGCCTCGCCGAGCGCAGGGGAGAGGAAGTCGTTGCCGGAGGGCTCGTAGCCGATTGGCGCGGCCACGTCGTTTCCGAACCATTCGCGCGCGCGCAACTCGATCCGGTTCTCGAGGTCGCGGTCGGCGGCGATCCGACTCCAGTCCAGGATCAGGCCGAGCGAGAGCGCGGTCTGCGGGTGCACGCCGCTCCGCACCGGCCAGGGGAGCTTCGGGAGCCAAGCCGCCACTCGATCGCGCGCCAGGCGCTCGAGCGGCGCGAGCGCGGCTCTCCAGGCGGATGCGTCGGGGTGGCTCCACTCGCGCAGCTCGGCCGCGAGTTGGAGCAACCACGCCAATCCGTAAGGCCGCTCGAAGCCGGCGCGCTCCGGCACGCCGAGATACGCAACCTCGCCGGCGATCCGGGCGGCGGTGAGCGAGCGCCCCAGCGCCGCGCGCACCTCGCGCTCGACCGAGCTTCCGGGGAAGCAACGGATGAGTCGCGCCAGCGCCCAGTGACCATGCACGGCCGAGTGCCAGTCGAAGCTGCCGTAGAAAGCCGGCGTCAGCTCGCGCGGCGGCCGCGCGTCGGCGTCGGAGCCCATCCAGTGCACGACGTGGCTCGGGTACTCGCGCCCGATCGCGGCCAGGATGAGCTGGGCGAGGCGCGCGGCTTCGATTGACCGATCCGCCCTCCTCGACTCGATCGCCTCGGCCACGGAAACCTACCGCGCGGCGTCGCGGTACAGATGCCGGAGCAGCAGGACCTGGCCGTAGTGGCCCGAGAAGTGCTCGAACATGTGGTAGAGCACCCAGCGCATGTTCAGCTCCTCGGTCTTGCCGTCGTAGCGGCGCGTGCGCTGGAACACCGAGTCGACCGCGGCGGCGTCGAGCTTGGCCACGGCGTGGTTGGCACAGGCCCGCGCCTTGGCCAGGAGGTCGAGGTAGTAGGCCAGCGTCTTGCCCGCCAGGTGCGCCGGCGGCCGGTCGTCGGCCTTGGCCGGCATGCCGTCCCCCGTGCTGAGGTCGAGGCCGAGCGTGCTGTCGGTCTCGAATTGGGACCTGCGCTCGGGACCGACCTGGGTCCAGAACACCTCGACGATGGCCAGGTGGGCGAGCAGCATGCCGATCGTGTTCATGCCCGGTTTCGGCTGCCACTCCAGCTCGGCGGTGGTGATACCTTCGAGATCCTTCGCCAACAGGGCGTGTTGGTCGTCGAGCGCCGCCATGAGCAGAGCCGCCTCATGGGAGCGGAAGCCGGGCGCGATTTCGAGGAAGCTGCGATCGATGACGGTCATGGGAATGCCTCCTGACGATGGGCCGGCAGCGTAGCCGGCTGAACGGATCGCAGGCAAGGGTCACGAGCCCAGCGCGACTTCGTAGAACTTGGACGACCGGGCGAGGAGACATCATGAGATCCAGGCTTGAAATTCCGCGCATGCTGGTGTTGGCCATGGCTCTCGGCCTCGCCACGCTCGGCGCGGGTCCGCGCGCGCCACGCATCACGTCGTCGCAGTGGTACAACAGCCCGCCGCTCTCGGCGACCGACCTCGATGGCAAGGTCAGGCTGGTCGAGTTCTGGGCCTTCGACTGCATCAACTGCAACCGCACTATCCCGGCGATGAAGGCGCTCCACGAGCGCTTCGCCGGTCCGGACGCGGTCGTGATCGGAGTCCACAGCCCCGAGCTCAAGCAGGAGCGCGATCCCAAGAACGTCGTCGCCGCCATCCGGCGCTTCGAGATCCACTACCCGGTGGCGCTCGACAACGATCACGCCATCTGGCGCGCCTTCAACAACGAGTACTGGCCCGCGCTCTACGTGATCGACAAGCATGGGGTGATCCGCGACGTGCACATCGGCGAGCTGCACCAGGGCACGCGGGAGTGGGACGCGCTGGTCGAGCTGGTGGATCGCCTGCGGCACGAGCCGGCCTGACCGGTTCGGCCGTCTGCCGGACGCACCTGCGATCGGTGTGGCGTCCGCCCCAGTCGCAGGGCATTATGAATCGATCCACGTTCGCGTTCCGACTCGAGGATTTGCCATGACCTTGGTCGCCCCCGGCGCGCTCCACGCCTTCGACCCACGCGTGCGCGACGAGGTGCGGGCCCTGGTCGAGGAAAACCGGGCCCGCGAGGCGCTCGATCGGCTGACCCAGTGCGAGCCGCGGGATCGGGACGAGCGCATCCAGTACTTCGGGATTCGGGCCCGTGCCAACCGGCAGCTGGGCGAATTCGACGCGTCGGTGCGCGACTGGGTGCGCGCGCTGCATCTGACCTCGCGCTCGCGACCGCTGCGCCCGCGTATTCGCATTTCCCTCGCCGATACGCTCGCCTTCGCGGAAGACTTCGCGCGCGCCGAGCGGGTGATCCATCGCTGCGTGGCCGAGATCCGGGCCGAGGGCGGCCATCCGCTCGAACCCTGGGCGCTCAGCAGTTTGGCCTACCTGCACCTGAGCCGCGGCAGTCTCAGCCTGGCCATCCGCCTCTACGAGAGCGCGCAGGCGCTGCTCGGCCCGACTGCGGACCTGACCATGCGCGTCGCGATGTCCGTGAATTACTCCCACGCGCTGATGCGCGCGGGCGACTATGCGCGGGCGCGCGACGTGCAAGAGGGCGTGGCCGGCGCGGTGGATCAAGGTCTGAAGGACGTGGCGCCGCTGTTCCTCTCGCAATCGTTGCTCGAGGTCTACTGTGGGGACCTCGCCGCAGCCGAGCGGGCGCTGTCGCGCGCCGACGACCGCGCCGTGGGCGACGATGTTCGCTGCCGGCGCATCCGCATCCAGCTCGCGGCCCGGATCGCGGTCGAGCGCGGCCACGCCGCGGAGGGGCTCGAGATCATCGGGCAAGCCCTGGGCTCGACGAGCGACAGCCCGGTGTCCATCGACGACCCGGAGCTGCTGCGCCTGCGGGCGCTGGCTTTGCTCGATCTGGGCCGCGCGGAGGCGGCGCTCGAGTCCGCGAGCCTGGCGCTCCAGCACTGCCGCGCGACCGACCTGCTCGATCGGCCCTCGGTGCTGCGCGTCGTGGCGCAGTGTCTGGCGGCGCTGGGGCGCGGCGCCGAGGCGCGCGGCCGCCTCGCCACGGCGCTGTCGCTGCTCGAATCCACCGAGTTCGCCGTCGAGCGGAGCCGCCTCTATCGCGACATGGAAGCGCTGGGCATGCCGGTCCCGTCGCGGGCTGCGAGCGTGCCGCCCGATTCCCAGGCGAATCAAGACCGGGTCCATCGCTACGAGCTCGCCGACGGACGCCACTTCCTCACCGCCGATGGCGAGCTGATGGCGCGCGTCCATCTCGCCGCCGAGAGCCGCCTGCCGGTGCTGATCGAAGGCGAGACCGGGACCGGTAAGGAGCTGATCGCGCGCATGCTCCACGAGATGGGGAGCGCTCGTGAGGGCCCTTTCGTGGTGGTGGACTGCACGACGCTGAGCGAGACCCTGGCCGAGGCCGAGCTGTTCGGCGTGGCGCGCGGCGCGTACACGGGCGCGGCAGCCGATCGCCAGGGTTTGATTGGCGTGGCGGACGGAGGGACGTTGCTCTTCGACGAGCTGCCGGAGCTTTCGCTGTCGGCGCAATCGAAGCTGCTGCGTTTGCTGCAGGAAGGCACGTTCCGGCGCCTGGGCGAGGCCCAGCCGCGACGCGTCAAGGTGCGGGTGATCGCGGCGACCAACCAGGACACCGAGCGGCTGCTGGCGCGCGGCGTGCTGAAGGCCGACCTCTTCTTCAGGCTGCACGGCTATCGGATTCGCTTGCGCCCGCTGCGCGAGCGTCGCGGTGACGTCGCGCTCCTGGCCGAGGAGTTCGTGCGCTCCGAGGGCCTGGCGGGCGTCACCCGCGAGGCGCTCGCGGAGCTGATGGTCTGCGCCTCGCCCGGCAACGCTCGCCAGCTCGAGATGATGATCCGCGTTGCCGCCTCGAGTCTGGGGCCTGGCCGGTGGCTGGACCGCGATCGGGTGCTGCGCCTGCTGGCCGAGGCGCCCCGCGTCGCGACGCCCTCGGCCGAGCGCGAGCGCCTGAGAGCGATGCTCGACGCGCACGCCGGCAACGTCGCCGCCACCGCGCGCTCTCTGGGCCTCTCGCGGCAAGGCCTCTACAAGGCGCTCCACCGCAACGACCTGATCTAGATTCTGGAATCCGTCAACCGCGCGGTGGACATGTCAACCGCACGGTGGTCATTCGCGCCGCCCTCGATCTCCCGCTCGCCCGCGCGGGTCCAAGGCTTGCGCCTATGGGGCGCCGCTCCCGCTCGGCGCCGAGCGCGGGGCACGGGCCCTGCAACGCCACGGCCGCGCAACACCGCTCATGCGTCGCTCGGCGACGCCCTTCACTCGAGGCTCGCTCGGAAGATTCCGATCGAGCGGGGAGGATTCGTCTCATGCGTAAGCTCACGGTGCTCGCATTGGTTGCGCTGGGTGTCCTGCTCTCCTGCGTTTCGCTCGCGGCCGCGGCGCCGCCGTCTTCGGCGCCGGCGTCGATTCAGCTCATGGCGGATCCCTTCCTCGCGAGCGGGGAAGTGACCACGGCGGTGCCGATGGTGCCCCGGTGCCCCTGCCACGTGAACTCCGGATGCGCGTATCAGCCGATCGGCATCAACTGCGCGGACGAGCCGAACTGTTGCTCGTGTCGCGGAGTCGATCCAGCGATGCGCAAGTGCGTGGGAGTTCCTCCTTCAGCCGTGAACTGACCTCGAACCTCGAAGACGCCGGTCACGGCGCCTTCGCACGGAGGAGTCAATGCGTTCGACCGGAGTCGTGAGGTTGTCGAGTCGGTTCGCCGCGATGTGGCTGGCGGTGGGGGCGACCGCCGCGCTTTGCGACTCCGGCACGCGTGACGTGACGTTCACTCGCTCGATCGTCAATCTGGAGAGCTATCGAGGATCGCTCCAGGCCGATCCTCCGCCCGTCGTGCGGCGCGGCCTGGACAAGGGCGGGCGCCTCCTCTATGGCGAGATCTTTCGGCAGCTACCGGGCGATCCGCCGACGTCGCGCGCGCACGACGTGCCCTTCGCGGTGCGGATCGAAGGCGGAACCGTGGTGCGCGCATGGGTGGATGCCAACCTGAACGGAGATCTCACCGACGATCCCGAGCCCGCGCTCTTCCCTTACCCCGGCGATCCCCGCGCACGCTCCTTCCTCACCACACTGCGCTGGTCGATCGCGGCTCCGCGCCCGATGTCCATCGAGCGGCTCGTCCGCGTCGTGGTGGAGCCTCCCGACGCGGAGGGGGTGGCGCCCGACTATCAGCTCCAGGACGTCTACGGGATGCTCGGAAGCGTCGAGATCGAAGGCGTGTCCCGACGCGCGCTCTTGTTCGACGCCAACCACGACGGGCTCTATACCCGCGGCCACGGGGATGGCGTCTTCTTCGATCTCGACGGCGATCGCCACTTCGTGATCGATCCCTTGGCGTCGAACTTTGGGCCGTTCGCAATTCCCTTCTCGATCCTCCACACCTCGCTGAGCGTGGATTCCGTGGAGGTGGACGGCAGCCGCATGGCGATGCGTGCGCGGGGAGCGGCTTCCATCCCCGAGTTGCCGCGACGCGGCCGGCTCGCACCCGACTTCACCTTCGTCGATCTGGACGGGAAGGTGCAGCGGCTCTCCGCCCACCGCGGCCGGCCCACGGTGGTCTATTTCTGGGCCTCGTGGTGCGCCAACTGTCGCGGCCAGGCGGAGGCATTGCGGGCGCTGCGCGCGCGGCCGAGCGCTGCGCGCTGGGACCTGCTCGGAATCTGCTCGGACACCGAGCGCGCGGACGCGATTCGCTTCTGCGACGAGCACCGCGAGACCTGGCCGACTTCGTTCAGCGGCGGCTACGTGAGCGAGGATCCGGTGGCGCGTCTCTACCGCGAGCCCATGGTGGGCATCTTCTACGTGATCGGGCCGAGCGGCATCCTGGTCGACAAGGTCGCCGACGTGGACGCCATGCAGGCGGCGCTCGACAAGTGCCTCGCGGCAGGCTTGGAGACGGCGCCCGTCCGCTGAGGACCGGCCGGCGCCCCGCTCGAGGGCGCCGGCCCCGAACTCAGTGCCCGGCCTGGGCCGCTCCGCCGATGCGCATGCCGTAGAAACTGCGGTAGACGAAGAACAGCGCGATCAGCATGAAGACCACGGCGGCGTATGGAGCGATGCCGGGGTTGGCCACGCCCATCTCGACCGCCAGCAGCCCGAACAGCGTCGTGAACTTGATGATCGGGTTGAGCGCGACCGACGAGGTGTCCTTGTAGGGATCGCCGACCGTGTCGCCCACCACCGTCGCAGCGTGCAGTTCGGTACCTTTGGCGTGCAGCTCGACCTCGACCACTTTCTTGGCGTTGTCCCAGGCGCCACCCGCGTTGGCCATGTAGATGGCCTGGAACAAACCGACGACCGCGATCGAGACCAGGTAGGAGATGAAGAACACCGGATTGAAGCACGCGTAGGCGATCGTGAGGCAGAAGATCACCAGGAAGATGTTGAACATCCCGGCCTGCGCGTACTTGGTGCAGATGCGCACCACGGTGCGCGAGGTCTCGATGTTGGCGGCCTCGGCCGAGTCGAGCTTGATGTTGCGCTTGATGAACTCGACCGCGCGGTAGGCGCCGGTGGTGACCGCCTGCATCGAGGCGCCGGTGAACCAGTACACCGTCGCGCCACCCATCAGCAGGCCCAGCACCACGTAGGGATTCAGCAGGTCGAGCGAGAAGGTCTGGCCCAGGTCGTGGTAATGCTTGGTCAGCACCAGCACGATCGAGAACAGCATCGTGGTGGCGCCGGCTACCGCGGTCGCGATCAGCACCGGTTTGGCCGTGGCCTTGAACGTGTTTCCGGCGCCGTCGTTGTCCTCGAGATAGTGCTTCCCCTTCTCGAAGTCGGGCTTGAAGCCGAACTGCCGCTCGACCTCGGCGCTCGCCCCGGGCAAGGTCTCGATCTGCGACAGCTCGAAGATCGATTGCGCGTTGTCGGTGACCGGTCCGTAGGAGTCGACCGCGATCGTCACCGGGCCCATGCCGAGCAGCCCGAACGCCACCAAGCCGAAAGCGAACACCGACGGATACTGCATGTACTGCTCGAGACCTTGGAGCGAGAACCGATAGGCCAGGAACAGGAGCACCGCCAGCACCAGCGCCTGCCAGAACACCGAGAAGTTGCCGGCCACCATGCCCGAGAGGATGTTGAGCGACGCGCCGCCCTCCTTCGAGGCTGCCACCACCTCGGCGGTGTGGCGCGAGTGCGAGCTGGTGAAGACCTTGGTGAACTCGGGGATCAGCGCCGCCGCTAGCGTGCCGCACGAGATGATCACCGACAGCGTGAGCCACAGGTTGCCGCCCAGCGAGCCGAGCAGCCAGCGCGAAGCGGCGAAGGTGACCACGATCGACAAGAGCGAGCACACCCACACCAGGCTGGTCAGCGGCGCCTCGAAGTTGATCTTGTCCTTGCCGATGTTCTGCGAGCGCGCGACTGCGGCGTTCCCGAGGTAGGACACGATCGAGGTGAGGATCATGAGGATGCGCATCACGAAGATCCACACCAGGAAGGTGGCCTTGTGCTCGGGCATCACCGCCAGCGCGATGAACGAGATCAGCGCCACGCCGGTCACGCCGTAGGTCTCGAAGCCGTCCGCCGTGGGGCCCACCGAGTCGCCGGCGTTGTCGCCGGTGCAGTCCGCGATCACGCCCGGGTTGCGCGGGTCGTCCTCTTTGATCTTGAACACGACCTTCATCAAATCGGAGCCGATGTCGGCGATCTTGGTGAAGATGCCGCCCGCGATGCGCAGCGCCGAGGCGCCGAGCGACTCGCCGATGGCGAAGCCCAGGAAGCAGGCCCCGGCGTTCTCGGGCGGGATCCACAGCAGGATCGCGAGCATCATCAGCAGCTCGACGCAGATCAGCAGGACGCCAATGCTCATGCCGGCCTGGAGCGGGATCTCGTAGACCGAGAGCGGCTTGCCCCTGAGCGACGCGAAGGCGGTGCGGCTGTTGGCCAGCGTGTTCATGCGGATGCCGAACCAGGCCACGCTGTAGGAGCCGAGGATGCCGAGCACCGAGAACAGCAGGATGGTGATCACGCGGCCGGCGTCCAAGTGCTGCAGGAACCCGAAGTAGTAGACGATGCAGGCCCCGATGAAGAGCTCGAGCACGACCAGCAGCTGCCCCTGCTTGAGCAGGTAGGCCTTGCAGGTCTCGTAGATGATGTTCGACACGTCGAGCATCGACTTGTGAGCCGCCATGCCCTTCACCTGGTTGAACATCATCAGGCCGAACAGCATGCCGAGCGCACAGACGCCGAGGCCGGTGAACAGCAGCGTGCGCTGGTGGCCATCGAGCGTCGGCAGTTGGAGATCGAGCTCGCTGGCGAAGGCGCCGGCGCTGGTCAGCGCCAGCAGCGCGAGACTGGTCGCCAGTCCGAGCAACAAGGGAACGAGACGGGCGCCGCGGAAAACGCCCGGGATCGTCGGTCGACTCATCGAGTAGCTCCTTCGAACGGGTATCGGAGGGGTCGGCTCGGTGTACCGACCGACGGGCAAGCCTTGTCGCCGAAGCATTTTGGGGCCCAGTCGGGCGGTGAGACTCCGGTCTCCGGCGCGAGCCGGGTCGCGGAGCGACGGAGCACCATACCGGGCTCGTCCCCGCCCGGCAAGGAAGAAGGCGGGTCTTGTCCCGACGCTGCCGCGATGCCGCCCGCTCGGCTCGAACGCGAGGTTGCGAGCACCTCCCGACAGGCGACATTCCCCCGCCATCGCGACCCACTGCCCCTTGGAGGCTCCATGCGCAATCGCCTCGCCTGCTTCCTCGCCGCGTGGCTGGCGTTTCCTTCGCTCGCCTGCGCGCTGACCAGCCCGCCGAGCTTCCTCGGCCATCCGGTGGCCGTCGACAAGAAGCTCGCCGACTACGAGCAGATCGTGCGCTATCTCGAGACGCTCGACCGCGAGTCGCCGCGACTTTCGCTCCAGCGGCTGGGCAAGACCACGCTCGGCCGCGACATGGTGATGGCGGTGATCTCGAGCGAAGCGAACGTCGCCAACGCGGTGGCGCTGCGCGCGGACGCGGCGCGCCTCGCAGACCCGGGCTCGCTCACGCCCGACCAGCGCGCCCGCGTGGGGTCCGGCAAGGTGATCGTGCTGGTCACCTGCGGCATCCACTCAAGCGAGATCGGCGGCACCCAGATGGCGATGGAGTGGGCGTACGACCTGTGCGCCAGCCAGGACCCCAAGGTGCTGCGCTGGCTCGACGACGTGGTGCTGCTGCTGGTGCCGTCGCTCAACCCCGACGGCACCGACATGATCGTCGACTACTACCAGAAGTTCCTCGGCACCGAGTGGGAGGGCGGCCGGCTGCCGTGGATCTACCACCACTACGCCGGACACGACGACAACCGCGACTGGTTTATGCTCAACCTCGCCGAGACGCGCATGGTGAATCGCGTGCTCCACCACGAGTGGTTCCCGCAGGTGTTCCTTGACATGCACCAGATGGGCAACAACGGGCCGCGCATGTTCGTGCCGCCCAACGCCGATCCGATCACGCCCGTGGTCTCGCCGATGCAGTGGCGGCTCAACGACCTGATCGGAACCCAGATGGGCTTCCGCCTCGAGGAGGCCAAGAAGAGCGGCGTGATCAGCGCCTGGAGCTACGACGCCTACTGGCCGGGTGGCACCAAGAACACCGCATGTCTCAAGAACGTGGTGGGGTTGCTGACCGAGGTCGCCTCGTGCCGAATCGCGACTCCAGTCGAGGTCGATCCCAACGAGCTGAGCGGCGGACGCAAGGGCCTGCCCGACTACCGGCAACAGTCCAACTTCCCCAATCCGTGGCCGGGTGGCACGTGGCGCCTGCACGACATCGTCGACTACGAGCTGGTCGCCGCCAACGCGCTGCTCGAGAGCTGCTCCCAGTACCGCCCGGAAATCCTGCAGAGCTTCGTCGACATGGGCCGGCAGTCGATCGAGCGCGGCGAGAAGGAGCCGCCGTTCGCCTACGTCGTTCCGCCCGCGCCGCACGATCCCGAAGCGGCGCGCTGGAGGGCCATGATCGGGCGCGTCGAGGGGCCTGGCATTCCAACCCAGCACGATCCATCGGCCGCGCGGCAGATGATCGAAATCCTGCACGAGAACGGGCTGCGCTCGTACGTGGCGGGGCAGGACTTCACGGCGGACGGCCGCACCTTTCCGCGGGGCAGCACGGTGTTCCCTGCGGCCCAGCCGTACCGCGCGTTCCTGGTCGAGATGATGGAGCGCCAGCGCTACCCCGAAGTCCGTGAAGGCCCCGACACCAAGGAGATCTTCAAGCCCTACGACGTCACCGCCTGGACGCTGCCGCTGATGATGGGCGTGGATTGGGCGCGGGTGGATCGACCGTTCCAGGTGGCGAGGGACTCCTCACTGGAGAAGCCGGCGCCGATCGGCGACGGGGAGTACTTCATCCTTCCCGCGTCCTCCAACGCGAGCTACCGGATCACCAACCATCTGCTCGCGCGGGGTGTCGCGGTCGATCGCGCGCTCGGCTGGCCCGAGTACTCCAACGCGACCCCGGGCGGCGCGCTCCCGGGGCCGGGCGACTTCATCGTGCCGCGCTCGGCCGCAGCCGAGATGGCGAAGCTCCCCGATTCGCTGCGCCACGAATCCCTGCCCACTGGCTGGACGTTCGAGTTCAGCCGCGCACATCTCAAGGCCCCGCGCATCGGCCTCTACAAGCCGTGGACCGCGACCCCCGACGAGGGCTGGACCCGCTTCGTGCTCGATCAGTACGAGTTCAAGTACGCGAGCTTCGACAACGCCGCGATCAAGCAGAAGAACCTGCGCAGTCGCTACGACGTCATCCTGCTTCCGGACGTGGAGAAGGCGTTGATCGTGGACGGGAAGCCCAAGAGCGATGACGGCTCCTACTTCGAGCCGCTGCCTCCGGCCTATGCGGGCGGCATTGGCAAGGAGGGTGTGGCGAACTTGAAGGAGTTCGTGGAGCAGGGCGGCACGCTGGTGTGCATGACCTCGTCGTGCGAGCTGGCGCTCGACGAGTTCGGGCTGCCGGTGCGCAACACCGCCGCGAAGCTCAAGCCGCAGGAGTTCTCGTTGCCTGGAACTCTGGTCAACCTCGACGTGGACACGACGCAACCGATCGCGTGGGGGATGCCCGAGCATTGCGCCGCCTACGTCACCGGAGGCCCGGTGCTCGGCACTTCGATCCCGGGTGCCAACGTCGGGCGCACCGTGGTCGCGCGCTACCCGCAGTATCCGGATCAGGTGGTCGCGAGCGGATGGGCCGAGGGCACTGAGAACATGGCCGGCCGACCGGCGATCGTCGAGGCGCAACTCAAGAAAGGTCGGGTGGTCCTGTTCGGGCCGCGGGTTCAGCATCGAGCGCAGATGGTCGGAACCTACAAGTTCCTGTTCAACGCCATCTTGCAGGCTGGAATGCAGGAATGACGCGAAGCCGTGGGCGAGGGGCGATCGCTTGAGACGGGCCGCGCCTCGGCCTTAGTCTCGGCATCCAACTCGATGCCATCGCGGCGTCACGGAAACGCGCGCGGCGGTCGATAACCGAGGAAGCCCATGAGCGAGACGCCCAAGAGCACTCACGTCAGCGAGCTGGAAGCTCGCGCCGTCGCCGAAGCCTCGCGCGAGACCGCGTGGGAGGCGCCCTCTTTCGTGCGCGAGCTGTTTCTCGGACGCTTGCCCCTCGACTTGATCCATCCCTACCCCGAGCCGGACCCGAGCGAGCTCGAGCGCGCGCGCCCGTTCCTCGGGAAGCTCGAGCGCTTCCTGGAAGACGAAGTCGATGGGGAAGAGGTCGAGCGCACCGGGCGGATTCCCACCGCCTGGATTGATCGGCTGCGCGAGATGGGCGCCTTCGGCATCAAGATTCCGCGTGAGTACGGCGGGCTCGGGCTGTCGCAGTACACCTATGGCCGCGCCATGGCCATGGTCTCGACCAAGTGTGGCGCGATGGTGGCGCTGCTCTCGGCGCACC
>JACXTT010000755.1_pt1 | contig 55403 bp, 39 predicted proteins | sample 9270951 | NCBI WGS metagenome assembly JACXTT01 (sample SAMN15532306, study PRJNA645909) | rock metagenome | isolation source: weathered quartz diorite | place: Puerto Rico | collected 2017-06-21
TGCCATACGCTTCTAAGTCCACCCACCCCTCTGCCCCCCAAATGACTGCGCAGAGGGCAATCACGAGAATATCGAGCAATAACTGCCGCTGTGTGCGCTCGACGCGGGGATCAGTCAACCCCGCAAAATACTCCGTGATCGCTTCACTCGGGTTCTCCTCCATCTTTCTCCCTCCGTCTGTGGCTCCTTGTCTGCACGGTCCTCTTAGTCCTTCTCCTCCTCGGGGGAACTCCCGCCACTTTCGTCCTGCTTAGATGCGTTCGCCCTGGATCGGCCCCCTATTTGCATTGGTTGATACAAGAGAGTAGTTAGAATACACAACTTCCCGGATAGGGAAAAAAGGAGGAGAGAATGAAAAAGCGTACTCTGATCGTGAGCGCCCTTGGCGCAGTGTTGCTGCTCTGGAGTTTTGGTTCCGCCTCGGCGGACCCGAAGGCGGAGATTACCGCTCTCGAACACAAGCTGATCGCCGCGACTACCGCCGACGAGGCCATGACCTTTCAAGATGAGAAGGAGATCGTGCTCTACGACTACTTGGTCCCGCTTCAGTATGTGGGTGGAAAAGCCGTGCGCGCGGATTTCGAGAAATTTTTTTCCGGCGCGAAGGACATCAAAGGCAACTTTGTCTCCTTGCGGGTGGTAGCGAACGGAAAGTTAGGAGTCGCCAACAGTATTCAGCACTTTACCTATACGGATAAAGAGGGCAAACCCGGCGAGGGCACTTTCCGCATCACCGATGCATGGCATAAAACCAAAGACGGGTGGAAGGTTTTCCACACGCATGTGTCTTTCCCCTTCAATCCAGAGACCGGCAAGATTGAGATGAATTTGAAAGAGTAACGGACAGTTTAATTGCTGTTTTCACTCTCCACAATGCAAAAGGGGCGAATGATCAATCGCCCCTCCAACACTCTTCGCAATTACCCTTCTTCTGTCACTAACTCAAACAGCTCCGCATTCGGCAGGACCCCGCCGAGATTTGCTCGCAAGGCGTCCAGCGCCTTATGTAAGTGACGAAAGACGACGCGCCCGTGTAACGCTGTAAGTGCCGGCGCATTCTCTTCCAAGAAATGAGTGAGCACAGTTTGTGACACCAATTCCAGTCCGTTGAGATCGAGCACCACCTTCTGGTGTCCGGTGCGAACGGCTTCGTGAATGCGCTGCAGTACTTCCTTGGCGCCGCTAGCGTCTAAGACGCCTTCCAGCCGTAAGGTCAACGCGTGCAGATGTTCATCGCGAACCGCGCGCACCCTCAAGAGGGCGCCGTGGAGCTGGCGTTTTGTTTCGCCGACTGCATCCTTTAAGGTAGAAATAAAAGACTCCTGTTCTCGCACGGGAATCGGTTGCGCCAGCCGGCGGAGCAGCTGCATCGTCTCCGTATACACGCCGCGTGGTTCGTGTAGGAAAAGTCGACGTTGTTGAAAATTGGCGAGTATATGTGAGGCAATATGAGGAGTCCAAGAAAATACACGCTGCCAAATAGCTCCCGGAGCGTAGACGCGTTGGCGTGTCCAATGGACGCCGTTCTCTAAGGCTTCCGGTGTCATCAGCTTTGGTTGGAACACCATGTGAGCGCCATCATATTGGGTAAAATCTTTGTGACGTAGTCGTCCGGCCTGATCAAGAGCAACGAAAAGCGCACTCTCTGGCTCTGGGGTCACAATAGAAAAGAGCGGCAAACCGATGCGCGCGTCCAGGCAAAAGCGCGCCGTCCGCTCGAAGACGCTTTCATCATCGGTATCATATCCAAAGACAAAGCGAACAATAGTGAAAATACCATTGTCAGCCAGGCGCCGCATTGACTGAGCAAGTTGCACTCCCGCCTCAGGCGGAGTGACGCTTTCTGGAGTGAGGTACTGAGCACAAATGAGTTCCCCATCAAAAAGCAGTCCGCGACAATTACTCTGCCGCGCGAGCTCGATCAGTTGAGGTTTTTCCACGAAACGGAGGCTTGCTTGCGCTACCCATTGGCACTTTACGAGCAGCAAGCGTCGCATCAGATCCGCCGCATACGCTGGCGCGTCGCCAAGGTCGTCCCCTTGAAAGGCCACCCAGGCCGTCGAAGGGAGTGGCTGCACATCCTCTCTCAATAGGTCTACAGGAAAGCGCCGTTCACCGGTTGGGCCGCGTAACGAAACGATCTGAACCGATTTCCTGGTGGAAAGCAGTGAAGCGAGATCATTACGGACGCGCCCCTCGTCCTTAGGTCCTGCGGTCATGTTCTTGCCTCCTCCGCCGTCAATCGAAAGTATGATGGTATCATTTTTTTAAAGAGCGTCGATAGCTTAGCCGTTTTGAATCAGCCTTCCGCCCAACGGTCATCTTCTTCGACGACGATGACGCGCATGCCGGTGCGAGCCGCGTCTTCAGCTCTCAACAAGGCGTCTGCACGTTGCGAGAACGGCCCCAAGCGCACCAGATAGTAACGTTTGAGTCCAGTATTCATGGGGCTGATGTAAACGTCTGGATAACGCACCGCCACACGCGCTTTGAGAGCGGATGCTTGGCTTGCGTCTGCGTAAGAGCCAAGTTGCACGGCATACGCCACAGCAAGCACAGCAGTTGCCGGCGATAACACCTCGATGCGAACAGGAGCTACCCCGGGTTCGTACACGCCGATGCTGCGAGCGGCGGCGTAGGAAAGATCAATCGCGCGGCTACCAACGTAAGGACCGCGATCATTGACTCGTACTTCGATAGCTTGATTAGTATTCATATTCGTGACCATCACCCGCGTGCCGAGCGGGAGCGAGGGATGGGCGGCAGTCAGATCATGTTGGTTATAGATTTCACCATTGGCGGTTCGTTTGCCATGAAAGCCAGGACCATACCAGGACGCTAAACCCATTTGTATCGTTCCTGGAGCAACGGCTGAGAGGTTGGGCGTGGTCCGCCTTGACCCGGCTGGAGAAGAACTTGAACTTCCGATATAGCTACAGCCTCCGACAAAAAGAGGAAGAGACAGGGAGAGAGCCCAGAGGAAAGTTGTACGCAACCGCCAATCCACAACCACCATAACGGCGAAATTATACTAAGGGAAATAGACGACAGCAATCAGAGCCAAGATTCGCCCCTCTGATTTTTCTCTCAGTATGTATAGAATGCCCCCATTGTGGACCATCGCTTGTTCCGCACCAAACCGATCGACACGCCCCAGCAGGACGCTCTCCAGCCAGCTCATCAACTACGACGAGTGCTTGGGCCGTTACAGCTCACATTATTAGGTATCGGCGCGATTATTGGCGCGGGCATTTTTGCGACGATCGGCACGGCTGCGGCAGGAGACCTGGCGCGACCAGGCGCAGGACCGGCATTAACGGTGTCTTTTTTGGTGACCTCAATCGTCTGTGGCTTCACTGCACTATGCTACGCTGAGTTCGCTTCTCTCGTTCCTATCTCCGGCTCAGCGTATACCTATGCGTATATCACACTAGGTGAACTCGTCGCATGGATCATCGGCTGGGATCTCATCATCGAATATGCGGTCGGCAACATCGCGGTTGCTATTAGCTGGGCGAATTATTGCAAAACGTTCCTCAAAGGATTCGGCGTCATTGTGCCGGATTGGCTGTCGATGGACTATCGGACGGCAGCGAAAATCGTCGATGCTTCCGGGGTACAGATTGTCTATCGTGATGCACCGCATATTTGGGGCGCCCCTATCATCTGCAACCTCCTCGCCGTTTCTATTGTCGCGGTGATCACCCTGCTCCTTATTTGGGGGATTAGAGAAAGTGCACGCGTCAACGCCATGATGGTGGGCGTTAAACTGCTCGTGCTGTTATTTTTTGTCGCTGTCGGTTCTTGGTGGGTGCAACCTGCCAACTGGACGCCTTTTGCTCCCAACGGTTGGGCCGGCGTGAGTGCGGGAGCCGCTATCGTGTTCTTCGCTTACATCGGTTTTGACGCTGTCTCGACCGTGGCTGAAGAAACGGAAAACCCGCAACGGAACTTGCCCATCGGGATTCTGGCCTCTCTGATTGTCTGTACGGTTTTTTATGTCGTGGTGTCCGCTGTGTTCACCGGGTTGATTTCATATCCAGAACTGAAAGCGACTTTAGCGACAGAACAGGCCGAGCCGTTGACGTTAGCCTTAACGCACGTGGGGCCGCATCTAAGCTGGGCCGTCGGTATTGTCGCCTTTGGGGCGTTGATTGCCCATACCGCCGTGCTGCTAGTGTTTCAACTTGGACAACCACGCATCTTTTTTGCGATGGCGCGCGACGGGCTACTGCCGCCGATGTTTCGTGCTGTGCATCCACGGTTCCAGACGCCCTACATTTCTACCTTCCTGACCGGTTTATTTGTAGCGGGATTTGCCGCAGTCGCAAGCATTGACGAGATGGTGGACCTCACAAATATTGGCACCCTGTTCGCTTTTATCCTCGTCTGTGTCGGCATCATTGTTTTGCGCCGAACAGAACCGACGCGACCCCGACCATTTCGCGTTCCGAGCGGTTGGGGTTGGACTAGCGCGCTCTATCTGGGCTTTGCGTGCACTGTCGGGTTCTTTCCCTTGTCAACAATGGGGAAAATCCTCTTGCTGGCGGCTAGTGCGCCGTGCTTTGCAGTCTGCCGTAATTACATCTTTCCGATATTGGGGATTTGTTCATGTTTGTATCTCATTTACTATCTGCCGCCGACTTCATGGCTACGTTTTGGCGCTTGGCTCAATTGCGGGTTCGTCATCTATGCAGGCTATGGAGGAGTGCACAGTCGCTTGACTGGGAGGCAACAGAGTGAAAATCCCGCGCGGCACAACGCACAGACTGTATATGCAGGCGCGTGGTTAGCGCTACTAGGCGCTGCGCTTTTGTTTTGTTTGCGTGGGCTGGATATCTGGGTGGAAGCTGCGCAACGGAGTCGAGCAGCGGCCAATTTAAGTCCTGCCTGGTCAGCACTGCCGGAGGTGTTGAAGCGTGAACCTTGGCTTGAGGCGTCTTGGTTTCTGCTAGTTCCGTTGATGATCAATGCGCTCATACTGTGCCCATTGATCCTTCTCCGAGCTTGGCGGGCGTGGTCGCTGGAAAGCAGAGCAGATGCAAGTCAGGCGACAAAAGGGGCAGTCCTTGCAGCTTTGCTGGGAATCGCAGCGATCGGATACATAGTGCTCGTGTTGAGCGCGACTTTGCGGTGATGACGGCAGGACGACTTTCTTCTCCCAAACGCTTCGTTTTTTTTCTTCTTTATGCCACAATAAGCGGAACTGAACGTAAAGCGAGCAACGCTGTGGCGGCGGAGGGAGAAGTGGTGAAGACGATAGCGGCTTGCAGTATCGGTTTTTTGTTATTGGGGTCTTCGTGCGCAAGAACTGCCTGGGTGCAGGCCCCTCTTACGCCCAAGCCATCGACCTCCTTCTCGGCTTGGAGTCAAAACGGTCATCCCGAGAAGCGTATTTGTGTTCTGCCGTTTACCGATCGCACGGCGTCCGGCGAAATTGTGGACCGCGTGCGTGAAGGGTTCTTCGGCCGCTTGGCGCTCAAACGGTTTACAGATCTCGAATTACGCGACCTTGATGCGCGCCTACATGCGTTGCCAGAACCGTGGAACAAAGTGACGCCGCAAAAACTCGGGGCAGTCTTACCATGCGACGCGCTCGTGTATGGAGAGATTTTGGAAGCAAGCAATCTCTACGTCGGCGTGTATGCACAACTCACTCTGGAAGGGCGCATTCAACTGGTTGACGCTGCTACCGGCCAAACCCTCGTAGTGAGTACGCACGCGACCAAGTTTCGTCTCGCTGGCGTACCCTTCTCGGTATTCGATCTTGTGCCGGACCTGGTGCTCAATATGCGCAATTTTTCGGGAGAACAGGGATTGCGAGCGGTGGATGACCTGGCGCGCAATCTTGCCGATCAAATTCCGGACTTGCCTGACGTTGCCTCTGTGCAGAAGGCCGAGCCATCTCCTCTTTCTACCGAGCAGGCGGCAGCTGAACGTAGCGATCAAAAGCGCGCTGAAGCGCCGACTCTAACGTCGACCTGTCCAGACCAGGATTGTTACCAAGTGCAAGTGGCCGCGTTTCATAAATCCGATGAAGCCCAGCACGCAGTGCAACTCTTGCGCGGCGAAGGATTTCAGCCCACGGTAATGACCGCGGCGCAGTCTGAACAATCGCAGCACAGAGTCATGCTTGGCCCTTTTTCTACCTTTGGGGCTGCGCAGGAGACCGGAGCCAAGGTTCAGAAACGTCTACGGTTTTCACCGGTGGTGGTGCGTCTCCTGGCGCCCTCCTCTCACTGATGATTGCCCTATTTGCGCAACGCAAATACAAGCAGCTCGTCCCCCGGCGCATAGCCAAACATTGGATTGCCCCCAGCGACGATAGCGACATATTCTGTGCCCTCAACTTCGTACGCGATAGGAGGCGCGTTTACTCCTGCTACCGTGTCAAATTGCCAAAGGAGCGCTCCGGTTGCTGCGTGAAAAGCGTCAACGTGGCCGCTCCCTTCCCCTAAGAATACCAAGTTGCCTTTGGTCGCGACGATCCCTCCGATCAATGGCTTTTCGACTTTCTTTTGCCACGCAATTTTTCCAGTCTTGGTGTCAATCGCGCTAAGCGTGCCCCAATGCGGCTCGTCGGTTGCTGCAGTGGTAGTGTATTGGCGTGGAGGCTGATCGCCTTCTCCTGGCTCAGTATGGAGGGTGTAGAGCGTCGGCATGTGTATGCCTGCAACATAGAGGAGGCCCGTCTTTGGATCGTACGCCGTTGGCGACCACGATGCGCCGCCAGCGGCGCCCGGAGCAATACGCACCCCTTCTCGTGTCGGCGTGGCGAACAAGTTTTCTTGCGGTACGAAAGGTTCAGACTTATAGAGTAAGGCTCCGGTTTTGCGATCGTGAGCATAGAACCACCCCGTTTTGCTGGCTTGCCCCACAGCTTGGACTTTCTTACCTTTCACCATTGTTGTAAACAAGACAGGAGGACTAGCGGGATCGTAACCCCATAGGTCATGTGGGACTTGTTGATAATGCCACCGCAATTCCCCGTTTTCGACATCTAGAGCCACGAGTGAGACCGTGTATAGATTATCTCCGGGGCGAGTCAGGCCATGAAATTCTGGAGAAGGGTTTCCTACGCCTAAGAACACGAGACCCAGATCCGGATCGAGCGCCGGAGTGGTCCACGTCGAACCGCCGCCGGTTTTCCAAGCGTCAGCGTACTGGGCGAACGCCGCTTTTTCCGCGGCGATGTCACGATGTAGCGGCGCTCCATCTGGGGTCGTCGTGCGCCATTCGCCTTCCCATCCTTGTTCCGGCACCGTATACCAGCGCCAGAGTTCTTTGCCGGTCTCGGCGTCAAAGGCCGCGAGAAACCCGCGCCGACCATACGCACCGGCCATGCCAACCACCGTACCCATGGGCTTCTTATCCCGGGAGTTGTCAAGGTGTAATCCATAGCCAGCGCCAGTGACGCCAACAATCACTTTTCCTTTGTAAACTATCGGCGCCATATTTGCGGCGACGCCGCTGGCGCCGGTGACCGTGGATTGACGAAGCGGGTCGGACGCGGGCAGCCCTTCAGTCGTTTCAATTTTTCCTGCTTCAGCCGAAGTCAGCTCTACATCCCACACTGGTTTTCCGGTCTTCAGGTCGAGCGCGATGAGGCGGGCGTCTGCAGTCGCCATGTAGAGCTTGCTATAGCCAAGCCCCGAGCCCCGATTAGCCGTGCTACAGCAGGGAGTTTTGTTGAACGTATGTTCGTAGCGCCAGAGCTGCGCCCCAGTGCGCGCATCGAGCGCAATCACATGATTCCTCGGAGTCGTAATGTACATGACTCCATCAGCAACCAGTGGCGTCGTTTGGAAGGCCTCACGAATCCCCGTCGCAAATTTCCAGCGCAGCTCTAGTGACTGCACGTTCTGGGTGTTGATCTGATCCAACGCTGCGTAACGTTGGTTAGTGTAGTCATGCCCAAAGATCAGCCAGTTCTTACTGTCTTGACCAGCGGCGAGTAAGCGCGCAGTGTCGATAGGGTCCGCCCAAATCACACCACTTTGATAAAAGAAAACTGCCGCGGCCAGGCCGATTTGCAGCACTCGTTTTATGAAACCTGTCTCTTTGGTTACCCTGCTCTTGTGATTGACGCACTGTTTCTTGATGATCATGACCGTAAGATGCCATTTCTTGTCTGCAAGCGTAAGTCCTTTGATTGACCGAAGATTCGATTGGCATCATACTGTCAGGGCAAAAAGGGAAGTGAATAGATGGTTAGCCCGCGCGTTGCAATCAGGATGGAAGGATCTTCTATGGCATTCTATGACAAGGTCAGTGACTCAACCAACTTTGTTATCTCTTTCACCCCCAGCCCGCGAGGAGACTTTGGAGTATTCGCCAAAGGCTATACACTTGCGGCAAACCGTTTGGTCAGTTTCCTTCTGGAGGCGCCGCGGTTCTCAGACTACGAAGCCTATCCGCTAGTGTTTCTCTACAGGCATGCTCTCGAACTCGCGCTGAAACACGTCATCTATAGCTCTGTCAAACTTGCACTATTCAAGTACCTTGATAATGTCAATCAGGGATTGCAGAATTCCCACGACCTCAGGAGGCTCTCGCAGATCGTTGAATCCTTACTCGCCCACCTGTTTCCAGAGGACGAGAAACTTTGTCAAGTTGTTGCTACGGTCACCGAGACTTGTCATGAGTTTTCGGAAATTGATCCACGATCTGACGGATACCGTTATCCAATCGACAGCAAAGGGCAGCGCTCCACTAAGAGACACCAGATGGTCAATCTAAGGGCATTCGCGGACCGAATGTCGTCGGTCCTGGAGGATCTTAACACCATTCACTTTGGGCTGAACATCGAGACAGATGCGGCGCAGGAAGTTTATGAGGCGCAGGGAGTTTATGAGGCTGTTAAAAGCCTGCTATCCTAAGCCGTGAAGGAAGAAGAGCAGTAAAATGGTGTCGGGCTCACACGACGCCGCACTGCATCGTCGCTCCGTGACAGTTTGGGTGAACCTGAACGGACACGTCTGGGCGGCTTGCGGTGAACTTGTACGTCAAGGTTGTAGGAAAACTCTAGATCTAAGAGGAACAATCCGACACGATGACAGTACACAGCGTTGAGGAGCATCAGCATGTTGCGCACGTATAAAGCTATTCTACACGATAACCAGGTCGAGTGGCTTGAACAGCCGCCTGAGAAATCCAGCGCGGTGCAGGTCTACATTACAGTCTTAGAGGAACCAGCTCCTGAACTCTTGCCTGAGCGAGGACGACTGATGGCGGAGGCCCTGGCAGAGCTGGCGCGCAGAGGCGCGTTCGCCGAGATCACCGATCCGGTCTCTTGGCAGCGAGAGCTGCGTTCTGAGCGTGCCTTGCCCGACCGGGAGTCGTAATGCTCCTAGATAGCAATATCATTATCTACGCGGCGCAACCGGAGCATGCCGCATTACGCCAGTTCATCGAAACCCATACCCCCGCGGTGTCGGTCATCAGCTATATCGAAGTCCTGGGGTACCACAAATTGACGACAGAAGATCGGCAATTCTTGGAGCAATTTTTTCAAGCCGCAGAAGAGTTACCGTTATCCGAGATAGTAGTGCAGTGGGCAATCAAGTTGCGACAGCGGCGAAAGATGAGTCTTGGAGACTCCATCGTTGCGGGCACAGCAATAGCCTACAACCGGACTTTGGTAACCCGCAACACTGAGGACTTTCGCTGGATTGAAGAAATCAAATTACTCGACCCACTGGCAGTGCACAGCTAACTCTGCGTTCCGCCTCCCTGCCATCATGTCTACAGTCGAAAGAGCCTGAAAGGCAGTGTTGTAGCGGCTCGCCACTGGGTCATCAGCCGGCAAGCCGCACCATCCGAAGGCACGAAGTTCATATCTTGCTAAAATCAAACTCGTCTAGTTCTTCAAATTCTGCAGCCGCGGCATCACATCGCTAGCGAACAGGCGGAGGCTCCGTTCGGACTCGTCGTACGGCATACCGCCGTAGCTGAAGACGCCAGTAAAGGCATGGCAACCGACGCGCGAGCGAATGTCCATGACTTTTTCGAAGCACTGATCCGGCGTGCCCCACACTTGCAAGTTGAGGAAGAATTCTGTCGACGCTTCGGAGCCGCCTTTGCCGAGTTGTTCCGCCATTTTTGCGTAGAACTCGTAGTCCTTGGTCTTGCCAAAATGTTCACCGCCGAAGTTGTAATGAAGCATGGCGGATTTCCAATAAGCACCGATATACTTGTAGGCCATGTCCTTAGCTCGGGAAGCGTCTTTGTCACAGAAGACCCAACCGGCGGCCACAGGCGAAGGCGCAGGGACGCCATGCATCTTCTGAAAAACTTCACTATATGTTTGCAACTCAGAGGCGACGGCTTCCCACGGCTTCTGCGGGATGATAAGGATGCCGATGCCGAGCCGCGCCATGATCTCAACGGACTCAGGAGAGATGGCGGCGGCAAAGGTGCGGCCTTTGAAAGATTTGTGCGGCCCCGGACGGATATCTTTTCGCGGCTGTTGATAGTATTTGCCATTGTATTCGCAGTAGCCTTGTTCGAGACCGGTGAGCACCATCTCTGCAGCTTCAACAAAACGGTCGCGGGATTCACCCATGGGTACGCGGAACCCTTCAAACTCGACCAGTCCGGCGCCACGACCAATACCGAGGATCACGCGACCATCGCTCATAGCGTCGAGCATCGAGACCTCTTCCGCCACACGCATGGGATCATGCCAGGGCAGCACCACCACCATCGAACCAAGTTGAATTTTTTTAGTGCGACCCGCCATATAGGTGAGGAACTGGATCACATCCGGCACCATCGTGTAGTCGGTGAAGTGGTGTTCGACACTCCAGAGGGAATCAAAGCCCAGCGGTTCGGCCAGATCAGCGAGGCGTAATTCATTCTTATAGGTCTCAAAATCGGAAATCCGGCGATCCGGGTTTTGGCAAACAGCAGCAAGGCCGACCTGCACGGGACCAGAAATTTGCATGACAAGAAGTCTCCTTTACTCACAAAAATGCCCGCTCCACAGAGTCGGGCTAGGTTCTGTACATAGCGAAACAGCAGGGTGGATGTAAGAGGGTTAGGGGTTTTAGCCGAGACATCCTCCGGTTATGAATTGGAGCCTAGGGATGCGATCTTCCTGAAACCGCGCAAGACCGGCCTCGCCAAGTCGTTGCAGTTCGATACGGCACTGCCCCAAGCCGGACACGAACTCTTGTAATTCTATCTCCAGAAAAACTGGTTGATAAGGGATAAGCTTTTCCATTCCATCATGCAGAAGCGACAAGGCGCCGCGCAGATTGTGATTTTCTCGATGATAAAACGCCACCGCAATCTGGATCAACCCTTGGAGAAAAAGTTTCGCCGCACCGCTTTCTTGGAGCCACTGCACTTCCAATACTTCATGGACTTCAAAAAACAGGTGGTGATTGAAGAGCAGTGCCCCTTTTTGCAGGGCGAGGGCCTGGGAGGTTCCTTCGTGTGGGGACCACTCGTCTAGCGCTGCCCCAAAGCGGATGAGTCTATCGATGATCTCGCGCCATTCTGAGGAGAAGTTAGTAGAGAGCGTTACTTGTCCTGAGCCTCCGCGTAGATCCCACGCCAAGAGTGGATTGGCTACAAGCTGAGCGTTCACAGTTTCGTGAATTTCTTCCGAGGCCGGATGCAGGAAGCGGGCAACCGCCATTGGCTGTGGATCGTGTTCAACGGTACGACAATAAGCAACAAGACATTGTAAGGCCGCCGCCCTCACGCGATCGTCTAAGGAAGTGAGCATCATGTCCGCAAGCAGGTTGCGGGTCGCGATCTTCATATTGTCAACTCGGCGACCGTGACGCCGCCGCCGCCCTCAGCGCGTGAGGGTTCGCTGTACGAAGAGCAGTAGCGAGAGTGAGCCAAGAATTCGCGCACCGCGCGCCGCAACGCTCCCGTGCCCATGCCATGGACGATACGCACTGAAGGACGCTGCTCTAACAGCGCTCGATCGAGGAACGCTTCGAGCTGCGGCAATGCTTCATGGACACGCAAACCCAGCAAATTGAGTTCGGATGTTGACGCGGTCGCGTTGGTGACAACTGTCCGTGTTGGTTTATCAGGCTTGGCGGCCCCTGCTTTACGAATCTGATTGAGACGCGCCTCAAAGGTAAGACCGCCCCGACGAATACGTACGCGGTCGCCCTGAATCGCCACCAGCTCGCCGCGAATTTTCCCATCTCGAATTTCAACTTCGTCGCCGATCTGAGGCGGTTCACTGGTTTCTGTAGATACAGGGATCAATTCTTGTTCTTTCGCGGCAATGCGTTGCTGCTGCTTTCGTAAGAAGTCGGCGAATTCTTGACGCGCGCGGGTCTGGTTCTCGCGCACCCGTGCGACGGCTTCCCGCCCTTCTTCGCGGAGCCGACGCACCAGCGTCTTCGCTTCGGCTAGCTCTTCACGCCACAAGCGTTGTTTTTTGGCGTCTAATTCAGCTAGGAGAACTTGCTGTTGATTACGTAAAGCAGCGGCTTGCGCGCTCTCCTCAAGCGCCCGAGTGTGTTCGTGTTCAAAGGCAGCGCGCATTTCTTCGAGCTGGGTGATGGCTTGTGACAATTGCCGCGCTTCGGAAGAAAGAGTTGCTTCCGCAGCTTTGCACACTTCTTCAGGCAGACCCAGGCGACGCGCCATAGGCAAACCGAGGCTCTGTCCGACCGTGTTATACCGTAACTGATAGTGAGGAGTAAGCGTATCCAGGTCAAAATCCACGGCGGCAACTTGATACGTTTTTTCCGCCAAGGCGAGGAGTTTTACCGGCGCCAGATGGGTCGAAGCCGCTATGTGTACATCCCGTTCTTCGAGATGCGTGAGCAGACCGCACGCAAGCGCGCCGCCTTCTGCGGGATCAGTGCCTCCGCCAGGCTCGTCGAACAACACCAGCGCTGGCGGCGTCATCTCTTGCAAAATATCCGCGACATTGCGTACGTGCGCCGAGAACGTGGAGAGACTCTGTTCAAGAGACTGCGCGTCGCCAATGTCAGCAAAAACGCCGCAAAAGACCGGCAACTTGCTTTCATCCTCCGCTGGAATCAGCATGCCGCTCTGCGCCATAAGGCAGAGGAGCCCCAGAGTTTTGAGAGCCGCCGTTTTTCCGCCAGTATTGGGTCCAGTAATGATGAGCCCGGTTTTTCCCTCCGGTAGTAATAGATCGATAGGGATGACAGGTTTGCCAGTCGCGAGAAGCAACGGGTGACGAGCGTTGCGGAGCCGTACCTCCGCGCCGCCGAAGCGTGGTTTGCTACAATGGTATTTGCGCGCAAGCTGCATTTTGGCGTGCAATACGTCAACTTCGACCAACACGGAGAACGCGCTTTCCAGGCGCGGCAGTTCTTCACGCACCAGATCGGTCAGCCATAAATAGAGGCGCTGTTCCTCAGCTTCAATCTCTTTGCGAGTGAGCAGTAAGCGATTGTTTAACTCCACGGCGAAGAGCGGCTCAATGAAGAGAGTTTCCCCGGAGCCGGACCGATCTTGCACGATGCCCTGTAAATGCGTGTGAAAATTGGGACGCACGGGAATCACAAAACGGTTATTCCGGATTGTGATGTACTGGTCGGTCACAACGTCTTTAGCTTGAGAAGAACGCAGGACATTATGCAAGCGTTGTTCGATCTCTTCGCTCAGGGCCCGCACCCGACGGCGCAACGAACGCAGCTCTGGACTCGCCTCATCTTTCAATTGCCCAGTTTCGTCGAGACAACGGCGGAGGGTGTCCTCCAATGTAGGAAACGAGACAAGTCGCTCTGGCAGGTCCCTCAGTCGATTGTAATTGCCAGCCTGGCGGCGGAAAAAAGTCGCGAGCGCACGCGAGAGCGCCATGACGTCAAGAATCTGCAGGAGTCGTTGACCCTCGAGCGCTGCTCCTGCATGGTTCGCCCACTCAAGTGCTGGACGGATGTCGGGAAATTCCCGTATCGGCATCGTCAATTGTTCTTCGAGCAGGCGGAAGAATTGCCAGGTGCGCTCACTTGCGGCTTCAACTTCATCCAGATCTGTAAATGGAGAAATTGACAGGCAAGCTTCATATCCTGCGCTCGACAGGGTGCAGCCAGCCAACAGGTGTAAAACTTTATCAAATTCTAAAGCGAGGAGGTCGCGTTCACGCATAGTGGTCTGAGAGAGTAAAAAAGAGTTGCTAGAGGCATTCTTCAGAGAGCATAGCGGAATTACCCAGGTTTTTCCAAGATCACGCCGCAGCATCTGGGTAGTGAAAGCTTGCATCCGCGGATAAGTGTCTGGTAATCAGAGGCGAACCGTTGGAGAAGGGACGCATAGGATGAAGTTTTCAGAGATTGTCGATCACGCCGCCACTTTGCTGCAACATAAGGGACGGATGACCTATCGCGCCCTCAAGCTGGAGTTTGACCTGAACGATGAGCAGCTGGATGTCTTAAAGGAGGAACTCATTGAAGCGCTAGCGCTAGCGGTCGATAAAGACGGGAAGATGCTCGTCTGGACCCGAGCTGCGCCGACCCTAAGTCCTGAGTCCCGAGTCCTGAATTCTCCCCAGCTCCTAACCCCTGATCCCCAACTCCCAGTCTCCTACACTCCTGCACACCTTGCCGAGCGTATCCGTGCGGAGCAAGCGGCGCTGGAAGCGCGAGGAGCACCTGACGGCGAGCGTAAGACCATAACCGCTCTCTTTGCCGATCTCAAAGGGTCGACCACGCTCATTGAAGGACTCGATCCCGAAGAAGCCCGAGCCATTCTTGACCCGGCCCTGCAACTGATGATGGACGCCGTGCATCGCTATGAAGGCTACGTTGCACAAGCCCTGGGTGATGGCATCTTTGCGCTCTTTGGCGCCCCGATTGCCCATGAAGATCACCCGCAGCGGGCGCTCTACGCCGCGCTGCGCATGCAAGAAGACATGCGGCGCTATGCCGCTACGCTCCGACAGAAAGGCTATCCACCCTTGCTGATGCGGGTGGGGCTCAATACTGGCGAAGTGGTGATGCGCTCGATTCGCAAAGATGACTTCCACACGGACTACGTGCCGGTGGGCCATTCGACCAACCTGGCGGCGCGCATGGAGCAGTTGGCCACTCCGGGTTCCATCGTGGTCTCGGCCTATACCCATCGTCTGACCGACGGCTACTTTGCCTTCAAAGACTTGGGGCCAACACAGATCAAGGGGGTAGCAGACTCGCTTAACATTTACGAAGTGCTAGGCGTCGGCGACTTACGCACGCGGCTGCAAGTGGCGGCGCAGCGGGGACTGACGCGCTTTGTTGGACGGCAGAGTGAGATGGAGCAACTCCAACGAGCGCTAGAACAAGCGAAAGCGGGGCACGGGCAAATCGTGGGGACGATGGGTGAGCCGGGGTTAGGGAAGTCGCGCTTGTTCTACGAATTCAAACTGCTCTCATTAAGCGGCTGTCTGGTGTTGGAAGCATACTCGGTTTCGCATGGCAAAGCGTCGGTGTATCTGCCGGTGATCGAACTGCTCAAGAGTTACTTTGATATCAAGACCGAAGATGACGAACGTAAACGACGTGAACGGGTTATTGGCAAAGTCCTAGGTCTCGACCGTAGTCTCGAAGACACCCTGCCCTATCTCTTTGCCCTGCTGAGCATTGAAGAACAGCCGTCGCCGTTGCAGCAGATGGACCCGCAGATTCGCCGCCGTCGTACGTTTGACGCGCTCAAGAAGTTGTTTTTGAGAGAGAGTCTCAAGCAACCGATGGTGCTGATCTTTGAGGACCTGCACTGGATCGACGGCGAAACACAAGGCTTTTTGGACCTGCTCAGTGAGAGTGTAGCCAGCGCCAAGATTCTGTTGCTCGTGAATTACCGCCCGGAGTATCGGCATGAATGGAGGCAAAAGACGTATTACACGCAGCTACGCTTAGCACCGCTGGGCAAAGCAGAGGCGGAAGAGTTTCTTGATGTCCTGCTGGGGACGACTGTAGGGACCAACCTGCGTGTCGGCCCACCGGAACCGGGCGCACACACAGGGGCGTCCCTACACAACCTCAAACGTCTGATCCTGGAGAAAACCCAAGGCACGCCCTTCTTTATGGAAGAGATCGTGCAGGAGTTGATCGAGCAAGGGGTTTTGGTCCGTAACAGTGTCGGGGCCGATCCGGAGCCTGCCCTGAGCTTGGCGAAGGGTGTCGGTCCACAAGGTCCGGGCGCACACATAGGTGCGCCCCTACACATCCCCTCCACCGTGCAAGCCGTACTGGCGGCGCGCATTGATCGGCTCGCCCCCGAGGAGAAAGCCCTGCTCCAACAACTGTCGGTCATTGGCCGACAATTCCCCGTAAGCTTGGTCCGCCAGGTTATTGTCCAACCCGAAGCCGACCTCTACCGACTGCTGGCCTCGTTGCAGCGTAGAGAATTTCTCTACGAACAGCCTGCCTTTCCCGAGAGCGAGTATATTTTCAAGCATGCACTGACGCAGGACGTGGCCTACGGCACAGTGCTGCAAGAGCAACGGAAAATCTTGCACGAACGCACGGGGCAGGCGATTGAACAGATTTACAAAGACAAGGTAGAGGAACATTACAGCGAATTGGCGCATCACTATCAACGGAGCGGCAATGTCGAGAAGGCGGTGGAGTATCTCCACAAAGCGGGGCAACAGGCGGCGCAACAGTCGGCACATACTGAGGCGATTAGTCATTTCCTGAAAGGCCTAGACCTGTTGCATATGTTACCACACACGTCGGAACGAGTGCGGCAAGAGCTGACACTACAGATTGCTCGCGGCGCATCTCTGCAGATCACCAAGGGATTTGCGGCCCCTGAAGTAGAGGAAATCTACTCTCGCGCACATGCGCTCTGTCAGCAAGTTGGCGAAGCATCCCAACTCTTTCCTGTTTTGCGGGGGTTACGGCTCTTTCACACTGTACGGGGACAACTAGAACTCGGTCGAGAGGTTGGAGAACAACTTGTCAACCTCGCCCACCGCCTTCACGATCCAATCTTACTGTCAGAGGCGCATAACGCATTAGGGATCCCGCTCTTCTGGCTTGGCAATTTGCATGAGGCACGAACGTATCTTAAACAGGGGCTTAGTGTGCAGACGTTTTCTCTCACTCAGTCTTCCATTCTCCTGCCACCCGAGGCGAGTTGCCAAGGATATTTGGCGTGGATCTCTTGGTTACTCGGGTATCCTGACCAAGCCCTTGAGAGAGTGAAGAAGACTCTTGCTATAGCCGAGCAGACCGCTCAGCCGTTTATGGCTGCAAATGCCCTGACCTTTGCGGCCATGCTTGGTCAGTTCCGTCGTGAACCTCGGGCAACTCAAGGTTATGCAGGCATGTCGATGGCCGCGTGTAAAGAGCAAGGCTTCACTATGTTCTTGTCATGGGGAGCAATTCTCCAAGGGTGGTCGCTCAGCGAACAGGAGCATCGCGCCGAAGGAATTGCACAGATGAGTCAAAGCTTGATCGACTGGCAAGCGACCGGTGCACGATTTGTCCAGCCGTATTTCTTCGCACTCCTCGCCGACGGTTACGGAAAAGCCCACCAGCACGAAGAGGGGCTTGCCGCCGTGTCTGAAGCGCTCGCCATTGCAACACGAAACGCTGAACACATGTACGAAGCCGAACTTTACCGCCTCAAAGGCGAACTCTTGCTGATACAGGCAGAGAAGTTGAGAGGGTGAGGCGTCAGGCACCGGCTCGATCGCTTTCCTGATATTGCTATTGAAGTCGTGCAATCTTAGCCGTATCGATCGACACGGACGCTCCTAATTTCTGTTGACAGACTGGCTACGATCCCGCACAGTGGAGCGATCGCCGCCTACGTTCCTGACGAAGGACGAGGCGAGCATGTCGTTGTGAATCCACAAGGAGGACCATATGGCCTACGATGTCGTCATTAAGAATGGAACAGTTGTCGATGGCTCCGGCCGTGAGCCGTATCGCGCTGACATAGCCATCCAAGGCGATCGCATTGCTGAGATTGGTAAAATTTCTGACGCTGGCAAGCGCGTGATCAATGCTGATGGACAAATCGTTACTCCAGGTTTCGTTGATATTCATACTCACCTTGATGCACAGATCTGGTGGGATCCTGTCGTTTCTTCTTCCTGTTGGCATGGCGTCACTTCAGTAGTAATGGGCAATTGCGGCGTAACTTTTGCGCCGTGCCGTCCAGAAGATCGTGAATATCTCGCGCATTTGATGGAATCTGTCGAAGACATTCCGGCTCAAAGCATTATGGCGGGCATGCCGTGGCAGTGGGAAACCTATGGTCAGTATCTCAAAGCGTTGGATGCAAGACCGAAGGGCGTCAATGTTGGCGGCATGGTGGGTCACTGCGCTGTCCGATACTGGGCGATGGGAGCCAAGAGTCTGGATAACAAACCAGCGAATGCCGATGAAATCGCTCGCATGCACGATATCGTAGAAGAAGCGATTGCTGGCGGGGCCCTGGGATTCTCGACTTCGCGTACTATTCTGCATCGCACGCCGGAAGGTCAGCCGGTCCCTGGCACGTTTGCCGAATTCGACGAAATCATGGGCATCTCTCGCGCTCTGGGCCAACTTGGACGCGGGTTAGTAGAAGCTGCTCCTGGCATCGATAGCGGTCGTCCGGAAGATTTACAACGTGAAGTGAACTGGATGACAGAAGTCAGCCTGGCAACCGGCCGCCCGGTGACTTTTGGGCTTGCGCAAAGCCGCCCGCATCCGACGGTGTATGCTCAGTTACTCGACCAGATCAGCGCCAGCGCGACTCGGGGCGCGCAAGTGTTTGCCCAGTCCACCACGCGTGGTATTGGCGTGTTGTTCGGGTTTGTGAACCGCACTCCATTTGATCGGGCGCCATCGTGGCGCGCCCTGCGTACGCTTAAACTCGAAGAGAAAGTCGCGAAGCTGCGCAATCCCGAATACCGCGCGACCATGGTGAACGAAGCGTTTGCTGATCCTCCACCGATCGACTTCACCCAAATCTTCTTGCTGCCGGATGGCGAAGTGCGGTACGACCATAAGGCTGATGAGAGCCTGGCGGCGCACGCGCAGCGGCTAGGTGTGAGCCCCGCGGAAGCCTTTATTTTGCTATCCGCCGAGCGCGATGGCGCGGCAGTGTTCAACTATCCATTCCTCAATCCCAGTTTTGATGCAGTCGAGACGATGCTTGATCATCCTCGTGTAGTCATTGGTCTAGGCGACTCTGGCGCGCATGTTGGTCAAATTATGGATGCCAGTTTGCCGACTTACTTCTTGAAATACTGGGTAAAAGAGCGGGAACATTTCACGCTTGCCCAAGCAATTCGCAAATTAACGCTTGAGCCTGCGCGCCTCTTCGGTATTCAAGATCGTGGAGTGATCCAGCAGGGAGCCTACGCCGATCTGAATGTGATTGACTATGACAACCTTCGGCTTCCTCCGCCGACCTTTGTAACCGACCTTCCTGCCAATGGCAGCCGTTACATTCAAAAGTCGTCTGGTTACAAGTATACTTTGGTGAACGGGCAGGTGTTCATGGAAGGCTTGGAACACACCGGCGCCCTTGCTGGCCAAGTGCTGCGGAGCGCGTAAGCATTCCTAGTTGCTGTAGTTTATCGTTTGCAACGCCCTCTCTTCTCATCTGGGAGAGGGCATTTTTATTTGCGTCTCCAATGCCGTAGAGTGATCCTTTGGTAAAGAGCAAAAGCAAGGTTTGTCTATTCTGTTAGAGACTTTTACACCGGCTGTCCATCCCATCTCTCCACTTCAACACGACAATCATAAAAGGTCCCGCCGCCGCCAAGATCAGTAAGCGCCGCGGAGGTTACGTTGTTGACATTCCCTCTACCGCCGGACAGTTTATCCCACCAGCCCCAGAACGTGGCGATCGTGCCACAAGGAACGTTCTGTGAAATTTTGAGCGGCATGACGACTGCGCCACGAGCGTTGAAAATGCGGACCTCTTCCCCTTCCCGCAATCCACGCACTGCAGCGTCCTGCGGATGCATCTCTACTGTGCGCGCCTCTTGCTCCTGACGACGCATGACCGGCAGGTGGCCATACGAAGAATTGAGAGAATCCTTGTGTTTGCGAGGGAGGAAATTGAGCGGATAGGGACCATCACCGAGCGTTTCATGGGGCGGCACAAAAGCCGGAAGTGGATCGAGTCCATCGTGCGCCATCTTTTCACAGTAAAATTCAAATCTCCCTGAAGGGGTATGAAATTTGCCGTCCGCGTGTGGGAGCAGGTCCGGCTGTGATCGCGTTTTGACGAATGGCTTTTCTATGAACTCATGGAGGGAGACATTTTTACGCAGCGTTTCAGCCATAAGCTCCGCAGCGGACGTATAGATGGCGGGCTCTGTAAGACCCAACGCTTTGCCAAGCAACTGAAAAACTTCCGCATTAGGCTTTGACTCGCCTAGCGGTTCAATGGCGCGGCGACTGAAACTGCCAAAGTCTCCGCCATAGGCCAACACAGCGTCTTCATGTTCAAGGGCTGTCGTTGCCGGCAAGACGATATCCGCGTAATCAGCCGAGTCCGTAAGAAACGAGTCGTGAACGACCATAAATAAATCGGGGCGCTGGAGGGCTCGACGCAAGCTCGGCTGATCGGGCAGAGAAGCCACAGGGTTACAGTTGTAGTTGTAAAGAACTTTAATTGGAGGAGAAAGCGAAGGATCGAGCAAATGTTCAGCCAGTCGCACCATATTGATTTCCCGGGTGTCAGCAGGCGAAAGGTCGGGGCGCATGGCTCTCGCCATATCTTGCGCTGCAAACATGGCTCCCCAGAAATTACACATGCCGCCGCCAACGGTGCGCCAAGCTCCGGTTTGTACAGGAAGGCAAGCGACCGCGCGTACAGCTGCTGCTGCACCGCCGCAACGTTGAATGCCAATACCCATACGAATCGTTGCCGGCTTGGTCGTTGCGTAGGCGTAGGCTAATTCTCGGATCTTGCTAAGAGGGACGTCACACGCACAAGAGAGATCATCGAGCGATAAAGAACGGAGCCGTGCTACGAATTGCTCGTATCCAACGGTGTGTCGTTGAATGTAGTCTGCGTCGGTCAGTCTTTCCTCCTCGATTATTTTCATCATGGCGAGCGCCAACGCCGCGTCGGTCCCAGGCCGCAAGAAAATATGTTCATCACAAGCTCGCGCCGTTCGTGAGAAGTACGGATCAATCGTTATCAGCTTAGCGCCGCGCCGTTTTGCTTCTTGGATGAAGGGCCAAACGTGCAACCCCGTATTCAGAGGGTTTGAGGCCCAGAAGATAATGAGCTTGCTCTCGACTAATCCTTCGGGAGCATACCCTTGGAAGACATCGGAATAAGAAAGAGCGCCGTACAGTCCGCCAGCACAGATTGTGCGCACCAGTGTAGAAGCGCCGAGCGCATGGAAAAACCGGCGATCGATGGCGTTGCTCTGATAGACGCCATTATTGCCTCGATAGGAATACGGGAGGATCGCTTGTGGGCCATGGGCAGCAATCGCCTCTTGCATTTTCGCCGCAATGACAGTGATTGCTTCTTCCCAGGAGATCCGTGCAAAGCGCGCCCCTGGTCCCTTAGGCCCGATTCTCTTGACTGGATAAAGCAGTCGGTCTGAAGCATAAACACGGTCAAGGAATTTATTCACCTTTGCGCACAGAGCGCCGCGTGTAAATGGATGATCTTTATTCGCCGTGATTTTCACGGCTCGACCTTGATCGATAGCAACATCCATGAGACAGGAGTCGGGACAATCATGCGGGCAAGCAACGTGGGCAACATGAGTCATGGCGTCCTCCTTTTGTCTTTGCCTCTACCATAGAAAGGTACAGACGTCACTTGCATATAGCCTCTGCCAGCGAGACAGAAGGAGGAGAAGATCGCAATCTGCCGTGCTCTTCTTGACGGCGACAAGTTTCTTTTTTACGGCTCTCGCTCAAACCATTGCCAGATTGGAGTAGAAAGGAAAGAGAAGCGACTTACGGTCCGACCCTCTGATGAAACGGATCTGCGTCTGGTTAATAAGTACAAGAAGAAACTACCTACGCCCCAAAAAAGAAGAAGCACAAGCAGCGTTTGCCTGCGTGCTTCTGGGTTACGTACTCCTTGATACGGTCCCACCATCCAATGGGAGGAAACGAGCGAACGATTTTCCCACCCCCAGAAAATAGCGAGGGCGTGCTCGTCTTCTGAGATTGCTGGAGCTGAGGATGGTAGATGAAGAGCTTGACCAGCTAAGCGCGCTTGTCGTGGCGTATAAATAGGATCACGGCAAATAGCTGGCCACCATAGGGCGATGGCAACGGAAAAAAGCCGCAGACTCCAAGGAGCGAGGCGCATCAAGGTACTTTGCATAAGCAACTCTGGTGTTATCGGCTGATGATGGACCATGCTTGATTAGCAAAAGCACGCAAAGGATATCGGAGTTGCGGAACTTCGATAGGGCAGGTAAGAGAAACCCCATCTATATTTGTGCTTGAGGAGGGGAAGTGTATGCATTTGCACAAACTGACAAGCTGGATCATCAGTGGCTCCTTTCTGGGAGCATTGCTTTTTCCTACGAACTTTGCGTCTGCAGCCGATGGCTATCCTGTTGACTATAAACCGTCCAGGCCAGCCGAAAAAGGCGAGACCAACGTGCTAAGCCGTGTTGCCGCGATTTCGACATATATGACTGACAAGCTGACGGCTGCCGGCGGAAATGACTCACCCATGTGTTATCGCAACTGCATTACGGTTCCTTTCAATGACGTGCTGAAATGCCTGGAAGCAAAGGGTAGTTACGCCGCAAGCGAATCATGCGAAAAGGATGCGGCCGGAAAAATGGCGGCGTGCGATCCGCAGTGTAAATAACGTGGGCTCCTGTCCCCTGGATGGAGCGCAACGAAACTCGCATGTTCCAGCGCTCCTTCCTTTAGATTACACCACTTCCCTCGAGACGCCACACTAGAAATGTGGCATCACCTCACGGGCAAAACGCTCCATCGATTGCACCGTTTTTTTGTGATCAAGCAGTCCAAAATTGAAATAGAGAATAACCTCTTCAATCCCTGCAGCTTCGCATTTTTTGAGGATAGAAATGCACGTGTCGGCATCGCCCGTTACGACGCTGCGCTCACCAAAATCTTCAGCCTTCATTTTCTGTAGGCGCTCGACAATATCTGCAAAGTAGGCAATATGCGGCGGCGCAGTAGCGCGGTCTCTGGGAAACGCGGGTAAGACGGAATGGAGATAAAGCCGCAAGCGTTCTTTGGTCGCCAATTCTTCGGCCTTCGTGTCTACAACGTTTACAAAATATGAACACTTAGCACGAGCGTCCGTGTGACCGCGACTGGAGGCGAGTTCTTTATACGTCTGGACAGCAGCGGCGACGCTGCCAAACATCATGGCGGCGGCAAACGGGGCAAACAGAGTGTGAAACCCTTGTTCCGCAGCCATTTCAACCGTTGGACGACTGAAGCAAGCAACATAGATGGGAGGATGCGGCTGTTGTACAGGGCGCGGCAAGCACGAGGTTGGTTCAGGAAGTGAATAGAACCGCCCCTTGTAAGTGAACTCTTCCTGTGTCCAGGCTGTGCGCAACAGGTCTAGCCCTTCACTAAACCGGTCACGACTTTCCTCGAACGGAATCCCAAACGCATCGTATTCGCGTTTATCGTAGCCGCGCCCCGCCGAGAACACGACGCGTCCGTCGCTCAACAAATCGAGCAGCGCGAATTCTTCAGCAACCCGGAGGGGATGCTGACAAGGGAGTAGTACGGTAGCTGGAGCCAAGTGAATCTTTTTTGTTTTGGCCGCTAGATGAGAAAGAAAAACAGACGGGGACGGCAAGCAGCCAAACAAGCCGAAATGATGTTCCGGGACCCAAGCGGAGTGATACCCCAGTTCTTCTGCGATCTGGCATTCTTCAAGGACATCGCGCAGAAACTGATTCGGATCTCGCCGAGCGGAACCGTATGCAGGCGGATTATCGGTTAAGGTAAAGTAGCCAAACTTCATAACAGCCCCTTTTGTCCTCGTCTTCTTGTCGTCTTGCCATAGCAGAGCGCGCGACTTTCAGCTATTGGCGTTGGGGGAGTCGCACTCACTTACAGTGTCGCCGATGTCAAATTTTTTCAATTTGTTCTGGAGATGAGAACAAAATTATCGTTCTGGCAAGGACCACAGAGAAGAAACGAGCAACTGAGCGCTATGGGAGGGATTTAGGAAGCTGCTCTGCGTGCGCTTTTCCGTTTACTTTCTTCGACAACTGGAGGCGCTACGATACGGGTGTTGATCTCGTCTTTGAGAACATCTAAGCATTCTCTACAGACTTCAGCACGCCAATTCCAGACCAAATGATTCGGTCTTTCTGTGATGTTAACAGCGAGCTCAAGCAGAGCGTCGAGATTCTCGACTTCTACCCCGCAACGATCACAAAAGAATTTGACCATAAAAACCCTAGAGGCTGAAGGCTAGAGGCTGAAGGGAAAACTGAAGCGAGCCTCCCTGTAGCCTATAGCCTCTGGCCTACAGCCTGTGACCTACTTACACTGCCTTTGTCGATCCGAGCAGGTTGCCGCCGAGGGTCGGATGACCGATACGCTTGTCGCCCAGGACATTGATGAGCGCAGTCTTCCCCGACTTGAGCGCCCGTTCGAGCGCAGGAATGATTTCCTCGGGCTTCTCTACATGCTCGGTGTAAACGCCCATTGGCTCAAACACCTTGTCGTAGCGAATGTCTTGGATCATGTTGAAGGGTTTTGTGCGCCCCTTGAGGAGGGGCATCGATTCAAAACTCGGTCCCCAGGAACTGTTGTTCCACAGTAATGTAATGATCGGGATGTTATATTTCGCTGCGGTTTCCATATCCATACCGCCAATCCCGAGGCCTCCATCTCCGCTGACCACGATGACTTGCTTACCCGGGCGGCCAAGCTGCACGCCGATGCCCATACCGACACCGTGTCCGACTGGAGCGAGCGGTCCGGCATCCACGACTTGCCCCATCTCATGCGCGGTGAACCATTGGCTGGTGTAGCCGCTCAAAGTGAAGCTATCAATGATGAGCGAAGCGTCCTTATCAATAACTTTCATGAGGTCGCTGGTCAGGCGGTCCGGGTGAATCGGCAAATTCGTAGCATACTTCTGTGCCCGATCCGCTACGAGTTGTTCATAATTGGAGCGAATATCAGCGATCTGTTTCGTCCATGGACTCTCGCGCTTCGCGCTGAAGTCGAGTTTCATCTCTTTAATTTTGTCGATGATCTGACGCAGGACGAGTTTGGGATCGCCAACAATACCGACTTCCGCCGGGACGTTCCATCCGACACGTTGCGGCGTAGCATCGACCTGGATGTAGGTAGCTTTATCACTCCACGTGGGCGGCTCACCGAATTTCTCACCACTCCAATATCTGAAGCCGACCGCAAGCACGACATCCGCGTCGCCGGTAAACGGCTTTTTCCAGGCGCCGCGAATCGCCAGCGGATGCGCTTCATCCACGGCCCCTTGTCCGGCGCGACGGCAATAAACCGGCGTACTTGTGAGTTCAGCGAGTTCTTTCATTTCCGCGGCTGCGCTTGACCAGAAGATGCCGTCGCCACCAGCAATCAACGGCCTTTGCGCTTTGAAAAGCAATTCAGCCGTGCGTTCGATTTGTCGCGGATCCCCCTGGGACCGGAGTTCATCCGAACCGTACACTTTCGCGCCGCGCCGCTGCTTCGCTTCATCATCGACATGGTAGAGAATGTTTTGGGGAATCTCTAACATGGATACGCCTTGGGGCGGATTCATGGCTTCGCGGAAGGCTTGACGAAGGTCGACCTCAATTGTCGTCCAGTCGAGCACGCGTTTCGCGAACTTGGAGAAGGTGCGCACCACATCCGAACCGTATGCTTCTTGGAACGAGCCGATGTAGTCCTCCGTGGTGGGATGTTGCCCGGACAGACACACGACCGCACTATTTGTGAGACCCGCCACGCAGAGCCCGGTTACAGCGTTGGTGAGCCCGCACCCTGCCGTGACACAACAAACGCCCGGATTGCCAGTGACTCGCGCATACCCGTCCGCGGCGTACGCAGTCGCCTGTTCGTGGCGCATGTGAATCAAATCCACATCATTGTTCATGAGGTTAGCAAGAATAGGGAAGGTATGTCCGCCATTGACAGCGAACATATATTTCACCTTTTGCTCTTTGAGTATGCGACCGATAAGCGTGCCGCCATCTACACTAGCCATGGATAGACTCCTCCTTATTGTATTTCTCCATGTTGCCGAAAAGATGCACGAGGAAACGTCTCTCTTCTCTAACAATCATCGCTCTGTGTATTACTTACTGTAGTAGCGCGGGCATCTTCCCATATTTTGCGGACTTGCGCCAGGGGAAGGGTAATCAAAGGACAGGGGAGTCTGGAATCTCTCTGTCGCAGTGAAGAACAGTTGCGAACGACAAGAGGTTTTCTTTCCTTCCTGTATGTCAAAGAAATAAAAAAGGCGGGGAGAGCCCGCCTTTTTTATACTGCGTTCATATGGCGTAGGGATCACCTACTCGATGAGAACTAGCCGACGATGCCTTCTTCAACCGCCCGGAGGAAGAATTTCGGCTTGAACAATGTCAGCGCCGCCGGAATAAAAGTACAAGAGGCGAGGAAGCTAATGGCCATCCACAAAGCTAACAACAACCCCATTTCCGAACAGAAGCGGATGTTGGAGAATGCCCACATTGTAGTCGCCATCACAAGCGTGATGGCAGTGAAGGTCACTGCCTTGCCAGCAGTGGCAAGCCCCATACGCACTGCTTCTTCCACATCGCCTTTATATTCTTCGACTGCCCGACTAACGATGTACAAAGCATAGTCGATGCCGAACCCGACACCCACGGTCACGATCGGCAAAGACTGCAGGTTGATCCCCATGTTTTCGACGGCCATGTAGGCGTTCACAATACCGTTCGCTAAGAATAGCCCCAACATCATAATGAGCGAGGCCACAGCCGACCGGTAGGTAAACATCACGACAAGGAAGATCGTGCCAAACCCGAGGATGTTCATGAGCACGTCGTTTTTGAGAATCTCTTCGTTCGCAGCTGCTGTCACACCAATCAAGCCGCCAGCTAAGCGATAATCCGCTTTTTCCATGGTATTGGTTTTGACGAATTCGCGAGCCTCATTGATGATACGGGCTACATTGTCACCTTGATGATTTTTGCAGTAGAACGTGACGCGCGTCACGGTGTAGCTGGGATCAAGGAAGCGCGAAGTTTCTCCCGGAGGAGCGCCAGCAAAGTAGTAGAAGAACAGCGAACTGATTTTCGGAATCTCGGCGGGAATCACGCCCCAGCGCGGCTGGAGATCGTAGAAGGTCATGTTGATGGACTGAATAATATCAGCCAGCGAGAAGCTGTAACCAATATCAGGATCGCGCTCTAAGGCGCGTTGGAACTTTTCCATTGAACGGAGAATTGCTGGATCTTTCAACACGTCTTTATCACGTCCTTCGACGACGATAATCAGTGGTTCGATCCCGCCAAAATACTTTTGAATTTCGATATGCGCTTGGTTATACGGAGAGCTTTCGCGCAGCAACGGTGTGGCCGCTGTCGGGTCGCCGAAGGTCAAGTGTCGCACTTGAGTGAGTGAGACCAAGAATGCAATGATCCAGAATGCCACGATAATTCTGGCGTTAGTCTTGTTGCAGACCCAATTTGCCGCCGCAAGGGTGAAACGCTGGAACGGACCTTCTTCGCGTCCAATCACATTCTCTTTTTCCGGCGCTTTCAGGTAGAAGTAAACGATCGGATTGAGCAACAATTCGCTCAACGCGATAGAAGCAACCCAAATCGAGGCCGAGATCGAGATTTTCTGGAGAATCGCCACGGGCACGACCATAATGGCCAACATGCCGAGCGCGTCAGTAATAATGCCGCTGAGTGTCGGAACGAAGAGTTCCGCGAACGCAGCGATGATGGCTTTCTCTTTATTCCAGTTCCATTTGCGATATTCTTCGTAATACCGATCGTGCATCTGCACGGAATGACTGACGGATCGGGCGGTAATGAAGAACGGGATCACCAGCGACAGTGGATCCATGGAGAAACCCATGAGGGCCTGGGCCCCCATGCCCCAAAGGGCTGAAGAAACGCCGGTAATAGTGGGCCGCAGTGCGCCCCGCCAATCGTGGAAGTAAAAGTACAAGAGCAGCCAGCAGAACACCGTGCACGCGATAAAGATGTAATACACTTCAGTCGCATAGTGATAAATCCAGCCATACAGGCGAGGCTCGCCAGCAATCCAAATCTCGTTATCCGAGGTCTCAAATGGTTCTTTGACGGTGCGGTCGATCTCTTCAAAGATGCGTTTGTAATCCAGTTTTCCTTCAATGAAGTTCGCTTTGATCAGCAACGCTTTCCCATTGAGGGCCACGAGCTGACCGTATATCGATTCGGTATTGTAAGAAATCTTCTTGATTTCCTCGACTTCTTCATCCGTTTTGGGCGGACGACGCATAACGGGCGGCGTAGCGATCGTGCCGCCTAACACCGTCAGGTACCGAGTGGTGCGGTGACCAACCGACTCTATCTGGTCGTGATTCACACCTGTGATCCGGTCCATGGCTTGCGTCATGTCATAGATTTTTCGAAGCACCTCTTTATTAAAAACGTCTCCGTTCTTCACGGTGAGCATCACATTGACATTGTTCGCTCCGCCAAACTGGGCGGCAAAGCGAAAATGCACCTGCACGAACGGATGTCGATACGGCAAGAGGTCGCTGAAACTTGTGGTCATCGAGATACCGGCGGCGTGATACGCCATAAACGCGGTAAAGATGCCAGAAATCAATGATACTGGAAGGCGTTGCCGAATGAGGTTGGCGCCCAACCGATATAAAGCCGCTTTACTTTGTGCAGCTTCTTCTACTGCTGATAGAGATGTTTTTTCTGCCACGATATGCTCCTTTTTTCGATAAGCAAGGAACTGCTCACGTTGAGACGGAACCCGTTTCCTACTCGACGCGCATCAACAAACGCTGCTCATCCTTTTTGACCCGAGAGTGTTCGCCAGCTCTGCCCTGCGTCATCTGTGAGGAGAATAACGCCTCTGCCGCCGACAAGCACGCCTTTGCCTCCCTCTCCAAACGAGATGCCGTTAATCCAGGTAAATACGCCGCCAGGAATTTTGGCTGGCTGCCAATTGTTGCCGCCGTCTGATGAGGTAACGACGAGCCCATTTGTTCCCGTCGCGACGAGATGGCCATCTTGGCCCGGAGCTGTGACATTGTAAAGATGGACGTTGGGGAGGTTTTCTTTTGCTCCTTCATGCGAGATCCAGCGCCATTTCTTTCCACCGTCGTCGGTCGTGATAACCGTCCCCGAAGCACCGACTGCCACTCCATGATTTTTGTCCGAGAAATAGACGCGAAAGAGAGCACCGAGCGTCATGATGTCCTTGCTGCCGCCTTTTTCCACCAGGGCGTCAAGCAGACTTTCGTGCTGCGAGTCCCAGGTTTTGCCGCCGTCATTGGTGTGACGAATGTTGCCATATTCGCCGACCATCCAACCTTCCTGTTGGTCGATGAATTTGACGCCATAATAAATGATGTCGGGAACGGCGAGGCTTGTCTCGCCTGATAAGCCGACTTGCGACACCTCAATGCGGTGGACTTCCCACGTTTCTCCACCGTTCGAGGTTGAAAGCCACGTAGATTCGTCGCCGCACGCAAAGCCATGCAAGTTATCGATGAAGGACACAGAAAAGAGCGCCTTATTGGTGCCGCTTTGTTGCTGCGTCCACGTCTTACCGCCGTCGCGGGAGTGGATGATCGTCCCATTGTGACCGACTGCCCACCCATAATCGCCGACGAAAGAGACTTGAGTCAGACTCCATTCAGCCGGTCGTGGAGTGATTTCTTGCCAATTTTGGCCGCTATCTTCACTCCGTAAAACACGTCCATCATACCCGACAGTAACAAAGACATTCCCCGATACATGAGCAACATCAAAAAACTTGTCCGTGCGGCGGATCAAATCATTATTGAGTTGCGTGGCTTGTTCGTGATGTTCGCATCCTGCCAGTCCAATGACGGCGATGAATGCGAGGCACGGAGCAAACAGGCCGAGGCATCGGCTGCCGCGCCTGACCTCCTTTATATGCATGACTCTAAACCTCCTTATTAAGCGAGACTCTTCCCTAGCGGGTGTAATATGACTGACGACCTTTCCTATTTTTTTCGACACTTGTCAAGGGTCGGGTTGACAGAAGAGGAGGTTCAGTAAACAGAGAACAACAACAAATAAGATAATTCCCAAGATTTTGTCATGAGTTTGCTGAAATGCGTTGCGTTTTCCAAATCCTGTGAGCAGAAGAGAAGTCGGTCGCAACGAGGACCTGGAGTTGCGTTGTGTTTCTCGTATTGCAAGCAATTTGAGGCAGAAAATTCATAGCGCTGACTTCTGAGGGGGGGCGGAAGGTGCTTGCTCTCCTTCCGGGGTTTCTTGCTGAATGCCGGATTCATGGAGTAGACGAGCAAGGTCTGCGTTCGCGTTAGCGAGAGAACGTTGAGCTTCTATCAAGTCGTTATTGGCCTTGGCCAGTTGGATATAATCCTTTTTCTCAGCAGCATCGACGATTCCCGCCATGGCCTGGTAATGCGCCCGCCAGGCTTCGATGTATTCGCGATGCACATTCTGAAGCGGCGGCGCTTTCGGTTGATACTTTTCCAGCTCTTGGGTGTGATTCCACACGATATTGACCGCAGGCTTCAAGAGTTCGGTAATAAGATCGTCATGGACGAATTCGTCGCGCCGAACACCGGCGATCGCCTTGTTTATTTGCTCTTCTGTGGCCGTCCAGAGAATGGCTTTATCGACATAGAGTTGCAGGTCTTCTTTGAGACTCGCCGTCTTGGAGCGACAAGAGTTAACAAAAACAAGAAGAAGTATGAGACAGAGCCAGGACCAAAACGCCTGAAGCCCACGCGTCTCCCGGATTGGCGCTGACCGAGACTGACCACGCCCAGACAAACGCCGCCTATTTTTTGGCGAGACCAGCAGATTCAAAGATAAGATCTCCATAATATCTGACGCTGTAGCCGAGCAAGACGACTTGCGGAGAATCTTCCTTGCGGGCATAGACTGCGGATTCAGTTGGATTACGATCTCCTACGTAGACCGTAGTCGTCGTGTTCTTGTTCGCGCCACTAATCTGGATGACGGCGTGCGGCTGGGCCAGACCATACGGAGCAAAATCCTTTGTGGACTGATCAACAATCTGGACCTCTTTATCCGACGTCAGCAAATCAACCAAGCTCTCAAACAAAGCTGAGGTGACGTTGACTCCAGCCGGTTCGAGAATTTCCCAATTTTGGCCGGCTTTACGAGCGTGAATGGTTGTGCCTCGCAATTGTAACACCAGCTCATGCACATCATCCCGAGCAATAGGAAGAAAACGGCTTTGCTGAACGGCGCGAGGACCACGCACCGGTTTGTCTGCGTCAGGCCTCCACTCGAATAGAAAATAGTAGATGCCCAGAACGAGACTTAGGCTGTAATATACTGTGATTTTTCGCCACGTCATCCTCGCTGCCTCCGCCACAGAAAAATGCCGATTCCCATTATGAGGAACGTGCTTGGCAGTGCGACAGTGCTGACCCAAAAGACCCAAGTTCCCTGCTCTGCACTAAGGAACAATTGATTGACGCCCGTACGTTGTGATTCTGGTCGAGCGGCCATCTGTGCAATATCTTCCGCCAACCAGTTGATTGCGTTGACTAAGAGGTCTTTATTCCCTCCTTGTTCTAAAAGCGCATTGTTGCTGAAATCTACATCCCCAAACACGACGATACGCCCAAGTTTATCTCCCACCTTGAGATCAACTTCTCCCGCTATCGGTATGGGACCATGAATATCGCGGCCTTCAACAAACGTAACAAGCCCATCATTGCTAATACTTTGCTCAGCCGTAGCGAACCCCTCCCCTGACGTCGCTAAGATGGGCCGAGGGGTAATATTCTTATTTGGCTCTGTTCGCACCTCTACGACTCTGGCTAACGAAAAGATGGGGGGCGCGTTCACTGAGGAGATCATTTGGTGCATATGGGACGTGGGAGACGTACGAAAAGTGACGACCTCCCCAGCGTAGAGCCGTTTTGAAGGGTCGACGGCAACGAGCGGAGGAAGGTGAACGTTATATTTCTCTAAGAATGAGATAAGCGAAGGGGCAGTCGTAGTGTCGATAAGGGCAAGCAGCGCGCCACCGCGTTGGATGTAGGCGTCCAGAGCCGCAAGTTCGAATTCAAGCAGTGGCGCGCGTGGATTCAGGAGCACGACAACTGCAGCATCATCTGGCACGGCTCCCGTTGTTGAAAGCGTCAACGGCTTGGCATAGTAAAACTCATCCGCCATAGCGCCGCGCAATTTTGTATAGCCCCGTTGGGGATTAGAATTGCTAAGGTCGCCTTCATCATGTCCAGTCAGGAAATAGATGCCTTTCTCACTATTGCGCGTGACTTGGAGTAGCGTAGCAATAACACCATTTTCTCCTGTGTTCAGAAGAGCGCTTTTCCTGTGGCCTCTCGATTCGAAGACAAGAGTGCCATACTGGTTGGCGTTGTATTCACGCGCGAGCGCCGGATTGCGGTTGATTTCGACAAGCCGATAAGAGAAATGGTGAGACAGTTGCGCCATGCGTGAGAGCATATCATCCACGAAAAAATTTTCCGGCCGATCGCTGTTCACGAAAGCGAACGCTTGGACGTCCTGTTTCAGATTGCTGACGACCCGCGCCGCCCGCGGGGAAAATGTAAATTTTTTCTGAGGAGTCAGGTCAATACGGCGATTATGAGAAGCAAGAATCGACTGCGTAAAGATCAAGAGGCAGAGGAACCCGATCGCACCCACAACCAGTTTGATAATGTTTTGGAGATTTGCGCTCACTGCCGTCCTCTCCATTGACGCGCGCCGAGGGAGCGTAAGGTCAAGAAGCTAAAAAAGGCAATGAAAACGAAAAAGAAAGAGAGCTCTTTTGAATCGATAAATCCTTGCGCGAAACTTTGGAAATGCGTCACCATGGACAATCGGGAGAGCACGCGGAGAAATCCTTCGTTCGTCGCGCCTTCGTTCCAGCTAATAATCCAAAAGAAGAGCGACACGCCTAATGCGGCAAGCCCTGCGACCACGATATTATCGGTGAGAGAGGAGATAAACAGGCCACAGGCGATAAACGCCAGCGCAATAGCAACCAATCCCGCATAACCAGCGAGCACGATTGTCCAATCGAACTCCTGTAATGAATACATGAGGAACGGATAAACGGCAGTGAAGGACAACATAAAGAGGGTAGCAATTGCACACGCGCAAAATTTCCCCCACAAGAGTTCAGCATCGCGCATTGGATAGGTTAAGAGCAGCTCGATCGTGCCTAAGCGTTTTTCTTCAGCGAACAGTCGCATGGTGAGAAACGGAACAGTGAGCAAGACGACGAGACGCAGATCGGTAAACAAAAGCTGCCAAAAATTTTCCATAATGTTAATGCCGAATCCGAACTGCACGTAGAAAATGAGATCGGTATAAAAATAATATCCGCTGAGGAGCAAAAACACGGACGAAATCAAATAGATAAAAGGAGAAAGAAAATACGAACGTAATTCTTTACACAGCACAGCCCAGAAGTTCCCAAACGCTTTGCTGCCCAACGTAGTGCCCTTTCTTTTACGCTGCGAGATTCTGTTGGTCTGTGAGTCGCACGAAAAGTTCTTCAAGTCCCATGGTCATGGGGCGGAGTTCATACAAATCCCATCCCCTACTAACCACGAGTTGAGCAATTTCTTTAGTGATGTTGCGGTCCGGAGAAGTAACAAAAAATGGATGCCCATCTTGCTCTTCTCGCTGTTCTGGTGCGTCTTCCGATTCTGAAACCTCTTTGACGCCAGGGAGGGCGCGTAACGCCCTGTAAACTTCAGCACGAGGTCCTCCCGTCCGGAGGAAGATACGAGCCGCACCCTGCACGCGCGCGCTCAATCCCTCAGCCGTGTCTTCAGCGACGATGCTGCCCTTGTCGATGATGACCACACGATGACAGGTGAGCCCCACTTCAGGCAAAATATGACTCGATAATAAGACGGTAGTTTTTCCGGCCATCTTTTTGATAAGTTCCCGCATTTCGATGACTTGATGCGGGTCGAGTCCCACGGTTGGCTCATCAAGAATAAGCACTTCCGGCTCGCACAATAGCGCCTGCGCAAGCCCCACACGTTGTCGGTATCCTTTAGACAGGGTGCCAATATGGCGACGCGCCATGTGTTCGATATCGCACTCGCCAAGGACACGATCGACTTGCTTTCTCCGCTGAGCAGCCAGGTCTCCTTTGACACGTGCAGCAAATTCCAGGAATGAGCGGACCGTCATGTCGGGATAGAGTACGACATTTTCGGCGAGATAGCCGAGACGACGTCGAACCTCTAAGGATGAAGTTTCAACGTCGAGGCCCGCCACAATGACTTTTCCTTCAGTGGGGGGAAAAAAGCCGGTCAGGATGCGCATAAGCGTCGTTTTCCCCGATCCGTTGGGACCGAGCAGCCCTACGATCTCTCCTTTCTTGACATCAAAAGAGACATGATCGAGAGCGCGAACCTGACCATAATATTTCGTGACATTATGGACTTCAATCATAATGAAGACCGTCAACTCGTTTCCGACCTCTGAGTCGGATGAATGCGTTACTGAGCTGCTGGGGCAGCGGCTTTCTTCAGTCGGCTGACTTCCACTTCGAGCGCCTGTTTCGACCGCATCATCTCATCGCGCGCTTGATTGGCATTTTTGAGATTCGTATCGCATTCTGCCAATTTAGACCGTAAGCTGCCGGTTTCACCTGGCAAAATACCGGTGAGAAAAGAAGAGGTTAACCCTAATCGCTCGCAAGCCATCCCTGAAAGAAAGAGAGACAACCATACCACAGTGACACCCACATAATGCCATACTGCTTTCTCTAGCGACTGCTCTTCCATTGCGTGTTCTACTTCTGCCATGACTACCACCCTCCTTATGTCACACTATAAAAATAAAGTGGGCTTCTAACTAGCAGAAAAGTACACAAGGGGAAAGGCATCAGGTGAATCGCGTTATGTGAGTAGACGAGAGCAATTTGAGAAGAGAGAAACGCGCGTTTCGCGTCCCTCTCTTCTACTATCCAGTACGATTAGCGTGCGCTCTGGATCAGGAAGTTCACAGAGTAGGCTTGTTCCGTGTTAATGGGAGTGGCTTCGTTGAAATACCACTCATTCACCCATTCACTCGGCTGCACATAGCCAGACGGCGCATCCCACTTGGTGGAGTGCACGGTCTGTAGGTCCGCCATCATGCCATGCGGCGTGAACGCCCACACGTCCGTGTAGTTGTACTTGCCGCCTTCAAGCGGTTTGGTCGGATACCCTTCGTACGGCTTCGACACATACTCAAACATGTTGAACCACAGCTTCCACAGCTCGCCACCTTGGTCAAAGACTTCAGCAAAGTTCATCCCATGGAAGTCTTTATCAAGGTACATAAGGCGCTTGGAATAGGCATACTGGCTATACGCAGTCGGGACACCTTCCACGACATAGACAGGACGTTTTTCCCAAGTGATGTTGCAAGGCATAAAAGCCAAAGGACCACCCTTACCATCAGGCGGGGCGCACCACACTTTGCGAGTGCCGTATTCCCCCATATGCACAGGAGCAAGAATCTGCTTTTCGGCGAGCAACCGGAAGGTCCAATAGGACACTTTGGAGTTGAAGCCCCACAGGGAGTCGAGATCCATATCTGCGCCCCAGAATGCATCACTCCGGTTCGCGACGCTGATCCGACGCACGCGGCGTAATTCCGGAAGGTACATGTAGGAGTCGTCTGGGACATCAACGCCCAGATAGCGGTTATTCAACACGCCTGCGCCTTTGAGATCGTTCGGAATGAACAAAGGACCAAACTGTTCCGTATACCGCATCGACGGGTTGTGTGGGACCGTGGGCTTCGGGTCCGTATACAAACGGCCCGTCCACATCATGCGACGCCAGAACTGGGACCCGTACGTGCGTTCCAATTCGCCTTTGCCATTCACAAGTTCGGTGATCCACTCCGTCCCGACGTTATCTACGTATTGAGGCTTCTGCTCTTGGTTCCACATGAGCTTGAACCCAGCCATCGGATCATTGGGGTCAACGTTGGGGAACGGCAATCCGGAAACGTAGTTGTAAATTTCGTGCCCGTCCGCAGAGAGCTTGACCTGGCCGGAATACTTTTCGGTGGCTTCCTTAAAGAGTTTGGGCAACTCGACTTTTTTGTAGGGACCGACTTTAATCGGCATGCCGCGTTCCACAAACCATTTGATCCCTGGGATCAATAGATCGCCAGCTTGATCCATGTTTGCTTTGGTGATGGTGTCGCCCTCTTTTACGTCGGCTTGTGTCAACGTGGGGGAGAGAAAACTGACAACTGCCGCCGCCATGAGCGCGCTAGCGGTCTGTGTCCAACGAGATGACTGCATGAGATGCCCTCCTTATACCGTTGGGGGTTAGAGGTTGATAATAAAATATGCAGCTGTGTCGATCATAAAGGCGAGCTGCTTTGTCCTTGCCGTACTCATAAGTAGTCTATAGCCGTGGGTGGAGCGCGGGTTGTCATGTAAGGAACCTTCTTTCCTTTTCCCTATTTTCATCTTCATATTAGCAAGAGTGCCAAAAAAGGGGTGTCTAAAGCAATACGCTGGTAGGAGGTTTTTCTCCCCTCCTAGAGGATGGTTCTTTGTGACGATTTGCCAAAGGGCGGTTTCGACACGACTCTCTTAATGAGCACGGAGGCTTCAGTAAATGTCCCCCCTTGACTCCCGAGGTCGCGGAGGTTCTTCTTTGCCCTCTCCCTATATTGCCCCAACAACCCTATTCCCAGAAACAAAATTGATTGTCCTCATAACCGCTTTTAGGGAAGCCTGTCAATCAGGCTGGTCTTTCGCGGAGAATAAAGCGCGGCTTCAAGACAACAACCATAACGGGAAGGAGGGTTATTGTTGTCAAAAAGCTAATGCCCATCCACAAGGCCAGCAGAATACCCATCTCAGAGTTGAAGCGAATGTGCGAAAAAATCCAGAGCAAGGTGCCGAGAATCATGGTGATCGCGGTGAAGCTCACCGATTTCCCCGACGTCGCTACGGCCGCGCGCACAGCGTCGTGCAAGGTAATGCCAGTGCGATACTCTTCGACTATACGACTAACAATGTACAGACCGTAATCGATCCCAAACCCTACTCCTACAGTAACAACCGGCAGCGTGTTGATGTTGATGCCGATGTTGCGGGCTCCCATGTAGGCGTTCACCACCGCGTTGGCGATCAACAAGGGAATCAACATATACACGCCAGCCATGAGTGAGCGATAGGTGAAAACAAGCACGAGAAAAATCGTGGCAAACCCAAGCACGTTGACCATGATGTCGTTCTTCAACAACTCGTCGTTGGCCGCCGCAAGCACGCCGAGTCTGCCTCCTGCAAGCAGAAAATGCGCGGTTTGCAACGGGTTGGCGTTGATGAAGTCTTGCGCTCGTTTGATGATGCGGCGAATGTTCTCGCTCTTATGATCCGTGCAGTAAAACCAGATCGGCGCCGCTCGGAGTTTGGCGTCGATGAAACGATTGGTGTCTTGATAAGAATTCCCACTAAAATATGCGGCGAGCAAAAGACTCACTTGGCTCGCGGTTCGCGGCAACACTTCCCATTTGACTTCCGTATCATGAATTGAAGCATTCACGACTGGCAGAATATCAACGAAAGAGAAACTCAAACCGACGGAGGGGTCGCGCTCCATGTAACGTTGAAGCTTTTCAATCGCTTTGAGAACTTCGGGCGTAGCAACTGAATTTTGTTGATTGCTGCCTTGCCGTTCGATGACGATCATCAACGGTTCGCTGCCGCCGAACACCTCTTGAACACGTGCGTGCGCGACGTTGTAAGCAGAATCGCGCTGGAGGAGCGGTTCCGCAGAAGTAGGATCGCCAATCACTAAATCTTGCCAGTAATACGCACTACCGGCGAGGATGATTCCCCAAAATACGAATGTGCATACTTTGCCTGCCGGGGTTAGCAAGGCGTCTGCAGTAGCGTAAATGAACCGTTTGAACACTCCCGTTTCTCGTGCTTCGACGACGCGAATGTCTGGCTCCCGTAGATAGTAGTACACGATGGGATTCAACAGGAGTTCACTCACTGTGATTGCCATAATCCAGACGGCGGCGCTGATAGCGAGTTTTTGCAACAGCACGATAGGCACGAGCAAAATGACGAGCAGCCCCAAGGCGTCGGTAATAATGCCGGAAAGCGTTGGCGCAAATAGTTCGGCAAAAGCAGCGATGATGGCCGGTTCTTTTTTCCAGTTGGCTTTCTTGTATTCTTCGTAGTAACGATCGTGCATCTGGACAGAATGGCTTACGGCTCGGGCGGTCACAAAGAAGGGAATGACCATCGTGAGGGGATCAAGGCTAAAGCCGATCATCTTGATAAATCCAAGTCCCCAAATAGCGGAAATTACCCCGGTGATCGTAGGACGTAAGGCCCCGCGAATATCGCGGAAATACCAATACAACAATATCCACATGAGTACGGCCGTACCAAAGAAAATGAGAAACACCTCTTTGGCGTAGTAATACACCCAGCCATACTTCCAAGGCTCTCCGGTCACGTAGATAGTGGTGTTGTCATCTTGAAAGGGCGCAACAATCGAGCCAGTGATTTCGTCAAACACCCGACGATGGTCCAGCCGTCCCTCAATGAAAGTAGCGGAAATCAGGGTGGCTTTTTCGTCAAGCGACACAATCACACCGTACAAGTTGCGGGAGGTATGGACGATTTGACGGATGGTATTTACTTCTTGGTCATTCTTCGGCGGGGTAGCCATGACTGGATCCACGACTTGCATTCCACCGCTCAGCATCCGCACGCGCCGGTTGGTGCGGTGGGCAAGAGAATTGACCAATTCGTGGTTCACGCCGTGAATCTTGTCGAGCCGCTGCGTCATCTCGAAAATCTTGGTGAGTGTTTCTTTGGTAAAAATTGAACCTTCTTTGACCTCCAGCATGATAGAGATCGTATTGGCGCCGCCGAAGGTAGGGGAGTATTGATTATACACTTGAATGAAAGGATGATTCTGCGGTAATAGCTCATCAAACCTCGTTACCATGTCAAGTCGTATCGCAAAAAGAGCGAATATTAGGGTAATTATGGCGATGGTGAGAAGAACAGTCGTGCGCTTTTCAATAAGTTGCTCACCAAGACGATACAGCGAATTCCGATCGTTCATACTCATGGCGACGCCTTTCTTCCCTTGCGTGAAGGTTTGTTTGGGGGGGGGACTGTCGTGTTGCCTACGAGCTTCTTCTTTTCCAGCAGACCATCAATAATTTGTGTCACATTGGCTGGAGACACATCGCTAATTTTGATCCACCCATCAAGGATGAGAGTTGGGGTGCTGTCTACTTTATAGGAATCGGCTTGCGTAATGTTCCGCTCCACTTCCGCCGCACCGCCATTGCTCTCCAATTGGTTCAGCAAGAGTTCTGGAGCAAGTCCAATGCTATCGGCAACCTTCGCGAGCCCATCTTTGCTAGCGGTGTCGATTTCCTCCTCAAAATGAGCGTGGAACAGGGCGTTCTGCATAGCTTCACCGAAGCCGAGTTCATGGGCAATGACGTAAGCACGAGCTGCGAGGAGTGAATCCGGATGGGCAAGGGGAACGCCAAGAAAGTGGACTTCAAGGCGATTTCCGTACTTTTCTCTCAGGAGAGGGAAGATATGAGTTGTCGCGTTATAACAAGCAGGACAGTGAAAATCTTCGAAAACAGTCACAAAGATCTTGTCAGGCTGGGCATTCTCGGGGGCGCGGCGAACAAATACATAGGAACCAGGAATGGAGAGATATTGATCCATAAGATCTGCCGTTTCGCCGTGCCCAGGCAAAAGCAGCATGACACACATCAGTATGATGGGCCAAAGGACCATAAGTGGCTGGGGATCATAGGAGCCGCGCCAAGAAAGCGCAATAGTGGGGAAGCTTGCAATAGCCCGTTGGGTTCTGCCGGAAGCAATGAGAGCAGTCCGCGAACTGCTCTCACAAAGAAGGATGTTGTCAGCGGTAGGTCCGAGTATTCGGCTTACGCCGCCAACTGTCGCAACACATACGGCAAAATGCCGCCGTGCCGGTAGTATTCGATTTCGATGGGAGTATCGATACGCAATGTAACAGGCACGTTTTCGGTCTGGTTGTTAGCATGATGAATGACCAATGTCACATCTTGTCGAGGTTTTGGATTGGCGCCGAGACCGACCAGATCAAACGTTTCAGAGCCGTCGAGCTTGAGTGTCTGCGCGCTCACTCCATCTTTGAACTGACAGGGCAGCACGCCCATACCCACTAAATTGCTGCGATGAATACGCTCGAAACTTTGCGCCACCACAACTTTGACTCCCAGAAGTTGAGCCCCTTTGGCGGCCCAGTCGCGCGAACTGCCCGTGCCATACTCTTGGCCGGCAAGAATGATCTGAGGCGTTCCCGCCGCCTGATATTTCATGGCCGCATCGTAGATGCTCATCTGTTCGCCGCCGGGCTGGAATTTGGTCACGCCACCCTCTGTGCCAGGAACCATAAGGTTTTTGATCCGCACGTTGGCGAACGTACCGCGCGTCATCACGCGGTCGTTCCCGCGTCGTGAGCCATAGCTGTTGAAATCAGCGACAGCGACGCTGTGCTCCTGCAAATAGAGTCCCGCCGGAGAAGTGGCTTTGATCGATCCTGCCGGACTAATATGGTCAGTCGTGATCGAATCTCCGAAGATCGCCAGTGCGCGTGCGCCGGTGATGTCACTGATCGTCCCTGCAGACATGCCAAAGTTTTCAAAAAATGGCGGCTCTTGAATATAGGTAGAATCCGGGTCCCACTGGTAGACGGCCCCTGTACTGCTGGGAATCTCATTCCACAGCGGATTTTCAGCAGAAAAATTCGCATAAAGGCGACGGTAGGTCGCAGGATCGAATGCGGTTGCCATTGAGTCGCGAATTTCCTGCAGGCTTGGCCAAATCTCGCGCAGGTATACGTCTTTACCATCTTTGCCCTTGCCGAGTGGCTCGGTGCTCATGTCGATAGTGACACGACCGGCTAAGGCAAAAGCGACAACTAAGGGTGGGCTCATCAAAAAATTGGCCTTAATGCTTTGATGGACGCGCGCCTCGAAGTTCCGGTTGCCGCTGAGCACCGCGGCGCCAATGACATCGTTTTTGACGACGACATCTTCAATATGAGCGTCTAAAGGTCCAGAATTACCGATGCAAGTAGTACACCCGTAACCGACAGTATTGAATCCGACCTGATCGAGATATGGCTGCAGCCCTGTTTTCCGGAGATACTCTGTGACCACTCGTGAACCTGGACCGAGCGAAGCTTTGACAGTCGGTTTACGAGTTAAGCCTTTTTCCACTGCTTTTTTCGCGAGGAGCCCAGCTGCCAACATCACACTAGGATTCGAGGTATTCGTGCACGAGGTAATTGCTGCGATGAGGACATCGCCATTCCCCACATCACCTAGCGGGGCACCGCCGTTGGGAATGGCGAAGCGTTGCGCCATCGACGCTGCTGACTTGTTGTAGCCGTTTTCATTAATTGGTTTGCTAAACAGTTCAGTGAACTTGCTCTTTAAATTAGTCAATTCAATGCGATCCTGAGGGCGTTTCGGCCCAGCGACACTAGGCTGCACATCCGCAAGGTTCAGTTCGAGTACTTGGCTATACTGACACTCGCCTTTACCTGGGATGCCAAACAAACCTTGGGCCTTGAAATAGTTACGAAAGGCGGTGATTTGCTCATCGGTGCGACCAGTAGCCTTCAAGTAATTGCAGGTCTCTTCGTCTATCGGAAAAAACCCCATCGTAGCGCCATACTCAGGAGCCATATTGGCGATGGTGGCGCGATCGGTCACCGGCAAACTCGCCGCTCCTGCACCATGATATTCGACGAATTTTCCCACGACATTCGCTTTACGCAAGAGTTGGGTAAGATGCAGCACGAGGTCGGTTGCCGTCACTCCTTGCTGTAAGGAACCGGTCAGATGCACTCCCACAACGTCGGGGGTAAGGAAGTAGACCGGTTGCCCAAGCATGCCAGCTTCAGCTTCGATGCCGCCGACTCCCCAGCCGACGATGCCAAGTCCATTGATCATGGTGGTGTGGGAGTCCGTACCTACGAGCGTGTCTGGATAGTAGACTCCGTCTTTTTCCAGGACACCGCGCGCCAGATATTCCAGGTTGACCTGATGGACAATCCCAATCCCCGGCGGCACCACTTTGAACGTTTCAAACGCTTGCATGCCCCACTTGAGGAATTGATAACGCGGGCGGTTGCGCTGAAACTCAAGTTCCATGTTTTTCTGCAAGGCGTCCGGCGTGCTTGAATAATCTACTTGAATAGAGTGGTCAACCACCAAATCCACCGGCACCAGCGGCTCGATCAGCTTGGGATCTTTGTTGAGCTTAGCAACTGCAGAGCGCATAGCCGCAAGATCGACGAGCAATGGGACACCTGTGAAATCCTGTAACAGTACACGGGCGACAACGAAAGGGATCTCTCCGGTGCGTTCCTCGTTCGGGCTCCACTTGGCGAGCGCACGGACGTCATCCTCGGTAATCTTCTTGCCGTCGCAGTTGCGCAGCACGGACTCCAACACGATACGGATACTCACCGGAAGCCGCGCAATCGGGCCAATTCCTTCTTTTTCTAATTGGGGAAGGGAATACAGTTGGCCAGTGCGACCATCACCCGCCGTAAAACTCTGAAACGTATTGAAAAGATTATGTGGCATTATGTCTCCCTGTCGCGATGCATGTATGCCGCCAGCGTTCATCCGTTGGCTGAGCACGGTGTAGACTTGATACGGCATGTATCTGGTGCAGTGTTATATCCCTCTAGGGGGAAAGGCAAGGCGGCCTTTTCTTGCCGCGTAGAGGTATGCGATCATAGCGAACACATCATGAGGGAGAATGTAGTTTATGAACGATGTCGCTACTGATGAGAAGTTACACGAAGGCGCTGAGGAGGCAACCGAAGCCCGGCAGTCGTTAGATTTTATTCGTGAAATTGTCGCCGCAGATAACAAATCAGGCAAACACGGCGGGCGAGTGGTGACCCGGTTTCCCCCAGAACCGAACGGCTATCTTCACATTGGGCATGCGAAATCGATCTGCCTCAACTTTGGCATCGCACGCGAGAACAACGGAGTGTGCCATCTGCGCTTTGACGACACCAATCCCACCAAAGAAGATGTTGAGTATGTAGACTCTATCAAAGAAGTCGTCCACTGGTTAGGGTTCGATTGGGGCGACAAGATGTTCTACGCCTCGGACTACTTCGAGCAGCTCTATCAGTATGCGGTCCAGCTCATTAAGAACGGCAAAGCCTATGTTGATGATTTGAGTCCTGACGAGATGCGAGAATACCGCGGCCCCTGGAATGAACCTGGCAAAAACAGCCCTTACAGAGCGCGTTCGGTTGAGGAGAATCTCGATCTGTTCACACGCATGCGAGCTGGAGAGTTTGAGGAAGGAAGCCGTACGCTACGAGCGAAAATCGACATGGCCTCGCCCAACATCAATATGCGCGATCCAGTGATGTACCGTATTCTCAAAGCGGAACATCATCGCACGGGAAACGCATGGTGCATTTATCCCATGTACGACTTTGCTCACTGTGTATCCGATGCGATCGAAGGCATCACCCACTCTATTTGCACGCTGGAGTTTGAAGATCACCGTCCGTTGTACGATTGGTTTTTGGACGAACTACACACACCACATCATCCGCAGCAGATCGAGTTTGCGCGGGGCGAGTTGACCTATACGATGACGAGCAAACGTAAGCTCTTATCCCTGGTCAAAAGCGGGCAGGTGCACGGGTGGGACGATCCACGCATGCCGACGCTCGTTGGCTATCGTCGCCGCGGCTACACCTCCGAAGCGATTCGCAGCTTTTGGCAACGCCTTGGTGTCTCCAAAAGGAACAGCACGGTTGAGGTGGCGATGTTGGAGCACGAGATTCGTGAAGATCTGAACAAACGTGCGTTGCGGGTGATGGCGGTTTTACATCCAATAAAAGTCATCATTGACAACTACCCAGAAGGGAAAGTCGAGGAACTAGACGCTGTCAACAACCCGGAAGACGCCAGTGCAGGCACAAGGAAAATTCCTTTCTCGCGGGAACTGTACATCGAGCGTGAGGATTTTATGGAAGACCCGCCGAAAAAATTCTTTCGGCTAGGCCCCGGACGCGAAGTACGGCTCCGGTACGCATATATCATCAAATGCGAGCGGATCGTAAAAGATGACAAGACTGGCGAGATCGTCGAACTGCATTGCACCTACGACCCGCAAACTCGCAGTGGCGGCTCTGCTGCGGGACGCAAAGTCAAAGCGACGATTCATTGGGTCTCAGCGGCGCAGGCGCTTCCTGCCGAAGTGCGCTTATATGACCACCTGTTTACTATGCCAGACCCTGGAGAGGTGGAAGATTTCAGCACGATATTGAACCCAAACTCACTAGAAGTGGTAACAACGTGTCGAGTCGAGCCGGGGCTTGCTAACGCCGCCACAGGCAATCGCTATCAATTTGAGCGGCAGGGGTACTTTTGTGTTGACCCAGATTCTCAGCCCGGCGCTCTCGTCTTCAATCGCACCGTTACACTGAAAGATACCTGGGCGAAGATTGCCCAGAAAGGCGGAGGAGAATGGAGTAGAAACGTCCCCGACGGGATTTGAACCCGTGTCGCCGGCGTGAAAGGCCGGTGTCCTAGGCCAAACTAGACGACAGGGACGTATGAAGTTGAGGCAGTGAGCCGCCCGGGACTCGAACCCGGGACCCTCTGCTTAAAAGGCAGATGCTCTACCTCCTGAGCTAGCGGCTCGAATAGGTCGCCAATACATACACGAGTGTTCCAGAAAACTCAAACCCCCTTTTTCAGTCGGACAGTCTTTCAGTTTGACCATCTCTCAGTCTGGAAACTCTTCAACTCGCAAATCTTTTTCTCGCATCGCGCCTGAGTGACGGTTAGACTGTTCAACTGATCGGCTGCCAGACTGATTGACTGACGGACAGTCTGACTGTTAGCGTAGCCGCATGACGACTGTACGCTCTCGTTTTGCTCCCAGTCCGACTGGTAATTTGCATATCGGCGGCGCTCGCACTGCGCTGTTTGCCTATCTCTACGCCAAGCAACAACGTGGAACTTTTATTTTGCGGATCGACGACACTGACCGGCAGCGTTCGACCCAGGAATATCACGATGAGATTCTCGACGCGCTGCGCTGGCTCAAACTCAACTGGGATGAAGGTCCTTATTACCAAAGTCAACGGTCTGAACTCTACCAGACTGCTGCTGAGCGGTTGCTGCGCGAAGGCAAAGCCTATCGCTGCTTTTGCTCGCCAGAAGAAGTAGAAGCTAAACGCAAAGTCGCTATGGAGGCCGGGAAAAAGCCTGCTTATGATGGGACGTGTCGGAATTACACCCCGCCTCCTGGCGACACGCGGCCTTTCGCGCTTCGCTTTAAAGGACCCAAAGAGGGAGAAACCGTTGTCGATGACATCATCAAGGGTCGAGTAGTATTCCAAAACCAAGAACTCGATGATTTGATTCTCGTGCGTTCTGACGGAACGCCGGTGTATAATTTCTGTTCGGTGTTTGATGATGCCGATTTGCGCATTACCCACATCGTGCGTGGAGATGATCACCTCACCAATACGCCACGACAGATTCTCTTATTTCAGGCGTTGGGGGCAGACCTCCCGCGTTTCGCCCATTTGCCGTTGATTCTCGGAAACGATCGCGCCCCGCTCAGTAAGCGTCACGGCGCGACGGCAGTACGCGCTTATAAAGAGCAAGGCTATTTACCTGAGGCGTTAGTAAACTTCTTAGCACGACTGGGATGGGCGTCTGGCGATCAGGAAATCTTTTCGCATGAAGAACTGATTGAGAAATTCCGGCTCGAAGATGTAGGAAAATCTGCTGGTGTGTTCAACGCGGAAAAATTGCAGTGGCTCAATGCCCACTATTTGAAAGAACGCCCGGCGTTTCAGCTGGCGCGCGAAGCAAAACCCTATATCGCGCAGCAACATTACCCTATCCCAAGCGACGATGAATGGCTGGCGAAAGCGGTTGCCACGCTGCAACCACGTGCGAAGACGATCGTAGAACTTGTGACGATGGCTCACATCTATTTGAGCGATGATATTGCCTTCGATCCCAAGGCGGCGAATAAATTTCTGACGCCTACGACTCTACCTATGCTGGGAAAGCTCAGAGAGCGCTTGATCCAGACGCCCTGGAGCGAGCACGAACTGGAAAAAACATTTACCACAGTCATGGAAGAACAACAGGTCAAACTTGGTCAGATTGCTCAGCCTCTGCGCGTCGCGTTGACTGGTGGAACCGCGAGTCCTGGTATTTTCGAGATGTTGACCGTGCTTGGCAAGGAGCGGACGCTATCACGAATTGATCGGGTGTTAGCCGCTGCTTGAGGCGTTGAGGGTACAGGAACTGGTCGTGGGGAAAGGAATCCTTGTCCCGAGGTTTCATGTCGCGTCTTGTCGCAATCGCCTCTTTCTCCAGCATTTTCGTAACCTTGACTTCCTTAGTCTGCTTGTCTAAGAATGAGGGGCATTATTGAGGTGTAGGCTAATTGGTAAGCCACCTGACTCTGGATCAGGCGATTGTAGGTTCGAGTCCTACCACCTCAGCTCTCCCGCGGTCCCATCGTCTAGCGGTTAGGACACCGGCCTCTCACGTCGGTAACACGGGTTCGATTCCCGTTGGGACCAGTCTGTTTTTTCAAGGATTTAGCGCAGTGTCACAGGTAGTGTTCAATGGCATAGTGTCCAAATAGTGACTATTGCGTTGCAAGAAAGAGGATGTTTACCTTTACGCGAGTTTCTTCCTTGGTAAATCGTTGACAAATACACCATCGAGCGCCTTCACCGCTCCTGCAAGATGCTCGGGTGAGAGGTGACTGCAACGCATGGTCATCCGCAGGTCTTTGTGTCCAAGCAGCATTTGCACGGCCTGCAGATTTGCACCTCCCATTGTTAGATAACTAGCAAAGCTGTGTCTCAAGTCATGTAAGTGAAAATCAGTTATCCCTGCTCTCTTCACGGCACGGCGGAATGCCATTGTTACCATGTTCGGTGTCAGGTCAGGGAACAAGGAGTCGGAGTCAAGGCGAGCAGGAAGCTTCCGCAGAGTTTCAAAGAGAGTGTCATTCATCGGGATGATCCTCCGCTCTCCATTCTTCGTGTGCTCAACCAGGATTCGTCGATTCTGCCAGTCGATGTCTTGGCGGCGTAGAGATAAAATTTCTGACCGCCTCAACCCACTATGAAGCGCAACTAGGCATTAGTTTCGCGGTTTTTGCGTAGCCGTGCCACAGCAAGATCGCTTTCAGTATGATCGTTGATTGCACATTCAAACGGTTATGCTGGAGGACCTCGCTATGGCAGCATTTATGGTGTCATCCTTTGGACTGTTTGTCATGAGCTTATTTGCCGGGCTCTTTACAACGCCATCCTGGCAAACGTTCACCGTGCTAGCGTATGTCATATTGTTGGTGGCGCTCAGCGTAATGTCCGCGGTGAGCGTAATGGTGTCCGCCTCCGCAGTGCTATTGGCGGTATTGATCGCTGTCACTAACTCTGCTGCCGTGCCGGCCGTGAAGGTCGCTGCCTCGCTGGGCAGCGGCTGCAACGCCAGCGTCAATGCTACCCCTGCCAAGGATAACCCCCAGCGCCGTTGCAGAGCTTTGCGCAGTCGCCGCGGTAGTGCGCGTAGTTGACGATAAACAGCGGCGAAGCGCGGCAGCAATTCTTGACGGTGTTGGAGTAACTGCGTCCGTAATCCACGCCGCGCTTCCGTAGCGGCCAGTTGTCCACGCCAAGCGCTCAGAGCCTCACCATCCACGGATGAATGTATGAGATTCATACCGCCTCCTCTCTTTTCAGCAATCACTCCCCTCATGGGCACACCGTCGAATCAAACAGCGTCCCTTGATCTCCACATGCCTCACCCTCTTTGGCCGGGACGCACGTCTTGGCCTCCCCCGTACACGACGCGCCCGCCGCATCCGTGGCCGTGAAGCCAATATGATACACACGGCCATCGCCTGCGAGCAGCCGTTCGTTGCGGACCTTGGCCACTGCGGTCCCCACACCAATACCATCGGAACATGTCTTGCCCGTCGGATTGACCACGGGTTCATCTTGGAAGATGCTGGTGATCGTCAGGCTGACGGTATCGCCTGGAGGAGCCGTTATCCCGCTGATGGTCACGGGGTAGCGGTGGCGATTGCCCAGCTGCGAAAAATCCACGCTCGCTGTCGCGGTCGAGCAATCAAGTGCGGCAGGAGCCAGCGTGAGCCGATACAGGACGCCATACGCAGTTGGACCGCCAAGTGAGGTGGTGCCATACAGATTGCCCGCGCTGTCCCGAATCACCCCCGCATAGGGGGTGGCACCATCGGAGCCGTTAAAGGAGTGGAGGACGGTGAACCTCCCGCTGGCATCCACCTTATACACCGTGCCGCCTCCAAATTCTCCCCCGTTAATCGTGGTGCCATAGAGCGTGCCCGCGCTGTCCCGAATCACTCCATTGGGGTAGGCACCATCGGAGCCGTCAAGGAAGTTAAAGGAGTGGAGGATGGTGAACCGCCCACTGGTATCCAACTTGTACACCGTGCCGTACCCAAACGCGCCCTCCTGGCTTGTGGCGCCATACAGATTGCCCGCGCTGTCGATGATCACCCCAGCAAAGGGGCTGCCGCCATCGGAGTAGTTAAAGGAGTGAAGGACGGTGAACCTCCCGTCGGTATCCAACTTGTACACCGTGCCGGCGCCAAACGCGCCCCCGTTAAACGTGGTGCCATACAGATTGCCCGCGCTGTCCCGAATCACCCCGGCAATGGGGGTGCCACCATCGGAGCCGTCAAAGGAATGGAGGATGGTGAACACGCCGCTGGCATCCAGCTGATACACCGTGCCGGCGCCAAACGCGCCCCCGTTAAACGTGGTGCCATACAGATTGCCCGCGCTGTCCCGAATCACCCCACCATAGGGGTCGATGCTAGGAAAGCCATTAAAGCCGGTAAAGGAATGGAGGACGGTGAACACGCCGCTAGCATCCACCTTATACACCGTGCCGGCGTCAGCCGCTCCCCCGCTACCCGTGGCGCCATAGAGTGTGCCCGCGCTGTCCTGAATCACCCCAGTGGGGTAACGTTCTCCTAGCGTGAAGGCATGAAGTATTTCATAGGACGTCTGCCCGCGCGCGACCCCCGACGCGCTCAATAGCCCGCCCCAGACCAGCAACAGGCCAAGTATGGAAACGAACCCAGTATGAAGGCTTTGTTTCGCGTGCATAGTTCCTCTCTTTGGCCCACACAAGATGTTGGCGTCCTTGGCGTCATGGTGTTTCATACTCTCCGGTTTCGGCAGCCGTTTCAGGCTAATCCGTGCAGGCCGACGGGGGCAGGGAGGCCGACGGACTATCACTGATGAAGACGCGATTAAGTTGTACAGCGGTCTCCCGGTATGCGAACTCCAGGACGTGGGTACCTGCGGCCAGATTGAAGGTCACGACCGCGCCGCCCGCATCGCTATCGTAGATCGGGATAAAAGTGCATGAGCCGACCGGCAGGAGGTTGTTCCACTTGATCCAGCGACCGGCGGAGCCATCGACGCGCACCCAGAACGAGTCATGGGTCCCGGTCGCATCCCCTACGCCGACTCGACCCCAGATCTTTACGGCGATCGCGGCCTTGGGAAGACGGAAGTCAAGCCGACCCCAGCCCGTCGCTGGCGGCGTAGTGAGGCTGGCGGGTCCCGAGGGCACCTCGATGGCCTGGAGGTCGGCGGTCAAGTTCATCGGTAGCGTCAGGCCGAAATATTCCGCGTCGCTGAGGTTCGAGTAGTAGGGCACCGGCGTGAAGTCGATGACCCTGCCTGGCGCAGTCGTCGTTCGTCCGGATCTCTCAGCGCTAACACCGTAGTGCTTGTACGCGCCGCCGACCTGGTACGTATGATTGTTCGTCGTTGCGAGCAACGTCCACGCATACGGTTGGGCGGTCGAGTTACTGGCCCAAACCTTGTAGCTGGATGCCTTAACGACGTTGGTCCAGGACAGAAGGACCGAGCCCGCCGTCGCTTCTGCACGAAGCCACGCCGGGTCGCTGTGCGGTGCCGACTGCGTCGTTGGGTTGAAAGTCGGATCGTTCGACAGCGCAAGCACGTCCAGCATCGTCCCGTCTTCGCGACCACCAATTTCGATCACGTGATATCCGAACGTCAGGGCAAAGTTGATCGGAGTGTTCAGGTTGACGTCGTCGTGGACGAAATCCCAATGCCAGGCGCTCCCCGGCGTGATGTTGTTCCACTTGATCGGCGTACCACCGTCGACGCACACCCAGAACGAGTCGTCGTTTCCCGTCGGTGCGATGACACGCGCATACAGCCGATAATTGTCAGTGGCCTTTGTGAATATCTTGTACGTGGCAATGCCCGGCGTTCCCGCTGCAGGCATGGCTGCAATGTTGTTGACGCCCTGCTGAAGCACGATGTAGCGACCGTCCGACGCCCCAGGATCCTCCCGAACTAACATTGGTGTGGTCACATTCGAATAGCCAAACGACGGGGACGAAGCCGCCGGTTCCGGCTCGGCTTCGAACCAGATGGTTTCTGTCGTCGGAGTAGGCTTGATCCGAAACACGACGCCATTCCCGTTTGGACCGCCCGTTGATGTGGTGCCATACAGATTGCCTGCGCTGTCCCGAATCACCCCAGCCCAGGGGTTGCGGCCAGTTGAGGTGTCGAGTTGCTGGAGGACGGTGAACGTCCCGCTTACGTCGAACTTGTAAACTGTGCCGTACCCAAACGCACCCCCCCTGTAGGTGGTGCCATAGAGCGTGCCTGCGCTGTCCATAACCACGCCGGCCCGGGTTTGGATGCCGTCGGCGGCGGTAAAGGCGTGGAGGACGGTGAACGTGCCGTTGGCATCCACCTTGTAAATCGTACCGAATCCATTCGCGCCCCCCGACCCCGTGGTGCCAAACAGATTGCCCGCGCTGTCGACGATCACCCCTGCATGGGGGGAGAAACCGTCGGGTTCGGTAAAGGTGTGGAGAACGGTGAATGTCCCGTTAGCCTCCAGCTTGTACACATTGCCAGGTCCGCTGCGCGTGGTGCCATAGAGCGTGCCCGCGCTGTCCCTGACCACCCCGGCAAAGGGGTTGATGCCATCGTCGCCCATAAAGGAGTGGAGGATGGTGTACGTCCCGTTGGCTTCCAACTTGTACACAATGCCGAATCTTTGCGCGCCCCCAGACCACGTAGTGCCATAGAGGGTGCCCGCGCTGTCGATGATCACCCCAGCAAAGGGGCTGCCGCCATCGGAGCGGAAAGGGTCAGAGCCGTTGAAGGAGTGCAGGACGGTGAACCGTCCGTCGGTATCCAACTTGTACACCGTGCCGGTGCCAAACGCGCCCCCAGTGAACGTGGTGCCATAGAGCGTACCCACGCTGTCCCTGGTCACCCCAGCAAAGGGTTGGCCGCCCTCATCGGCGCCGGTAAAGGAGTGCAGGACGGTGAACTTGCTGTTGGCTTCCAACTTGTACACGGTGCCCTGATCAAATACACCCCCGAACTGCGTGGTGCCATAGAGCGTGCCCGCGCTGTCCTGAATCACCCCCGCTGTGGGCTCGTCGCCATCGGCGCCGGTAAAGGCGTGGAGGATTTCATAGGACGTCTGCCCGCGCGCGACCCCCGCCGCGCCCAACAGCCCACCCCAGACCAACAGCAGACCAAATGTAGCAACGAACAACGTATGAAGGCTGCGTCTCGCGTGCATGGTTCCTCCCTTTGACCCACAACTCCCCTCGTGCAAAAGCCTGCCCCTCCCGGTCGTATTGTGAGTGCGAGGCACTATACGAAGGAGGGCAACGGTTTGTCAAGAAAAAATCGAATAGCGCCTGGGTAATTGGGAACGATTTGCTGCGGGAAGCATACGCGAAGCACGAGCCTCCCCCGCAGTCGAACAAGTCACCCCCGTTACCGAGCACCTGTGTTAAGGGCACACCATCGAATCGAACAGCGCCCCTTGATCTCCGCACGCCTGGCCTTTGTGGGCCGGGATGCAGACCGTGACTTCGCCCGTACACAACGCCCCTTCGTCATCCGTGGCGGTGAAGCCAATATGGTAGACGCGGCCATCGCCCGCGAGCAGCCGTTCGTTACGCACCTCAGCGACATCCGTGCCTACACCAATTCCATCGGGGCAGGTCTTGCCCGTCGGATTGACCACTGGTTCATCTTGGAAGATACTGGTGATGGTCAGGCTGAAGGCGTCACCTGGAGGAGCCGTCACGCCATGGATAGTCACGGGGTAGTGATGCCGATTGCCCAGCTGCGGCAAATTTACCGTGGCCCTTGCACTCGAGCAACGCAGCGCGGCGGGAAAAGCCCCAAACTCCACGGCTCCGATATCACAGGCCGCCACGCCATTGCCATTTACCGGTCGGGGCGCGCCCCGTTGATCCGTGGTCAGATCACAAGACGCTCCGGCAGCGTCAATGGCCGGGCTGTCTGCAACCAAATTGTGAGTGAGGGTTGGGCCGCCGTTGTTTTGCAAGGTCGTGTCCAGGATGTCCGCCAGGGCCGTCGGCGTGGTGCCGTCCGCGGTGGCAAGAATGTCGCTGGGATCAGGAGTGAAGCCATAGATAGCTTCGGCCGTGGTTAGGCCCTTGTGGCCCAGCAGGTTGAGGGTAGCGGTAAAAGAGGAGGGAATGAAGAGGTGGACTTCTGCACCACGCTCCGCGGTGTTCCCCGAAACGAGGCTGCGGGACAAGGTCAGGCTGCTCCCGCCGTCTAGATCGTTGTTACTTATGCCACCACCCTGGAATGCCGCGTTGCCGGACACCGTGCTGTTGGTCAGGGTCAGGCTGCCAGACCAGTTATATAGGCCACCACCATCGTGTGCCGCGTTGCCGGACACCGTGCTGTTGGTCAGGGTCAAGCTGCCACCGTTCCAAATACCACCACCACGGTCTCCCGCGTTGCCGGACACCGTGCTGTTGGTCAGGGTCAGGTTGCCCTGGCTATATATGCCACCACCACTCCATCCCGCCAAGTTGCTGGACACCGTGCTGTCGGTCAAGGTCAGGCCGCCACGGTTATAGATGCCACCACCTAAGTATGTCGCCGAGTTGCTCGACACCGTGCTGTTGGTCAGGGTCACGCTGGTGCCCGTGGCAAAGTTAAATATGCCACCACCATCGTATGCCGCGTTGTCGGACACCCTGCTGTTGGTTAGGGTCAGACTGGCACCCGTGCCATAGTTCTCTATGCCACCACCAAATCTCGCCCCGTTGCCGGACACCATGCTGTCGGTCAAGGTCAGGCGGCCCTCAAAGTTCTCTATGCCACCACCACCGCGCGCCCCGTTGCCCGACACCGTGCTGTTGGTCAGGGTCAGGCTACCACTGGTAGCTATGCCACCACCAAATCCCGCCTCGTTGCCGGACACCATGCTGTTAGTCAGGGTCACGCTGCCGACACGGTTCCCTATGCCACCACCAACTCCCGCCCCGTTGCCGGACACCGTGCTGTTGGTCAGGGTCAGGCTGGCGCTCAAGCTAGAGTTAAATATGCCACCACCGGTGCCTGCTGCCGAGTTGCCCGACACTGTGCTGTTGGTTAGGGTCAGGCTGACACGGTTATAGATGCCACCACCACCTCCCGCTGAGTTGCCCGACACTGTGCTATTGGTCAGGGTCAGGCTGGCACGGTTATAGATGCCGCCACCGGTGCCTGCTGCCGAGTTGCCCGACACCGTGCTGTTGGTCAGGGTCAAGCGGCCGTTATTAAAGATGCCACTGTTTCTCCCCCCACTCACTGTCGTGTCTTGCAGGGTGAGGTCCCCGGTACTGCTCACCGCCAGCAACCGGAACTCCGGTGCCCCACTGTCCCGGTAAATCGTGTGGCCTTGCCCGGCAATGGTGATGGCGCTCCTGATCACCGGTAACCCGTTCGGGTGGCTGAAGACTGCATTATCCACCGCTATCAGGGTGATGTCGGCGGTTAACGTGATCGTGTCCGCCTCTACCGTGCTATTGGCCGTATTGATTGCTGTCACTAATTCCGCCGCCGTGCCAGCCGTGAAGTTGGCGGCCCAGCCCATTGGCGGCTGTAGGGCGAACAGCAATGCCACCCCCGCCAATGAGACCCCCCACTGGCGCTGGAGCGCTTTCCGCACCCGCCGCGGCAAGTTCCGTAACTGCCGATACATCATGGCAAAGTGCGGGAGCAATTCGTGCCGGTGGTGGAGTAACTGCGTGCGCAATCCCCGCCGCGCTCCCGTAGCGGCCAGCTGACCACGCCAAGCGCTCAGAGCCACCCCATCTACCGAAGAGCACCTAGAGTCCATACGTTCTCCCTGTTGCCCACAACTCCCGAAGTGCAGACGCCTGACAATCCTTGTCATGTCGTGAGTGCGAGGCACTATAGGAGGGAGAAGAACGATTTGTCAAGAAAAAATCGAATACCGTTGCAAGGGAGGCTGGGTGGGAGGTATTGAAAACGAACGAGAGGGGGGCGGGCGCTGGGGCAAGGAGTCAACAAAGAAATAAAGTATGAGGGCGAGCCTCTAGGAGGGATGGGGGAGAGCCTTTTTCTCTCCAACGGGTATTTGCTATTTCGCTCTAGGGTGCGATATCCCCCCTTAACCTTCCCTTTTTGAGAACGCGCCGCCCACGATCCTCAAAGGGACTACACGGACGGCCCATTGCCTTTGCTTGCCAGCTCTTCAGTTCTCCCCACTAGTGGCGTCAGGCCTCCGTGCACTGCCGCCTCGAAGCGACTTTGCACGCCACTGTCACCTACGACGTGGTAGAGGGACAGTGGGACTGAGATCCCCTTCAATAAGTAGGGGCCGCGGTCCTGGCACTCGAACAGGCCGTGCACCAGCCGGTAAGTGGCTGCACTGAGCACTACCGTATTGGGCTCTGCTTCTCCCTGCACCCGTGCGGCGAGATTCGGTGTCTCTCCCAGCGCTAGCATTTCGCGGCGCTCGCTGTGGCCGATTTCTCCGACCACGACTGGCCCGGTGTGAATGCCAATCCGCACTTGTAACGGCGGCGTATACGCCAACCGGCTGACTGCCGTGACGATCTCCAAGCCGCTACGCACGGCACGCACCGCATCGTCTTCATGCGCCGTGGGATAGCCAAAGTACGCCAGCACCCCATCGCCCAGATACTGAGCAACATGGCCCTCGTAGCGCTGAATAATCCGATGACAGGCGGTCTGATAGGCCACCACGCGGGCATGATAGTCCTCGGGATCGAGCTGCTGGGAGAGGGTCGTAGACCCCAAGAGGTCTATGAAGGCCACCGTCAATTGGCGACGTTCGCCCTCGGTTCGTCTAGTGTCTCACGCTTGGGGCCAAGTTAACGTGG
>JACXTT010000756.1_pt1 | contig 55397 bp, 55 predicted proteins | sample 9270951 | NCBI WGS metagenome assembly JACXTT01 (sample SAMN15532306, study PRJNA645909) | rock metagenome | isolation source: weathered quartz diorite | place: Puerto Rico | collected 2017-06-21
AACCACAACGGCCAGAAAGAACTGCAAAAGCCAGGGCATTCGAGCGATAAGGTGCTGAAGAGCCGGAACACCCAGGTATTTGGTGGCCTGCGTAGCGGGCAATAAAACCAGAAAAGACAAGATTTGTATAGGGAGATGCGTGGACATGAAATAAACCACATCCAAGGTCCACTCGTTCCTGAAGGTTCCTTGTTTTGGATACTGCGGCCAGAGTCTTTCCAGAGGCACATAGATGAGTGCCATCAAAAACATATCAAGCAAAAACCAGTCCAGGCCGATTGCCGGTCCATCGCGAAGGTTCTCGTTAATCTGTACACTGGATCCGCCCCAGGCGGTCGCCGCGATGGCTAACAACGTGCCGGTCAACGCCAAAATCTTTTTCTTGCGCAGGATCGAAGAGATGACTCCGAATAAAATCGCCGCCACGATGAGGCCCTGAATCAAAAGGCGCATGGTGTGCATTGGATAGTGCGGGCGCAGCTCAGGAGAGGTTAGCAGCTGAGGAAAATGCAGGCACAAAACTCCTCCGAACGAAAGAAATCCAAAAAAGGCCGACAATATCCCACTCCACCAACCGGTTCCAAAGCCAGAAGACTCGGCATCACCAAAGAATTCATTAATTTTTTGCTCGATCACGATGTAGTTAATCTATGTGCCTCGACTCACGGAAGCCAGAAGAAAGATACCGACATGACGGCGCGGTGACGTGATGTCAATTAATGACGTTTAGCGGGCTTCGACGGCAACCAGACCTAACCTTTCCTTTGGGCGTACAAAGCAAAGGCGCGCTTTATGCAAAGGGTGGGGCACCGCGCCACCATCTTTCTGAGCTCCTATCGAACCGTGAGCGCTCTCAGCCATAAGGACAACCGCGGAAATGCGGCGGCGGTCGAGTCCTCGCTGTATCGTGGGTGGACAGTCAGCGTAGGTCCGGCCATGGAGGGCAGTCCACTTTTCGAGGCCGGATAGTGGAAATCGGTTCTCATAGAACTCAACGATTGCGTTGAGCCGCTGCTGGCCGTCCATTACTTCGTACCAGTTTGATTCCCGCTCGAACAAGAACACTGGCGGAACTGGGACATTGAGGAGCAGTGATTCAATAAACATGGATTTCTTGCCTTTGTCCCAGATCAGGCGGCGCTGGTACTCCGGCCTGATGTTTATCCACTTGTTGCCTTTGATAAAATCGAGGACCTGGGGAATTAGGAAGTCGTTGCGCTCTTGAGTGACCCGGTAGTCGCCGGACTGGTACAGGTCTTCGATCTGTTTTCCGTTAGTTTGGTTTTACGCATAAGGTTTGTCTGTGTTCAGTCCCAGCCGCTTCCGGTGTTTGTCATGGCGGAGAGTGATAGGAGTCGGACTTAGAGATTGTATCCGAAGGTATTGTTCCATCGGGATTAGTGGTCGGCGCGTTGCTGGCGGAGCCTATAACGCCCGCCTTGGTTTTTGCCGCTTCAGTCGCCGCGGCCATGATCTTTAGATTCTGCTCCCACCACGGTGGGAGTGTGAAGTCGGCCCCTGCGGCTTTGAATCTGGGCATCATTTGATTGAGATGGGAGGTGGCGGCCGCGCTGAGAGGTGTTGCGATAGCCGCGGCCCATAGTGAGGCGGCTATTCCCTTGGCAGACAAAAGATCCTTAACATGTAGGGCGTCAATGCTACCCTGTTCTTTGCTTAGTTTGTGATCGAAGAAGCGGAGTAGGTCGAAGGCGTTCTCCTGTACCACGGAGTTAGAGGTCGCCTCTTTGAACACCGCGAATGTGTTTTTTTTCAAATCCACCCACATCGGCCCGCCGAGGTCGAATATTATCCCACGCACGGCATACATTTCGTTTTCCTGGCTGTATAGATCCTTTGTGAAGCCGGGTTCGCGAAAACGGTCGATTACCTGGCTGGCTAGGCCCGGGAGGAGGGTTTTGCAGAGGTTCTGGCGTAGTGTGTGCGTTTCTTCGCGGTCAAAGGGGCCGCCCGGGAAGAAGCCGTACGGTTTGAGTGTCCTCACCAGGGGCGTCACGTCGCCGGTCCATTCCTTTACCAGCCTAAAGAGTACGGATTCGTTGCGTTTCTGAAATTGCATGTGCACCGCGTTTAGGGAATTTGTGAACCCCGTAAATTGTCGAAAGAGCAGCTCCAGCTCTTCGTCATTTAAGTTCTTTTCAGCCTGGTCCAGTTGTCCCAAGTCGAAGACAAGACATTCCAGAAGGCTGATCAGTTGGTCGAGCTCTTGCATCACTGCGGTTTTCTCGGAATCAGTGAGGATTGTTTCAGCGGAATCGAGTGTCGCTGCATAACGTTGCACGGCGGCACGAAATATTTCGCGTTGCACTTCGACGGGCAGCCGGTTGGCGAAAGCGCCCTGGGCGGCGATCCAAGCTTCGGCTGGCTTGCGGCTCGGAGATGTTTTCCACTGAGCGAAGAATTGGTCGTATTCCTTCCAGGTTACAGCGTTGGGCGCTTCCGCGATAGTGAGCTGGTAGGAGATTTTGTCCTCATCTACCCAGTAGAGAACGTTGCCGGCAGAGAAAATCTTCTCCAAGAGACCGAGGACTTCTTTCTCCTGGGCCGTGTTCAGCTTCACCCCTGCGGCAGAGGCTGTATCCTTAACGTGCTTGGCGAGGATGGCTCTCTTGTCCGGTTTTCCCTCCTCTCGACGTTCCGCGCCGAATGAGTATTCCCGGATGTTTTCCAAGAACTTTTCGTCTGCGAGGAGGTCGCGAGCGAGCCTCGGGTGACAGACCTTTAACGCGTCGGCGGCGAGGATGATCGGCCACCGCAGCTCGTGGTCATAATGCCGACTGATTTGAGGCCCGAGGAATGCGAGCAAGCGGGTAAATTGCCTTACGGCGCGAGGGTTGGGCGGGAGGGACGGAATGACTTCTCGTAAAGCGGTTTCGGGGACGTAAGCGCAATATTTCTTCGCGTCTGTAAGGGCGAGGCGAAGGAGGCCTGCCGCCGGGGCGGGGGGCAGCCAGCGTGGGTAATCAATGATCTTTTCAAGGAATTTCAGGCCGTCCCCGAACCCGGGGTGGTTCCGCGCGAGCACCTCGCCAACGATCGCTGGGTCAAACGCCGAGATGAAGGAGAATTGCGGGGTGTTCATCAACTCTTTGAGTGCAAAAAGGATCTCGGGGACGAGTTCGGCTGACGTCCTGTCGAGGTCGTCAATCAGGACGATGACTCTCTTTTCTCCCAGCTTTGTGCGGAGCCCTTTCAGATCGGCCCCACTGAAGGTGAACCAGCTTTTTGTAAGCTCCAGTCCTGCGCTCATGGCCTTTCCGGCATGTTCGTTGACGGCCTTGGCGCCTTCTTGCGCGCGTTTGGCTTGTTCCAAGACCCAGCGTGACTTGTTCTTTACTCGGACCCAGCCCGCCCGTTCCATGGAGGAGAAGATCGGTTGGTTGTAAACTTCGCTTACGAATTCCCGCCAAAGTTGGTCCTTCGTTGCGTACTGCCAAGGGTTGAACTTTACGAGCGTGTGCCCCTGCTTCTCGGCCATAAGCGCGATGAACTCGAGGACGGAGCTTTTTCCGGTTCCCCACTCACCGTAGATGCCTACGCGGACGGACCAGTCAGCGGGGCCGGTCGTGGCGATGCCGTAAATCTCCTGCGCGAAAGGCCAGCGATTCAGGTGATCGTCCTCCCGCCGCTTAACGGCGGCGTCAAAGCCGGCGTGCTTGGATTCCTGGCCTGAGGGAGGTTTCATCTGGGCTGGTTATTCAAGCTCGAAGCCGTGGGATTCGAATTTGAGGGTGCGGCTGTTTTCGGTGACGATGCGGACGAGTTGGTCGGTGGCTTCGGTCGGCACCTTGACGTCAACTTCGAGGGTCACAGTAACTCCTGGACGGTCCTGGCCGGCGACTGATAAACCGATAGATGGCATGAATGCTGGCGGACGCGCAACCAAACTGCCACCTCCACCAGCATTACGGTTAATCACAAGTCGAGTTCTACCGCTCAAGCCTGCGGAGCGCAAGTCGCAAGCGGAGTCGCAAGCCAGGTACCGCAGGTCGCCGGACTCGGTTCAGTCGAGCCGCAGCGCCTGACAGAACTACTTGAGCGGCATACGCGCGTGCAGCCAGTCTCCCATCCGCGAAGCCGAAGGACTATCCAGGTTGCACAACACGATCACCGACTCGCCCGACTCCGGATACACGCGCAGAATCCCGTTCATTCCCGGAGCCCCGCCGCCGTGGCCGTAGGTCCGCGCCTCGTCCGGCCGCCCGATCTGGAATCCGAAGCCGTAGTCTCCTGTAGTGAATTGCGCACGCGTCGCCTCGGCCAGCGTCTCGGCCTTCAATAGTTTGTTCGACATTAGCGCGCCGGCAAATTTCATCAGATCACCCGCCGTCGTGTAACCGCCGCCCGCCGAGGTTCCGCGCCAGGGCAGCGTCGGTTCGTTGGAAACCGTTTCAAATTGATCCCGCATGTAGCCCTTGCTCCGGTTGGCCACCTCCACGCTTTCCGGCTCGGACCCCGAGTTGGTCATGCCGGCCACTTTGTAGATGTTCTCGGCCACGAAGTCGTAGTACGACTTCCCTGAGACCTTCTCGATCAGCACGCCCAGCAGCAGGAACCCGTAATTGGAGTATTCCCACCTGGTGCCCGGCTCGAACTGGAGGTCCCGCTCACCGTACAGCTTCACGTAATCCTGAAGCCTCTTCAATTCGAGCCGATGCGTCTCGAACTTCGGACCGAAAATGTCACCCGTGCCCCCCGTGTGCGACAACAGGTGCCGGACCTTCACCTTGGACGCCACATTGGTATTCGGATAATCGGGCAGCAACTTGCCCAGCGTATCCTCCAGCGACAGTTTGCCACCTTCGACCAACTGAAGCGTCGCTACCGCCGTGAACATTTTGTTCATCGAACCGATGCGGAACCGCGTGTTGAGCGTGTTGTCGATTCCCCTCTCGCGATCCGCCTTGCCCCTGGCGCCCGACGTGATCGCCTCCCCGTTTTTGGCCCACAACCACACGCCGGAGAACTTCCCGGCGGAAGCGGCTTTATCGATTTCGGCTTCCCACGCCGCGACCGCCGCCCGTTGGGTCAGCCGCTCGGGAACTGGCGCGCCGGCCGGTGGGGGAATCACCGCCAGGCTGATGTTGGTGATCACCGCCGGATCACCACCGTTCACGCTCACCGACATTCGGTTATACCTTTCGTTGCCTTCGCGTTCACGAACCACGGCCTGGATGCTCAGCGCTTGCGATGACTCGATCAAATACAGATCGAGCCCGCCGATATTCCACCGCAGGTCGAGCATGCGATCCAGAGCGTCAGGCCGATTCGGCCGATGCGCCTTAATGAATGCTTCGAGCTTGTCCTTGTTCCCGGAATTCAAAGCTTCGAGATAACCCACAAGCACCTTGCCGGGTGTAGTGGATGGTAATTGAGGGGCCGCTCCCGCCAGGGACAGAGAAAGAGCGGCAACAAGGAGCGAGAAAATGCCGCGCCTGTACTGGAATGCGCAGAACCAGCCGTATTGGTTCCATCGATGAGTGGGATCTGAGCTATTCATAGTGTCAATAACCTTGATCGATCGGGGAATGACTTCTCCAGCCAGTCCTTGGCCGGCGCCAACCTGCCCAACTGGCGTTCCAGTCAGTGTTGGCACATTGTTTTGAAACGTTGAAAAGTTACGTCCGCCGAGGGCCTCGCGGACGGTTGTTTCGCAAGGAGCTCTTCGACAAGGCCGATCAAAGCTGCGGTTAGGTCTGGACGCCATCGCTTGAGCGGCGGCGTCGGGGTTTCCACGATGCCGGCCATCACTTCACGGTGAAAATCCGATGCGAAAGGATGCCGGCCAGTGGCGATCTCGAACAGACACAGTCCGAGGCAGAACAGATCTGTTGCCGGTGTTAAGGGTTCGCCCCGCACTTGTTCAGGTGACATATAACGCGGTGTTCCCACGAGCATGCCAGTTGCGGTTAGACGAGCCAGGTGTTCCGGAAAATCCCTGGCATCGGGCTGAGTCGGCCGGGCGAGCCCGAAGTCGAGGATCTTAACAATGCCGTCCTTAGTCACGACGAGGTTCTCCGGCTTCAAATCGCGATGGATGAGACCTTGGGCATGTGCCGCCAGCAGGCCACTTGCTATTTGTGCCCCAAGTCGCGCAAGCGAGGCCGCCTTCGGATGCCCGCCCACCAGCGATCGACCCCCGCGACCCTGCACGAACTCCATGGCCAGGAACCAACGACCCTCAAATTCCCCGAAATCAAGCCAGGTGATAATATTCGGATGCTGCAATCGGCGCATCACGTGCGCCTCGCGCTCGAATCGCCGCAGCCATTCGCCATCTTCGATTGCGGCCGGCAGAAGGATCTTGAGTGCGATCTCATGCGTGTCAGGCCCGCGGGTCGCGCGATAGAGCTCGCTGGTCGCTCCTTTGCCCAACCGAGCCAATAACCGGTACGGGCCAAATGTCGTCACCGGATCTGGCATGTTTGAAATCTAGTCGCCGGCAAAAGCAGCTCACTCATCGTCACTATGTCGGCGTGCTCCATTTGCGCCAGATAGTAGAGCGTCGACTTTCTGCGTAAAAGCGAATTGCCGGGCAGTTACTGAAGGCGTTCGCGGGGCTTTCTCGATTGTCTTTCGCCATTCTGTCGCTTATGCTTCCGGGCTGGTGGGGCGCTTGGCGCAGTGGTTAGCGCGTCTCGTTTACACCGAGTAGGTCGGGGGTTCGAGTCCCTCAGCGCCCACCAACCTTCGGAAATTCCAAAATCCAAGAACCAAACTCCAACCAAACTCCAATTTCCAAATCTCAAACCCAACCTGCGACCGCTCAAGCGCCAATGCCGATCAATATGAGGAGCGGCTTGGTTCTTGGCGCTTGGGATTTTATTGGGATTTGAGTTTTGGGGCTTGGGATTTATTCAGAAGTTTTTTCCAGATAGGGACGACGCGTTTCATTTCGTCGATGAGCCATTGGCAGGCGGCAAAGGCTTCCTGCCTGTGCGGAGCCACCACTTCCACCCAGAGGGACGGTTCATTGACGGGCACCACGCCCACTCGATGTACGAGCCGCACCGACTCGAGCGGCCAGCGTTTCGCCATCTCAGCGAACAGCAAATTGAATTGGTGCTCGGCCATTTTTTGGAATGCTTCGTACTCGATGGCGCTGATGGCTGCTCCCTCCTCCGTTCCGCGCACGACACCCAAGAAATAGACTACGGCGCCCATGCCTTCCGACATTTGCCGCTGCCCCAGCAGGGCGCACTCGGAAATCGCCTCAGTAGTGATCGTCAGGACGCTTCTCATTTCCTACTCCCCCCTCTCCATTCTGCCCTCCGCATTTCCACGGCTGGGTGAAGAAATAGGTAACGCCTTTACGCCGTGACATTGCTGTCGCTTCATCCTTTTTAACCCCAGGAGATGGATCCAATTTCCAAAGCGTCGCATCCTTTCACGCTGCCTCCTTCCCGCGCGAGGTTGGGCTCGTTGAAATCTCAAGGTGCGCTCCTCCGATTGCGGATCTTGCGGGGTCCCCAGTAACGATACCTCTGCTTGAGCCTGACAATCCCGCACAACACACTGATCGAGACTGTTGGGGCTGCTCTTGGGCCGCCGCGACAACTCGCTCAGCCCGCTCAAACCATGTTCCCAGAAGCGTACTCTCCACCGGTGCCTGGTCTTGCTGGTGAAACCGTATTCCCGGCACAGCTCCCCAAAGTTATCTGTTTTAATCTCTTCCAATACAAATTCTGTTCTTTGGTTGGTCGGCTCTACTAGTTTCCACAGCATCGGGCAGCTTATCCAGAACCATCTCGCAAGTGCGGCCCATGTGTTGAACCATTTGTGTTACCTATGTATGGAACCTTGACCGCAGCGACCTGGTCAAGACATCGGTAACACTCTAACACTCTAAGGTCGTCGCCGCCGCTTTTAACCCTTTTACCCCCGCAGAGTTTTGTTCTAGATTCGCTCCATGATTCAACGCTACTCCCGCCCCGCAATGCGGGAAATCTGGAGCGAACAACGAAAGCTCGAAATCTGGTTGCAGATCGAACTCCTCGCCAGTGAGGCGCTCTGCGCTGAGGGCCTAGTCCCCAAAAAAGACTTCGCTCGGATGAAAACCCGCGCGGCGTTCAACCTCGAACGCTGCAAAGAGCTCGAACGCACCCTTAATCACGACGTCATTGCCTTCACGACCAATGTCGCCGAAAACATCGGCGCGCCCGCCAGCCGCTGGTTCCACTTCGGCCTCACCAGCAGCGACGTCATCGATACCGCCTTCGCCGTCCAGATGGTGCAATCGGCCGACATCCTCATTCTGGATGTTCGACAGTTGCGCGCAGCCATCGCCGCCAAGGCCAAGAAATACAAATTCACTTCCATCATCGGCCGCAGCCACGGCATCCACGCCGAACCGACCACGTTCGGTCTCAAGCTGGCGCTGATGTTCGACGAATTCGACCGTGGCCTTAACCGCCTCCAAGCCGCCCGCGCGGCTGTGGCCGTCGGAAAACTCTCCGGCGCGGTAGGCACCAGCGCGCATCTGTCGCCCAAAATCGAGGCGTATGTCTGCAAAAAGCTTGGCTTGCGGCCCGCGCTCATCGCCACGCAGGTCATCCAACGCGACTTGCACGCCGAGTTCATAGGCGCACTGGCCCTCGTCGGCGCCAGCATCGAGCGCTGGGCCACCGAGTTCCGCCACCTCCAGCGCACCGAGGTTCTCGAGGTGGAGGAGTTCTTTGCGAAAGGCCAGAAAGGCTCGAGCTCGATGCCGCATAAGCGCAATCCCATCACCGGCGAGCGGCTCACCGGCCTGGCCCGCGTGCTCCGCGGCAACGCCGTCGCCGCTCTGGAAAATGTCGCGCTCTGGCACGAACGCGACATCAGCCACAGCTCCGTCGAACGGATCATTTTTCCCGATTCCTGCACGCTGTTGGATTACATGCTCGTCACTCTTACAAAGCTGGTCGAGGGATTGCTCGTTTATCCCGAGAACATGAAGCGCAATCTGGCGTTGTCTCTTGGCCTTTGGAATTCCCAAACAGTTCTATTGGCGCTGATTCGCAAAGGGCTTAGCCGCGAAGAGGCCTACGACCTCGTCCAACGCAACGCCATGAAGAGCTGGGCCGCCAAACACGCCGGCCGCGACGATGCCGATTTCCTCAACCAGCTCCGGCACGACCCCGAAGTCGCCCGGCATTTCCAGAAAGGTGAATTGGCAAAGCTCTGCTCCCTGGACTTTCATTTCAAGGAAGTCAAAAACCGCTTCAAACGCCTCGGCCTGGGTTAACGACCGCAACGTGGCCTCACCACCGCTGGCCACTGGCCACGCTCACGGCCAGGTCAAGCAGGCACAACGACTTGTTGCTCTTGCTGGTGCCACCGAGGATCATCTTGCACCCCTGGTGCAACACTCCCTCGATGATTTGCGGCGGAGGAGCAGGAGCCGCTTCCACCAATTGCCTGAGATTCAGAATTTCCGGCAAAGGCGCCGGCACCGCCCCCAGGTCCACCGCGATATCCACCTGGTCGATCGTTGTGGGTTGAGAATTCATTTCGAAAGGACCACGCTCAACCTATGGCCAGGCGAGCCGCGTACATCTTCATCGGAGCCGTGATCTTGGCTGCAGCTATAGCCACGCTCCTGAACCGCAATCCGGAGCCCCGCTACAATGGCCGCACACTTGAGCAATGGATGAAAATCTATAATCAAAATCAGAATAACTACGGCGCACGCGACGCTATCTCCATAATGGCCCCAAACTCGATACCGACGTTGATTCGCTGGCTGCGCCGCGGCACCGTGCTCGCCCGAATGCCTGCGTTCGTCCGCGACAACGACACAATTAGGAATTTCATTGTGCGTATGACGGTCCGCGACCATGATCTGTACGCGATCCAAGCTTTCGAACTCGCCGGAACCAACGCTGTTGGCGCCGTACCAGCACTCCTCGAGCTGATTGCCAACGGCACAGAGTGGCAGGCTGACATATCTGTCCGGGTGCTTTCGATCATTGGTCCAGGGGGCGTGCCGCCTATCCGGCAGGCCCTGACAAACCGCCACTGGCTCGTGCGCAGGATAGCCGCAGAGCGTCTTGCTTCTCTCGGGACAAACGCAGCGCCAGCTATTCCAGACCTTACGACGGCACTTTCCGACCCAAACAGCGACGTACGCGAAATGACCACAAATGCGCTGAGAGTCCTCGCCCCAGAGCTCCTCCCCAAATCCCCGCCCCAATAGCTCTGCGTATCTCTGCGCCTCTTCGCTAAAATTTTTCATTCGTGTCTTCCGTCTTCCTATTAGCGTTAATCAGCGCCCATTAGCGGTTCCATCCGTCGTTTCCTATTACGCTTTACGTTTTACGTTTTACTCCCTCAACCAAATCAACCTCTGCAGTTTCCCCTCCCTCCACGCCCCTGGCACTCTCACAAGCTGCGAGTACGTGAACACTTTCGGGTCACAACCGAACACTTCGAGCCCGGCCTTCAGCCGCGTTTCGAAAGTCTGTTCAGCGGTGCAATGCAGCCGGTACCTCAGCCGCCGTTGCAAGTGCCTGAAGACCGCGCCGACCTCGTCCCGGCTCAACGTGTCCGGCTCGACAACCAGGAACCGGTGCCGTGGCCCAGGACTCGCGTAATCCGAAGCCAATCGTTAGCTTCAATGCGTGCCTGAACTGCCCGACATCACCATTTATCTGGAGGCACTCGAGCGCCGGGTTCTGGACCGGCCTCTGAAGCAGGTCCGCGTCGCAAGCCCGTTTCTGCTGAGAACGGCATTGCCTTCGCTGGCAAGCGTCAATGACCGCAAGGTTACGGCATTGAGGCGCATCGGGAAGCGAATCGTCTTCGGTCTGGAGGACGGCCTGTGGCTCGTCTTGCACCTGATGATTGCCGGGAGGCTGCATTGGCGCGAGCCGGGCGTGAAGCTGGCAGGCAAGGTGAGGCTGGCCGCCTTTGATTTTCCGAACGGCACGCTGCTGCTCACCGAGGCAGGAACAAAGAAACGCGCCTCGCTCCACCTGGTTCAGGGCGAGGCGGCCCTGCGCGACCTGGATCCAGGCGGACTCGAAGTCGTCGGCTGCAGTCTCGATGCCTTCGCCCAGGCGCTCACCCGGCGCAACCACACGCTCAAGCGCGCATTGACCGATCCCCGGCTGTTCAGCGGTATTGGTAATGCCTCTTCGGATGAAATCCTGCATCGTGCCCGTCTCTCGCCGATTGCGCTGACGCAAAAGCTGTCGCCCGAGCAGATTCAAGCTCTCCATCGAGCTACTCAGCAGACCCTTGCCGAGTGGATTGACCTGTTACGCCGGCAGGTCGGCGATGCATTTCCCGAGAATGTGACTGCTTTCCGACCGGAGATGGCCGTGCATGGCAAGTTCGGCCAGCCGTGCCCTGTCTGTGGCGCCAAAGTGCAGCGAATCCGCTATGCCGACAACGAGACGAACTACTGCCCTGCGTGCCAGACCGGTGGCCGGCTGCTCGCCGACCGCTCGCTTTCGTTGCTGCTGAAGAAAGACTGGCCCAAAACGCCAGAAGAGCTGGAAGAGCTGCGCAAAGGTGCAGCCTAACACCAAAGACGGTCTGGGCGAGTATTCCATTTTCTGCACTTATGGCGTGTCCGCTGCACTGTGCCCCCTCACCCCTGCCCTCTCCCCGAGGGAGAGGGAGAATTTGCGCCAGGTTGTGCGCTAGTCGCACGCGTCGAACATATTCCAGCGCGGGGGATGGCTCACCCTCTCCCCGAGGGAAAGGGCAGGGGTGAGGGGGGAAGAAACCACGCAATTGCTCTACTGCGTACAATTTGAGCTGCGCTCGGGACCACCGCGGTGCCTTGCCGCGCGTTGACGCGCGTCACGTGACCATTTAGGTTGCGCTGAATGGACCATGATCGCTAACACGAGCAACAAACCCGTCGGCGCGCCCACTTACCGCACCGGCGATGAAAGGCTGGTCAAACTGACGCCGAGCGCGGCGCAGAAAGTCAGCTCGCTGCTCGCCCGACAAGGGCGCCCTGGCGGAGTGCTTCGCGTGGCCGTGGTGGGCGGCGGTTGCTCCGGCCTGCAATATAAAATGGATTTGCAGGACGGCCCGGCCAACCGCGATATCCTGGTCGAAACTGCCGGCGTCCGGGTCGTCGTCGATCCCAAGAGCGCGCTCTACGTGACCGGCAGCGAGTTGGATTATCTGGACGCGCTCGATGGGGGGTTCAAGGTGAAGAACCCTAACGCCGCCACCAGTTGTTCGTGTGGTGAAAGTTTCAGCGCGTGATGGATTGCTTCGCGCTGTTGGGTGAGCCGCGGCGGCCCTGGCTCGATCCTGAATCAATCAAACAAAAGTTCCTGGCCCTCTCCTCGAAGCTGCACCCCGACCGCATGCACAACGCCAGCGCGGCCGAACGGGCCGACGCCCAACAGCGCTTCGCTGAAATCAACGCGGCCTATAACCGGTTACACGACCCCAAAGAGCGGTTGTTGCATTTGCTGGAACTGGAGCTGGGCTCGCGTCCGAAAGAGGTGCAACGCATTCCGGAGGATTTGTTTATCATTTTCGACGAGGTCAATCAGGTGTGCCGCGAAGCCGACGCCCTGCTGGCGGAAAAACGCCGGACCACGTCACCACTGCTTCAAGTGCAGCAATTCGAGCGTGGCCGGGAACGCGCCGAACGGTTGGCTGCGCTCCAGCAAAAGATAAATTCCGAGCGGGAATCGCTGCTTGCCGACATCAGAGAGATCGATTCCGCTTGGAACGCCGCCGACCACGCCGCGGCTTTCCCGCGGCTCGAGGAGTTGTACCGGCGATTGAGCTTTTTCACGCGGTGGAGCGACCAGCTTCGCGAACGAAGCATCCAGCTCGCGCTGTGATCTGACTAAAACATTTCCAGAACCATCAGCAACCCACCATGCACCCCTCCTCATCGCTCTTAATCATTCTCTTACTCTTGATCTTGCTCGTCCCTCCAGTTCATCGAGCGGGAAGGGGATTAAAATTAGGATTGGGAAGAAGCTGCGAACCGCTTCAGAACTTTCTCTTGCTCACATTTTGGGTCTCACCGCTGTTCCTGTGCGCCGCCGAGGGATGGGAATCCGCGTTGGCGCAAATGCCCTTGGGTGCAAAGGTCACCGAATTGAATCGCAGTAATTGCGTGAACCTGGTGCTGCGCGCTTTCCAGTCCAATGACACCGTGAAGGCGCTGATCTTCATGCCTGGCGCGACGGATGAGTTCTACATGTTCCGTCGCGCCCGTGCGGTGGTGACGAACAGCAATCCATCCCTGCTCGACGCCGTTGCGGCCCTGACGAACCAGACATTGATTCGCGCTACCTTCTATCCGCCGCTGCTGCTGCTGCATACGGACGAGGACCCACTCGAACCTCTGATTCGCGTCAGCCACTCTGCCGCGGCCGATAAACTGCGCCGCACTGCCTTCCTGCCTCACGTTGTGTACGATGACCGCGATTGGGATTTCGTGCAGCCCAAGCTGAAGAAGAACCTGAAGATGGACATTCGGCCATGGAGGCGCTCTTACGACTCCTGGCATTTTTATCGGCACAGCTTCGCTGCGTGGGGCCTGAGCCGCTGGGAGGCCCTTGAAGCCGTGGCGCTGGCGGGCAAGACAATCGTCACAGTTGAAAGACGCCACCTCCTCTTTGAGGGTGATGAGCGCGTCCGAGCGACTCCCAAATTCGACGCGGTTCCGCGCTGACCTCTGCCCTGTCCAGGGGAATGGCTCATCTTGGGCCAACCGTCCACAAACTGGACACGCGCTGCCCTGGAATCGGCAAGCATAGCCTCCTGCTTAAGGATTCGTCATTCGGAATTTATGCGTCATTTCGACATTCCGATTTCGTCAAACGACCTTGGTATGTTCCGTGCTGGCCAATGCGCCATGAGAACGTCGCAGTGTCCCTTTAAGGAGGGGCCTGCGCGTCCCACCGCCTCCTCCACAGAGGTAGAGGCGAAAAGTCCCTCCATAACTCCGCTGGAATGCGCTGTGCCAGTGGCGTAGCGCTCTTCAACTCCTTGGGTTTGGTTTCTGGCGGCCTGCGCAAGCAGGCCGCCACCTTTTTTCACCCAAAAGACGGAGTGGCGGAGTGATGGAGTAATGGAGCAATTGAGTGCAGATGCCGCAGCCCGAAATTCTCAAGGTTTCAATACTCCAATAATCCATTACTCCATCTTTCCATTGTTCCATTACTCCACCGCTCCACCACTCCAGTTCGTTTAAAAGTCGTGCGTCAGGATCGCTTCGACCCGACGGCAGATCTCCTTCCCATAATCCGTCCACATGCCCTCTCCCCAATAGCGATAACAACTCGTTTGTGAACACAGCAGATGAAACAGAGAATTCCGGTATCGCGGGTCACTGGAAGCAACACCGGGTTTCAGGACCTTCTCATAAAAATGTGAGCTGGCGCGCTCCATCGGACCGATCAGCGACTCGTAGCCCTTGACCCAGGAAATGTTGTTCGTCCAACTGCCGCCTTCCATGTGAAAACGGTGATCCTCTTTCTTGAGTTGCTCGATCACCTGCCCCAGCCGCTCCGGGCCTTGACCAGGATTGAATCGGTCCCAGATTCTTTTTTGGAAAATCGGTTGAAGCGGCGGCAGGTCCTGCTCGCGAATGCCCAGCACAAATAGATGTTCGAGATATTCGGTCGCGTTCATCGCCGGAGTTCTGGAGCCTGAACATTCGCGCATGACTTCAAGGTATTTCGACGGAAATTCGTTCATCATCACGCCGCCATTTTCGCCATCGGCGATTTGTGCCACCAGCGGCGGAACCTCTTTGCCCGCCAATTCCCACCGCGACAGGCCCTTTGCCTCATAGTACGGCTGCATCTGGGCGACCAGTTTGGTGTCACTGCCCTGGGTCTTGATAATCGCAATGATACTGGCTTCCTCGCCCCGGGCGTTGCGGCACACCAGACGGTGCGGCAAATGTTTGCGCTCGGCGCCCTGGCCGTTGTCGGGTCGCTCGACCGTATGTTCCTGCACCAGGACCCACTGATACCCGCAGTTCTTAAGCGTCTTAACGAATTCATAGGCGGTTTCGGGATGATTTGGCAGCGCCATTTCTGCCGGAGAAAAGCCGCGCACCCGTGCCAGCGCCTCCCAGCCGAAGATCGCGGCGAAATCATGTTGCCAGGCCCGGACATGCTGGCGGTAGTCCTGCACCGGAGTCGAAGGCGCCACTGCGTGGCCCCACGGGCAACCCAGCCACTCGACTGAGCCGCGATAACGGGCGTCGCACGTAATTCGCTTGAGATTGTCAAAGACGTCGTTAAGGCCCATCTGCCGCATGCCGTGCAGCAGCGTTCCGGAATACTCGAGCATGACCCGCGGCTGTTTGCCTTCTTCCACCAATTGCGGAATAAATTCTCCCATCCGCTTGTAGCACCAGACGAACACCGGCGCGTTGTGGTTGTCCCCAATGCCCGGGTTATCCATCATGTACTTGAGATTGCTGATGATTTCGGCTGTGGCCAGATCCTGGCCGCCCGCCGGAATCAACGGCTGATGCATGTGCAGCGCGCTCGCAAAGGCGCCGTTGATGTTCGCGAAATCAATCCGGCTGTCGGCCTGGAACACCGGCTTGCCCGCTGTCCCGGCGATGGCGGCCTCAACTTGTGCCTCAGACCCGCAAATGTTCGGGCGTTGCTCAATATACTCCGCAATTTCAGTCATAACATGTCCAACTCTGGGCCGTGCAGCCTCCGCGAGAATCGCGAGTTAGTCAATGGCCCCCGCCAGCCGATTTCACTGATGTCAGCCCGCAACTTTGGCGCTCAGTCATGCCGTTGCCAGTTCCTCCCGTTTTGCATAGGATGCCGGCACCATGAAAAAAGTTATCGCTCTTATACCAGTCTTGGTTTTGCTCGCCATGAACGCCAGTGCCGCCGAAAAGCTTCAGCATGTTGTCAGTTTCAAATTCAAAAGCACGGCCGCGCCGGATGACATCAAGAAAGTTGAAACTGCGTTCCGTGCCTTAAAAGAAAAGATTCCCCAAGTCGTGAAGCTCGAATGGGGCACCAATATCAGCAAAGAAAACCTCGACAAAGGATTTACCCATTGTTTTATTCTGAGCTTTAAGAACGAGAAGGATCGGGATGCCTATATTTCCCATGCAGAGCACAAGGACTTTGTCAAGCTGGTCGGCCCGGTGCTCGAGGAAGCGTTTGTTATTGATTTCTGGGCGAAGGACTGACTGGCCACTTTGCGCGTAACGGCCGGTCCCTCAACCGACCCGTGGGCACGGCAGGCATGGTCATTGCAGGCAGGTCAGTTGCTCAGTGCAGTTTCGGCCCGCGAAATAAGGAAAACCACGGGAGTAACACCCGTGGTTTTCCAGCCTTTGATCAAACCGCCCCGGAGACCGTTTTTCCGTTTCTCCAATTACTCAGGAACGTGGACGCTTCGGTCAGTTTTTGCTCCAGATTCTGCACGCGGCGAGCACCCTCAGACGCGGACTGCAGGGCTTCGTCGCGCTCCTTTTCAATGCGGGCCAACTGCGCCTTAATCGGTTCGATGACGATGCGCGATTTGGTTTGGAACTCGGTCTCCCACTCCGCCTTCGCGGCTGAGTGGCGCTGCTCCGCCTGGGCGGTCAGCTCCGCAATCAGTTCCTGCTCACGCTGCCTGGCCTTGGTCTGCACAGCCTCTTCCTTCAGTTGCATTTCTTTCCGGAGTTGGGCTTCCAGCTCACGCAGAGCGGCCTCGGCCTCCACGTCGCGCCGGCGAACCAGCTCTTTGGTCTGGGCCTGCACCTCGGCTCGGGCAGCGTCTAATTTGGCCTGCCATTGTTGATCACGCTGGCGAGATTTGGACAGGAAAAGTTCTTCCTTCTGCTGCGCTTCGAGACCCAACCGGGCCTCTTTGGCGCGGGCACGCGACTCGGCCTGGCGTTCCCATTCTTCCTCACGGGCGCTCAAATCCGAGGCAAATTGATTTTGCAATTCGGTTTCCCGCGCCTCGGCTCGCGTGGCCAGTTCCTGCTCGCGCTGCTTGAGCCTGGTCTGGAAGGCTGTTTCCTTCTGCTGCAATTCCTGTTTCATGCGAGAGTCAGCCTCACGCGCTTGAACCTCGAGCTGGCGTTCCAATTCCAATTCCCGCCGACGCCACTGCTCAGCAGCCTGCGTTTGCAAGTCGCTCAGACGGGCCTCCGCTTGCGCCTGCAACTGCTCTTCCCGTTGTTTGAGCCGGAATTGGGCGGCTTCTTCCCGCTGCTGCACCTCTTGATTCCAGCGCGCCTCGACCTCGCGAGCGCGAGCCTCCATCTGACGCTGAAGTTCCGCTTCGCGGAGGCGGGCGGCCTGCTCCACCTTGTCTTTCTCGTCCGCCAGGCGCGCCTCAAATGCGAGGGACAGCTCCTGCTCGCGTTGGCTCAACCGGTGTTCAGCATCTTCTTCTCGCTGTCGCAGAGTCTTTTCAAATTCGAACTGCTGGCGCTCCCACCGGTGCGTCTCCTGCCGGACAGCCTTGTCCGTTTGACGGGCGGCGTCTTCCTGGGTCTGGGCCAGCTTGCGCCCAAGAGTGTCCACTTGATGCTTCAACTGAGATTCCGCTTCATCACGAGCCTGCAGGGCTTCCTTCAAGTCATGCTCCAACCGGGCTGATTTTTCCACCGCGGCCAATTCGGCATCCGCCATTTGGCGGCGAGCCTGGACAACCTGGGTTTTGCAATCCTCGGTCACCTCCATCAATTTCCTGTGATGTTCCTGCATCAGGGTGGTGCGCTCCGCTTCGCTGGCAGCACGCTGGTCGTCGAGTTCCTGACGCAAGTGGGTAAGACGCTCGGACCACGCGTTCTGGCGCATCTGGATCTGCCGCTCGATCTCGGACTTCTGCAAATCGCGCAGAGCATCCTTCTCAAGCACCGTGCGATTAAGCGAATCAGCCATGCCGGCGAGCTTGGCTACCCATTCTTCCTCCTTTTGCTTCGCTTGCTCTTCGAGTTTGGCCGCGGAGGTATTCATGGCCTCACGAGCGGTCACCAGTTCCGCATCTTTATCGAACAGAGCCCGATCGGCGCTGGCCTTTGCTTCGGCCAGCGCCTTGTCACGATCGGCGATCTCGGCTGAGGCCTCCCTGGCGATGCGTTCGCAACGCAAAATCTTTTGCCGACCGGCGCGAGTGTAGAGCCAATGCAGACGGCGGCCCATAAAGCCGAGACGATAAGCCGGGCGCTGCCGTTCAGGCTGGAAGACGGTGGAAAAGCCGATCTCGACCATCAGCGTGGGAAGGAATGCCACGATGAATGCCAGCACGGGATAAACCCAAATCCGCACCATGCTGATTTGGTCGGTCAGGATGTCGCCTCGCTCTTTGGCGGTGGTCTTGATCGACATGGGACGCTCGCCCTTGATCAAGCCGCGCACGATTTCCACCGTGGTCGCAATGCGGTGCACCTGAGTTTTTCTGATGGACGCCTCGCGCGCCTCGTAAAATCCCTCAGCCTTCTTCCGGCAGGCATCGATTTCCGCGCGGATTCCGTCCACCTTCTGAACCGCGGCCGTCACTTCCTGATCCATTTGTTTCTCTTCCGCGTTCAACTCGGCGAGCAGGGCGGTCTGGGCGGCGGCCAATTCTTCGCGTTTGGTGTCTGATTTCTCGCGTTTGTCGGTTGAACGCTTGTCGTATTCTTCGCGCAGACGACGGGCATCGGCGTCCACCTGGGCCACACGCTCACGCCGCTTGCTATTGACGGCCAGCAGTTCGGCTTCTTTGGCCTTGATTTGATCATCGAGCTCGGCCACAGCGGTTGGTTTAAGGACCGGGTTGACCTCGCGCTCGGGCGGCACGCCGGGAGAGACCGGCTCACGCATGAATTTTCTCCTGAGAAAGTTGGCGTTATCGTAGTCCGCCTTGTCCTTTTCATACGCGGCTTTCGCATTGGCGTATTCGGTCATTTTCGTCTTGTAGGCATTCTCAATGCGAGCTTCTTCAGTGTTCCATTTCGTGGCCCGGCCCAACTCGACCTCGCGCCGGGCGCGCAAATCGGCAAGCGCTTTAGTGAGCTGTTCGGTATCTGCATTGAACTGCGCGATGATCGTCGCCTGGCGCGCCTCTACCTCCGACAACTCTTTCTTCTGATAATCAGTCAGGTTGATGGCGTCCTGGCGCACCTCATCGTTGCGCTTGAGTGAGTCTTCGAGGTCGGCCTTGGCCTTGTTGCGTTTGGCGGCCAACTCGGCGAGCGTGTGTTCACGCTCCACTTTCTTTTGCTCGATCGCAGCCAGGTCGCCATTCAAGTGGTTGATTTTGACTTCTTCTTCGGTTGCTTTCTCCAGCATCTGACTGGCTGGGTTCATGGCAACCCCCATCTCATAGACCGCCATGTCCTTGACCAACTGGAAAGTCAGCACACAGATCAAGGGCAGGCCGACAAACAGCATGAAGCCTTTTTGGAAGCCTTGCCGTGAAGCGGTCCAGATCGCCAGCGGCAGCTTCAGCAACTCGCACGCGAGGATAGTTGCTCCTATCGGACCGATGCCAAAGAAAGTCACTCCCATGCCCTGTGGCAGGCAGACGGTCTGCTGGTATTTCCAGCCCGTCGCCAGGATCACGAATTCGGTTACCGTCGCCATGGCGAGCAACGGCAGCGTTAAGTACGAGATGCGTTTCGTCTTCAGCCGTTGCCATGGGGAGAACCCCATGTCCGATGGGGCGACGGAATGGACGGGTTCCTGCGAATTCGTGGACTTGATGATTTTCATAGATTGATTTTGAGACCTCCGGGCAATATGGACTGCGGTGAGTTTTAGAAACTAACGACGAGATCTTTCAAAGGACGAGTCTGTGAACCTGACGTACGCATCGGTGTCCCCATCTGGCTCTCGTTTCCATCACATTCGGAGCCAGGAGCAGCTTGTGTGCCAGTGCTCGAACGCTGGACAATTCCCGCTTTGCAAGCGCGACTCTAAACAAGCGAATGGTAAGCGGAGCAGGACAAAGCCGTTCAGGAACTTGCTTACTGAGCGATCTTAAGAAATCGGAAAGTTCTGTCCGCTCTTTGGAGGCAAAGTTGGGGCAGTCGTGTCAAAAATCCTGACTTATCTGAAAACATAATTCTTGCCGTAACCTCCTGGTGCTACGTAAGAATCATGATCCGAATATGGCGATGATTTTGTACAACCTGTTTCCTCTGCTCGCGGCGCCCTTTTCCCGCTGGAACCAGCACTTCCAGCGAGCGGCCACCATGGGTTTCAACTGGGTATTTGTTAATCCAATCCAGCGGCCAGGTGCTTCGCGCAGTTTGTATTCCATCGCGGATTACTTTGCCATAAATCCAGTGTTGCTGGATCCGGCCAGCGGAGCTCCACCGGAGGATCAGGTCCGGCACGTGGTCGCCCAGGCAAAAGCGGCCGGCCTGAAGGCCATGCTCGATCTCGTGATCAACCATTGCGCCATCGATTCACCGCTGACGCGGCAACACCCTGAGTGGTTCGTCCGGCAGCCAGACGGGCGCATCGCGAATTCCTCCTGTCATCACAATGGCGAGAGAATCGTCTGGAAGGACCTCGCCCAGTTTGATCACCGTCACACGCGCGACCACGAGGGGCTCTATCGCTACTGCTTCGGCGTGGTCGAACACCTGCTCGGGTTGGGGTTTGAAGGTTTCCGCTGTGATGCCGCCTACCAGGTGCCGCAAGCCTTTTGGCGCCGGTTGATTCGCGAAACCAAAGCGCGGAATCCGCACACCCACTTCATCGCCGAAACGCTCGGCTGTTCGGCTGATGAAACCCGGGAAACCGCGCGCGCGGGCTTCGATTATGTCTTCAACAGCTCCAAATGGTGGAACTTTTCCGATTGGTGGCTGATCGAGCAATACAATCTGGTGCGGGAAACCGCCCAAACGATCAGTTTCCCCGAGACGCACGACACCCCTCGTCTATGTGAAGAGCTCAACGGCAACATCGACGGACTCAAGCAGCGTTATTTGTTCTCCGCGCTGTTTTCGGCCGGCGTCATGATGCCGATGGGATTCGAATACGGACTCCGCAAGGCGTTGCACGTCATCCATAGCTCCCCCGCCGACTGGAGAATTGACGGCATCAACCTCTGTTCCTTCATCGCGCGGGTCAATGCTGTCAAAAAGGCGCACGCGGTCTTCCGCGAGGAAAGTCCCACGAGCATTCTGCCCTGCCAAAACCCGAACATTTTGTTCCTGTGGAAAGCGTCCGCCAGCCACAAGGATGAAGCTTTGCTGATCCTCAACAAAGACCCGTGGCAGCGCCAGGAATTCTGCACGGACCATTTGCGGCCGTTCGTCCAGTCCGGCGCCCCCTTGCGCGATGTCTCACCCGAGCATCGGCTGGATTACATTCCCGAGCCGTTTCATTATGCGCTGCGACCCGGACAGGGCATTGTGCTCGTCACGTCGCGCGATAAATGACGCTTGAAGGCCGAAATCCGAAGGCCGAAGCCTGAAAGAAGCTCGAAATCCGAATTCCTAAACTCGAAGGAAACCCCAATACCGAAATTCGAACAGGAGCGAACCTGGCGACCGCTTCGAGCTTCGGACCTCGGATTGCTTTCGGATTTCGGCATTCGGGTTTCGGATTTACCCATCATTTCTCCCGAATAAAGTCGTACACGCGCAGATAATGGTAGCCGGGATGGTTCCACGAAAAATCATACCTCATCCCATTCACCATCAGCTCGCGAAAATATTTCGGGTACGAATACCAGAGTCCAATCGCGCGATGAAGGGCTGACTCGATCCCCTGGGCATTGAAGTCATTGAAGACATAGCCATTGCGTTCCTGAAACGGCCGCTCTGCATGATTGGCGTCGAAAACAGTATCCGCAAGCCCTCCAGTCGCCCGCACGACCGGCACCGTGCCATATTTCAGACCGATGAGCTGCGTCAGACCGCAAGGCTCAAAGAGACTAGGCACGATAATCATGTCTGCCCCAGCGTAAACCATGTGTGACAGGTCCTCGTTGAAGCCCAATTCCAGGTGGCAGTCGGGATGATCGTTGTACTGCTGTTTGAGACGCCAGAAATGGTGGCCGATTTGGCCATCCGGACTGGTCCCCAGCAGCACGAATTGGCAGCCGTTTCGAATGCAGTAATGAACGGCGTGAGTGATCAGCGGAACGCCCTTTTGGTGATCCAGCCGCCCAACATAGCAGACCAACGGCTTGAAGACTTCCTGCAGCCAGAATCGCTGACGCAAGGCCCGCTTGTTCTCATACTTATTCTCCAGCGATTCAATCCCGTACTGGCGAGGAATGTGGTGGTCGGTCTGCGGGTTCCATACGTCATAATCGACACCGTTTAGAATTCCGCCGATCTTGTTGCGGTGGACGTAAAGCGTCTGGCCAAGTCCATAGTTCTGCGACGTATTCATGATCTCCCAGGCGTAATGCGGGGAGACCGTGGTCACAAAATTTGAATAAACGATGCCGCCTTTCATCATGTTGATGGCCGCCCGGTTGAAATTGTCCTGCAGCCGGTCGTGGTGAAAGAAATGGCTGTGCCGATCCAGGCCCGTGGCGCGCAAAATATGTTCTCCCGTGACGCCCTGATGCTGCAGATTGTGCAGGGTATAACAGACTCGCGAGTGCCTCATGCCCAGGTGCTGGTAAATCTCGTAGAGTAACACCGGCGCCAGACCCGTCTGCCAATCATGGCAATGGATGATGTCGGGATGTTTTTGGCTCTTGAACATGAACTCGAGCGCCGCCCGGCAGAAAAAGGCAAACCGCTGGTCGTCATCTCTCTGGCCGTAAAACATCCGGCGATGAAAGAAATTATGCTCCGAATGCGGCTCGATAAAAAAGCATTTGCGCCCGTGGACGAATCCGAAGAAGACGCTGCAATGGACCGACTGGCGATACCACGGCACCCAGAGATCGTTAAACGAAAGGCGCAGGTCGTAGATCTGATCGTACCGCAGGCAATCGTACTTGGGCAGGATGATCTCGACGGAGTTGCCGCGGATTTCCAGCTCCCGGCCCAGGCCAAACACGACGTCCGCCAGCCCCCCCACCTTGGCGACCGGGGCGCACTCGGACGCTAACATGGCGATGTACATTGTAAGGGTCTTACGGGTCCGACGCGTGCGCCGATTTCGCCCTGACCAATAGCCAATGACGAGTGCCGGATCAATGTCGAAATCCGCCGAGCGAGGCTGCTGCCGTTTTAGGGCCTTTATGCGCCGCGAAATGCGGTTGACAACCAAAGCGCGCGCTTCGACATTCAGGCGAAACAACCAACAACCCTACCAACAGCATAGCGAATGAAAGCCAACACCTTCTTTGTCTCCGCGGCCTGTGTCCTTCTGACATTGGCGAGCCTCGGAGCGAAGGAGAAGAAGATCCCCCTCGGAGCGACCGTGGACACACTCACGTTCACAGATATTCACTATCTACCGCGCACATTGGAAGACCTGGGTGAAGCCAAGGCCTATGTCATCGCCTTCTCCACGACCGCTTGTCCTCTGGCGCAAAGATACTTGCCGCGGCTTCAGGAACTGTCCATCCAATACGGCGCCAAAGGCGTCCGGTTCCTGAGTCTGAATGTCGGCCCGGACGATTCATTGAAAGAGGTCGCATATCAGGCGATGGAGCAGAAGGTGGATTTCCCGGTCGGGAAAGATTTTGGTGGTCAATGCGCGCGCTCGTTGGGCGCCGGCCGCACACCGGAAGTGGTGGTGCTGGACGGCAGCCGGACGATCCGTTACCGGGGCAGGATTGATAATCAGTACCGCCTCGGCGGAGTCAAACCCTCCCCGGACAGGCAGGACCTCAAAGAAGCCATCGACGACCTGTTGGCCGGCCGCAAAGTGCGCGTGAAAGAAACGGCGGTGGACGGTTGCGTCATCACTTTTCCGGCAACCCCGTCGCCGGACCCGTCATTGACCTACGCCAAGGACGTCGCTCCGCTCATCAACAAGCATTGTGTGGTCTGCCACCGGCCCGGGACCGAAGCGCCGTTCTCTCTAACTTCCTACGAAAAAGCGGCCGCCAAAGCGGGAACCATCGCCGAAGTTGTCTTGGAGCAAAGGATGCCGCCGTGGTTTGCGCACCCTGGCTTCGGCAAGTTTATCAATGACCGGTCTCTCACTGCGGAGGAACGCAACACACTCATCCAATGGGCGCGCGGCAACCGGGCGCCGGGCGACCTGTCGCAGGCGCCCAAACCGCCGCAGTTCCCCGACAGCAAATGGTCGATCGGCGAGCCCGACGTGATCATCACCGCCAGCAAGCCCGAGACTCTGCCGGCGACCGGCTACATCCCCTATCGATACGTCATTCTGCCTTACACATTCCCGCACGACACCTGGGTGCAAGGCGTGCAAATTATGCCGAGCAATCCCCGTGTGGTGCATCACGCCAATCTGGCGCTCGCATCGCTGACTCAGCCCTGGGATGAGAGCCGTAATTTCATCACCGGCAAAGTTCCCGGCGGTCTGAATGTCGATCTCGATTCGGGCATGGCAATGATGTTTCCGAAGGGCATGGGGTTGGTCTATCAAATCCACTACGTGACCACCGGGAAGGAAGAGACCGACCAAATTTCCGTCGGGTTCCGGTTCGCCAAGGAACCAATCCACAAGCGGGTTCGTTACAAGATTATCGGCGACTACAAGTTCCGGATCCCTCCCGACGCGCCTGCCTGGCCGGTTGCTGCCCAAAAGGAGCTCGAATGCGATGCCACCGGCATCGGACTATTCAGCCACATGCATCTGCGCGGCAAGGACAGCACATTCTTCGCGCACTACCCGGATGGCAAGACCGAAACCTTGCTGGTCCTGCCCAACTACAGTTTCGACTGGCAATTAAGTTATGTCTGGCCGCGCGGCGAGCAGCATTTCCCCAAAGGCACGAAGATCGAATGCAGCTCGCACTTCGACAATTCGCGCTTCAATCCCTACAACCCCAACCCGAGTGTCACGGTCACCAACGGACCGCAGACGCACGATGAAATGATGCAGGGGTTCTTCTTTTACACGGCCGACAATGAGAATCTGAACATCCGGGTCGACCCAAAGACCGGGAAAGAAATTCCCCAGGACCAGACGCGCGCGGCGGCAAATTAATCAGTCGGTGCTTTTTGCTGCTTGAACTGGTCCGCTGGCTCATCGTATCGGAAGGTGCTGCGACCCGGTGGCACACCGTGTCTGCGCGCCAGTTCACGCATCCAGGCCAGGTAATTATGCCTCTCCTCAATGGTCAGATCCAGATTCACGCGCGCCAGTTCCTCGCCGAATGCCCGTTCGTGAAAGTCGCGCTCGATTTTGCGCAGGCGGGCGAGTTGTTCCTGCGACCAGTGTAACTTTCGGTATGTTATCGGAGCGCGCTTCATTTGTAATTCATTTGTTCAGCCACTCGAAATATATCATCACGTCCGGCAGGCACGCCAATGCGCTGGCGGGTACCAACTCTTGGTCCACAAGCGCGCTTCTTGCCTCCTCAACGTATTTCTTCAATCCATAATCTTTGAGCGGATTTTGCGGAAGGTGCGCGGCGGCAAGCTCGAGTCTCAGAGTATGGTCTTCCATCAATGGAGCGTCGCGGCCGTGGCGGGCTTTACGCAGGGCCGAAACATAGGGACGCAGAAGCCGTTCCATGAGCCGAATGCGGCGCCGATCCAGCTCCTCCCAATATCGTCGTTCAGCATTGATCGCTCCAATCGTGCGAGGATCCTGCTCCGCGGCAAGGTCCAGCGCCGGTCGCAGAGCGCGTATTTTGGCTGGACACCGTCGCTCCAGGAGCAGTTCGGCCAGAGCCTCCGCTTGGAAGATATGCAGCCAGCCCCGATCGTCCTCAGCTTCAATCATTCGCACCCCGAGTGCGGTGATGAACGACCAGTCCTTATCGCGGTTTGTTCGCTTCATTTCGGCTACTGTATTCGGGGAGGCGTACAGGCCAACGACCTCCTCAGGCCAGGGTGAGGATTCGCGCACTGCGTGACCGAAAACGTCGAGCGTCACCGGGACGGGCGCGACAGACCATTCGAAATGGCTTGTCCAGCCACCACGGTGCCAGCGCGAGTCCAGCGGCGGACTGATATTGCCGCGGTATCGGCAGGCCACGCCCGAGATCGATGTCGAGCTCAACAAATCCAGCAACGCCTCGAAGGAAGACGGATGACAAAGCAAATCGCAGTCGTTTGTGGATTCCGCTACCCCATAATGGACACAAGCCAATCCGCTGGTGATTCCGCAGACCACGCCCCGATCGCGAAGCGTCCGCACCAGGTCTTCGTAGAAGTGGTAAACCTCCGTCAGATCCATTTCTTCAACCCCCATTTGTGGAGCAACGTCATGAGGAATTTGAAGTCGCGGTGGCGCTTTTCAGAGTAGGGGAACCACCAGAGATTGCTTTTCATCGGCATCAGGTCCCAGTTGATGTGTTTCATCCGGACGAACTCGCGCAGGCCATGCCTTGAGTGGGTAACGCCCATGCCGCTTTGTTTGACGCCAAACCACGGCGTTTCGGGCGCTCCGTGCGTGTAGATCACGTCGTTGATGAGGATGGTTCCGGCTTCGAGCTGCTCGGCGATTCGTCGGCCGCGGCGAGTATCCGTGGTCCAGACGCTGGCCAACAAGCCAAAGCTCGAATCGTTCGCCTCTCGAAGGGCTTCGGCCTCATCTTTGACGACGATGATTGGCAGCACCGGCCCAAACGTTTCCTCCTGCATCAGCCGCATCGAATGGTTGACGTTCATTAAGATCGTTGGTTCGAAAAAATAACCAGGCAGCCCGTCAATGCGCCGTCCGCCGGCGAGGATTTTCGCGCCTTTGGCCACTGCGTCCTGGATTTGTTCCGTCACCACCTGAAGTTGTCTCGAGTTGTTCAAGGGGCCGATGTCCTGCTGGCCCTCGTAACCTACCCGCAGCGTCTTCGTTTTTTCCACCACCGCCTGGATGAAACGGTCGGCGATGGATTCCACGACGTAGAGACGCTCGACGGAGGCGCACGTCTGGCCGCAGTTACAGAATGCGCCCCACAATGCGCCGTTGATCGTGCGCTCGAATGGCGCGTCCGCGCACACAATCATGGCGTCCTTGCCGCCGAGCTCCAGCACGAAGGGCAGGAGGCGCTGGGCGGCCGCCTCGGCAATCTTGCGGCCCGTGCGCACGCTCCCGGTAAAAAAGATTTTGTCTATTGCGGCATCAGCCAGCGCGCCGCCGGTCGTGCCGTCCCCCGTCAAAACCTGCAGGACGCCGTCAGGCAATCCCGCTTCGCGAAACAGTTCGCCAATCTGAATACCCACGAGCGGCGTATGCTCCGACGGCTTAAGCACAACGGCATTGCCGGCCATGAGTCCCATGACCACCTCACCCATTGGAATGGAAAACGGGTAGTTCCAGGGGGAGATGATCCCTGCGACGCCCACCGGCTCATACAGTATGCGCGATTTCTTGTTGCGGAACACCGACAAGGTAAACTGTTCGTCGCGCAACAATCTTTCCGATTTCCGGGCGAAGTAATCCATCAGGTTGGCGACGGGCATGACTTCGCTCGAGAGCGCTTCGACCGTAGGCTTGCCGGTTTCGCAGGCGATCAGCTCGCATAAATCATCCTGCCGTTGCACCAACAGATCCTTGGCCCGGAGAATGTGCGCGCCGCGTTGTTTGAAGGAGAGCGAAGCCCAGGCCGCCTGCGCCGCTCGGGCGCGGGCGACCGCATCGTTCACTTGGCGAGTGGTCGAGATTGGAGCGCGACCAAGTTCCTCGAGCGTTGCCGGATTGCGCGAGATGAGTTCCGCCTCAGGCGGTGCGACAGTTTGGGGCTGGGTGGCGGTCGAGTTCATGTGGCTGGTTTCTGAGACTTCCTCCCGGTAAACCCTCTGCGTTCGCCCATCAAGCACAAAATCCTGAACCGAGCAGCGCTTCGGCCCAATTCGTTAGGCAGAACCGCTCATCAAGAGCCTCGACAATCGTTGGAGGTTCGTTGGCGGCAGCCGCTCTTGTCAGGGCCCTTCTCCAGTGGTCGGATCGATGATCGACTTCACTTCGGAGATTCGGTTGGCGGGAAATCCCCCTTGCTTCGCGTGCTCGCGCACGAGCCCTTCGTTGGGCGCGATGTAAACGCAATAAACCTTGTCATCCGTCACGTAGCTCTCGAGCCACTGGATTTGCGGGCCGAGTTTGTTCAAAACACTGCACGATTTCTGAGAGATCTCGTGAAGCTGGCCGGAGCTGAGCTTTCCGGCTCCTGGAATTTCCCGTTCGATGATGTATTTGGGCATAAACGTTGTGCAAAGGAGTGAACTCCAAACATCGTCTCCTGGCAACAAAGACTAAACCCTTGAAAGTGGCCATCAACGCGCCAAAACCCTCGCGAGGTAGATGCCATGGCCGACGACGGTCGCCAAGGGAACAACCAACGAAAACAGAGCGCGAGAGGGTTGCTGGCAATAGACATGTCCGTCTTCGCCGATGTGCGGCGCGCCTGGGAGGTTGTCAAGCATGACCGCGCGGTCGGGATATTCCGGGTCATAGACCAGGGGCTCGCCCGTCTCCTGGAACCTTTCCGGCGCGTTCGTCCTCGCTGTTGCATTGCCGGATCGCCCATCACCCGTTTCGAATTCGAACGTGAGTTTATAGACTGTGCGATTGTTTTCCTTGACTCGGGTCGCTTCCTTCGCGATGAGCTTTCCTGTGGTTGGAATACCATGAATTAACAGCCGGCAAGCCTTCGACCGGCGTGAAAGGGCGAAAACAATCAGCCCCAATCCGACCAGCGGGACAATCATGACGAACAGCACGCCCGGGCCGAACACATTTGTTCTCATTCCCTGGATCCGCGCGATCGTTGGATCGTTTGTGAGATACTGCACAGTCAGCTTTCGCCCGACGGGCAATCTAGCGCCGACGGCGTATGAAGCGTTGGTGTATTCTTTGTCATCCACCACGAACCTGAATTCGTTCTTGTAGATCGGTGTGCCGCGCCGGTGTTTGCTTCCGCCTTCAGTTGCGCCGGTGTAACCACTGCGTGTCACCTGTCCCTCCGCGACCGCCAGCGCTCTCCGAAAGCGATACCAACTCGTCAGGTCCGCCCGGCACACGAACGCCCAAAAGAAAACCAGGCCAAAGCCGAGCAACAACCAACCGATCTGGCTGGCCTGCCCGCCAAAGAGGATGCGCACACGAACCAAAAGCGGCACCGCTCGCGGTGCGCCCGCCAGCCGCCTGAGAATCGAAGAATCTGAGAGCTCCGTCATAAACGCTGTTCCGCACACGAACGAACAGTGAGAGGTACCACACCGGGAGGCAAGGATTCGCTCAGAAACATCCAGTGGTAGTTAGCAGTGTAATTCGAAACAGCCGCATTCCAAAAACCGCGTGACAGCCACGGCCACATCCTTCCGCCACATCATCCAGGTGTGGGAATGGCGCACGAGGATAAAATCCTGCATACCTTGCAGCCCTGTGCTTCGGACGGAAACTTTGCCGTCGTCGGGGCCGGGGATCCACGCAGAAAATAGGGGGTTCATGGAACGATCTCCAGCTATGATCCCCGCCTGGAAATTGGCGGGGCCGAGCACGTTTGGCAGGCTGTAGTCTTCAGTGCCGAGTTGACTGCAGGCTGGGCCGGCGAAAAATCTGTAAAGAGGCTTGTTCTGGAACCGATCAGCCAATTCGCTTCCGTGATTGGGTGGCGCAAGCATCACTACCGCGCCCAGGTTTTCGATTTGGTTTTTCGACAAATACTGGCGCACAACAATACCGCCCATCGAATGCGTGACGAAATGGATTTTCGCTGTGCGGTCCTTGGTTTTTGCCTGAAGCAGAGGTCCCAGCCATTCTTCAGCGACCGCCTGGATCGAAAGGCGAGTGGAGGGGTAAGACGCGTTGATCACGCGATAACCTGCTTTTCTCAGAGCCCAGTCCAGTCGCTTCATGGACCAGGAAGTTCGTCCCAGACCGTGAATCAGCACGACATAATCTCCGTGCTCGTTCGTCGAAAATCCTTCTCGTGCCGGGCTGTTGTTCAGCCAGGCCAACTGAGCGAGCAATATCGACGCGACCGAGATTGTTCTCCAGTACATCGCAAACAAGAAAGGCTTTGCAAATCGGCCTTTCGAAGGCGGAGACATGAGGAATTATTAAGCGCTGAGTTAGAGGCTGCAAAGTGAAAATGGTTGGGTTAAGCTTCCAGTATGAGCCGGCGGGAATTCTTACCGCGGACTGGATTCAAGAAGCAATCCCTCGAGAACGGCCGCATTCCTTGGTCAACTGTTCTGGTAAGGGATGCGTTGGCCGCCGTGCTGCTTGCATGGAGCAGTGCAGCTGCGTTGGGAGACTACGTCCATCATATCACGATCGACGGTAACTTTTCCGATTGGGTGGGAGTCCCCTCACACTACGACCCGGTAAGTGGTCCGGGCGTGCTCCATAACGGCATTCCGGATACGCATGACACCGACCACAGCGGCCCCGACGACATTCCGTCCTATGTGGAGCATCCGGATGTTGATTTGATTGAATACAAGTTTACGCACGACGAGACGAACCTTTACGCGTATTTCCGAGCAACCGGCCAAATCGGCCGGACGATCAGCAATGCCACCCAGCACGGACGCTATTACGTGATCGTCACCATCGACGTGGATAACAGTACGAACACCGGGTACGGCCTGCACGAGGGTGGTTATTATCCGACCAGCTACGGCTACGACATGAACATGGAGGTCGAGTTCTATGATGGCCAGCTGAACAAAGGCAACTACATCAACCACGGCGCCCGCGACTCGACCGAGTTAGATGCCGCTTTTGCTGACCAGACCAACGGCATCGTGCGCGTGCTGCCCGGCACTTACCATTATTACACGGAGTGGGTGTGGTTCGACAGTCCGAGCCCCGGCACCTACCGACTTCCTCCGCCGGACGATTTTGCGAGCATCACGTTCGTCAGCGACAAAGGACCGAGTTACCAGGGTATTGTCCGGCTCGCGCTTTCGGCCGACGGGACCCAGGCGGAGATGGCGGCTCCGTTCCGCGGGTTTATGCGCGACCCCGCCGGCAGCCCGATTATGGCGTTGCGCAAAAAGCTGAACATCTCGTTTTCTCTCGAAGCCAGCGGCGAGTTGGCGCCCGGGGGAACTTGGGCGTCGGACACGGGCGACCCGATCCGCGGCTATTACCTGAGTCCCTTTCAAGATCCGATGCTCAGGATTGCGCGGTCGAGCTCGGCGGGCGGACTCATGGTGTCCTGGAACGCGGGAGCGATCGGCATGGTTTTGCAGCGCGCCGATAGTCTTTCCAATCCCAGTTGGCATGACGTGATAGGCTCGGCAACAACCAATCAAGTGACGGTGTCGGCTGGGACCGGCAACGCCTTTTTTCGCCTGGCGGAGCAATGATGCGGAGTTGGCGCGGGATTTGAGGCTTGGAGAGCTGCACTCTCTTCGCTACGTTCGCAGAGCCGTGGGATTGACCCAACAGGATCTTCAAAGCCTCCTCGAAGCAAAAAGCCGCTCCCCGCATGAATTGCTTGGGATGCACCCGCTCGGGGATGGCTCGGGCGTGATCGTCCGTGCCTTGGCGCCAAATGCGGTCCGGGTCGAGGTTCAGCCGGTCCTCGAAAAGGAGATGCCCACGTTCGAGCTGAAGCGAGTCAGCAATACACCGGTATTCGAAGCGGCGACCAGCGAGGCCAGCCGCGTTTATGCGTATGACCTGCTCCTGACCGACGCCGCAGGTGTGGTCCGCCGAACCCGCGATCCTTATTCGTTCCTGCCGACGCTCGGCGAATCGGATTTGTATCTCTTTGGCAAGGGCGATGAGTACAAGATTTACGACAAGCTCGGCGCTCAGCTTCGCACGATTGATGGCGTCGGGGGAACGAGTTTCGCAGTTTGGGCGCCCAACGCCCAGCAGGTGAGCGTGGTCGGCGATTTCAATGGCTGGGACGGGCGGGGGCATCAGATGCGCTCGCTCGGTTCCTCGGGCGTGTGGGAGATTTTTGTCCCGGGAGTTGCCGAGGGCGCGCATTACAAATTCGAAATGCGGAACCAGCATGGGAAAGTGGGGATGAAAACCGATCCCTACGGTTTCTTCTTCGAAGTGCCGCCGAAGAATGCGGCGATTGTTTGGGACAATCGCAAGTTTTCCTGGACCGATGAGGCCTGGCTGGCGCAGCGTCGGCAGGCGGATATTTTCCGCTCGCCCCTGAGCATATACGAGATCCATCTCGGTTCCTGGCGGAAGAAAACCAAAACAGAATCGCTGAGCTATCGCGAGCTGGCCGAACCGCTGATCAAATACCTGTGCGAGATGGCGTTCACGCACGTGGAATTCATGCCCGTGGCAGAGCACGCGTTCTATCCATCGTGGGGCTACCAGGTGACCGGTTTTTTTGCGCCCACCAGCCGATACGGGACGCCGGATGATTTCCAATTCTTGATCAATGCGTTGCACCAGGCGGGTTTCGGAGTGATCGTCGATTGGGTACCAGCCCATTTTCCGCGGGATGACTGGGCGCTGGCACGTTTTGATGGCACCGCACTTTATGAGCATGAAGACCCGCGCAAAGGAGCACACCAGGATTGGGGCACGCTCATCTTCAATTATGGGCGGCATGAGGTGGTCAATTTCCTGCTCGCCAACGCGCTCTTCTGGTGCGAGCGCTTCCACGTCGATGGTCTGCGCGTCGATGCGGTCGCTTCGATGCTTTACCTGGACTATTCACGCAAACCGGGCCAGTGGATTCCCAACAAATACGGCGGACGCGAGAATCTGGAAGCCATCGATTTCCTGCGCAAATTCAACCATCTCGTTCACACGGAATTCCCCGGCGTAATGACGATCGCCGAAGAGTCCACTGCGTGGCCGCAAGTGACGCGGCCGCCGTACGCGGGAGGATTGGGCTTTTCCTTCAAGTGGAACATGGGCTGGATGCACGACACACTAGTCTATTTTAAACGGGAACCGGTCCACCGGAAGCATCATCAAAACGACCTGACGTTCGCCATGTTGTACCATCATCATGAGAATTTTATTCTGCCGCTGTCGCATGATGAAGTGGTGCACGGCAAGGGCTCATTGCTGGGCCGCATGCCGGGCGATGATTGGCAGAAATTTGCAAACCTGCGCGCGCTGCTGGGGTACCAATGGCTCTTCCCTGGCAAAATGTTGTTGTTTATGGGCGGCGAGTTTGGCCAACGGGCGGAATGGAACGCCAACGCCGAGCTGGACTGGCGCTTGCTCGAGGCCGGACCATATCACCGCGGCGTACAGCGCTTCGTCCAGGACCTGAACAAGCTGTATCTGGCCGAGGCCGGCCTGTGGCACGCCGATTTTGATCCCGAAGGATTTCAATGGATTGATTGGCAGGACCATCAGCACAGCGTCTTGTCGTTCCTGCGCTGCGCACCCGGGCGCGGCAGCCAGCTGGCCGTTATCATGAATCTGACTCCAGTGCCCCGGCTGCGGTATCGTCTTGGTCTGCCCTTGCCGGGCAAATGGCTGGAGGTGCTAAATAGCGATGCCTCCATTTATGGAGGGAGCAATGTTGGAAACTTGGGCGGCGTCATTGCCGAAGACCTCGCGACCCACAACCAACCCTGCTCCGCCGAATTTGGCCTCCCACCACTCGCCATCCTTGTTTTCCGTCCGGAGCCCGCGCGAACGCCTAATGTCTCCGCGCCTGCCTCTGCGGGTACGTCCCGGTCGCCGGAGTCCGCCGGTCAGAAGCCCGGAAGCGAGTCTGTGTCAACAGCCACCGCGCCGGGAGGTTCAGCGACAGTGGCTTCGCGTGGCGGCGCAACCTGAGGGCTGAGTACCTTGAAAAGCCTTATGTGCAGGATGCGAATTATGCGCGAGCGCGAGGCGAGCTTGTGGTGAAGAGCCGGCTGCCTATCTGCTCTTGGCTGAGGAACGTTCGATCACCCATTTGATGTCTCGGCTGTTGGGGGCCGGAAAACCGTTGTACTGCTGCTGGGTGACTCGAACAAGCGTGCTTTTCTCCTGCCAATGGTGAATCTCAGCATGGCCGTCGGCAAAGCAAAAACCCGCCGCGCCACAGTGATAACTGGCTGGCAAATCCGTCCAGTTATTGGGATCCGTCACGCCCGTGATAGTCCATCCATCGTTGATGCTGTCGGGATGCTCATCCACAAACACCCACAGTTTCGAAGGAGGCGGGTTCCTGATGTCGGTCATTTTCTGATAGCTCCACCAGCCGGCAAACCAATGGGAGTCGCCTGGCTTGTGGTCGTTGTAAGCTCCGCCTTCAATAAATCCATTCATGCCTACGCTGCGTACCCGGGGCATCAATACTCCACCCTCCTTGCAAAGGTAAATGTCGGCCGGACACTTATAGATGCCAAGGTTCTTGGTGTACGGCGAGATCTTTGAAAGAGTCAGGTAATTCTTGTTGGTATTGTCCCTGTTATTCACGGTGAAATCCAACCAGCCCGGTACCCAGCTCAGGTCGTAGCTCTTGGTGCCGCCGTCGTGGTTGGGCACCAGGTTATCCCGGTTATCATCGGCGTACATCCACCACGCCAGTCCCATCTGCTTGTTGTTGGAAATGCACTGCGTCGCCTGAGCTCTGCACTTGGCTCGGCTTAGCGCTGGCAGCAGCATGGCCGCCAGTATCGCGATGATCGCAATCACGACGAGCAGTTCAATCAGCGTGAATGCGCGCTTCCGTTGCCCGCCGTTGGCTGTCCTTGGGAATGCCAAAATCCGCTCACAGTCCATAATATACTTTCGGTTGGTCTAGCTATGAACGCAAGGTCTCAAACTGACCCCGCCGGGGTACCGCCAGCACATAGACGCGCTATTGACCCCTTCTAAGAATTTATATGGACTGACTGGCGACCTGAGTCAAGCACAGAATTCGCGTGAATGCCCGGGGGGCGCCTGCGGGGACTATTTAGAATTATTCCAAATATTGACAACGGACCACCCGCAGCCTAGCGTTTGAATGTTATGAGAACGGCCCCGGGAAAGAAAGTCAATGATCGCTTGAATCATCGGCTGGCGACCGGCGGGTTTCGTTTCACGCCGCAGCGCCAGCAAGTCTATGCTGTCTTATTGCACAAACGCGATCATCCGACCGCCGAACAGGTCTTCATCCGGGCCAAAAACGATTTGCCCAATATCTCCATGGCTACCGTTTATAATTGTCTGGACGCGCTGGTCAAATGCGGCCTGGTCCGGCAGGTGACGCTCGATCGCGGTGCGACCCATTTTTGCCCGAACATGAGCGAGCATTACCATTTTTATTGCGATGTCTGCGCAGGAGTATTCGATATCGACTTGCCGCCCAAGCCGCGGCTGACGCTGCCAAAAGGGTTCAAGGCTGAGAGGTTTGACGTCGCGGTTCATGGCCGGTGTCCCTCGTGCAGCGGCCGGGAAAAATAGTGTGACCGCGCCTCATGAAACCGAGGGAATGGTGAATGAGGGCGATGACGTTTCACGTTTTACGATTTATTTGAAATGAGCACAGCAACCGAAACCATCGAAGGCCTCGTCCAGCGAGAGTACAAGTACGGGTTCTACACCGACGTGGAAGCCGATTCGGCGCCGCCCGGTTTGAACGAGGAGATTATCCGGCTGATTTCGGCCAAGAAAAACGAACCGGAGTTCATGCTGGAATGGCGGCTCAAGGCATACCGGCATTGGCTTAAGATGGTGGAGCCAAAGTGGCCCCACGTTCACTATCCGCCGATCGATTACCAGAAGGCCGTTTATTACTCCGCCCCTAAGAAAAAGGGCGAGGGCCCGAAGAGCCTGGACGAGGTGGACCCGAAATTACTGGAAACCTACGAGAAGCTGGGCATCCCTTTGAAAGAACGCGAGCGGCTGGCCGGCGTGGCGGTGGACGCGGTGTTCGACAGTGTGTCAGTGGGCACTACTTTCCAGAAGCAATTAGCGGAGAAGGGAATCATTTTCTGTTCCTTTTCCGAGGCGGTTCAGGATCATCCGGAGCTGGTGCAAAAATACCTCGGCATGGTCGTGCCGCCCTCCGACAATTTTTTTGCCGCGCTCAACGCCGCTGTGTTCAGCGATGGCTCGTTCTGCTTCATCCCGAAAGGCGTCCGCTGCCCGATGGAGCTTTCCACCTATTTCCGCATCAATGCGGCCAATACCGGCCAGTTCGAGCGCACGCTCATCGTGGCCGAAGAGGGCAGCTCGGTGAGCTATCTCGAAGGCTGCACCGCCCCCATGCGCGACGAGCACCAGCTCCATGCCGCCGTCGTCGAACTCATCGCCCTGGACAACGCGCAGATTAAGTATTCCACCGTGCAGAACTGGTATCCGGGCGACGCGCAAGGCCGCGGCGGCATCTACAACTTCGTCACCAAGCGCGGCCTCTGCAAAGGGAAGAACTCAAAAATTTCCTGGACCCAGGTCGAGACCGGCTCTGCCATCACGTGGAAATATCCTAGTTGCATTCTGCTGGGCGATAATTCTATCGGCGAATTTTATTCGGTGGCAGTAACGAACAATTACCAACAGGCCGATACCGGCACGAAGATGGTCCACGTCGGCAAAAACACCCGCAGCACGATCGTGTCCAAAGGCATCTCGGCCGGGCACGGCCAAAACAGCTATCGCGGGCTGGTGAAAATCCAGAAGAGCGCGACGAATGCCCGCAATTTCTCGCAATGCGATTCGTTGCTGCTGGGCAACAAATGCGGCGCGCATACCTTCCCATACATCGAGGCGAAAAATACAACCGCGCGGGTCGAGCACGAAGCCTCGACTTCGAAAATTGGCGATGACCAGATTTTCTATTGCAACCAGCGCGGCCTCGAGACGCAGGACGCGGTAAACATGATCGTCAACGGCTTCTGCAAGGAAGTGTTTCGCGAGTTGCCGATGGAGTTCGCCGTCGAAGCGCAGAAATTGCTTGGAGTGAGCCTCGAAGGAAGTGTAGGGTGAAATGGAAGGGATTGCGATGAAAGACAAAGACGTAGCCATTGAAGCCATAGCTAACTTGCCCGACAATGCCTCAATGCAGGAGATTGCAGAAGAGTTGCAAATAATGGCCGCAATTCGCAAAGGCAAGCAAGACGTGGCGGCTGGCCGCGTGAAATCTCATGCCGAGGTGAGGGATTTGTTTGAGGCATGGATTTCAAAGTAATCTGGACCGATTCGGCAATTTCGGACCTGAAGCAGATTTGCACATTTGTCTCGCGCGACAATCCGTCGGCGTCCCGGAAGGTGGGGCGGGGAATAATGGACCATGTGAGCATACTGGAAACATTTCCGTTCATCGGGCCCGCCTACCCTCGCCGCTCAAGCGGCACAATTCGGGAAATCGTTTTTGGCAGTTACCGTATCTTTTATGAAGTGATGAGCGAATCAAAGGTCGTCAACGTGCTCCGAGTATGGCATAGCGCGCGAGGCGAACCCGATCTTACAAACGATGCATAACCAACCAATCCTCGAAATTAAAGAGCTGAACGCCGGAGTTGAGGACAAACAAATCCTCAAAGGGATTAACTTAACCATTTCCGCGGGCGAGGTCCATGCAGTGATGGGGCCGAACGGTAGCGGCAAAAGCACGCTCGCGGCCGTTCTGGCCGGGCGCGAAGGCTATGACATTACCTCCGGCCAGGTTCTATACAACGGCAAGGATTTGCTCGACATCGATCCGGAGGAGCGCGCTCGCGAAGGCCTCTTTCTCGCGTTCCAGTACCCGGTAGAAATCCCGGGTGTCAACAGCACTTATTTTTTAAATTCGGCTCTGAACGAAATTCGAAAACACAAAGGCCAGCCACCACTTGACGCGTATGAATTCCTCGCGTTGGTGAAAGAAAAGGTGAAGCTCCTTGAGTTGAGCGAAGACCTGCTGCGGCGCTCGGTCAATGAAGGCTTCTCCGGCGGCGAAAAAAAGCGCAACGAAATCTTCCAGATGGCCGTGCTTGAGCCCAAGCTGGCCATCCTGGACGAAACCGATTCCGGCCTCGACATTGATGCGCTCAAGATAGTTGCTCATGGCGTCAACAAACTCAAACGGCCCGACAACGCGCAGCTCGTTATCACGCATTATCAGCGGCTGCTCAACTATATCGTGCCGGATTTCGTCCATGTGCTCTACGACGGCCGCATCGTCCGCACCGGCGACAAGCAACTCGCTCTGGACCTGGAGGAAAAGGGCTACGAGTGGATTGCCACCAGCGAAGCTGTGCCTGCCTGAGCGCGCGGCGCCGGGCATGGGTGGATGGGTCGCGATGCGCGCTCCTGTAGTCGCTGACATCAGTCGGGCTGATCTGCTTTCGGATGAAAAAATGCGCCGACTGACGTCGGTGGCTGCCGCTCCCTGGCGATCTTACTTCTTGCGGCCGCTCTTGGACGCGGGCTTGCTCCTCTTGCCGCTTTGCTTCTTTCCGGCTTGCGCATTCGGAGTGGTTGTCGGTATCGGAGCCGTTTTGTTTTGGGCGGGCGGCGGCTGGCCGGCCGACGCCTTCGGGGCGGTTTTCTCATGAATGACCTGCCGCATTTGCTCCAACCTTTTATCGATCTCGGTCTTCGCCTTCTCCATGCCTTGCTGCGTCAGGTTCACGGCGTCGGTCAACAGCGAGCATCCCTTTTGAATCCGCCGCGTGTAGGAGCCTTCCTTCATGTCAACCCCTCTGTTCTTCAGGAACTGACTCAGGTGTTCGTAAATTTCATTCTGCTCAATCCGTTTCATAGATGGTGTGCTCAGTTGCTTCTAATTTCCCACGGCCGATTTAAGCCGGCAATTACACAACTACGCTGCGATTGTAAACACTCGGAAAAATGTTTTATCACCTGGGAAATGGTATAATCTAGGCGCGCACTTCGAGATGAGACTTGGAGCCGCCGCGTCCGTAGCTCAATTGGATAGAGCTTCTGACTTCGGATCAGAAGGTTGCAGGTTCGAGTCCTGCCGGACGCGCCAGTTTTCCGAAGAAATCCTAGGGTTTTGTCCGCCTCCAACGCACCAGAAGCCTTCGAGTAGTATCAAAAGTAGTATCAGGGACATTTTCCGCGGATGGGTTTCGGCGGGAGGTCCGACCCTGTCATTGTTTCAGGCTCCCGGAACACTACGGCAGCAGCTTTAGCTCGGCCGCAAGCGTGCCACAGCCAGCCCTGGGCACAGTGGGGGGGCGCCTAGTGGGCGATGGCGTGCCAAGGAACTCTTTTTTGGCCGGCGGCGCCGAGAGGGTGGGGGCGGACCCCCTTTCGGCCCAAGACTTCTGCGCTGAGCAACCCTCGGGAATTTTTGGAGTTTTTGGTGCTAACCCCTCTTGGCGCCTGCTTGGTGCGACGCAGTTCGGGAGAATTTCAAGTATTGTCAACTGAGGCGCATTCTGAGATGAACGACACATGGAAAGTCCATCACTGAAACGAGTAGCCCTCCTCTTGGCGCTCACCTTGATTCTCGTCGCGATCGGGTGCGCGCCGATCCGCTACTCCGAATACACAGGCCATGACGTTAGCTCTTACCTTGGGTCGTGGACAATCGGCCAAGGCACGATGGCCGAGACTTCATACGCGGTGCCCGTGTACCGGGGCTGGCCAGAAAAACATTACAAGGTTCTGGGGAGCCTAAGTTTCCCGGACCCTAACAAGACGTGGGACGAAGGCATCATAAGCGCCGCTGCGAGCACGGCGAAAGTGCATCATGCCGACGCGATCATCATTCGACAGGGCGCAGAGTTCGGCGTATCCAAGATTGCGGGAGCAAGGGGCGATCCTCTCGTTATTTCATCTTCTTACCAGACTACAGCTCTTGCAATCAAGTGGCTTACGCAGGAGGAAGTGGCTCAAATGGACCGAGCTAGGGACCAATTACTCGCCCGCCTGGCTGAGGCACACGCTCTCGTGCAGCCGAACGCCACTGTCGCTCAGTTGGTCCAGGCTTTCGTCCAGCAGTCGGGGGTGGATCCGCGGTCCGCACAAGGTCTCGACCGAGCTCTTGAAGTCGCCTCGCGATTAGTGAACAACACGTCTGATACCCTTGCAGGCGAGTGGATTTTCAAAGCCACCGTTTCATTCAGCACAGCAATTTCGGGAGGGGATGATAGGAATATCGTCGGTCTGGCGTCGATAACGCAAGATGGTGAGAACTTAACTATCGTATCAAGCGGAGGGGGAGTGGAAATGAATTTTGCCGGGACGTTTTCCAAAAACCGAGTCAGCGGGCAGCTTGGCATTGGGAGTGTTTCAACAAAGTGCGAAGGGGCGGCGACTGCCGACAAGATTTCGATTACTTTCCAATCTCTAACAACTGACGGAACGGTCCGGGGCAACGTTGTACTGCACCGTCTCGCCAATAAACCGAAAGAAAATGAAAAAACTAAACCTAATTCTGTTGAGCGCCGCGCTTAGTGCTGGAGGTTTCTACCTGCTCAGATCGCACGCAGCGGAACAAACCACCTTCCAAGTTGTGGAGTTTTCTACAATCCGGTGGGAAGGCCGCGAAAACACGCATCTTATCCGCTCGAACGGCAAGGTGGAGAAATTGAAACCACTTTTTGAACGATTCCCACGCCCTGAGGGGATTGACGAACGGACCTACTACATGACCATTGCGATGAATGCGGTCGCAAGAGAAGGCTTTGACTTTGCCGGCATGACCCCGGATCAGGTTGTCATGAGGAGGCCCTTGCCGCGGTAGCCCACGCAGGCTTGGGAGGGCAATGCGGCCCTTGTGTCAGACTCGCTTTGGTGCAAAGTTCGCCCATGCCGCTATTCACAGCCGCTACCGCCCGCGAAAATGCCGCAAAATCGCATGAGGCGCGCCGTGCCAATTCTCTTGCGGTGAAAGAAGCGAGAGCTGCTCAGCGACAACTGCCGCAATCTGAGTCCGCTTTAGCGGCAGGCGACCGAGCACTTGACACGTTCGCGAGCAAACGCCTCACGCGCGTACGCAAGCAACTCGATAAGCTGGACCGAATGATCGACGAGGAATCCGACCCTGCCAAACTTGACCGGCTCGCGAGCGCCCAAGCCAGGCTCGCGGAGCAAGAGCGCCAACTGGCGGACCGTCCCCTGCCGGGCTCAAAACGACCCGCTCAAGAGCCTGCCAAGCTCAGTCGTGCCGCACTGCTCCTGCTCGGTTCTAACTCGGCAGGCCAGGATGACACCCGCCCACGCCAAGAGCAGCGGTGAAGCTCGACTTGGAATCATTTTGGCCGCGTTGCGTGCCATTGGAGCCAGGAGATGTCCGGATTGTTCGGTCCGAAGATGGTATCCGGTATTTTCATGGTGCGCGAATCCAGCCAGCGATGAAGCTCTCCATGGCCATCGGCGAATGTGAACGCGCCGAAACACGACCAGAAGCGATGGTCGTCGCTGGATAAAATAGAGCACCGCTTAAAGTCCCGGCAGGGCTTTTCTGCGCGAAATGTTCGACTGTGAGATTCCTGATCTCCGTAAGTTTACGGAGGCCGAATCCGTACTCGCTCTGATTGACAAGTGGTGCCAACGTGCTCGTAATCAAAAGTGCGGCGGGTTCTCCGTTGCGTAGCTTTTCGTCCGCCGCGAATCGGAAAGGGAATTTAAGGCAATGTATCGCGCCGCAAAATTTCGACGAAGTCGGCTGCTCGCACGATCTCTCCCAGCCGCCTTTGCGCTATCGGGCTTGCTACTACCAGCACCGCGTGCTGAAGGGCAGAACTGCACCGACGGTATGTTAGATGCCCCTGGAAGACCTGACGAAAGGATCGTTCATCTTGGGGACTCGATTCACTTCTACATCCATCTAGACGCTAACGACTCGACATGCATGCTGGGCGGCGGGACAAACTGGGTAATCCTTCCCGATGGCACCGTGCATGTGATCGTCGCGAACTTTAGTAAGTCGAACTGCGGCGGAGGCTCGGCGTTTACGCGTGACTGCCCCCCGGGTTCGACGGGCTTCTCGGGCATCGGTTGCGGTGGTGACGTCCCTACGGAAATTGGTCCCATTAGTGGAGCGCTCAGATTCAAATATGGTCCGATTACCCCAGCGGATGTTGGCCGAGCGCTCCCGCGGTTTACGACTCCTCGCGGATCAATCTTCACCGTGCAAACGGGGCTGCCCTTAGCTGGGCAAGTTTGGATCGGAGCAATCGCCGACGCACGCACGACCGATTGTTCTGACAGCTCACTGCACTACCAGGCCACGGCACAAGGCGTCGTCAGCGTAACAGTAGCGGAGGCGAACCTGACGATCAGCAAGAAGTGTGTCAGCAACTGTCCTCCTCTGTCCTCGCCTGGCTCAATCGTCCTGAAGGGGCAAGTTTGCAATACCGGGGAAACTGGCTTTACCAATATCAACGTCTCCGCGAGTGTGCCCGGGGCTACGATTACGTACTCGAACGCAACGTCTCTTGGCATCGCGTTCCCCACTGGCGGTGGGGGGCGTCTGGTGGTTGGAGACTGCGTTGATTACACCTGCACATTTACTCCCAACGATATTCAGTGTGGACCTTTCGCCGATATCGTCGTGGCAACCGGGACCGACCAAACGAGTTATCCTAAAACGGTTTCAGTGACTAACAGTTCGGTGGCCGTGTTCTCGCCGCGCCTCGAAAACTCCGATTTCCTCCTCTCGTTCGCCGCAGGAACCAATCGCACCTACACGGTCCAGTTCACGGACTCTCTTTCGCCAGTGAGTTGGCAGACGGCGACGAACTTCATCGGAAATTGCACAGTGGCGACCTTTCGCGACAGCATTACTAACGCGCGAAGGTTTTATCGAATATTCGCGCAATAGGCGGCTATCCTTGGACAGCCTTGGGCCTCTGCGCCTAAACCCTTAACAATGGCTAATGCCGTTCAACCGTGCCAAGAACCGTGTGACAAAACTCAGGAGGTGAACAGAGAGGCTCTCAAAGTGGGTGCAGCACTAATGAAAGAAGGCACCGCGAAGCGGCAAAGCTACATTTTCGTGAACAGTCGCCTGGAAGGCAACGCGCTGGCAACGATTCAGGCGATGGTTTCTGCAGCGGAGGGTTAGCGATTGTTCGAGTGGCGTTGATTGGGACCGGCTGCCGGATCAGGCCACATCGGCGTGACCAGGGCGGCAAAATTGCGTGCGAGCAGCGCCGCGTCGGATCGTTCGAACTTAACACTCGGCAGCGCCGCCATGTCAATGTTGGTAGGACCTTGGAACAAACTCAGGATGTCCACCCGGAAATCCAGCCGCGCGAGGCCGCGATCCAGCAGCCCGCGATGCAACGTGCTCGAAATAAGGCGGTAGTTCTCCGCAAACCCAACGTGATAGACGAGCGGGGCGCTTGCGTTGCCGCGCAGGAGTGAGCCTTCGAACAGCACGAATTTGTAACCGACTTCCCAATTCCAGGCCATGCGGCCATTTGGGTCGAGCTCTCCGCGTTGCGCAAGCGACCGGTTGGCGGCGGCATCCACACCGATGCCGAACTCGATGCGCTCGTAATTCCGGCGCGGCACGTGGTGCAACACGATGACAAAAGCGGGATCGTCGCCATCGAACCGCACCAAGTGATAACTGTCGGGTTCAACGAATGCACCAGCCACCCCTACAAGCCGTATATTGCTGAGAAAGAACTGGAAGTCGCGCACCTTGAAGCGGCCCTCCCCACCTGGATTCTGATAGCGGGGCTGGTTCAAGACAAGCGGCGCCGGTCCCACGAAAGGATGAAAATAGAGGGCCAGCTCCGCGGGCTGCGCTGCGCGGTAAAGTCGCCAGGCGGTGACGCCCAGCGCCGCAACCACCGCGAGCACGAACAATGCAGGTTTGAGCATCCGATTCATTTGCGCGCGAACGGATCGGAGAACCGTTCCGCGGTCACGAAGTCGCGGTCCGTCAGGGTGTGCATGAAAGCGATAATGGCTGCTTTCTCTCCCGCCGTCAGATGCAGGCTGATCCGTCCTGCCGCCGCCCCGCCCTTGTTATCCGCCTCCACGATCAGCGGGCTGAGCGTGCTGCTGTTCTTGATGCCGCTGTCGTAATGATCCAGCACCTCCTCGAGGGTTTTGAAACGGCCATCGTGCATGTAGGGCGCGGTGATGGCGATATTTCGCAACGACGGCACCTTGAATAACCCGCGATGTGCCGGGTCGCCAGTGACCGCCTGCAGGCCGGATTGCAGGTGTGCCTCGTCATCGAGACCGTTGTTGGAGAAACCGTCATAGCGCGCACTGGAGCCGCTCGTCAGGAACTGGCTGTGACAGTCGATGCAGTTGGCGCCGCGCAGGCTCACCTTGACGTCCGGGTGGGCCATAAAGAGCTTGCGTCCCAGTTCCTCCTGCGCGTCCAGCGTGATCTCGCCGCGCAGGAACTGGTCGTAGCGCGAATTGCAGGAGACCAAGGTGCGCACGAACGAGGCCAGGGCACGGGCGATGGTCGAGGAGCTGATTTCACCGTAGGTGGTTTCGAACAATTTCCGGTACAGGGCGTCGTCGGCCAATTGCCGAACCAGTCGCTTCAGGTCCTGCGCCATTTCATCCGCGTGCTGGAGTGGGACCAGCGCCTGTTCCTCAAGCGAGGCCGCGCGGCCGTTCCAGAAGAAGCGCTGCGGGCCCCACATCAGGTTGGCCAGGCTCATACTGTTAAATGCGAGTGGCCGGCCGGACACGCCGACGCCGGTTGTGCGACCATCGGTGAAGGCCAGACGCTGGATATGACAGGTCGAGCAGGAGACTCGACCGTTCGCCGACAAGCGCGGATCGTAGAAAAGCCGTCGGCCGAGCTCCACCGATTCCACAGTCAGCGGGTTGTCGGCGGGCACCTGGAAGCGGCCGAACACGAACGGCGCCGAGAAGCCGGTCAGCGGGGTCGCCGCCCGGCGCGGCTTACGGCAGCCCCCCGTCACCATCGCTGCGAGCAGTCCAGCGATCAACGCCGCCGCAACAACGGCCAGTCGCAAGCGGAACACACGTCAGTGGTGGTGCACGAAGCCGGAGCCGAATAAAGCTTCGATGTTCTCGACGCCTTTCTTGTAGCGCTCCTTGAAATTGACCTTGGCCAGACGCTCACCGGTCTGCAGGTCGTGCACAGTGATGGAATGGTCATTGATCTTGGCGATGAAAGGAACGTCGGTCGGATCTTTGTCGGCCGCGTTGCCGAGGTTCAGCAGGTTGTTCTGTACGGCAATGACTTTGCGGCCGGAGGCGGCAGTGAAAAAGATCATATGGTGCGCGCCAGCCCCGGTCTTGATGTCCGGGCCCGAGGGAACCAGCTCCGGCAGGCCCGAGAGCTTGTAGCGCTTCACGATGCCGGGCAGAGCGTGGCTGACGAATAATTCGGTCTGGTTTCCGTAGAACTCCAGCGGGACGCCGGTGCTCGCTTTGACCCCGTCGTATGCCTTCACGGGTGCGCCGAAGCTTTTGTCTGCCTCGTTGTACGGGACCTTCCAGGTTTCGAATCCGAACATGGTATTGACCAGCACGGCCGGCGCGACGCCCGGCACGATGCTGGGCCGCACAAACAGCACCTCGACCGGCGACGAGGGAAAGCCCACCGGCTTCGCGTCTTCGACGACGATGTTCTGAATCGGCTCGAGGGTGTTCAGGTCAATGACGGTGACGGCGTTGCCCACGCCGGTTTTGAGATCGGGATGAACCGTGGAGCTAATCACCAGACGATCCTGGTACGCGGACATGCCGTGCGGATACATGATGTACGGCGCGCCCTGGGCCACCACGCTCTTGCGCGCCTGAATGATTTTGATCAGCGCATTGCTCTGCGGATCGAACACGCCGACCGAGCCGCAGTCGGCCTGGTCCACGCCAGTGCCACCCATGAATGTCACCATCATGTACTCCTTGCCCTTGACGCTGTGCCAGATGATATCTTCACCGACCTGTTGCCCCCCGGTATCAAGCCATTTGACGCCCTTGATCACCGCGGCCCCGGTGGCGTCACGAGACAGGCTGATTTCCGCCAGACTGGATTTGGGGTCCAGACAGGTCGAATACAGCCGCCCGTTGGGGCTGTAGTAGAGGTGGTGCAGTGGGAGCGTGAGGTTCGGAAGTTCGACCTCCTGCAGTATCGCACCGAAATTCGCCGCGTCCGGGTTCAGCTCCACGATGGCGACGCTGTGCGCAGTGCCGAGCGTGGGCAGGCCACGCAGCAGCACGAGGGCCTGGCTCTCCTCGACGTTGCGCCGCGCAGCGGGCGCCGGAGCTGCGGCTGGCTTGGCAGCGGCAGCGGGAGGCGTCGATGGCGTACTAGCCGACGGGGTTACCGAGGCGCTCTCCTTCTTTTCGGAACACCCCGGAATCATCAGCAGTAGCGCGGCGTAAAGGGAAGAGAGTCTAAGCTTTGTCGATTGGGTCATAATGGATCTCCTGGAAAGAAGTGAATAGAATGTTTTGCGACACGGGGAATCATGTTTTCATCTTGCCGGATCGGGCGTTTGGCGTCAATAGCAGACTCCGGCAGTTTCAGTCGCATCGGAAGGGTATAGGTTCGAGTTTTGTTGGATTTACCAACTCTCTACGCCGTCAACTTAGGAAAAAGTTGTTCCCGCCAGACGGAAGGTGCATCATTGCGCCATGGCGTTTCGGATTCACGACAGCGTCGTACGAGGTGAGATCGACAATCGCGCCAAAGGAGCTGTGCGCGGCAAAATCTGGGTCGAGGGGCGAGCCGACCCGGTTAAGCTCGAATTGAAAGGCAACGCCTGGCCGGATCTAGCCGGTTGCCTGCTCACCTTCACCAACCCGCAGAAGCGCATCGGGCATCCGCATCTGGATTCGCTCGACGCTCTCCAGCGCGGCAGCATCGGCGACCTCACGGCCTCGCGAAAAGTTCGCGTGTTCGACGTGCCGCTCGAGGAGGCGCTGGCCATGATTCGCCACAAGGAGAAGCCCGCGGAGCACATGGCCAACTGCCTTTATCTCGAGTGGTTCAGCGAGGCCAATGGGCGCGTGGTGATCGAGAGCACGGACTATGAAGTAACGATCTCCGCGCCGGAGTGGCGGATGACACCTGAGGAAGACGCCGACCGCGCCAAGCAAGCCGCGGTGGGCATGGAAGACTTCATGGGAAAACTCACGGAGGCCATCGAGCAGCATAAGCGCGGCCAAAAGGATCCCGAGGAACAATGGGACGAGCACGATTACGAGAAGTTCATGAAGGAGTCCGACGCGCGCACGGACAAATACATGGAGCTGCTGGACAAGTATGGCGACTCGGACGAAGCGGAGGAGAAAATCACCAAAGAAATGGGCTGGGTACGCGAACTAACCGAGGAAGAGGCCGAAGAGCAACAGCGGCGGATCGAGGAAATGAACGCGGCCTGTGAAGAGGCGTTGAAAGAGCCCGAGCCTGAACCGGATCCGCATCTCGAGGGCATTGACTGGATTCGTACGAACGACGGTTACCTTCACCATCCGCTTCAGCATCGCTGCTTTGAAAGCGCGGTCAAATTCTCACAGCAGGTTGAAGAGTTGGGCCTTGATAAACTGGACGATCGTGACTTGGATGACTTCCTGTTCGAGCTTCAAACCACCGGCGCCAAGCTGGCTGGAGCGTTGGATGGCCTTGCTCGTGGGCAGGGCTACTCCGACGACGCGTTTACGGTGGCCTATCTGAAACGCGCGCTGGATCATCTTCACAAATCTCAAGCCGGCCTGGAGGCGGTCGCGCCGAAAAAACATCTTCCGGAGACTATGATTGCGGAGGCGAGGAAGGAATTGTTCGAACTCCGCGAAGGCGTCCTTCGACTGATGGATAGATTTCGCGGACGCGCCTGAGCCGCCGCGAGGAAATCAAAACGAGCGCGTCGGCCTTTCGCGCGAAGAACGGCTTGAGTTCACCGCGGTTCAGAATTTATGGCGCGCGATGAACTGCGCAGGCCGGACAATTTCGACCCCAAACGGCTTCCTCAGCGCCAGTAGGTCCTGATCGCTGGACACAATAAACCTGGCCCCCGCGGCTAGCGCACAGGCAAGAAAAATGTAGTCTTTAGGATCGCGCGAGCGGCCCTTCCCAAGCGGCGCCGGCTCGACCACCAGCGCGTACTTTTCGATCCACGATAACAGGCCCGCGTAGTTCTTCCCCACAAATCGAGGTCGTTGGCTCACGCCGCGGTATTCCTCCAGGATGGCGGCTGAAACCGCGAGCTGGAAACGGCGCCGGGCCACGCTCGCGAACACCCTCCGGGCGTGCGCATTGACGCGCCAACCAGCCGCGATGAAGGTATTGGTATCAACGACGATGACTTTCACCGCCGGGTGCGCCAGGCGCGGATTTCAGCCGCTATCGCAGTGCTGTCCGGCGGGGCTTCGTCCGGCGATTCGTCGAGTTGACTCAAGGCGGCCCGCAGGTCCGCGGCGGGGTCTTCGGCAAACGCCTTCCAGGCGGCGTTGCGAACGGCCTCCGAAAGATTCGCAAACCGCCCCGCCGCCACTTCGGCTTCGAGCAACTCGGCAATTTGCGGCGTCAGCGTGACGTGCACTGTCTTGAGCTTGGCACTCATGGCGCTATACTGCCATAAAATGGATTGCAGATCAAGCTGATCGAAGTAAAGCGCCTCTGCCGACTTGCGCCCGCCGGGCTCCGTGGGCGGCAGCGAGGACTTGGAGAACCTCAATGAGTTGACCGATGCGATGGCCGGTCTCAAACTGATCTCCGACCAGGAGAATTACTTTGATCTGCTCTGGGGGGACTTGTGGTAGGTTGGCCGCAAACTTTTATGAACAACGACTTTGTAAAGGCCATCGATTTGGCTCTGGCTGGCGACTGGGAAGCTGCTCACAACATCGTGCAGCAACACGAAAAGGATGCGACCGGCGCGTGGATTCACGCCGTGCTGCACAAAATTGAAGGCGACCTCGGCAATAGCCGTTACTGGTATCGCCGCGCCGGCAAGCTCGAGCACGTGGACGACGAACCGAAAAGCGAATTGACCGAGATCCGAAAATTGCTCGGACCGTCATGAAATCTGGCCTCGGTGGCCCGTTCGGTGGTACTAAGTCGGGATGATTTACCAGCGGGAAATCCAGCTCCAAACCTCGGGCCATCGGCAGATGCACGACCTCACGGACGAAGTCGCCCGAGTAGTGACTGCCTCCGCAGTTCATTCCGGTGTCGTGCATATCTTTAACGTCGGCAGCACAGGCGCCATCGGCACCATCGAATTTGAGTCCGGCTTGCAGCAGGACCTGCCCGCCATGCTGGACAAGCTGTTTCCGCCAAGCCGCGAGTACGGCCACGAGCAGGCGTGGTATGACGGCAATGGCCACTCGCACTTGCAGGCCACGATGCTGGGAGCGTCGCTCACCGTGCCTGTCAAGGAGGGCAAGCTGCTCCTGGGCACCTGGCAGCAGGTATTTCACCTGGAATGCGACGTCCGGCCGCGCCGCCGCACGATTGCGATTACTCTTATAGGGGACGCTTAAAATGCGAGAGTTGATGAAACCACCAATGGACTCGAATGACCACGAACCTTCGTGTGGATTAGTGTTCGCTAGAGCTCGTCGTAATATTGTAGGAGCCGACATAAGGAGGCTCTGATCAATTTTGGATTTTCGATTTTCGATTTTGGATTCTTCGGTAAGAGGACATCTTGCGTCGGCTCCTACATCTTCTTCTTCCAGATGCAGCGGTAATTGAACCGCCGGTTGGGCGCGCTGTCGCCGCTGGTGCAAAGCGAGATCGGATCTTTCAGGTCGGTCGGGTTATCGCACCAATGGAAGTCAAAGGAGAATGCGTCACCCTTCAAGTCTAAGAGCTTGCGCGGAACGGCCAGTTCCAGCGCCTTGCCCGCATAGCGAAAGTTGAGGCGGGCCACTTCGAGCCACTGACCACCGCCGACATTGGGAGCATAGCGTCGGAGCGTCGTGGTCTTGCCATCCACAATCCGCTGATTGATCAGGTAATCATAACCGTACCAGCCGGTGTTGGGGTTTTGATCGGCGTCGATCAACAGAAGCATCCAGTTCGTTCCGGTATGCGGGGTGAGCGCGTCTTTTGTCTCCACGTAAAAATAGACTGTGCCGCGATCCACGGCGACTTTGCTGGTGACGATATCGTTGCGGCCGGTGTCGTTTGTATAGCGCAGCCCGCCATAACCGCCGTAATCGCGGTGGAAGGTGTCCCCAACCGTGTCGCGGTACTCGACCTCGACGCCCGCCCAGTCCGCGAATTCTCCGTCAATTTTGATCGGATGAAAACCACTCAACTCCGGTATCGGTCGAACGCCTTTATATCGGCGGATGTTCGCAGCCATCTGCATGTAGTAATTGTCAGTGTATCCGCCTTTCATGGGCTGCAGAGAGCGGTTGAACTCCGCATTGTATTGGTCAACGAAGAAAAATGTGCTATCCCGGCGCATGAATTTGGTGGTCGGCTGGCCTGAGGGCGGATACTTGCCCGCAATCCATTCGTTCCAGTCGTTGATATAGAGAAACTGCGGGTCGCCCTGGATTGCCTCGTCCCAGCGCTGCTGGAAATAGATGCCGTAGCCTTCGGGATGCGCGACCTTTCGGCCCAACCACGGAACGTAAGTTGGCTCCGGCAGATCAAATTCGTTCAGGACCGGCTCGCCGCGTTCACGCGTCCAGGATTTGCCGGTCAGGCTCGAAGGATGTTGAGCGGGTGTGACGGCGGCTTCTTCTTTCTGGCCGTTATGCCTCGAAACCAGCTCCTCCGGGCTCATGGCCGCAACTCTTTTATCCCCCATGTCCAAACCGAAGCTCCAGTTGTCCTCAGTGCCTACGTAGCGTTTCCCGGCCCATTCCCAGTAGCCCCACCACATCCCGCGCAGAGTGAAGAAGCTCTTCACTTCTCTCGTGTAGTCCTTGTAAAACTCCTCGGTGTAGTCGGGGTCGCCGTGATGCGGTTTTTTCTCGTCGGCTTTAGCAGCCGCGTCGTAGTGTGGATTCGGGTTGGGCACTCCTTTGCCGTTCGCGTCCACGCTGGGGTTGCCGTTGTAGAGCAGCAGCGGTTTGCCGTCCCAAATGAACCACAGATCCTGGTGTTTTCCCACCTTGTAGATCTTGTCGTATAAGTCCTGCACGACGGTAATCACCGGTCCGTTGAACGCCCAGAAACAGAACTGAGGCACGCGATTGCCTTCGGCTTTCATCTTTTGCATCACCGCAAAGATCATTTCCCATTCGTCCCAGTAGCGCACTGCGTTGGTGACGTCCATCACCAGGACATCGACTCCCGCATCGGCGAGCATCGACATGTCTTTGCGGATGACATATTCATCGTTGCTCAGAAAGTAGCCTGCCTCCGGTTCGCCCCAATGATACATGCCCTCCGTCCAAAGCTTATGTCCGGCGTCCAGTCGGGCGTTGGGATCCGTGGCAAGGATCCGGCTCACGTCCGCCGCGTACGGGCTCTTCAGTCGGTGTTGCGAATCGCTGTGCCACGTGATGTAGAAAATGCCCACGACGCGGCGGTGGTCGATCTTGACCGGCCCGACCTCGGCGCAGGTCGGCATGTTCCGGCCCAGGGCATCATGCGCCACCCAGGTACCGGGAAACAGGTCGCGATAATAAGGAGCCTCTCCTGCGCGCGCACGGGCAGAGAACGCCAACAGAACGGCTGTCAAAAACAGGGCGTCTAACACTTTCCGGTAAGGTGAGCGATGTTTCGAGGGCATGTTGAAGGTTAGTCAAAGTCGATACCGATCTTAGGACCTATTGACCTTGGTTGAAACTAAAATGGTGACTCACCGGTAAGCGAGCGGTAAGTCTAGGGAGCGCGGCTGTGGCGAAGCCCAGCCGCAGCACGGTCCAATTCGAGAGTGTCCGACGAATTGAAGGCGCAGTCCATTTGTGTGTGCTGCGGCTGGGCTTCGCCACAGCCGCGCTCCGCTTTCGCCTAAACTCGCCAAGCGTCAAATCACTTCAAACTTGACCCCGCTTCGCTCCGGTCCACTCTCGGGTTCATGAATTCATCCAAGCAGGAATTTTCAAATAAAGGCGCAGCTTCCGCCCAGCCGCCCGCGCATGCAGCCATCACCCGCCGTTCCTTTCTCCACGCCCTGACCCTGAGCGCCACCGCATTGGGCTTCGCGAGCAGGGCGCGAGGCGGCGAGCAGCCGATCCAGGGAGTTGAGAAAGCCCCCAATGACCCGAACGCGTCAAAGAACTGGCAGCCTGTTTCCGATAAAAAAGTCCGCGTCGGAATCGTTGGCTACGGTGTCTGCAAATTTGGCGCGCAGTTCGGCTTCCAGAATCATCCAAACGTCGAGATCATGGCGGTGAGCGATCTCATACCCGACCGATGCGCCGAGCTGGCTAAAGAATGCCGCTGCGCCAGGACCTACCCCTCGTTGGAGGAGCTGGTCAAAGACAAGCAGATCGAAGCAGTTTTCGTCGCGACTGATGCACCCAGCCACGCCTGCCACTGCATCGAGGTGCTCAAACACGGCAAGCATGTGGCTTCGGCTGTGCCGGCGGTTTTTGGTTCGCTGGAGGATGCGAATCATCTGTTTCAGGCGGTGAAAACCAGCGGCCTCAAGTACATGATGTTCGAGACTTCCTGTTTTCACGAAGATCTCCACGCGATGCGCCAACTCTACCGCGCAGGCGCTTTTGGCAAGCTCTCATACTCCGAGGGCGAATATTTTCATTACATGGAAGAGCCGCTGCCGTCCTACAAGGAATGGCGCGTCGGCCTGCCGCCGCAGTGGTATCCGACGCACTCGAACGCCTACTACGTGGGTGTGACGGGAGGCAGTTTCACCGAGGTCAGTTGCCATGGCGTGGCCAGCCGCCTGCACCATCTGCAACCGGCGAACAATCGTTACAAAAATCCCTTTGGCACCGAGGTGGCGCTTTTCCGTACGAATGAAGCCGGCACATCGCGCATGGCCGTCAGTTGGGACACGGCGGGCTACGGTGGAGAAATGGGCCGCATCCGCGGCCAGAAAGGCTCGTTTTACGGCAAGTACGAGGGGCTGGAGCGAAAACTTCCTGCGGTCCTCCGCCCGCCGCTGCCGCCTGGCGTTGAGACCGGCGGTCATGGCGGCTCGCATGGCTACTTGATGAACGAATTTGTCACCGCCATTCTGCAGAATCGACAGCCGCTGGTGGACATCACCATGGCTCTGAACATGACGGTTCCCGGCATTGTGGCGCACCAATCGGCCCTGAAAGACGGCGAGCGATTGAAAATTCCGCAGTACAGCGTATAAGGCCTCCGGAGATCACTTTGCTGCCGGCTCGATTTGCACGTCCTTGCTTGGATCAGCGAGTCTGCCACCCTCAAGGACAATCCGCGTAATGGTGACCTTGGTCTTCGTGAAAGGAGCTTTCGATTGGAGGACAAAAGTGAAACTCGTCCTGGCGCCTGCGGCCAGGGCCGGCCGGTCTTTCGTTCCACCAATGATCCAGCGGGTCTCCTGGCTGAGGACTTTGCCGCTGTCGTCCAGGAGAAACAGAACACCGCGCGCCGATTCAATTTTGTTGGTAAAGGTGTTCTGCATCTCCAGCTTTACGAGGGTCTTTTGGCCGTAGGTCTTGGACTCGCCGAGCTTGATTGCAAGGCCTGCTTGTGTCACGCCCGCGAGCAGAATTAAGGAGAGGGTTACAACAGCGGCTGCTCTTGATTGTTTCATATTAGGGTAGTCAACTTAAGTCGAGTTCGGCTTGCTTGCAGTTTTACGCATCTTTGTTTTTTCCCAAAGCTCTGCGTACACCTGCACATACTTTGCGGGAAACCCAACTCTTTCCAGGAGGATTAAGTACTCGGGCTGCGGAGGGCAGGGGCTATTTTTGAGCGCTTCCAGAAACTGATCAGGGGGTTTGTAACGATGAACGGTCACGTAATGAAACAGCATATTCGGTGAGGCGTAGATCCTCCCGTCGTCGCCAAAAACAAGTATGTCCGCGTAGCCCAGCTCGATTCGCTCCCCCGTTCTTGGGTGGACGCCATAGATCATTCTCGAGTACCCCCGCAACTCGTTTCGGAGCGCTTGATCGAGCATCGCCAGTTGGTTGTACAGAAACAGCTTCGGGAGCCGGCCTCGCCGCCAACCCAGCATGAATTCTCTATGCCGGGCGAGGCTTTGGTAAATTTCAGTAAGCTTTGGTCGTTTCGCACCATTGTAGCCATCCCTGTGCTTTTTTGCTGGTCCTGGACAATAGGGCAAATCACACTCGTGAAAACCGCCTGAAGGATTGAATACGTGGGCGCAATGCGCCCACAATTTCTCAACGAGCCATTTAGCCGGCCGAGCAGTCTCGAAGGCGTGCCCTGCGTCTAGCCACCCTACACGGAAGGTCTTGCGGTGGCCGTACTGCTTTGAAAGATCAGGGTAATAACTCATAGGGACTTAGGCCTGCTAGATCAATCTGTACGTATGACCGTGACCTTGGTTTTCATGAAGGTTTGCCGGATTGGACGTCGAAATTAACTGTGATCTTGGCGTCAGGACCGAGACGTGGTTGGTCATTGGTCCCGCCGGCAATCCAGCGCGTCTCCTGGCCGACAACCTTGCCGGCTTCATCCGACAGAAATAGAACCGCTCGTGCTGACTCGATGCTGTTACTGAAAGTGTTCTGCAACTCCATTTTCGCCACGATCTTTTGGCTGTAGATCGTCGATTGCGCAACTCTGAGCTACAAGGTTGCATGGGTTGCTTTCGCACCAATTAGCAAACGCAAAATAAGGTAATAAGCGAGAATTGAACTTTCATAATAGTTCAGCCAGGCATTCGTTTCCCTGTAACCCTTTTCAATCTTGTGCTTGTCGAGATCGCCGATAGGATTGCTCGAGCGAAAGCGGTAATCGGAGGGCCGACAGCCGATCAAGGTATTCCGGGTCCGGTGGACACGGACTGTGCTTCAGCGCCTGAACAAATGAATCTGGTGGCTTGTAATGATGAACAGTAACGTAATGGTACAGCATGTTTGGTGCGGCATAAATCTTCCCCCTTTGGCCAAAGACTCTTATCTCGGCATAGCCCAAGTCGATCCGGTCGCCGCTGTCGGGGTGAACGCCTAAGGTCATTTTGGAGTGTCCACGGAGGGCCCTGCTGAGGCCCCGGTCGAGCGCCACCAGCTCTTCAGCCAAATGAGTCATGGCGAGGCGGCCTGGCCTAGAGTGGAGAGCCCTGCGACGCTGGTCGTACCTTTCATGAAGCTCACCTTCAGTCGGGGGCTTTCCGCCAAAGTAAAGCGGCTTTACCTTTCTGGCGGGTCCGCGGCAATCAGGCAGGTTACACTCGTGAAAACCCCGGTCCTCAGCGAGGGAAAACTGACAGTAAGCCCATAGTTTCTTGATCATCCACTTGGGGGGCCTAGCGGTCTCGAAGGGATGCCGGCTATCAAGCCAGGCCACGTTGAGGGTCTTTGGCCGACAAAAACTCGGAGTGTAGGTGTAGTTTGTGAGGTCTGCGTAATACGACATATTCTGATTCACTCTACCTTCGGAACATAAGGGCGTCTAAGACTTTGTCGATAGAGGTTCCCCAACACCAAGTGCAAATGACTCTTCCTTCTTCCGCCTTCCCCCCTTTTCTTGGACCCTGCACAATTGGTTTTTCTCATTGTTATTAGTTTGTGGTTTCGTAGTCCACAGGTGATTTGTAGCCCAGAGAGCTGTGGAGCCTCTTCCGGTTA
>JACXTT010000757.1_pt1 | contig 55395 bp, 40 predicted proteins | sample 9270951 | NCBI WGS metagenome assembly JACXTT01 (sample SAMN15532306, study PRJNA645909) | rock metagenome | isolation source: weathered quartz diorite | place: Puerto Rico | collected 2017-06-21
TCACCTGGAATGCTGGCCGGATTGCAGCCGAGCGGTGTAGTGCCCTGCGGAGCGCTGATGCCTGGCGGTGTCGTGTCAGCCGTCCAAGTATAGGTCAGGGTGTTAGTCGCCTTGTTCTGACAGGCGTCGGCGACGATGATCGTGAAGACACGGTTCGACAAGCAGGCGGTGCCTCCATCCACGTGCGTCACGTTGGTCGAGAGCAAAGCGCAATTATCGCTCGCCCGTACGAGCGCCAGGACGTCTGAATCGGCCGGGAGGCTGGTCGGGTTGCAGCCTAGAGGGGTGGAGCCTTGCGGAGCGCTGATGCCTGGCGGTGTCGTGTCCACCGTCCACGTATATGCCACAGTGTTCGTGGCCGAGTTGTTACAAGCATCCGAGACAACCACTGTGAACGTTCTAGTAAGCGTACAGCCATTAGGGGAGTCCGAATGTGAAACATTGGTGATGACAACCTGACAGTCATCGGTCGCTTGAACTTGCGCGGCCACACTGGCATCGGTCGGCAGGTTGGTTGGGTTGCAACCCAGGTTTCCGCCCGGCGGGAGGGCGGTAATAGTCGGAGGCGTCGTGTCATTGACGAGAAAACTTTGACTGCAGGTGCTGGAGCATCCATTCGTATTAGAGAACAATACCGTGAGGGTGAAGTTAGAATTGCAAATAGAGCCAGCAGTGACGCTGACGGATTGGCCATTGGTAGCCCCGGCGATTGTGCCATTGCCGCTGATGGACCAGGCATAACTGCTCATGCCCGCAGGTGCGGTGTACACGTTGCCGATTGCGGAGGGGCAAATGTTTGTCGGACCCGTAATCGAGCACCCGGGGTTGGGATTGACAGTCAGAACTATATCGCTCTGTTCAAAATGATCCGCGCACTGGCCAGAGTCCGTTACGGTGAGGCGCAGCGTGACATTGGTTGAGGCACCGTAAACGGTTACCGTGGGCGTCAGGGAATTTGTATTGCTGATCTCGGCGTAACCGGAGACGACTGTCCAGTTCGTCGAAGTCAATGAATACGTGCCGGCTTGCGCCGAGCCGGCCAGGGTGAATGTGTTTGTAAAGTTCGGCGCCGTACCCTGGTTACAGATAGTTTGATTTGTTCCTGCAAACGCCGCCGGTCCGATCACGATCGGGACCCGGAGCTGAATCGGGTTCATGAAGTCCACAATTGTCGCGCTAGGTGATTGGGATTCCTTGGTCTTGATCAAAATGCTTTTGACACCGAGCGTCAGGCACGTATTAAAAGTGCCCACTACCGCAGTAAGGTCCACGGCCGCTTCGGCAAACGTGTTGACGTCGTACATGTTCGTGCCAAAAGCGGTGTAAGGCACATAGGCAGTGTTAGTGTTGACTGCAGCGTAGTAGCTGCCCACAGGCAAGTTCGCCGTGACATCAACATAATCAAAGCCGCAGGGCTGCGTATTCGTTGCCTGCCACTGCGAAACGAAGAAACCCGCGCTGGAGCCGCCTTTGGTAAACGAGACGGTGATAACGAAGTCATTAGTCGTCCGGCCACAATTGGGGCCTTGGGTCGAAAAACTGCCGCCCGTGGCTGCGCCGTTGGTGGTAACATCCAGTTCGTTTTGCAGAAATTCAAAATCAATGTAAGCGTCCCCATTGTTATTTAGGCGATCCCCGGCAACCATGATCCAGGTGTGACCGTTTGTGGCAGTGGTCACATGGACCAGGCCGTTGTTGATGTCCACTTTATTGCCGACCTGGCCGAGGACCCAAACCCAATTTGTCGGGTTGTCATCGAATTTTGCGCCGCTCGTAAAACCATTGTCCATGTTCGTGTTGAACCCATCGTAAAAATGAAAGGTTTTAGTCGGATCGATAGGCGAGCCATCCGGGTTAAGCACACCGCAGCCAGTTCCCGGGAACGAGTTTGTTTGGAGCCAGTCGCCCGAGTTCGTGAAGTAGCTTGGGATATTGGCGAAGAGGTCGCCGTCGATGCCGAACCCGCCGCAGGGAGGGTTGACAGGCGCCACTCCTATCGGCGCACTGTCCAGAAACGTCGTCAAGGCGGTCAGGCCGGAAGTCTGCCCTTCAGCACTGGCCAGAAATCCCTGGCCGAGGAAGCTTTGCTGCACCTGGAACTGTCTGTTGGAAATCGTCCCATCCGCGCGGGCAATGGCCGAGACACTCCCTTCCCAGAAAATGGGATCCACGCTGGTCTCGTAAATGTCGATGTTGACGATTTCTCCCGGATGCCAACCGGATCCCGAAAATGTCACAATTTCGCCGGGCGAATAGTCCGGCTTGTCGGTGACCAGGGTAGCGGCGGTTGCCGTAGTCGCTGCCGCCACGAGCGCAAGTAGCAAGGAGATCGGTAAGCGCTTGAGGCATCGAAGTAACAAGGCGCCGAGTTGTTGAGAGGCGGCCGCATCGGAGCGGGTGCGTTCGGGTTTCGAATGCGCAGTTAGCTTCTCCAATTCTGGCGCATGGAAAAAGTGATTGAGTGGAACTCCTGAGTCCGGGTTCATGTCCGTGGTACTCCTTGCGGATCGTTTATATACCTTGCTTTGCGTACTTCTCGGAACTCAGCAGTATTGAGCAGAATCTTGGCGAATCTGTCAAGGCGCGAGGGCCGAAACTATTACGGATACTGATTTCCGATAAAGTACGGATCTGGTTGGGTTCCAGCGGCGGACATTCCCTCGGTTCCAGCCTGGACAAGCTTCGATAGCGGGGTCCCAAACTGCAGCAGGCAAGCTTGGTTCAGAGCGCTGCCCAATCGATGGGCCTGGCTAAGTCTATGCGCGGCAGTTCTTCGGTGATCGTTTCTGGATACTTCTGGGCGGCAGCAGTATTGAAGACAAGAATTCGATCACTTTGCCTGATCATGCCGCGCTTCAAGAGTACCTCCAAAGCGCCGTAACAAACGGCAGCTTCGGGGCAGAGGGAGATGCCCTCTTGCGAACATACCAGGTGCATCCACTTTGGGATGTCAGCTTCCGGAGTTGCCACCGCGACACCGCCGCTCTCGCGCACAGCGTCGAGAATCATAAAATCCCCGACCGCGGTGGGCACCCGAATGCCGCTGGCAATTGTAACGGGGTTTTCAACTTTTTGAGCAAACCGTTCTCCCTTCTCGAACGCCCTGGCAATCGGTGGACAACCGTCGCTTTGGCAGGCAATCATGCGCGGTTTCCTCGGCGATTTGAGCCAGCCGAGTTGCCGCAACTCAGCGAAGGCTTTCCACATCCCGATCAAGCCGGTCCCACCGCCGGTCGGATAGAGGATAACATCAGGTAGTTCCCAATCGAATTGCTCAGCCAGCTCGAGACCCATCGTTTTCTTTCCTTCGATTCGGTAAGGTTCCTTGAGCGTCGAAACGTCGAACCAATCCTTGTGCTTTTTGCCTTCGGCAACGATCCGCCCGCAGTCGTTAATCAGGCCGTTGACCAGATACGTCCTCGCGCCGGCAAGAAAACACTCCTTCATGTTAATGGCTGGAGTGTCGTCGGGCATGAAAATGTAGGCCTCCATCCCCGCGCGCGCAGCATAAGCGGCAAGGGCGCCACCCGCGTTGCCAGCGGTCGGGGCTGCTAGTTTTTTGAGCCCAAATTCGTTCGCCATCGAAACTGCCAAGGCCATGCCGCGGGATTTGAAGCTGCCAGTGGGTAAACGGCTTTCGTCCTTGAGATAAAGGTGCGCCACGCCCAGGTGAGCCGCAAGCCGGCGCGTTTCCACAATTGGCGTCACCGTTTCGGTTAGAGAGATGATCTTGCCTGGATCGCTGATCGGCAGCATCTCGAGGTAGCGCCAGAGGGTCGGCGGCCGGCCTTGGATGGCCTCCTTGGGGAAATGCTTCTTTAGACGAACGAGATCGTAGCGGACCCAGAGAGGGCGGGCGCAGGCAGTGCAGAGGCCATGGACCTGGCCGGCGCTGTAACGTTGGCCGCAATTGGCGCATTCCAGATGCGTGACGAAATTCATCGCGGCAATTCAATCGGGCGCACCCCTGAAGTCAAGTGTTGCAAAAGCGTGTCGCTGATGAAACTGTTCATCGGCAGGGCAGCCATGGCTCGATTAGCAAATGAAAACCTACCCGGTTTATCTGAACGGCGAACTGACGGTGACGGACACCAGCTACGAGGTGACGAATCCTGCCAAAGGCGAAGTTGTTGCCCGCATGTCGTCGGTTGATCGTTCAGTTGTTGCGCAGGCGATCCAAGACGCACAGACGGCGTTCGTCGGCTGGCGTCAGCTTGCGGGGAAAGGCCGCGGTGAGCTGCTCTTTCAAGTGGCTAATGAGGTTTACCGGCGCCGAGAGGAGATTGCGCGCTTTATCACTCTTGAAAACGGCAAGCCCCTCACCCAGAGCCAGGGCGAAGTGGCAATGGCTGTGGACCATTTACGCTGGTTCGCGGAGGAAGCCCGGCGCGCCTACGGGCGAATTATTCCGCACCAGGTCAAAGAAAAGCGGCATCTCGTGCTCAAAGCGCCCGTCGGCGTCGTCGGCGCGATCAGCCCCTGGAATTTTCCACTGGCGCTGGCTGTGAGAAAAGTAGCCCCGGCGCTGGCAGCGGGCTGCACGGTAGTATTGAAACCCGCCAGCCGGACCCCGCTTTGCGCCGTGGCATTCGCGGAGTGCGCCGACGTCGCCGGCTTGCCAAATGGCGTCTTTCAATTAGTCACCGGCTCGGCGGCCGAGATTGGTCGGGAATTCCTGGAGAATCCGCTCTGCCGAAAAATCACGTTCACCGGTTCGACTGAGGTCGGAAAAACCTTGATTGAAGGGGCGGCTCAGCAGGTGAAGCCGCTGGCTCTTGAGCTGGGCGGCCATGCCCCAGTGATTGTTTTCGAGGATGCGGATTTGAACAAGGCGGTTGCTGGCACCATGACCGCCAAGTTCCGCAACAGCGGCCAGTCCTGCATCGCGGCGAACCGGATCTACGTGCATCGCAGTCTTTACGAACCGTTCCTGAAGTCGTTAGTGGAGCAGACCAAGGAGCTGAAGGTCGGCGACGGCCTGGACCCCGAATCACAGATTGGTCCGCTCATCGATGAGGAGGCGGTGGGGAGAGCGCTCGAACATGTCGAGGATGCAGTACGCGGGGGCGCCCGTGTGTTGTGCGGTGGAAACCGGGTCGAGCGGACCGGTTTCTTTTTCGAGCCGACTGTATTAAAGGACGCGCCCAAGGGCAGTTTGTGCATGCAGGAGGAGACCTTTGCTCCAGTGGCGCCCGTGTGCGCCTTCGATGACGAGGCTGAAGCTATCGAGCAGGCGAACAAATCCCCATACGGCTTGAGCGCCTACGCCTTCACACGCGACCTGGGCCGCGTCTTTCGCCTGGCTGAAACGTTGGAAGCTGGAATGATTGCCATCAACGACGGCGTACCCACCGCGACCCAGGCTCCTTTTGGCGGCCTGAAACAGAGCGGCTGGGGCCGCGAACTCGGCAGCGAAGGCCTCGAAGCGTTCCTGGAAACCAAGCACATCTCGATTGGAACCTAGCCATGATATTTTGGACTCGCGTGAACGCGTGGTGGACGGTCGGCGATCGGATCGGTATAGTGCATGCATGGTCGAGCAAATTTACCCTCCAACAAGTGCGCACGACTCTGTAACTGACAGGAGCTGCGAAGAGGACGATTTGCCGCGAACCATGAAGCGCACTTCGGAACGCCCAATCCCTCCAGCGTTCACGCTCATCGAACTCCTGGTAGTTATTGCGATCATCGCGATCCTCGCAGCCATGTTGCTGCCGGCCCTGGCCAGGGCCAAAGACAAGGCCGTGCGCGCGCAGTGTGAAAACAACGTCAAGCAGATCGCGCTGGCCATGCACCTCTACGTCAATGACTCACGGGATTTTCTGCCCGAACCAAACTGGAACTCGCCCTGGGTCAGACGCGGGTGGCTCTATGATGCCTCGAAAGGCTCGCCTCCAAACTTGCTGGCGGCGCCCTACAACGCCGACCCGGTGCAAGCCTACCAAACCGGTTTGCTTTGGGAATATACCAGGTCGATGGGCGTCTATCGTTGTCCGCTGGATCGGACGAACGCGCCAAACTGGAAACAGCGCTCGCAAAAGTTGTCCACCTATCTTATGAACGGTGCGGCCTGCGGCTATGGACTCATCACACCCAACTCGTATAAAGCGCCGCAGTTCCGGCAGGACTCGATCATCTTTTGGCAGGCCCTGGAAACCAATCCGGCAGATTGGAATGACGGTTCCAGCGACCCGAGCGAAGGCATTACCAAACTCCATTCGCTTGGCACGACAATGGGGGTCGTCGATGGCCACGTCGAGTACATCAAGACGCTGCTTTGGTACAAAGAATTGAACAATCCATCCAAGAACCGTTTTTGGTGCAGTCCCGGAAGCGCCAACGGACACTAATTCAGATAATCACAATTCATGGGAATCAAATTCGCGACTGAATTAATTGGCTTGGGCCTGTGGCTCGCTGCCGGAATACTGGCGGGGTGTAGTTCCAAGCGGGACGCAGGTTCAGAGCTCCAAAAGGCGGCAGTGGTAATGGCGCATCCAGAGCTGGTTCAGGAAGCGCCCCCACCCGCAGCCGAGCCAGCTACGCAAACTCGCTCTGCTCCGGCGGCTCAGATGACCCCGGCGCAGTCGCAGGGGCAGGACATGAACCAGGCGATCGCGGCTTACAAAGCCGGCGAACTGGAAGACGCGGTGGCGCGACTCCAGAATCTCCGTAGGAGCCCAGTGATGTCGGCGGAAAAGCGCATGGCGTTAAACGACGCCATGGCGGCGGTAATGACTGAGATTTACGCGCTCGCGGAGAAAGGGGACGCCCGCGCCGTCCAAGCCAAGAAGCTGTACGAACAGATGCAGACTCAGCGACGCTGAGCCATCGCCGACAGGCCAATAACTCTACCGCGATTCTTCGTCACTGCCGCCGCCTCTGCAATCTACTCCTTCGGCAACTCCTTGATGCGGACGTTGCGGAAGCTGACCGTGCCGTGGTCGCCCTGGAGCAGGATAGGTCCCGGCTCATCCATATTGTTGTCAATTTGACCGCCGGTCGGTTGGTTGCACTCGACATTGTCGTGGATTTTCACGCCGTTGAGAACCACAGTGATGTGGTGGCCGATGATCGTTACTTCGGCCGTCTGCCATTCGCCGCCTGGCTTCGTAACAAATTTGTCCGGCGCCTTGAAGTTATAGATAGCGCCGTTGCCTCCCTTGGTGAGCTGGCCGCTCTTGTGGTCGCCGAGAATCTGTATTTCCTGGCGGCCGCGCAAGTAGAAGCCGCTGTTCGAGCCGTCCGGCGTCATGTACTCGTAGCGGGCCGTGAAGTTCCAAAACTTCTGCTCGGTCATTAAGTCGGTGCCGTGAGGCCCACCTTTCTCGACGGTATTTTTGAGAATCCCGCCCCGCTCAACCGTCCAGGAGTTTTGGCCGCTGGGATTACGCAGTTTCCAGCCGGCGAGATCCTTGCCGTTGAACAGGGACCGGAAGCCTGCGTCGTCGGTCTGCGCTCCAAGAGTAAACACGCCAGAGGCAGCGAGTGCCGCCAGAGTTAGGATTCGAAGGTTTGGTTTCATAAGTTGGAGGACAACGCTAGGATCCAAGCGCGCGCTTGCCAAGGAGGAAATGATGATTCTACCTACGGCGCGTCGGGTCTAATGCGGATTGTAACAACGCGCGTTTTTCCTATACTAGCCTCAGCATAAGGAATTAACGAAGGTCAACCACATAGCAATTTGCATAGGAGTGTCTGAGTTGGAGGGCCGCTCCAGGATTGGGGAGGAGTCATTCACAGGCAAACCCGAATAGTGCGCGCTGTTCTTGTCATAAATTTTTGTTCCAGAGTTGCGGCAGATCGCATCATCTCTTGCTGTGTGTCGGCGCTCGAGTCAGTGCTGAAACTCGCGATTGTGTCTGGTCTGTTCGTCGCGACCACTGCGTTTGCATCGGTGACGATTACATCTGCTACCGGCGGGAGCAATCTATCGGCCGACCAAGCGGGCAACGCTGTCTCGCCCGCCTGGACGGCACTGGGGCCCATCGTCGTTACGGAAGGAAACAGAAGGGATTTCAGCGCCGGTTCGGGATTGACTTTGGTGCTCAACGCGCCGGCGGGCTTCGAATTTAACACAGCGGCGCCGCCGAATATCACGTTCACGTCGGGACAGGACATTACTTCTGCCACGCTGACGATGAATAATTCGACTACGATCACGATAACGATTTCTGTCGGAGGCACCAGCGGAACGGATCAGTTAACGATTGGAAGCGCCAGCGGGCTCCAGGTGCGGCCGACCACCGGCGCTCCTCTAGCGAGTGGCCAAATCTTCCGGCCGCAGTCCGGGGGAGGCACCGCGGTTGTAAACGGGATCGTCAGCTCATCCAATGCGGACGGCTCGGGAGGTAGCAATTTCGGGTCATTGTCCGAAGTCGTCGGAGCCGCGGCAAAATTAGCCTTTACGACGCAGCCAGGCGCGGCAAGGACCGGCGCGCTCTTTGGGACACAACCAGTTGTGAAGTCGCAAGATCAGTTTGGGAACAATTCGGTTATGGGCCTGGCCACGAGCAACCTCGTCACCGTGGCGCTGACCTCCGGCACCGGCCCGTTGCTCGGCAACACCAGTCTGAACATCGGGACGGGCGTGGGAAACGGCACCGTGACTTATACGAACCTGGAAATTGACGTCGGCGGGACCAACAAACAATTGACGGCCAGTGCCTCGGGATTGAGCGCCGCTTTAAGCATCGTGTTCACTGTGAATAGTCCGCCCACGATTTCGATCATTCCGAACGTGACTACAAACGAAAACAAGGTCGCCACGAATTTCTTTACTATCAGCGATCTGGAAACGCCTGTCGATTCCCTGACTCTCAGCGCGAATTCCTCTAACACTAATGTGGTGTCGAACACGAGTATCGTGTTCAGCGGCACGGGAAACAATCGTGTGGTGACTCTGTTCCCTTCGACAAATGCGTTCGGATCCAGCACGATTACCATCTCGGTCAGCGACGGCACCTTATCCTCCAGCAATTCGTTCTTGCTCACGGTCAACTCGGTCAATACGCCGCCAACGCTGAATGCGCTGACCAATCGGACAATTCTTGAGGACGCGGGGCCACAGACTGTCAATCTGAGCGGGATAAGCCCTGGGCCGAGCAACGAGAGCACCCAAACCGTGTCGATCACCGCTACTTCAAGTAATCCGAGCCTGATCCCCAATCCGACGGTGAACTACACCAATCCGAGCTCGACGGGCACATTGTCGTTCGCGTCGCTGACGAACCAATTCGGGACGACCGCCATATCCGTGGTGGTAAAGGATAATGGCGGCACGGCCAACGGGGGCATAGATTCCGTAACCAATTCCTTTACGGTCACAGTGCAGGCGGTAAATGAACCGCCGACTTTGGATCCAATCAATGATGTCGTGGTCAATCCAAACGCAGGGTTGCAGACGATCCTTCTCACGGGAATCAGCCCTGGGCCGAGCAACGAGAGCACTCAGGTCGTGACGATTACCGCCAGCTCGAGTAATCCAAGCGTCGTATCCAATCTCACTGTTAGCTACACGAATCCCGGCACCTCCGGCACACTGACTTTTGCTCCCGTGACCAACGCCACCGGCATCGCTACAATTACGGTCACGGCCAAGGATAACGGCGGAACTGCCAATGGCGGGCAGGACACCATGAATCGCCAGTTTACTGTGACTGTGACCCCGGTCGCGGACTTGGCAATCAGCCAGGTCGCCATTCCCAATCCGGCGTTCTCAGGTGGAAATATCACGTTCAAACTGACGGTGACGAATCTCGGCCCAACTGCCGCCAGCGGAATACAGCTGACGAATATCTTGCCGGCAGGGATTGGCTCGGTTTCAGTTGCTCCAAGTCAGGGCAGTTACACCAACTATGGCAGCATGGTGGTTTGCAATCTGGGCACTCTGACCAATGGCGGCGCGGCCACCGTTAGCGTCATCGTGGAACCGTTGGCGCTCGGCAGCTACACGAACCTGGCCTCGGTGTCGAGCAGCGTGCCCGATCCGAATCCAGCCAACAATAGTTCGAGCGCGGTCGATACCGTGGTGCCATCTCAATTCACCATCAGCGGGACGGCACTGGTAAGCGAGAGTTGCACCAATGGCGGCATCGACCCCGCGGAGCGGGTGACTGTGAGTTTTGCCGTGCAGAATTCCAGCTCGTTCAGCACGACGAACATGGTCGCGACCCTCAAGGCCACCGGTGGCGTGACGGCGCCGAGCTCTCCGCAAACATATGGCGTGCTGACAGCCGGAGGGCCGGCAGTTTCGCGCAATTTCAGCTTTACGCCGGTGGGATACTGCGGCGGCACCTTCACGGCGACGCTCCAACTCCAGGACGGTCCGGTCAGCCTGGGGGTGGTGACGTATTCCTTCTTTTTTGGAGGACTGGTCAGTCAGCCAACCTCCTTTGCGAACACCAATTTTGTTTCGATTCCGTCTTCGGGAACAGCAACACCCTACCCTTCGGTCGTGACCGTGTCGGGCTTGGATACGAATCTGGTCGATCTGACGGTGACCCTCAACCGGGTGACGCACACGCAGCCGGGGGACCTCGAGATTTTGTTGGTCGGGCCCGGCGGACAGAAAACGTGGCTCATGTCAGACTGCGGCGGGACCAACGTCATCAATAATGTGACCTTGACGTTCGACGATGCTGCGGCGTCCAACTTACCCGGGCCTCAAGGACAGATCGTTTCCGGGACTTTCAAGCCGACCGATTATCCCCCGGATGACGTTTTGGCGGCGCCGGCGCCCGCAGGACCGTACGTAGCCGATTTGTCCGTGTTCAATGGAACGGATCCGAACGGGACCTGGCAGTTATTCGTTTACGACGACAGCACGATTTTTTCGGGCAGTATCGGGGGGGGTTGGACGTTGAATGTGGGCACGCTCCAGCCGGCTTGTTGCGTGGACAGAAACTCGATCGACGTGGCGCTGACGGATATTTCAGCCGCGCCAAGCCCAGTGGTGGCGGGGCAGAATGTGACTTTCACGATCACGGCAACCAACAGGGGCCCAGCCGCCGCGACCGGCACAATGATCACCAATCCTATTCCGGCTAACGCGACGTTTGTGTCCGCCACTTCATCGCAAGGGAGTTGCTCGATTATCGGCGGCGCAGCGGTTTGCTCGCTTGGAACTCTCACCAATGCGGCCGGCGCCAGCATGAGCGTGACTTTGCAAACGTCACAGCCGGGGACAATCGTGGACAGCGCAACCATTTCCGCAAACGAACCGGACCGTACGCTGTCGAACAATGTCGCCAGCGGCTCGGTTGTGGTTAGCGTCCCTGCAATCTCGATTGGTGATGCGACTGTGTCGGAGGGCAATGCAGGCACGACCACGAACGCAGTCTTCATGTTGCGGCTATCCTTGCCCGGTAATCAGACGATTAGCGTAGATTACGCCACTTTTGATATCACGGCAACGGCAGGCAGCGACTATCGGGCGACGAATGGCACCGTGGTGTTCAGTCCGGGTCAGACTAACAAGACCATTTCCGTCGTTGTCTTGGGCGACAACCTGAACGAGGCAGGGGAGTTCTTTGGCGTCGCGCTAACCAATCCTGTCAATGCCACTCTCAGAGACACTCCGGGGACTGGCACCATCCTCGACGATGATCCGCTGCCGACGCTCTCGATCAGCGACGCCTCGGTTGGCGAAGGCAACTCAGGGACGACCAATATGCTGTTCACGGTGACGCTTTCGCCCGTCAGTGGGCAGCAGGTTAGCTTTTATTTCGAAACCGCCGATGGCAGCGCGATCGCCGGGACCGACTACGTAGCAACGAATGGCACTCTGTTTCTGAACGCCGGCCAGACGAACCTTGTGGTCGCCGTCCCTGTTATCGGAAACACTCTCAACGAATCCAACAAGACTTTCTTCGTCAATCTCAGCGGAATCGTCAATGCGACGTTCGCTCGAAGCCAGGCCCTAGGGACGATAATTGACGATGATTTTCTTGCGACCGTCGCGCCGGTTGGCGCCACTTTGAGCGCGGAAAATTGCTCGCCGACCAATGGGGTAATCGATCCGAACGAAGCCGTCACGGTAAACTTCGCATTGCGCAACGTGAGCCAGGGAACGGCCAGCACGACGAACCTGACCGCCAGCCTGTTGCAGTTGGGCGGAATTATCTCGCCCGGCGCGGCGCAAGCGTACGGCGCGCTCACTCCGGGCGGAGCTCCTGTGAGTCGGCCGTTTACTTTCACTGCTAACGGAATTTGCGGCGATACACTCATGGCGGTGTTGCAACTGCAGGACGGGGCCAACAGTCTCGGCATGGTCACTAATTTTCTCCCGATGGGCAGAGCGGGTTTGGTCACCAACACCTTCGCCAACTCTACGGCACTGACAATCCCGGATAGCGGCCCTGCCAGCGACTATCCCTCTACTATCAACGTGACGGGTCTGTCCCCAAATGCGATTCGGGTGACAGCCACGTTGTCTGGCTTGAACCATACTTACCCGTCTGACCTGGAAATTCTGTTGGTGGGACCAGGCGGCCAAAATGTTCTGCTCATGTCGGATGCGGGCGACAGCCAGTCCATCAACAATGTCAGCCTCACTTTCGATGACAACTCAGCATCGTACCTGCCAGTCTCGTCTCAAATCTCTTCCGGCACCTACAAACCCACGGACTATCCGCCGGATGATCCCTTCCTCTCACCCGCGCCGCCTGGGCCATACGGCACCAATCTTGCCGTCTTCAACGGCACTAACCCGAACGGTCCTTGGAACTTGTACGTGTACGACGACTCAGTCGGCGACTCTGGGAGCGTGGCCGGCGGATGGAGTTTGCGAATCGCTTCGCCCGGGCCGGCAACCTGCTGCGGGGGAAACAGCCTGGCTGATTTGAACCCAGGCCTCACGAGCTCTGTCGCCGCCATCGGTATCGGCAGTAATATCACCTACACTATCAATGTAACCAATTTCGGCCCGAATCCCGCGTCAGACGTTACGCTCGTTGACACACTCCCTTCCATAGTCAGCTTCGTTTCCGTTACGAGCAGTATCGGCAGCACGGCCACCCAGGACGGTTTGGTCACTTGCTATCTCGGCACGATGACCAACGGCGCTCGAGCCAACATCAGTATCGTCGTAAGAACCACGACCGACGGTTCCGCGACCAACAGCGTCACGGTCTTCTCACGGGCCGCGGATCCGAACCCAGCCAATAATTCGCTAAACAATGTCACGACGGTGCTGCCGCCGCCACATTTGGCGGTCAATCCAACCCTGCTGGACTTCGGCCAGGTCGTCGTCGGCCGAAGCACTAACTTCAGTTTCCAGGTGCTCAATACAGGCGGCCTGCCGCTCTACGGCAGTTTAACCGCTTCTCCACCTTACGCCGTCGTTAGCGGCAGTTCCTATACCGTTCCTGGGTACAGCTCCACAAACGTCATTGTGTCGTTTGCGCCCACGTTTGTGGGCAACTCCAGCAATGCCGTGGTCTTCACCAGCAATGGCGGCAACTCGACCAACACAGTCATTGGCTATGGATTGCCGGCCGCAGAGCTTGTCGTCTCGCCATCCGTCCTCAGCTTTGGCTACGTGGCTGTGGGCTCTAATGCCCTCGCCAGTTTTGTCGTCACAAATGCAGGCGCCGGCATTGCGACCAATGTTGCCGTGTCGCTTGGTCCCGATGGCCCCTTTACCATCATTTCCGCGACCTCGTTTCGGCTAGATGGATTTGGCGCGACCAATGTCGTGCTCCGATTTACTCCGACGGGCGCCGCCAATTTCAGCAATACTGTTGTCTTCCTCAGCGACGCCGGCAACCGCACTAATACCGTTACTGGCCAGGGCGCGTTCGTCCCTGTCGCCGATTTTAGCGCCGGCCCGACCTTCGGCGCCTGGCCGATGAGCGTTACCTTCACAAACCTCGCTACCGGAACAATCACTAACCAACTCTGGGATTTCGGTGACGGGGCGACCAGCAACACCGCCAGCGCGACTCTCACCCATACCTACTCTACGGCCGCCACCAACTCAGTCAGTCTTACGACGACCGGCCCGGTCGGCACCAACACTCGCACGCGCGCCAACTACATAGTCGTTGTCAATCCGCCGCGGTTGGTCATCAGCCCAACGAATATCGACTTTGGCGGGATAGGCCTCGGCCGAACCAACGTCCAGACCTTCCAGCTGGTGAACGTAGGCGGCCTGGACGCTACCGGCAGTGTCGCGACAACACCACCGTTTTACCTCGGTACGAACGGGTTCATCGTTGCCCCCAGCCAAACCAGCCATATTGATGTGGCATTCATCCCGGATAGTCTCGGAAGCTTTAGCAACGCGGTGATCTTCACGGGCAACGGTGGCAACTTTACTAATCCGGTAACCGGTACGGGCATCACCCCTGCCCAACTCTCAGTATCGCCGCTCAGCTTCGACTTCGGCGCCGTGGTTGTCGGGTCTAACGTCCAGGCGACCTTCGTGGCAAGTAACCTGGGCCAGGAGGCTTTGGCGGGTGGGAGCGCCTCAGTGGATGGCGCGCCTTTTTCCATTCTCTCGGGCACGCCCTTCAATTTGGACGGATTTGGCTCGACCAATATTGTTGTGAACTTTGCTCCCAGTGGCGCTACTGCTTCCAGTGATTTTCTGGTCATTACAACCGGCAATGCGGGCAACAGCACCAATGCGGTAGGTGGAAGCGGGGCCTATATCCCACTCGCCAGCTTCAGCGCCAACCCGACAAAGGGGTATTGGCCGCTGGCCGTAACCTTCGCAGACAGTTCTGGCGGGACAATCACGAATCGTGTCTGGGACTTCGGAGATGGTACGACCAGCAACACTACGGCGACGGTCCTGACTCACACTTACAGCGGGCCGAGCACTAACAACGTCACTCTGACCGTCAGCGGGCCGGTGGGAGTAAGCACCGTGGTGAGCAATGGCTGCGTGGTCGTAACCAATTTGCCTCCCAAATTGGTGGTCAGTCCCTCCAGTTTGAATTTCGGTTCGGTGGTCTTGGGCCAAAGCCGAACTCAGGTGTTTGCGGCATTTAACTCCGGACAGTTGGCGCTCACGGGCAGTGTGACCGCGGCGTTGCCCTTCAGCGTTGTGAATCCCGGCGGAGGTGGGTTCAGTTTGGGGTTGAGCCAAACCGGGCTCGTTCAGGTGGCCTTTACTCCGACACAGGCAGGTAGCTTCAACTCCCAGGCGCTGTTCACCAGCAACGGGGGTAACTCCACAAACACGCTGACCGGCACCGGGCTGGCTCCGGCGCAACTGGCTGTCTCGCCGCCGAGCCTGAATTTCGGGATTGTGGCGATCGGCACGAACGCCCAGGCCAGCTTTGTCGTCACGAACCTGGGGGACCTCACCGCCAGCAACGCGGTTGCCAGTGTTGGCGCCGGGCCATTCAGCATTTTGGGCTCAAGCTCATTCAACGTGCCGGGCCACCGCTCGACCAACATAGTTATCCGATTCGCTCCTGGATCTGAGGCCGTCTTTACCAATAACGTGGTCTTCGTGTTCGCCGAAGGAGGCGGTTCGACGAACGGAGTAGCAGGTATCGGCATGATTCCTGTTGTGGCCAGTTTTTCCGGCAGTCCCGTTGGCGGGTTGGCGCCCCTGACGGTGACTTTCACAGATAGCTCAACGGGCACAATTACCAATCGGCTTTGGAACTTTGGGGATGGATCGAGCACGAATACTGCAGCCACGAGCCTTGCACATGTTTATCAAGTAGGTGGAAGCTTCGGGGTCAGTCTAACGGTAAGTGGGCCGGCGGGCCTGAACACGCAGACGCGCTCCGGCTACATCAACGCCACCAACGTTTCGCCCTCAGCGGACTTCGCTGGCAGTCCTGCGAGCGGCTCGGCGCCGCTTGGCGTGACCTTCACCGACATTTCGACGGGAACGGTCACGAACAGGTTGTGGGATTTTGGGGACGGCTCGTCCAGCAACACAACATCCGCGCAAGTGTTGCACGTTTATGCCGGACCAGGCACGTTCCGTGTGAAGTTGACAGTAACCGGCCCGCTCGGCTCCAACTTCAAACAACGCAACAATTATATCAGCGTCACCAACGCTCCCGCCAAACTGCTCGTCACTCCCTCCAGTCAGAATTTCGGTGGTGTGGCCACGGGAGCAAGCAGCGCACTGCCATTCCAGGTCATAAACCTTGGCAGCTTTAGCTTAACCGGCGCCGTCACGACGACGCTGCCGTTCAGCATCGCCAGTCCCGGCGGGCCGGGATTTACTCTGGCCGGAGGCCAAACTAGCTCGGTACTAGTTGCGTTCAGTCCACCCTCCACCTCGAGCTACAGCGCAAACGTCGTCTTCACCAGTGGTGGCGGCAACAGCACGAACACAGTCGCAGGTTCGGGCCTGACCCCACCGCGTTTGGTCGTCACCCCTTCCGGCCTTGACTTTGGCCTCACGCCGGTCGGCTCAAGCGCGCAAGCCAGCTTTAGTGCGACAAATCTGGGAGCTGCAACTCTTTCCAACTGCACAGCATCGCTTGGCGCCGGACCTTTCAGTATCGTTTCGAGCACTCCGTTTGATCTGCCGGGCTTTGGTTTTACGAACATCCTGGTTAGCTTCAGTCCCATGAACGTAGGCAGCTTTAGCAACGTCGTGATCTTCAATTCCAGCAACGGCGGAGTCAGCACAAATGTGCTCACAGGTTCGGGCTCGACCCCTCCGCAATTGAGGGTCGCACCCTCTGGTCTGAACTTCGGCCTCGCGATGGTCGGCGCCAATGTTCAGGGCAGCTTCGTCGCGACAAATCTGGGCAGCCTGGCTCTCTCCAACTGCATTGTACCGCTCAGTGGCGGGCCGTTTAGCATTATCTCGCCGACGCCGTTTGATCTGCCGGGCTTCGGTTCGACAAATGTTGTGTTCAACTTTAGTCCCACAAGCGAGGGCAGTTTTAGCAATGTCGTGATTTTCACCTCCAGCAACGGTGGCGCCAGCACGAACGGTCTCAGCGGCGCCGGGGCATCCCTGCCGGTGGCGGATTTCGTTGCCAGTCCAAGCAATGGGTATGCTCCCCTGACGGTCACCTTCAACGACAACTCCTCCGGCACGATAACGAATCGTTCTTGGGATTTCGGCGACAGTTCAACGACGAACACCACGGCGACTTCGTTCAATCACATTTTTTCCGCAGCAGCCACGAACGCCGTCGTGCTGACGGTGAGCGGGCCGTTGGGCAGCAGCACGATCACTAACTACATTACCAGCATCACCGCAAACCCACTGCTCATTACGAGTATTCAGATTGTGGACCCCGACGTCCTCGTCGGTTTTGCCTCAACCGTCGGTCAAACCTACCGGCTCGAATTCGCTGACGACCTGACGCTCTCTGCCTGGCAAACTGCGGCCGACAATGTGGCAGGCACCGGCGACGTCGTGTTTGCCACTCACCTGGGCGGGGCCAGCCAACCCTTGCGTTTCTACCGAGTCCGACTGTTGACGGGCAGTGATTGAGGACTGGCGGAGAGAGGGAGATTCGAACTCCCGGTGGGGTATAAGCCCACTCACGCTTTCCAGGCGTGCGCTTTAAACCACTCAGCCATCTCTCCGCTGTTCCATGTTAATCTGACGATGGCACACGAGCCTCGCAATATTTTTCCGTCTGCAAAAGCGAAACGCGGTCGGCGGGGGGTTCTAGGGCTAGATCACGAAAAATTCAAATTATGAACAAGCGGCGGCGCGCAACACTAGGCCCCACTAACGCCTCGTGGCCCGCACGCGGCAGGCCCAAGGTCATTTCGGCTTGGTTACACCAAGTTGTCTGAGGATGTCATTAAGGTCCAAGGTTTGCAGGTTGAAGGAATTGGCGTTGCCGGTGGGAATCATAATGATGCGCTTGCCCCGCAGATTTTCGGCTATGGCCATCTTCACCTGGATCAAGCCGCCTTCGTTCAGCATGGCTTCCCGCATTTTCTTGATGCCGGCGGCCTCGGCCGCGCCTTCCGCGATGGTAGCGGCGGCAAGGTTGGTCTGCTGTTGGAAATAGGCGTCCGCGCCAAGGACAGCCTCCTGGTACTTGCCGTTCGCTTGAGCGATGGCCTTATTCACCTCGCCCAAGGCGTCCTGCAGCAGCTTTTTATTCAGCTCCACCGTGGAATCCTTCTCCGAGACTAGGGTCTTGGTCTTGGTGTCGGCGATCTTTTTGTTGGTGATGATCATTTGATATTCCGCGTTGAAGCGATAGTCCATCAGAGCGACGTTTTCGACGATAATGCCGTACTCGCCCAGGATGGCCTGCAAGCCCTGCCTGGCATTCTCGGCGGCTTTGTTGCGGTTTTCCGCATGGTAAAACTCCTCGGTGCTGTATTCGCCAAGATAATCCCGCGGTTTGCTCCGGGCCACCGTGCGAAATACTTTCTCTTTGAGTTCGATCATGTCTTTCGCGACGAATTGCCTGATATAGGGAGCGCGCTGCGGGTCCACGCGGTAAGTAAAAATGACGTCGATCCGAATATCGTTGCCATCCTTGGTTTTGAACGGAATGTCATCGGCGCTACGCAAGCCGCTCTTGCCCGTGTCGGCGGTCATTTCGACGATCTGAAGCCGAGCGTCGAAGGTTTCCCACTCGTTGAAAACAGGCAGAAAGAAGTAGGTGGCGCCCGGCTGGTAAACCTTGCTTTCCACACCGCTCTTTCCGAACAAGGACCACTTGATGGTGCGGACGCCCACTTCGGTTGTGCCCGTGGAATGGATGGACTTGAAAGAGAGAACCAGGACTGCGAAGGCTGCCAGCCCCCATTTGATCCAGTTGACCAGGATTTTAGGGTTCATTGGGCGACGTTTTGGTTGGTTGAACCGATGGAAAACAGCTTCATAATGCTCTGCACGTCCAGGGGGTTAAATGCGTTGGCCCCACCCGCCGGAACAAGGATGTTGTCCAGATTGGTCAGATTGGCCGCCATTTTCATCCCGACAAGCATGTCCGAGCCAGCCCCGCGGTACGCCTCGTTCAGCATCTCCGCTCTAGTGGCCTCCGCTACTTTTCTGATCTTGTCCCCCTCGGCTTTTTTCGTCCGTTCGTAGAGTTCCATTTCCGAGGTGCGTTCAATCTGAAACGCCTTGCCCTTCTGGAGTGCCACGCCTTTGGCCGCCATACCCTCGTTGACCACTTTTGCCAGTTCAGCTTCTGCCGCCGCTTGGGCGGTGAGAGAAACGTTGAGCAGCTTGGTCTGCTTTTGCATGTTGTTCTCTTCCACTCGTGCGGCAACATCGGGGTGCAGGTGCGGATATCGGGCCAGAACGTGTTTCACCTTGAGACCCATGGGCCGAAGTTTTTCGTTCATCAAGTCGCGCGCTTCATCGAGCTTGGCGACGCGGATTTTGGCGTCGAAAAAGTCCTCGGGCTGGAGGGTGCCGAGGCGGACTTTGATGGCGTTCTCGGCAATCGGCAGAATGCCATTGTCCTCATAGAGCTTGCCCGCGCCAACCATGTTGACCAGCTTCACGGGGTCCTCGATGGAGTAAAGGATCGAAGCGTCCATTTTGACATAAAACCCGTCCGAAGTTTGTATGTAAGCCGCTTTAACCAGCCGGGTGAACCTCTCATCATTAGCGGAAATCGTTTCCGTCACCTTTTGCCTGGGATCGGCATCGTCCCGCATGGTCAGCACCTGGATCGTTCTAGGGAAGCGGAGAATTTTCTCCATGGTTGGGAACTGATGGTGGATGCCAGTTTGGTAAATCCTGTTCTGAGTCCCCATTGGACCGAACAATCCGAACGGGGAGTATAGGACCTGTTTGACGCCGAATTCTCCCGGCCCGATGTATGTCGTGCAGGTCAGGTAGAATGCCCACAGCACGGACAAGCCCCCCACCACCATCAGGCTGATCCGGTTGCCGCGCAGCAGATCGAACAGACCGAATCGACTGGCGGCCGGTTTGCTTTTGTTACTCTCCCAGGATTCGTCGAGTTTAGGCATAAGGTTGTTGTCGCTTTTTGTCCCCCTTCAAGTTGTTGAGGACGTAATTTTCGCGGTCGTTCAAGATGAACGTCTTGTGCGCCAGAAGGAACAGCGCGTTAAACCGTTGCTGGCGGGCTTCAGGCGAGTAAGCGCCGTTGACGTGCAGTTCCAGGAAGCCATGGAACCGTTTGTTCCCCAGCTTCTGCAAGTCGTCGGGCGTGGTCGGGTCGGCCTTCCGGACGGCGTAGTAATCGTTCCAGAATTCGTTAGGGGAGGCGTAGCCCGCCAGCAGCAATTGCAGTTCCGCCGTGAGCAGCTCGCCCCCAATATAGGTGCGAAAGATCTCGTAACGCTTGGCCACTTCGTGCTGCGTGTCGATCTCGCGGATGCTATTGAGCAAGTTTCTGCGCGCGCGCTTCAAGGCCGATGACTCGCGGAAATTGACCAGGTAGTACAAGGCATAACCGAGCAGCCCATCCACCGCCACGGCAGGCAGCAGCATCGGCGGCCGCAGGACACGTCCGCCACTAAAGACCAACTCAAGGCTCAAGCAGACGCTGATAGCCCACAGGCAATATTGGGGCCAGGAACGTTTTTCAATCCGCTCGAGCACTTTCGAGCGGATGGCGCAGTAGCGATCGTAGAGGGGAAGGACCTCCTTTTGGATCACGGTCCGCAGGTGTTCGTAGTAAGCTGGCTCGGTCCAGAGCGTTGTCATCTCATCCTGTTTCACCAACGTCGCAAAGTAACCGTCGATGAACTCTTGCCGGTTCGCGACCAGGCTGGCCTCCAGCTTGCCGAACAAGTCCATGCAGACGTCGAGCAGGGTTCGTTGAGCGATGCCCTCCGTTGCCGGATTGGCCGCCAGATCCAGCACGGTCGGCGATCCTGGCGCCGCGACCGGCGTTTGGCGCGTCGCTCCGTCCGCAACGGCCGCTGCGGGCCGGGTCACGGTTCGCTTTTCTGAGGCATGTGATTGCACGACAATTTGTTATCGAGAGGAGATTGCTTTCTAACGCGTCGCTCCTTCCTTACCCCTGAGCGCAGGAGGGAGAATTGCTCCGCGTTCCTTCATGCCAACAATTAACCGTCATAACTAAGAAAACTACAATTACAAATTTGTTCCTCCTTTCCAAATGTGCGGAGCGGTGGACAAGTTACTTTTCGAGCAACGGCGGCACTTGCCGCAGCGGGATCCCGCGCCGCACGAAACTGGGCACAGGTGTGGTGGCTCTCCTTGGATTTCGTCATTCCTTATTCGTCAGCGGCGCTTCCTATTGTCCGTCGCATGATGCAACTCGCCGGTGAACGCCGCGCCGCTACTTTAAAGCCAGCCTTTCGGAAGGTGGAAACCAGGCCACGGTAATAAGAGACATCAGGATATCCCTTCTTCGGTTGGCTCGGGTAACCCTCAAGCAGCCGGGCGCCGCGCTCAGCGGCATACTCCGCAGCGGCCTCGAGCATCGCAAGCATCAAGCCTTGCCGCCGATAGGGACGTGCGACGAAGAAACAGGTGACCGCCCAGGCTGGCTGCGAATCGATCGGCTTGTGGGTTCGTGAGCTGGCCAGCCGTGGATAATGCTCGCGCGGTGCCAAGGCGCACCACCCGGCTGGCTCGCCGTCAGCATAGGCCAGCAGGCCGGTCGATTCGCCCGCCTTTACCAGGTCCCGCAGCGCCAGTTTGTTTTTCTCACCCTTCTGCGCGACCCACTGCGCGCGCGGCAATCGAAAGTACATGCACCAACAACCCCCACACGCGCCACGTCCACCGAACAGTTTCTCCAGATCAGGCCATCGACTCGGAGTAAGCGGATGGATTTTCAGCTCGGTGATGGGTCTTGCAGCTCTGCTCATTTTCATAGGCAAATTGGTGTTGCGCTGTTTTCCAAGCTTATTCCGTTGCCTTGCCACGTTGCTTGGCGCGGCCTACGCTCCGACCTGTTTCGCATATAGACCGATGAATCGTTCTCATCCCATCCAACTTGGCGCCATTGGCTCCCGCAATGTGCTCGAAGCCCATGTGCCGCAATTTGAACGGCTTCGGGAGCGGCGACTTGAATAATGCGTCCCTGGTTTCTTTGGACTTTGTTGGCCGTTTTTTGTTGGGGCATTTGGGCTGTGGTTGGGAAACTCATCGGCGAGTCGCTGTCGCCTGCCATGACGCAGGCATTCTCAACGCTTGGGCTGGTTCCGGTCATTTTGGCGCTGGGACTATCGCGCCGGCTTCAGGCCGAGGGCGACCGACGCCGCGGAGCGCTGTTTGCTCTTTGCGCCGGCGCGTTGACCTCCTTGGGCAACATCACCTATTACAGTGTATTGAGTGGTGGCGCCAAGGCAGCAGTAGTAGTTCCATTGACAGCGTTGTATCCTCTCGTGACCATTTTGTTGGCCGTAATGTTGCTCAAGGAACGCCTGAATTTCATTCAGTCAGCCGGGATCGTGCTTGCGTTGTGCGCCATATATCTTCTCAACGTTCAACAGGAAAAGGGCTTGTTGTCGACGTCGCTGGTCCTGGCATTCATCCCCATCGCGCTTTGGGGAGTCGCGGGCCTTTTTCAAAAGCTTGCCACCAACCACATCTCAGGCGAACTCTCGACCTTGTGGTTTCTTGCGGCCTTTGTGCCCGTAGCCGCGTGGATCCTTGTCGAAGGTCCGATTCCGGGTGGGATCGCATTGAAAACCTGGGCTCTGGCAATTGCGTTGGGCTTCACGCTTGCGCTGGGAAGTCTGGCCCTGTTGGTGGCATTATCGAGAGAAGGCAAGGCATCCATCATTGTGCCACTGACTGGGCTTTATCCCGTGGTGAGCATCCCCTTCGCTATTCTACTTCTGAATGAGCGGATTGGTGGTCGCGAAGTGTTTGGCATTTTGCTCGCCTTGATTTCGGCGGTTGCACTCGCCTGGGAGTCTCGGCCAGCTTCAGCTGAACTCAGCTTTGAATGCCTTGCAAATCCCCCTCCACGCCAGAGCCACTCCAATCGGGAAAGCGGCGGATGATTCATTAATCCACGACATTTCCACTTCCCAAACCAACGATGTTCAGGCATGTTTCCAAGCCTTAACCCTCGCGCGTCGAATTATATGAGAATGTATAGGTCGTTCCGAGCGTTTTGGCTTGGTCTAGTTGCCGGGTCGTCCGTTGCCAGCTTACTGGTGGCCATCAGTTCGGGCGCCGCCGCACCTGCGGCGCCGGTCGTCAAAGGGGTCGAATGGCAGCCTTTGTCGGCTCAGGTCGCGCGTCTCTTTGAAGCATTGGATTACCTTGGCTCTCCGGTGAACAAGGAGATCCAGGATAGCTTCCAAAGGCTCCGGGAGGGCGCGGGAGGCGAAGCGGCCGCCGAGGAGATTCAGAAGCTGCTCGACCCGCTCTGCCTGCTGTTGGTGGAGATCAATCCTGAATCGCGGGTGAAAGTCGCTGCGGGCGCTGCGGCTCCCGAGTTGGTCGAGCATGGCTGGCGTCAGTTCCTGGTCAAGGTCCAGAATGACGCTGGAGTGACGGCGGCACTCAAGGCCGAATGCCCCAACGCTCAAAAGCTTGCCGGCTCATCGCAGTCGAACATCGAGGATCGTTGGCTCGACCTGGTGATGTTCGAGCAGCAACCGCTCACGCCGAAATTGGGCGGACTGAAACTCGAATATCGCATCATTGAACTTTACAGCCGTGACGCGGGCAAACGGGAAGCAAAGATCGCGTTCAATGTGGGACAGGGAACGCAGGATCTTGGCTTTCGCAACGAGGTTGCGGTCCTGTTTACCTGCCGGGGCGCGCAACCCATCACTCTTCGGGTCCGGGACGAAAATGGCGAGCCAACAATGGGAGCGTTCGTCATCCGGGACCACAGCAGCCGCGTTTACCCGTCGCCCAACAAGCGGCTGGCGCCGGATTTTGCCTTTCAGTCCCAGGTCTATCGTTTGGATGGTGAAACGATCAGGCTACCCGACGGCACCTATAACGTCGAATTTTCGCGAGGACCGGAATCTGTAGTCGAGAAGCGCACGGTGACGGTGAAAGGAGAGCCGCAATCCGTTTCGTTTCAAGTAAAACGCTGGATCGACCCTTCACGCCTAGGCTGGTGGTCCGGGGACCACCACATTCACGCAGCCGGCTGCGCGCATTACGTCAAGCCGACCGAAGGCGTGCTGCCGCTGGACATGATGCGCCATTGTTTAGGCGAGGACTTGAAGGTCGGTTGCAACCTGACGTGGGGCCCATGCTTCGATTATCAAAAGCAATTCTTTTGCGGGCACGTGGACAATGTCTCCCAATACCCGTACTTGCTGCGCTACGACGTGGAAGTCTCCGGGTTCGGCTCGCATGAATCCGGGCATCTCTGCCTGTTGCGGCTCAAGGAGCAGATTTATCCCGGGGGCGATTCCAAAAGCCATTGGCCGAAGCTCTGCCTGAACACGCTCCGCTGGGCGAAAAAGCAAGGCGCGGTTGCCGGTCCGGCGCATTCCGGTTGGGGCCTCACCGTAGCAGGCAAAGAGCTCCCGAACTACAACGTGCCACCGTTCGATGGAATCGGCGCCAATGAATACATCGTGGACGTCACGCATCAGGTGCCCGGTCCGGATGGCAAACCCGTGCCGGCGGTGGATTTTATGTCGCTGGTGGACACGCCTTACACATGGGAGATGAACATGTGGTATCAAACTCTTAACGTCGGTTTCCGCACTCGAGGCAGCGGCGAAACGGATTTCCCGTGCATCTTCGGCGAGCGCGTCGGACTTGGCCGCTCATATGTCAAACTGACAGGAAAGCTGGATTTCGACGCCTGGTGCGAAGGCATTCGGCAGGGGCGCAATTACGTGTCGGATGGCCACAGCCACTTGCTCGAATTCAAAGCGAACGAAACCGCTCTAGGGGAGAATGGGAGCGAGCTTCGCATCGCCCAGCCCGGGACAGTTCGCGTCACTGCGAAAGTGGCCGCGCTATTGGACGAAACGCCGAACCCAAGGATTCGCCACTTGCCGCCGGGCGACAAGCCCTATTGGAGTCTCGAGCGCGCTCGCATTGGCGACACGCGCGAGGTGCCGGTCGAAGTCATTGTGAATGGCTTCCCCGTGGCCACCACAAATATGGTGGCGGACGGACAGCTGCGCGATGTTGCGTTCGACGTGAACGTCGAGCGCAGCAGTTGGGTGGCGCTGCGCATCCTGGCCTCGTCGCATACCAATCCGATTTGGGTGTTGGTCGGCGGCAAACCCCTCTCCCCCAGCCGCCGCAGCGTCGAGTGGTGCCAGAAAGGAGTCGAGAAATGCTGGTCACAGAAGAAAAAGTTCATTAAGGGCGATGAAACGGAACAGGCTGTCCTGGCTTACGATCACGCGCGCGAAGTTTATCGTGACCTGCTCAGTAAAGCAGAAGTGGACTGAAGTTTGGAATGACAGGCACATTTTGGGTCATTTATGAATTCGGAGACAAACAACACCCTGGTGAACGTAGATGGCATCGAGAAAGTTTTCCACCGCGGGTCGGAGGACATCCACGTCCTGGCGGACCTGCATTTGAAAGTGGGGAAAGGCGAGTTTCTTGCGCTGATGGGACCTTCCGGCTCCGGCAAGAGCACGCTGTTGAACCTCATCGGAGGTTTGGATCGGCCCACCAAAGGCACAGTGAGCATTGACAGCGAGCGCGTGGACGAACTGTCGGATCGCAAGTTGGCCGCATGGCGAGCGCGGCACATCGGTTTTGTTTTTCAGCTTTACAATTTGCTGCCGGTGCTGACGGCCGAACGCAACGTCGAATTGCCGTTGCTTCTCACTCACCTGGGCCGCGCCGAGCGCAAAAGCCACGTGGCCACTGCGCTGGGTGTCGTGGGTCTCTCGCATCGCGCCGGACATTTTCCCCGAACGCTCTCTGGTGGCGAACAACAACGCGTCGGCATCGCCCGCGCCATTGTCACCGACCCGACTCTGCTGCTCTGCGACGAACCCACGGGCGATCTCGACCGCAAATCCGGTGACGAAATCCTCGACCTGCTCCAGGCCCTCAATCGGGAGCATGGCAAGACAATCATTATGGTTACCCACGACCCGCATGCGTCCGCGCGCGCCTCGCGGACGGTTTACCTCAACAAGGGCCAGCTCAGTGATCAACCGATGAAATGAAATACGCGCATCTCATCTGGAGCAACCTCAAGCGCAAGAAGCTGCGCACGACGCTCACACTGCTCTCCATCGTCGTGGCCTTCATTCTCTTTGCCGTCTTGTCCTCGATCAACCAGGCCTTGACCGGCGGCGTTACTATCGCGGGCTCGAAGCGCCTCATCGTTCAGCACAAGGTCTCGATCATCCAGACGCTGCCCTACAGCTACAAAGCACGCATGCAGCGGATTCCGGGCGTTGACCTCGTCATCCACCAAACCTGGTTTGGCGGAAAATTCGAGCGCGAACCGAAATATTTCTTCATGCAGAATCCGGTCGAGCCGGAAGATTTTCTCGAGATGTATTCGCCCGAGATCTCTTTGCCAGCGGAGCAAAAAAAGAAATGGCTGGAAACCCAGACGGGGGCAATCATCGGCCGCACCACGGCCGAAAGATTACACTGGAAAATCGGAGACCACGTTCCCATCACCACCCCCCTTTGGAGGAAAAAGGATGGCAGCATGATTTGGGAGTTCGACATCGTCGGCATCTTTGACGGAAAAAAGAAAAGCGCCGACACAATGTCGCTGTTTTTCCGCTATGATTATTTCGACGAGGCTCACGGTGGCGACCCGGGGCGCGTTCATTGGTACACAATTCGCGTAAAAGACCCCTCGCAGGCTGGCACTGTTGCCAAAGCGGTCGATGAGGAGTTTCAGAATTCCGATTACGAGACCAAGACCGCGCCTGAAGCCGCTTTCGCGCAAGCCTGGGCCAAACAAATTGGCAACATCGCGCTGATGTGCGCGGCGATTCTCGGCGCCGTCTTTTTTACCATCCTGCTCGTGACCGGCAACACCATGTCCCAGGCCGTCCGCGAGCGGACCGGAGAAATTGGCGTGCTCAAGGCGCTGGGCTTCACTGGCGGGCAGGTGCTGGTGCTGGTGCTGGCCGAGTCATGCCTCGTTGCCGTGCTGGGCGGCCTGATCGGTTTGGGTCTCGCGATGCTCCTGGTTCCTGTGATTGGCACCGCCCTGGCTACGATGTTGCCTATGTTCTACTTCCCGGCGCATGATCTGGTTTTAGCCATCGGCATTTGCATCGGGCTGGGAGTGCTCACCGGAATTTTCCCTGCCTTGGTAGCTATGCGGCTAAGAGTGGCGGATGCACTGAGAAGAATGTGATCCGAAGCTGGAATAATGGAAGACTGGAATAGTGGAATAATGGGAAATGGAATGATGGCATGATGACTACGCGCAAAAATATCAACCGCGGGTACATGAAGCTGATCGTTTGGCAAGACGCGGCGGAACTGTACAGGCTGACTTGTAAGATATTCCGGAAGTTTCAATATGAGCTGCGGAGGGTTGCCTCGAACCAGGTCGCTTCCGTGGACTCCGTGCACCGCAATATCGCCGAGGGCTACTGCCGCCGAAGCATAAACGAATACCTCCAGTCCTTAAATATCGCCCTCGGCTCTCTGGGCGAATCCGTTTCCGGCAGTCACGTGTACCGTCATGCCGAGCAAATTTCGGAGGGTGAGTTTGAAGTGTGTGATTCTTTAGCGTACAAACTCGAGAATGGTATGAAAAGGCTCATCGAAAGCCTTCAGTACAAGCGTCAGAATGATGACTGGGAGGATAGCTTCATCCTAAAGGAATCAAATTCCGCTTACGGCAACCAACAACCTCAGGAAACCAGATATCCGCCAAGATCGGAATAGTCGAACATTGGAATCATCGTTCCATCATTCCATTTTTCCAGTATTCCCGCATTCCACCATTCCATCATTCCATTCTTCCATGCTTAATTGGCTCTCCCAAATCCTGTCGGTCACGAAATTCGGCGTCCTGAGCATTCCCCAACGCGTCGGTTCGGTCGCCGCTGCGCTTTTCGGGATTGCGGGCGTCGTCGGAGTTTTGGTGAGCGTGCTCTCGATGGCCGTAGGGTTCAGGAAGACCATGCTGTCTTCCGCCTCGCCGAATTCCGCAATCGTGCTCCGCACCGGCGCTGACGACGAAATGTCCAGCGGCTTTGGCCAGGATGAAACCCGGCTCATCGCGGACGCGCCTGGATTGGCACGCACTTCCGAGGGTTCGCTGGCGTCCGCCGAATTGTTCGTCGTCATCAATCTTCCCAAACGCTCGAGCGGCACCGACGCCAACGTTCCTCTCCGTGGCGTCGAGCAAGCTGCGTTCCGGGTGCGCGACAATCTGAAAATCGTCCAGGGACGCGCCTTTGAAAGAGGCAAGACCGAGGTAGTCGTCGGCGTCGGAGCGGCGCAGGAATTTGCCGGACTCGAAGTGGGAAACAAGTTCAAAGTCGGCCGAAATGAATGGACGGTTGTCGGCCTGTTTTCCGCCGGCGGCGCCTCCTCCGAATCCGAGATCTGGACCGATGCCACCGTGTTGCAGGAGGCGTATCATCGCGGGAACAGTTACCAATCCGTCTATGCCAAGCTCGCCTCGCCCGCCGCCTTCCATCAGTTCCAGCAATCTTTAACCAACGACCCGCGGCTCAGTGTCAAGGTGCTGCGCCAGTCGGACTATTACTCAGAGCAATCCACGATGGTCACAACCCTGATCACGACCCTGGGCGTGCTGATCGCTTCGCTGATGGCTATCGGCGCCATCTTCGGCGCGCTCAACACGATGTACAACTCGGTCGCGGCGCGCACACGGGAGATTGCCACCTTGCGCGCTTTGGGATTCGGCAGCGGGGCAGTTGTTGTCTCGGTCCTGCTCGAGTCTTTGACGATCGCCCTCGTCGGCGGCGCGCTAGGAGCCGCCATCGCTTACCTGGCGTTTAATGGCTTCCACACCGGGACCATGAATTTTCAAACCTTCAGCCAGGTTACGTTTTCGTTTCTTGTAACTCCGCAACTACTCATCCAGGGAATCGTCTGGGCAACCGTGATCGGCCTGCTCGGCGGTCTTTTTCCTGCTCTCCGCGCCGCCCGGCTCCCCATCGCCGCCGCCCTGCGCGAGCTGTGAGCTCGGACCATTATGAGAACTTTCCAAATCGCTGCAATTCCTCGAGGAACACGATGTCGGGCTGATCTTGAGGACGACCGGCGGCGCGCTTGGCGGCAAGGAGATCAAGGCCAGAAAGACATTTGACTGGCGTTCCGTCCTCTGAATTGCGAACAGTCAAACGCTTTTCAGCCTCGTCGAAACGTGGCACTCCGGGCAAGCCAAGGTGGAACTGCAGAACACCCCACCGCGTCTGGTAGGTCTGAATGAAGTTCTCACCCCGCGCACCCAGCGGCACGATTGGCAGGTCCAGTTCCTCCTCCAGGATCTCATTGAGACGCTTGAGGTTCTCCTCGTCCCGCGGGGGGATGAAGAAGTCCCAATCCATCGAAAATCGAGGCATTCCGTAAAGCCGCATCGCCTGCCCGCCCACCAGCAGGTAACGGACGCCGGCAGCGTTAAGCGCGGCGAGCAAGTCTCTCATTTGACGGCCGAACCTCGCGCCAGTTGGCGCAGTACGGACGTCTTCCACGCGTTCAGTTCCGCATGGTTGGTGAACCGCCGGCTCTTGAAGCCGGGCAGCTTAACCACTTTCCCGGCGGGGACCACGACAGGATTGATAGCCCACAGCCGGTATTTTGCGCCGTACTCGTCCGTAACTTTCATACCGGGAAGAACGTTAACTCAATCCAGCGGCGATGACAACTGCCGGTATCTGTGCGCATCCCGCTTCGTAATTTTGCTCTCAGCTCTTTCCCCAGGCTTTCGACCGTCCTCCATCCAGACCCGCCACATTCGCGACTCAGACTCCACCTATCGCCTGAGGGCTAGGCCTGACTATGGTCTGACACTTTCCTCGTTCCAAAACAACCCATTTCGCGGACCCCTGCAGAGAGCATCATTTCTTGGCGTTTGGTTGCGCGCCACCACCCCACTCCTGGCTCAGGTTGGTTGTAATGGCGAGACAGAAGTTCTCGCCGGCAGCAATGGCTACCACGTTCGACAGACCCGCCGGCACCGCCATCTGCATAGCGAATGGATGGCCCCAGGACACGACTGTGCCATCTTTCTTGAGAGCCAGGCTGAACTCCCCTCCTGCGGAGATTGCAATAACGTGGCGAAGGGTCTGGGCAGCGATCCTTACCGTTCCAGTCGATTCATGTGGGAAGCCCTCGGTGGGGGCGCCGGTAGCCTGACCGTAGTTATTGGCGCCCCACCCTACGACGGTGCCATCCGCCTTCAGTGCAAGGCTGTGTCCACCCCCCGCAGAGATGGCAGTAATGTTGCTCAAACCTCGGGGAACTGTGGAAATGTATTCGGCCGACAAGACGGGCCAGTCCATCACAGTACCGTCCGTTCTAAGCGCGAGATTCCGCCCAGACTCCCCGCCGGTAGCGACAGCGACGACGTTGCTTAATCCGGCAGGGGCGGGATTGCTCCGACCCCAGACGGCTACTGTGCCATCTCCCTTTAATGCCAGCGCGTGCTCATCTTTAGCGGCGACGGCGACCACCCTCTTCAGCGGCGGCGCGTCCATGGCCTCGCCCGACCGGTTCTCGCCCCAGCATATTGTCGTCCCATCGCGCCTAAGCGCGAGGCTGAAAGTTCGGCCGGCGGCGGCAGCAACGATGTCGCTGAGCGGTCTGCCCCCAATCAGAACTGGGCCGTTGGTGGAGCCCGACTCCCGCGAGCGGAATCCAGTTACCTGGCCTGAGGCGTTCAACCCCCACCCAACCATCGTGCCATCCTGCCGCCGCGCCAGAGCGTGGAACGTGCCGGCGGCGATGGCCTGGGCGTTGGTGAGCGGTAACCCGGCAATGCTGACCTTTCCCGTGACGAATTGCCGGTCCGGGAACTCTACTCCTGTGGCACCCCCGCTGAAATTCATTCCCCACTGAACGACTTGCCCGGGCGGGCAAGCGGCAAGCGCTGTCGAACTCACGGCCAGTAGCAAAAGGAACCCGCTCCGTTTTTGAGGAATTTTCATAAGGCGCCATTTACTGTGCTGTTCCACGATCTTCGTTCGTCCGGCGCGTAACCCAGTGGCCGAACTTAGTTATATTCACGGTGCCGTCGCCGTCTGCGGGGTCAGACCGGAGAAATTTCCCGGACTCAGAAGCAAAGACCGCGCCTCGGTTCCGGAGATAGAAATCGCAACAGTGGTTTCAGGTATCACGTCCGTAGAATTAGATTTAGGAATTGATGGACATGCCCGTCGTGTCAACGATTGTAAGCCTCGTACGGTTGCGAAAGTAATTTTTTAAAATCACTGATTGCGGGCCATTTTCGCCCGGAGAAAATCTCGGAACTGAATCGTTTCGGAAAGATTATCGACTTCGTTGCAGTGTTCCCAATCGATCCAGACGTATTCCACTCCGATATGTCCCTGGTATTTTGCTTTTCGCATTGCGCGCAGGACTCGGGCGTAATCGATCGTGTTGTCTTTGAATGAGGCTTGCAGCCGGCCCCGGCAAGCGCCGCGCGCGTGGAAGTGGGATGCATAGCGTACGAGCGGTTCGACGTCGCGATCCGGCACTCCACACCGGGTGAAATGGGTATAATCCAGCGTCAGCGTCAGGCCGGGAACGCAGCACACCAGCCGCAGCGCCGCTTTAGGAGTCGGAACGATGGAACCAACGTGCGCCTCGACGCTGAACGTAAGGTGTCGGTGCCGTGCTTGTTCGACCCTCCAGGACAGTTCTTCACAGCAACGCTGCCAGGAGTCGGCTGGTTTCTCGTTTTCAAAATATACCCCAGGTAGCGTCGTCACATGCTGAGCTCCCGCGGAAGCGGCGAAATCGAGGCTGTCCAGAAACCAACGGCGGGCGCGCCTGCGCCGTGATGCGGATGGATGATTGATCGCGTATGGAATAAAGCTTGGGGCCATTTGCAAAAAGACATCTGCGCAGCGCAAACCCAGGCCGCGCAGCTTCCGCCCGAGTCGAGCACCTGATCTGGACGAGTTCTTAAATTCCTTGGACGGCCAGAGGTGTGATCGGCCCTCGAACAGTCCGATGTCCACTCCGTCGAATTCCAGGAGGCGAATCAATTCCAATGCGCCATCATGCGGCAGCATTGGAAAGGTGAAATCGGCGCAGGCGAGTTTGAGCTTCATATTCGCTGTCCGCTCGCCAGGACCGTTTCAAAGTGCGGCGGCTGTTCCTCGCGGGCGACGACGCTGACCTCAACCGCCCTGAAGCCGGCGGCTTCCAGCCAGCGCTGCAGATCGCTTTCCGGAAAACCGAGCCAGCGGTCGCCATACAATTCGCGCGCCCGCTCGAAGCGATGCTTGAGCAGGTCAAGAATCATTATTTGTCCGTGCGGACGCAGAATTCTGTGCGCGCTGGCAATTGCTTTTGCCGGTTCCTCCGCATGGTGCAGCGCCTGGCTCAGGATCACCAGGTCCACGCTTTCAGCCTCAACGGGCGGGTTCTGCAAGTCGCCCAGCCGAAACTCCAGGTTCTTCAGGTTGTTCTTCCTGGCCTTGGCCGCGCCAAAAGCCACGATTTTCTCCGAGTTGTCCACCGCGATGACTTTCCTGCAACGGCGCGCCAGCAGTTCGCTCAACAAACCTTCGCCCGCGCCGAGATCGGCCACGACCAACGTCGGCATGATCCGCAATAGCAGGTGCCCAAATGCCTGCCAGGAGCGTCCCGGCCCGTAAACCCGATCGAACCGCCCCGCGACTTGATTGAAAAATACCTGGGCTTGCTCTTGCCGACGATTCAGGATCCGCTTCAAATTGATCTGATCGCTGGCGTGGTCGGACAATTCCTTCGAGCCGCAGATTGCCAATTGGGTGACCTGGCTTGAGGTGTCGTTATCGGCCTGGGTAAGCCGGTAGAACGTCCGCTTGCCCTCGCGGCGCGATTGCACCAACCCGGAGTCCTGCAACAAACCCAGATGCGTCGAGATGCGCGACTGCCCCATTCGAGTGATCTCCTGCAGTTCGTTGACCGAAAGCTCGTCTTTCTCCAACAATGCCACGATGCGCAGGCGCGTTGGATCGGCCAGGGCACGGAGGAATTTGAGGGTCGATGACATGTGCCTTAAGAATCCGCAAATATTTTGTTGACTCTGGAGACCAACGATATATCATCTTATCCTGATACGTCAATATGATAGTTTGCTGACCGCCGAGCCGCTTAACGCCATGAGCAAAAATTACATCTTTTCTTCCGAGTCCGTCGGCGAAGGCCATCCGGACAAAGTGTGCGATACGATCTCCGATGCGGTCTTGGATGCCTGCCTGAGGCAAGACCCGTACAGCCGTGTCGCATGCGAGACATACGCAAAATGCAATCTGGTGGTGGTGGGCGGGGAAATCACGACCAAGGCTAAGCTCGATTTCAACGAGATTGCCCGTCAGGCAATTCGTGATATCGGCTACACGCATGACGATGACGTCTTCCATGCCGACCGAGTGCTCATTTTGAACGCGGTCACCACGCAGAGCCCGGACATTGCTCAGGGCGTGGACGCGCGCGGCGCAGAAGGCAAGGAGACGGCCGAGCAGGGCGCCGGCGACCAAGGTTTGATGTTTGGGTATGCCACCAATGAAACGCCTGAGTTGATGCCCGCGCCCATCATGTATGCTCACGAACTGGGCCGCGCGTTGACCAAAATTCGGAAGGCGGGAAAAGTTAAGTGGCTGCGCCCCGACGCCAAGAGCCAGGTTTCCGTTCGTTACGTCAACGACCAACCGGTCGCGATTACCAACGTGGTGATATCCACCCAACACAGCGCCGATGTTTCTCACGACGAGATCAAGGATTTCTGCATCGAAGAGGTGATCAAAAAGACGCTGCCGACCCATCTGCTCACGAAGGAAACCAAGTACCTGATCAATCCGACGGGCCGATTTGTCGTCGGAGGTCCGCAAGGGGACACGGGTTTAACGGGTCGCAAGATCATTGTGGATAGCTATGGCGGAATGGGACGGCATGGCGGCGGGGCTTTTTCCGGCAAGGATCCTTCGAAGGTGGACCGCAGCGCGGCGTATATGGGCCGCTACGTCGCCAAAAATATCGTCGCTGCCGGCCTGGCGTCGAGCGCGGAGATCCAGTTCGCCTATGCAATCGGCCATCCTGAACCCGTCTCGGTTTGCGTCAACACATTCGGCACCGGCGTGGTCAGCGACGAACAGATCGAACGCGCGGTCTGCTCCGTTTTCGATTTCAAGCCCGCGGCGATCATCAAGCAGCTAGACCTGCTTCGCCCGATTTATTCCAAGACCACCAATTACGGACACTTTGGCAAGAGCGATCCGGATATCACTTGGGAAAAAGCAGACAAGGTTGCCGCGCTCAAGAATGCGGTCGGCAAACCCGCCGCCGCCGCGGCGCCCGCGACGCTCAAGAAAGCCGCCACGATTGTGGCGAACCGGTCGTCCAGCCGCGCCGCTGTTCGCCGGCAAATCGCGGCCTGAGCGAGGACCAATTATCAATTACCAGTTTCTGATTATGCCTACACTGACGAAAACCAACGGAAAGAAGACAGCGCCGGCCAATGGCAGGACACGCACTGCAAATGATTACAAGGTCCGGGACATTTCCCTGGCCGAATGGGGTCGGAAGGAAATTTCCGTCGCCGAGCAGGAAATGCCCGGATTGATGTCTGTGCGAGAAAAATATGGCCCGCAGAAGCCCTTCCAGGGCGTGCGCGTGTCCGGCTCACTGCACATGACTATCGAAACGGCAGTGCTGATCGAGACATTGGTTGAACTGGGCGCTTCCGTAAGGTGGGCAAGCTGCAACATCTTCAGCACCCAGGACCACGCCGCGGCGGCCATCGCCAAGGGGGGCATCAGCGTGTTCGCTTTCAAAGGCGAGTCGCTCGATGAGTACTGGGATTTTACGCTCGCTGCGCTGACGCATCCCGGGAACAAAGGCCCGCAACTGTTGGTGGACGATGGTGGCGACGCGACGCTACTGTTGCACAAAGGCTACGAAATGGAGCACGGCAGCAACTGGGTCCATACCCCGAGCGCAAGTCACGAAGAGGAGGTCATCAAGAATCTGATCAAGCGCTGCGCCAAAGAGCGTCCCGGCTGGTTCACCCAGGCGGTGAGGGAGTGGAAAGGCGTGAGCGAAGAAACCACGACCGGCGTGCATCGGCTCTATCAAATGCTCGAAGCCGGCAAGCTGCTCGTTCCCGCAATTAATGTGAACGACTCCGTCACCAAGTCCAAGTTCGACAATCTCTACGGTTGCCGCGAGTCACTTGCCGACGGCCTCAAGCGCGCACTTGGCGTCATGATCGCGGGCAAAACCGCTGTCGTCTGCGGTTATGGCGACGTCGGCAAGGGCAGCGCGCACAGTTTGCGCGGGTTTGGCGCGCGCGTCATCATCACCGAAATCGATCCCATCAATGCGCTGCAAGCGGCGATGGAGGGCTTCGAGGTGACGACCATCGAAGAAACGCTCGGTGAAGCCGACATCTACGTCAGTTGCACTGGTAACTGTGACGTCATCACCTTGGAGCACATCCTGAAAATGAAAGACCAGGCCATTGTCTGCAATATCGGCCACTTCGATAATGAGATTCAGGTGGATCGACTCAACAATGCCAAGGGCGTCTCCCGCGTGAACATCAAACCGCAGGTCGATCGCTACGACTTGCCCGGCGACAAGAGCGTCTATCTGCTCGCCGAGGGTCGGTTGGTAAACCTCGGTTGCGCCGAAGGCCACCCGAGCTTCGTGATGTCCAATTCCTTTACCAACCAAGTGCTGGCGCAATTAGATCTTTGGGCCAACCGCGAGAAGTACAAACCCGCTGTCTATCGCCTGCCCAAGAAACTCGACGAAGAAGTCGCCCGGCTGCATCTCGAAAAGATTGGCGTAAAACTGACGAAGCTGACGAAAAAGCAGGCGGATTACATTGGCGTGCCACTGGAGGGCCCGTATAAGCCGGACCACTATCGGTACTGACCGAGCAACAATTCTGACCTTTACGCGCGGGCGGTGAGGTGTAACGTCGCGTCTGATGACTATGCTCACTAACATGCGTGTCCGTTCATTCATTCGAAAGTCGCTTTGCCTCCTGTGTCTTCTTTGCCTCGCGCATGGCGCCGCCGGCGCCGAATTGCCTGTCGTGGCGCCTGAAAGTGCGGGCATGTCCTCCGCCAAATTGGGCAAGGTGGACGGCATCATCAATGACTTGCTACAACAAAAGAAACTCGCGGGTGCGACCGTGATGATTGCACGGCATGGAAAAGTCGTTTATTCCAAGACATTCGGGAAACTGGACCTGGAGGCTGACAAACCAATGCGCGAGGATGCGATTTTCCGCATCTATTCCATGAGCAAGGCGATCACGACCGCAGGCGCGCTGGTGCTCTACGACGATGGCAAGCTTGGACTCGACGACCCGGTCTCCAAATACGTGCCCGATTTCAAAGGGATAAAAGTGTGGAATTCGGACGGAAACGTCGCCCCCAAGCACGAACCGACGATCCGCGATTTGATGCGGCACACGGCCGGCCTGACCTATGGCATCTTCGGAGACTCAGCGGTGGACAGGCTTTATCGAGAAGCGAACGTCCTGGACCGGAGTGAAGACCTCAAGGAAATGTGTAGCAAGGTGGGGAAACTCCCGTTGCAATACGACCCGGGAACCAAATGGATCTATAGCGTCGCAGTGGATGTGCTCGGCCGTGTAATCGAAGTCGCCTCTGGCATGAGCTTCGACGCCTTTCTGGAGAAACGCCTTTTTGCTCCTTTGGACATGAAGGACACCGGATTCTACGTGCCGGCCACCAAGTCGGAGCGTTTTGCAGCAATCTACCGCTCCGATGGCAACGGCACCTTAACCCCATCCGAGAAGCAGGCTTCCAGCCCTTATCTCACCAAACCCAAACTCCTGTCGGGCGGCGGCGGCATGGTTTCAACGACACGCGATTACATGCGATTCCTGCAGATGATTGCGCAGGGCGGCGAGCTCAATGGTGTGCGCGTCCTCAAGCCTGAAACTGTCCCGTTAATGACTCACAACCAGTTGCCCGCCGAGCTTATCCCCATTTCCATGAGTATTGGCAAGCGTTCGGGCGTGGGCTTTGGTCTTGGCTTTTCTGTCCGCGTCCAGTCTGCAGAGCAGGAGTCATCGGCTCGCATCGGCGAATACGGCTGGGGCGGCCTGGCAAGCACGCATTACTGGAGTTCGCCCAAGGATGATTTAGTCGTTGTGACCATGGAGCAAACGCTCCCGTTTTCGATGCTGCTCGAATCCTCTGTCAAAGGTCCTATCTACGATGCGATTGCTAATTGAAACCAGTTTGGCAGTCACCAACGGAGTGAAATGCGCCTAGCGACCGTCGCTCGGAATCGAAATCGACAAGTAACTGGAGCTCATTTATACTTGGGCTATGAGTTTCGCAAAGGTCTTGGAAGAGCTACCAGCACTGACGGTTTCGCAGCGTCAAATTCTCATTCGCCGGGCCTTGGAGTTGGAGGACCCACCCTTGAGTCCCGAAGAAGATTCGCTCGTGGAGTCCCGCCTGGCCGCGCATCGTGAGAGCCCCTCTTCGTCTTTATCCCTCGACGAATTCAAGAAGCGACTTCGCCGTCGGTCTGGCAAATGAGTTGGCGCGTCGTCGTCCGCCCGGAAATCGAGCAGGACCTTTAGTCGGCGGCGGATTGGTACGACTCTCGCGATGAGGGCCTCGGGAACAGATTCATTGACGAGGTACTGCAGGTTTTCGACGCCCTCGCCATAAACCCGTTGCTCCGGAGCCGAAAACACCCGCGTAAGAATATTCGCTGGCGATACCCGGAACATTTTCCTTACCGCGTCATCTACGAGGTGGTGGAACGCGAACAAATTGTCATTATTGCCGCAGTGATTCACGGTGCGCGCCATGACCGCCATTGGAAACGCCGCGTATGACTCGAACAACGTTCTTCCGCATCGTCCCATTTTCTCATCGTCGAACCTCGTGCAATCCTATTCGCGCCTTTCACGTCTTGTGCACGCTCAGTTCACAAACGACGTCTCGTTCGCCTGCAGCAACGCGTGGGCGTATTCCTCCCAAATCTTCAGCGGTTCGCGGCGGCGGAGTCCCGAGCCGGCGCCTTTTCGCAACTGTTGCCTGGCGGCGAACTTTGGCCCTGGCTTCTTGAGTTCGCCGGAATCGTTTGAGACCGGCTGAACAGAGTCCTCTGCCAGCCCAGTCTTCAGTGAAGTCTGCTCGCGGTTGACGAACTCCAGGCCGAGTTGCAGTTCGTCCGCGCGCGGTTGCCGCTGCCAGATGCGGTTGTATAGGAAGTGGATGCGGGCCGCATCCTCTCCGCAGGACTGAAATTCAGGCAGAGCCACCAGCTTTTTCGCTGTCTCGATCACCAGCGAGCTGTTCATGAGGAAGAGGGCTTGTTGCGGAACAGTCGTTTCGTGTCGGCGGCCGCTGGGCAGGTCCGGGTTGGCAAAGTCAAAATTGATCAGCTCATCAGGCACATCGGACCGATCGATATAGCCATAGATTGCGCGGCGCGTCGAAGACGGTTCGGTTTCCAAATCCACCGGGCGGCCGTACATGTTGGTGTTGAGCGAGCCACCGATGGCCAAGAGCGAATCGCGCAAAGCCTCGAATTCGAGACGCCGGACGCTGGCGTGCCAGAGCAGCCGGTTGTTGGGATCAATCTGGGCGTAGCGCGAGTTTCCGGCGCAGTCTTCCTGATAAACGCTCGAAAGCATAATGAGGCGGTGCATTTTCTTGACGCTCCAGCCTTCTTCCACGAAGCGGCTAGCAAGGTAATCCAACAGCTCCGGGTGACTGGGCGGCTCGGACATCGTGCCGAAATCGTCCGGTGTGGGAACGAAACCTTCGCCAAAGTGATGCATCCAGATCCGATTGATCATTACGCGCGGGGTAATGGAGGTTTTCGGGCTTACGATAGCGTGAGCCAGCTCGAGCCGGCCGCTGCCGTTCGTGAACGGCCGGCGGTCGGCGCCAGCCAGGACCTCGAGGAACTGGCGCGGAACGATGGCACCTCTGTTGCCGGCGTCGCCCCGGATGAAGACGGGTGAATTGTGCGGACGAAGCATGTCTTCGAGGACCATGGCTCGGACGGGCGCCGCCGGGTGCGACATTTCCAGCCGAGTGGTCTCGACCTGGTTTTCACGGCTTTCGCGCTGCGTCTGCCGCAAGGCTTCCCGGTTGCGCGTTCGGCGAATCTCGCGGAACTTGGCCTCGATAGCCTGCTTTTCCCGCTCAAGGTCCATCCGCTTCTTGTAGTAATCGGTGTATTCCGGGCTGCTGACGACTTTGGAAATGACCGGCTCGATCGACGGCTCGACACAGCTCGCGAACACGCCGTGCAGCGAGTAGTAATCTTTGGTCGGGATCGGATCGAACTTGTGGTCGTGGCAGCGCGCGCAAGTGACTGTCAAACCTAGGAACCCCTTCGTCACCACGTCGATCCTGTCGTTGATGATATCGTTTGGCATCCCCATGAATCGCTCGCCGATGGTGAGGAAACCGAGCGCCTCAAGATTGGTCGGGTTCTGGCGCGTCGCCGGCAATTTATCAGCGGCGATCTGCTCGATGATGAAGACGTTATACGGTTTGTCCTCGTTGAAGCTGCGGATGACGTAGTCGCGATACGTCCACGCGAACGGATAATGTACGTCTTCGCGCTGCCTCCGGACCTGTCCTTTCGTGTCGCTATAACGGGCGACATCTAGCCAATGCCGGCCCCAACGTTCTCCATAGCGGGGTGATGCGAGCAGACGATCGACCACTTTCGCAAAGGCATCCGGTGATTCGTCCTTGAGAAAATCTTCAACCTCCTGCGGTGTCGGCGGCAACCCGATTAAGTCAAGCGTCGCCCGGCGACTCAGGGTTCGTTTATCGGCCGGGGCGTTGGGCTTGAGCTGCCTTTCCTCTAGTTTGGCCAGTATGAAATTGTCGATCGGGGTCTTGGGCCAGGAGGCATCCTTAACTTCCGGCGCTGACAGTTTGGAAAGCGGTTGCCAGGCCCAGTGGGCGCGTCCCTCCTGGGCCCGTGCCTTGTAATCGGGCGCAGCGATGCGAGGGTCGGGCGCGCCCATTTTCACCCAGGTTGTCAAGTCGGCGATTTCTCCATCCGAAAGCTTCTTTCCCTTGGGCGGCATTTGCAGGTCCGGGTCTGTGTAACGGACGGCCTTGATGAGCCGGCTTTGCTCCGGGTCGCCAGGCACAATGGCCGGGCCGGACTCGCCGCCTTTGAGCAGGCCCTGGCGCGAGTCGAGCAGCAGGCCGCCTTTGACTTTTTCGGCCTGGCTACTGTGGCATTTGTAGCAGTTGTTGACGAGGAGCGGACGGATCTTGTTTTCGAAGAATTGGGTTTCGGAGGGAGTGAGATCGGCCGCCAGGCCGGAGACACTTGATGCCAGAAATGTCGCGACGAAGATCAGCCAACGAAGATTCAAGATCCAAGGTCCAAGATCCAGAGAAACACCAAATCTCAAACCCCAAACCGAGCGCTCCGACATGCCGCCAGGTTCGGGCTTGGTGCTTGGAGCTTCTCTGGAGCTTGGATGTTGGAGCTTGGAGCTTTTCGTCATGCCATCACCCCTTTCACCACCGTTCCCGACACATCGGTCAGCCGAAAATCGCGGCCATTGTACCGATAGGTCAGTTTTTCGTGATCGAAACCCAGCAAAGCCAAGATGGTAGCATGCAAGTCGTGGATATGGACTTTGTTTTCAACCGCCGCCGCGCCGAACTCGTCGGTGGCGCCATAGACCAGGCCGCGGCGGACACCAGCTCCTGCCAGGATGGTCGTGAATGCTTTGGCATTGTGATCGCGCCCCGGATTGTCGTTGCCGTTGCGATCGCGAACCGGTTTGCGGCCGAATTCTCCTCCCCAAACGATAAGCGTGCTGTCAAAAAGATCGCGCTGCTTCAGGTCGGTGATAAGCGCCGCCAGCGGTTGGTCGATCTCTTTGGCCCGCTCCGGCAGGCGGTCCTCGATGTCCTGGTGATGATCCCAGCCCCCGGCCCAGACTTGCACGAAGCGGACACCTCGTTCGAGCAGGCGCCGTGTAATTAACATCTGATTGCCCTGAGTCGTGCGTCCGTAGAGTGCGCGAATTTCCTCAGGTTCCTTGTTCAGATTGAAAGCGTCCGTGGCCTCGGTCTGCATTTTGAAAGCCATCTCGAACGCCTGGAGCCGCGCCTCAAGCTGCGCCTCCTTCTGCAGGTTCTGACTGTGCAACTCGTTTAGTTTATGGACGAGGTCCAACTGCCGTCGTTGCTCGGCGAGCGGCGTGTACTCGTTGTGGATATTCTTAATGAGCTGGTTGACGCTGACGATTTTGGTATTGATGCTAACACCCTGATAGAGGCCTGGAAGGAATGAGGATTGCCAATTCGAGCTGCCGCCGGGCGGCGTGCCTCCGGGCCGCAGGGAAATGTAACCCGGCATGTTTTGGTTTTCGGTGCCCAGGCCATACAGCACCCAGGAACCAATGCTCGGCCGGGCCAGCCGCGTCGAGCCGGTGTTCATGAAGACAGTCGCAACCTCGTGCGCCGGGATGTCGGTGTACATTGAGCGGATAACAGTCAGGTCATCGACCATCTCGCCGAGCTTGGGAAAGACCTCACTGACTTCGATTCCTGAGTTGCCCTTTTTTGCGAACTTGAACGGGGAAGCCATCGCGACGCCATCGGAGCCGGGAATTGATTTTCCGTCATAGTCCGTCAACGCAGGTTTGGGATCCCACGTATCGACGTGCGAGGGCGCGCCCTGGGCGAAAATGTGGACGACACGCTTCGCCTTGGCCGGGAAATGCGGCGAGCGCGGCAGCAAGTTGGCTATGGCCTCGGCGCGGGCTGTGGGGCCGAACATCTCCTCGCCCAGGAGCGCCGCAAGGCTGAGCGCTCCAAAACCCATCCCTGCGCGTTGCAGAAACTGGCGGCGAGTGACGAACAAATCCTCCAATCGCGCCGAGTGTTCCCGGATGTACTTGTTCGCGGTGCTCATACTTGTATCAATATCACGACAGACGCTGACTTGCAGCTTCGGGTTTCGCACATTTTGCAGGTTCGAAGCCAGGAAATGAATAAAACGAAACATTTGAAGGGCCAATGCCAGTCCTGTGGCGGCCACATCGAATTTCCGGCAGAAGCCGCCGGCATGAACGTCGAATGCCCGCACTGCGGCAAGCCGACTGACCTGCTGCTGGTCGCGCCGCCCGACGAGCCGATTGTGCCGAGGCGCACGATCGTTTGGACCGCAGCGACGATCGTGCTTCTGCTCCTCGGTTTGGCGGCAGCATTAGTGGCGTTGAAGCGCGCAGAAAGAAAGGCGGCGGCAAGGCACCAGGCCGTACAAGCCAGTCCACCCGGAAGCGAGGTCAATGCGCAAACCACGCCGGCTTCAGGACAACCTGATATCGTCAACGAGACGGGGTTCAGTGCTTCAGAGATCACCTTCCAAAAAGTTCCCGGCAGCGGGCTTGTGTATGCTGTGGGCACGTTAACCAATACCTCCGCTCGACAGCGTTTCGGAGTCAAAGTGAACCTGGACCTATTCAATGCTAACGGACAAAAAGTCGGCGAGGCGACGGATTACCAGCCGTTGATGGAGCCGAAGCGGGAGTGGCATTTCAAAGCCTTGGTGGTCGAGTCAAAAGCCGCGCGGGCGAAGATTGCGTCGGTGAAGGAGGAGCGGTAGTCGGCCGAGCCGCCTGTTGAGGCGGCGCGGAAGGGTGGGGCATTGCGGAGTGCGGAGTGCGGAATGTTACATGTTCCAGCGGGCATATTTCTTGAGGACAGCTTTTACTTCGAGGAGGAGGTCGGATTGGAGGAAGGCTTCGTACGTGCCGCCGCTCGGCCAGGAACGGAGGAGGCCGCCTGCGAAGCTCCAAGATCCAAGAACCAAGATCCAGAGAAGATCCAAGCTCCAACATCCAAAGGAGAAGACGCGGTCGTCATAGGAGGAATCTTTGATATTTCATCAGCACCGCGCGGACTTCGAGCAAGAGATCAGACTGAAGAAAAGACTCATATGTGCCACTGGATGGCCACGAGCGAATTAGTCCGGTCTTGTCGCGGTTGCGAAACCAGTAGGCGACTTGTTCGACGGCGGCTTGTTCGAGGCCGTCGGGGAGAGGCGTTTGGCCAGCGCCGGGGGTGGTGCCGGGGAGGACGTAGCCGGCGGTGAGCGTCACTCGGCAGGTGGAGAGGGGCGAGGGGCGAGGGGCGAGGGGCGAGAGGAGGGAGATGATGCAGGCGCGTCGGATGAGGTATTGGACGCCGGTTTGTTCGAGCCAGCCGTCGGTTTCGTTGGTTTTGAGTTCGAATTTGGTGACGGATTCGATTGGGTAACAGGGCGGCAGGATTTCGGTGTCGGCGGGGTCGAACTCGTGAGTGAAGCCGACGGTGCGGGTCAGGCTGCGGTTGCATTCACCGTCGAAGCGGTCGGAGACGGCTTTGATGGCGTTGGTGAGGAGATCGTCATAATCGGTGACGGTGAGGGCAAGGCGGGCTTCGACGGTGGAGAGTTGGGTGAGCATTGGAGCAATGGATTGGTGGATTAGTGGCGGGGAACGGCGGGACGGAAATTAACAGGAGGTAACGGAGAGAGCGGAGGGGGAGAGCATGAGAGAAAGCTGAAAAACTGAATGGGAATTTTTTGCGGTGGGGAGTGAGGTAGTGGAGGGCGGAGATGAGGAAGAATTGGACCAAACTGAGGCGAGGCGAACGGTCGTGTCTAGTCACGGCTTGCTTGTTTGGCGAAGTCTGAATCTTGTTCTTGTTCGAGATGGCTGGGCGCCAGCCACAGGACCAGCGCCGCCAGACCGACCGGCCAGAGCCATTCGAATGTGGTGACGTAATGGTTCAGCACGTCGGAGAAAAATACGCCACGCCCGCGCGGGACCCCTAAGTACAGTGACCAGAGTTGCAAACCCGTCCATGCAAGAAGGACAGCTGGAAGGAGTGCGAGCAACGGCCGTCGACGAACGAACGTTGCGTATGGAATGTCTTTTCCGCGCCGCGTCCGCTGAGCAAAAAGAAGCAGAGGGATTACAGGGCCTAATGCAACCAGCAATTGGGCGCTGACGATCAGACCCGGGTTGTAAAGCCTGTTGATGAGCAGCCTATTGATGAGCAGCGCTCTCAGGCCCAGGCCGCTCGCTGGCTGCCAGAGACCAAGCATCAATGCGCCAACAGCCATCCAGCACACTCGCTCACGCCACACTGCTACCGGGCGTCCCCATCCGGAATCGCAGCCTTGCACCTTCGGCATCGGAGACCGATCGAACAGAAAAAGTGCAATCGACAATAAGGCCATGGGCCACGCAAGAGCAGCCAGGAGCGAGGGGGGGTATAACGGCTCGATGGCCAATGCCATTATAAGGATCGCGACCACAAGCAAAGCCAGGCCCGTCAGTGCGAGTCGCCGGCGGCTTTGGAGAAAATAATCGAGACGTACTGTTAGTTTGTGAAGCCTCCCAGAGGCCAGGAGGGCGGCGATGGCCAGCACGGGCAGGTTTGTTCCAACCGGTACAGCAGCGCCGATTGAAAGATCAAATGGCAACAAAACCCCGAACGTTTGAAGGAACCACGTGATCGCGGAGTAACTGATAAACTGCCAAATCGAGAAAGCGAAGCCAGCCGCGACCATCCATAACAACCGATCATGCCAGACAACCCAGGGATTTTCGCGGGCAAACTCTCGAGCCAAATCGGCGGGTGAGCCCACCTGGCGCAGCGCTTCCTGAAATGCTTCATCGTCTTTCAAGCCCTGCTTCTGCAGATCGGCAACGCGCTCGCACAGATCGCTTTCCAGCTCCCGCGCAGCCTCGAGAGAAATGCAGGACCTACTGGCACAATCCTCACGCCAGGCGCGAAGAGCCTTTTCTAGATCGAAACGATTTTGATTTTCCATAATTTGCACAAGGCGTTGTGAACGGAGAGCCATTGTTGCCGTTCCGCCTTCAGAGAGCGACGCCCGTTCGAACTGAGCCGGTAATACTTGCGCTCTCGCCCAGTGTCCGATTGCTTCCATTCGGAGAGCACCAAGCCCTCGCGCTCGAGTCGATGGAGCACCGGATACAGCATGCCGTCGCTCCACTCCAGGCTGCCCTGAGAGAACTCGCGGACTTTCCGGGTTAGTTCATAACCGTAGCTTTCGCCCCTGGCGAGAAGCGACAGGATCAAAGGCCTGGCAGAAGCGGCGACAAGGTCTTTACTAATCATAGAAGCACTATACATAGAAGTGCTATATATGTCAACGGGCGGTTGTTTTCAGTATTGGGGTGAAGCCGACGGTGCGGGGCAACCTGCGGTTGCATTCACGGTCGAAGCGGGCGGAGACGGCTTTGATGGCGCTGGTGAGGAGGGCGTCGTAGTCGGTGACGGTTATTCCTAAACGGGTTTTAACTGTGCTGAGCTGGGTTAGCATATTTTCGAAAAGCTGAAAAACTGAAAGGCTGAAATGCTGAAAGGGGGCCAATCCGCCTTCGTCAGACTTCGGCGGGACGAAGACGGGTTTTGAGGGTGCTGAGGCGCGCTGTATTCCGCGAACTGGTTCCGGCTGCTGCTATTTGTTTGACTGGCTGACTGACCAATTTGGTCATTTGGTTTTCAAACCGGCGACAATTTGCATCGCCGCATCTTCACTGACACCGGAGATCTTGTCCATGCGGTCCTTAAGCAAGCCCTCCTTCCAATGGCTAAGGTCGGGGGACGCTGGTGGCGTCGAGCGAAAGAGCGTCTTATCGGGCTCCGCCCTGAATTTGCCAATGGCGGTGCGCGCCTTCTGGCGTGGGTGCGACTCCCAGAAGTCCGCCACTTTCCTGGCGCCTGCCTCGGTGTAGAGCCACGTGACATCGAATTTGTTCATGTCCCGCTGCCACTGAGTCACGCTTTCCGGGACGACGTCCTCAGGCAGAATGCGGCGTACGGGGAGGGGCGGCGGCAGGCGCTTGAGCTCGATCTCTGCCAGGCAGACACTGCCCCGCTTGAGTCTGAGCGTGTAGTCGCCGGCGTTGGTTCGCTCCGTGTCCAAGTTGCAGAAGAAGCATCCGTCTGCTCCGAAGGTCCAGCTGCCTCCAAGGCCGACCGGGGCGCCCGAGCAGTCCGCGAGTTCCGCGTGCATTACGTCAGGATTAGGAGCTGCTTCGCAAGGGTAGTGCAGGATGAAAACGCATCCGTTGCTACCGGAGAGAGATCTGGCATCGCCTGAGAGCTCGCGCGCAGGTTTAACGTTTAGATGGCATCGATCCCGGAGAAAGCCTCTTACGCGACCTTCAAGTGGATTTCCGAGGTAGAACCTATCTTCGCTACTCCTCAAAACGCTGACCGAGAGCACATGAAAATTAGAATCAAGCACCCTCACCCGCAGGGAAGGGCGGCAGAACCAAACGGCGGCCGCGACTGCCACGCACAGACAGCACACGCCAAGGAGAAGCGTTCTCAGGAAGGGGGTTTTGTGGTGTGCGGTCATGCCGAAGAGAAGCAGGAATGAGGGATGTTGGTAAGAGAGAACTGAGTTAACGGAGGGGGGAATGCCAGGGGCTAGTGTTTGGTAGACTCGGTGTGATAAACCGATGGGGCGAGCGAGTGTACGAGGCGGACGGTGCGGGGCCAGATGAATGCGAGCAGGGCGACGGCACAGGCGAGTTCAATTAGGTAGAGGTTGCGTTTTGATATCTTGTTCATGCGGACTCGGATGGGGCGCTGGGTGGTGTCTTTGGTTAACGACCACGATCAGAGACCCGGCGCCGATGGATGTCAATTGTCAACCGGAGCGTCATCGCCTGGTTCTCTGCATTCGTTTTGTTGTTCACTCATTTTGTTTCCTGCACTGAAAGCCTCTCGCCCCGTGCCCATTCGCCGAGAAGGATCTCATACTTTGGCGGCAAGGCGTGGCCAGCCCCGCGCATGACCACGGAAGTAAGATCGAGATGAAACTCTCCCGCCGCGCTTTCAAGAGCATGCGCAAGGTATTCATTGGCTTCGCGCACACCGGGATGCTCATCCTCCGGTGCGTCGCCTCGCAAGACCAGAAAGCGACGACGCTTCATTGCCGGCTTTTGAAGGATGTTGGCGTTGAGTGGACCAAAGCCACCCTCGATCAGGAAAAACGATTCGAAATGCTGAAGGATGAATTCATCCTGCCCGGCCAGAAGCACGGCCGTAGTGTTCGCTCCGTTGGAAAATCCGCCGAGAGTGCTGCGTTTGGACGTGATGTTCGGGACAGCATCGAGCAGCTTTTGCAACATAGTGCGATAGGCCCCGCTCACCGTCGCAAAGTCTTCTGGCGAGATGGCCAGACCACGGAAAGCCTCATTCGTGCTGTAGCTGCGCTTGAACTGCGGCAGGTTTACACAGACAAAGTGGCGCGCCCCCACCAACCCACGGGCGCTCGGCTGCGCATCGCCGCGGCCGCCTCCGCCACCGGTCAGGAATATAAAGAGTGGAAACTCGCCATCACGCGAGTAGTTCTCGGGCAACTGCGCTGTAAGGCGGGCCGGTCGCTTCTCGCCGCTGGACATCGTCATGAGGGTGTCCGGCAGATTTGGGAAGTCGAAGCTCAGCACGGCATTGGCTTCGAGCTTTGCGTCTCCGGCATGGGCAAAGGAGACGAACGCAAAGAGCAGTCCGAGACTAGATGAGCGAAATAGGTTATTCATGATGAGAACCTGGAGCCGCCCAACGCACAGCGCAGCCGCTCCGGGCCAACGGCGTCCGAATGCAACCGAGACGGTCTCCCGGCGTTGGCTGCCGCGCAAGGTTCGGCCTTCATAGTTTCCAGCTCCAGTTGGACTTGTAGATCGTAAGGTTGTGGGCCTGCCAGTGGCTTTTCTCCCACATCAGTCGTCTTGGGTTCCCGCCATACTTCGTATCATCTGATAGCACACCAAAAACGGGCTCAGTGATGAACGCTGAATAGCCGAGCTCCGATATCCCTGAGAGTTTCGCTGCGTAATTTGCAGCGCGACCGACCCAAACAAGATCGTTGGAGTTTCGAATCCCCGTTCGGGCCACGAACAGGGCACTTGTATCTATCCCAACAGAATGCTGAAGCTGGAAAGCCGAGCTCGGGTACGCAAGTTTCAGTGCTGAGTTCACCTCGGTCACAACCCGGTTAAGTTGAAGTGCAGACTTTGCTGCTGCTGAGTTCTTGCGGTCTCCGATGAAGACCGCCATGACACGGTCTCCATCGAAAGCCGTAATCACACCAGTGTTGTTCCGGATGACGTGACATGCCGCTACCAAATAGGTTTTGTACACTTCCGCAGCAAACCAATCCTTGTAGCCGTTGACGAGGCCAGTTGAATCCGCCATGTCTGCATAAAGCACCGTACCATCCAGTTGCACCGCGTCATTGCCGAGTCTCACATCCTCGGGTTCCGGTACCTTTGTGCCCATACGCGTCTGCCACTTCGTTGCGAAGATGGATTTGATCTCTGTGATTATCTCCTGTGCAGTCTTCATTATTGTGGTGCTCCGTTATCTCGATCCGAGTTGCTTAATCCTCCGCCACAGGAGCTGCGCCACCGGGCGGAGTCGCCGGCCTCTGGAAATTGGGCCTCCGCGCGCGTATGGCGAATGAGTCACGCCAAGGAGGTCAGTTGGCAACTTTAGATCAGCGCCCCTCGGAATGGCGATAAAGGTTCGTTCCCGGCCGATGGCGCCCATGAACAGACCGAGCTCGAAGACGACATTGTCTCGGGGTGCCGACTTTCTCCGCCCTTTGCTCGAAGTCATGTCGTCAGGTGTAAGAAACAGGACGGCAAAGTCGCAGTCCTGCGACGCATGAACAAGGTCTTCAATCGTCGTCTGGGACAGTTGGAAAACGCCTTGCGTCCATAGTCGGCACGTCAAATCGTGTCGAGCAAGGCAACGGCTAATGTGAGTGGCCTCGGCGATGGCTTTACTGGAGGACCCGATGAACACCGTTGGAACCACATTCGGCTCGCGGATGAATTTCGTGCGTTCGCGCAAGCGTGAGCCGATTTCCACGGCCAAACGCCGCCACAATCCGGGATACCTGGCGGCGATTCGGGTTATTGTGGTTTCCGGGAGTTTCAGAGTAACGGTGCGTTCTCTCGCCACCAGCGTGGCACTTCTCCTGGCTGTCGGATCAAGAAGCGCCATCTCCCCTACATGAGCTCCGCTGCTTCGGACCGCGATCTCGCGTTTGTTAATGACCACACTCACTGAGCCGCTGACGATCATGTACATGTCGTTGTCAGCGTCTCCCTGGGTGACGATGGCCCTGCCTGATCGATACTCATGCAACGTGCCCGCCGCGATAAGCCGGCGCGCCAATGCTGCGTCCCCGGCGACAGACTGTTGAGCGCACACGGCTGTCAACAGGTTGGCCCTCCCTGCCGAGCCAGCGAAGCGCGGTACTATGCTGGGGCTACTCTTTGCCGGCATTGTTTCCTTCTCTTGGCCAAACGCTCGACATGCCGGCAGACTCAAGCGCAGCTTGAGGCTGTCCGCTCGATGGAGGTGCTAGCCGCCGGCCGCCCCCAAGCAACGGCCTCCGTGGCTTTGAGCCCTTGTTCACCAAAGTATTTGGCGAACTCCCGACGCGGGATGGCATGGCCGCCCTCAAATCTGGCCGGAATGCACCTGTACCCTCCGGAAATCGGCTTCTTGAGTTCCGAGTAGGGCATGTATGCGATGTGCTCAGGAGCAACACCACGCTCGGTAGCCGCGAAGTACGCCAGGACCAAGACCATTTCTGAATGAACAGCGGTTAGCGAGCCTTTGTACCCGTAACTTGACTTATCGCCCTTCTCCTGCGTTGGATACAGGCCCTTCACCTGAACAGGACGAAGAATGATGCTGCCTCCGACTTCCTTTGTGATGACGAAGTCGAAGCCGACATCACGCTTAGGGAAATAGACGGACCATCCAGCGTCACCAAAGACGCCGGCGCAGTACAGCTCAGCGAAGTAATCTCGTGTTTCGGGGCTGGGCATAGCTTGAGGCGGCTAACGAACCAACTCACTCGCGCCCCGCGAGTGAGCCACAACATGAAACCACAACGTCATCGCGGCGTCCAGTGCATGTGCCGGGTTCGGCGTGGAAGGAGGGTGTGCGAGCCAGGGGGCAAACTACCAGGGGGACCATAACTCTGGGTGGGGCTGGTGGTCGTAATTCCACATGGGCGCGGTGTTGGTGGGATTGAACAGAGCAAAGGGACTGAGCGCGAGAGCTCGCCTGGGTGGAGATTTGGCTGGGGCGACTCGCCGGATGCTCCGTCTATTTGGTATCGTTCGAACTTTTCGCCAAGCAGGATCTCCCTGATGTGATAATCCATAAGATTGTGGCTATCTTAGTCGGCGCCGCGCCTGGGGGCAATTGCGCGATTGGCGGGGGCGTTGGAGATTTTGGATTTGAGATTTTGGATTTCAAAGGGGGCCCGGCGGGGGATGGGGCCGGGCGCAGCTCTGGCGCTCCTAGCACCGCCGCGTTCATGTCAGGGGGCGGTGGACCGTCGGGCCGATGGGGCTTGCTGGATTGAGATCTCAAGACAGTTCAGTAATCCGGCTGTGTTTTTCGGCGGGCTAGCGAGGAGGCCCAGGAATTTTGAGAGGACTGGAAAGGCTGCCGCGAGGTCTAATATATCGCCGGAATACCCGTCGTCGGGCGTCGTGTGTAGTTTGAGACCTGCCAGCAATAGTGGACGCAGTTTCTTGCCCAGGTGGATTTTGTTCAGGTGTTGCGAGTTCCTGAGTCTGTATTTGATTTTGATCGTGTAATTCATGGTTCGGTTCCTTAAGCCGGTTCCGTGCCAAGCCCGTTTGTGATTGGAAATTTTGCTTTTGTGTCTGTGAAAAACATTTTTCAAATAAGGCCCTGCGAAGAATGCCGATGGAAGATGTGATCCAATCCACATACGGGATCCATTTGACAACTGTTGGTGATTGCAAAAAAGCGCTGTAGAGGCAGTTTTTGGAAAGCTGATACTGGTTTCTCTGCAATGGAACGTATGCTTTGCGAGCTCCGTGAGATGTTCGTGCGGGCGAAGGTGACGGAGCGGGATTTGAGATTTCAGATTTCAAAGCGGCCTGCCTCCTCTTGCTTTTGAGAGGAAGAGGTGGAGGCAGACGAAGAGGCAGATGCAGAGGCGGCGGAGAGAAGCCCTCACCCCAGCCCTCTCCCATCGGATGGGAGAGGGAGGGGAGGCGGGGTGGGGCGTCGAGCACCTTGCTGAAGCAAGGTGTTAATGAGAGCGGGAGGCTCACGAAGCTGCGGTTATCAGAGCGGCGGTGGCGTCAACGGCGGCATAATCGAAGTCGATTTCTTCGATGAAGCGTACTGCGAGCTGGTCGTTGTCGAACCAGACGTGTTCGGAGGTGTCGATGCGGGGGCTGCCGTGCTCGCCCATCCACCAAAAGGAGAGGGCGCCGAAGACGGCACACAGGATGTTGGGTACTGGGGCTGCGGGCCAAAAGCGCTGATTTGCTGTGTGTTCCTGCTTGCCCGAGCGATCCGTAGTACTACGAGAGAAAGTCCGTGTGACTCCGAATATGCAACCCGGCAAGACACTGGTATATGTAGCAGCCAGATTTAATCGCGGTTAAGGAGGTTGCAGTTAAAGTTGTGAAAGAGATGACCCGTGGTGGAGATTTACGCCCTTGCCCAGGCTTTGTGGCGGTCCCAAAAAGCACTTCATTCGAGACAATCACCCGACTGGCGCGCGGTCTGCGCACCCGGCACGCCGGGCGCGCCGTGGAACCGTGCGGGTTAAGCGGATTGCGCCCGTCCTCGGGCGCAGCGACTTTCGACTTTCCAGTTGCCTACTCAGGTTCCGGCGGTCTGACCGAAACGGAGCCTGCTGCGCCCGAGGACGGGCGCACTCCGTTAAACAATTACTTGGAATGTGACAGCAGACCGAGCCTGCCGGCGATGGCCAAGCTGGGGCTTCTGCTCTTTGTTCTGGCGTGGGGCGCACTCTCGGCCCGGGCGGCCAGCGCGGTCCTTCAGGGCCTGTCCGCTGGCACCACCAACTGGGTGGCGGGGAATCTTGCCGGGTGGAAGGAACTGGATCTAATCCCCTGCCGCGTTGACTTCACCAGCGGACCGGCCACAAACCAGACCGTCGTCCTCCAGTTTGATCACACCAAAACCTCCGGCAGCACGATACTCCCTGGTATCCAAAGCCTGTTTTCCTTTAGCAACTCGCCCAATATCATCATCACTTCGGGCCCCACACTTTCCGCCCCCGCTGGGGTAGATACCTGGTATTTTACGCTGGTCCTGAACTATATCGATGCCAACGAAGGCGTTGTCACCTTCTTCGCCCGATTGTCGGCTGGCGCGCACAACTTCACGGGCAGTTCGCTGGCGCTCAAAGGGTCGCTCAATGGCTCGCCCTCGCCTGGTGTGCTGCAAATCGCCAAGCCTGGCGCCGCGCCGGGCAATCCGGACTTGGCAATCACCAAGCTGGGTCCTGCGGCGGTCAATCCGGGTTCGACATTCTCCTACACGTTGATCTACACGAACCAGGCAGGCAGCGCAGCCACAGGCGTGCAACTGACCGATGTGCTGCCAGGGGTATTGACGCTCAACAACTGCTCGGGCGGCTGCTACACGCTAGGCAGCACTGTGACCTGGGACCTGGGGAACATTGCGCGAGGCGCAGGCGGCTCGTTTGTCTATGAAGTGCTGGCCACGAACTTCGCCGTTAATGGGACGACATTCATGAACTCAGCCGCCATCCTCAGCGCTGAGAATGACATGAATTACAACAACAATTATGCCTCGGTTACCACGACGATAACCAACGGCTGCCTTCCACCTTCAATCTCGAGCAATCCGGTGGGCAGCACGAACTGCACAGGCGTCCCGGTCACTTTTTCGGCCCTCAGCGGCGGCACCGTCCCCCACTACCAGTGGCGTAAAAACGGCCTGGGCATCCCAGGCGCCTCCGCCAATACCTATAGCATCGCATCTCCCACTATTGACGACAGCGGCTCGTTTGATGTGATAGTGACCAATTTGTGCGGCGCAGTAACCTCCTCGCCAGCGTCGTTGTTGGTGTTGCCGCTGACCAGCCTTGCGGGACCAACAAACCGGATCGCCTGCCCCGGGGACAACGTGACCTTCAGCACTACCGTCTCCGGCACCGGGCCATTCAGCTTCCAATGGTTCAAGGACGGCATCCCGCTGGCCGACCAAACCAACAGTTCAATTGCACTGTCGAACGTCACGGCATCCAGCGGCGGCGCGTACTCAGTGCAGGTGGTGGGCAGTTGCAACAGCGTCACCAACTCCGCCAATCTGACGGTCAATGTGGCCACTACGGCCGACGCGTTGGTGTCGCAGACCAACTGTCCGGGTGACACCGTCAGTTTCAGCACCCTGGCTCATGGCACCGGTCCATTCAGTTTTCAATGGTTCAAGGATGGGGCACCGCTGGGCGGCCAAACCGCCAGCTCATTGACGCTCTCCAGCATCACCGCCTCCAGCGCGGGCAGCTACGCGGTGCAAGTTACGGGGGCTTGCAACAACGTCACTAACTCTGCCATCCTGACGGTCAACGTCCCCACCACCGCCGATGCGCTGGTGTCGCTGACCAACTGCTCGGGCGACACAGTCAGCTTCAGCACCTCGCCCCACGGCACCGGCCCATTCAGTTTCCAATGGTTCAAGAATGGAGCGTCGCTGGGCGGCCAGACCGGCAGCTCATTGACGCTCTCCAGTATCACCGCGTCCAGCGCGGGCAGCTACTCGGTGCAAGTGAGGGGGGTTTGCAACAGCGTCACCAACTCTGCCAGCCTGACGGTCAACGTCCCCACCACTGCTGATGCGCTGGTGTCGCTGACCAACTGCTCGGGCGACACAGTCAGCTTCAGCACCTTGGCCCACGGAACCGGTCCATTCAGTTTCCGATGGTTCAAGGATGGGGCGCCGCTAGGCGGCCAGACCGGCAGCTCATTGACTCTCTCCAGCATCACTGCGTCCAGCGCGGGCAGCTACTCGGTGCAAGTGACGGGCGTTTGCAACAGCGTCACCAACTCTGCCAGCTTGACAGTCAACGTCACCACCACCGCCGATGCGTTGGTGTCGCTGACTAACTGCGTGGGCGACACCATCGGCTTCAGCACCTCGGCCCATGGCACCGGCCCATTCAGTTTCCAATGGTTCAAGGATGGGGCGTCGCTGGGCGGCCAGACCGGCAGCTCATTGACCCTTTCCAGCATCACCGCCTCCAGCGCGGGCAGCTACTCGGTGCAAGTAACGGGTGTTTGCAACAGCGTCACCAACTTCGCCAGCCTGACGGTCAACGTCCCCACCACGGCCGATGCATTGGCCTCGCTGACCAATTGTCCCGGCGCCACGGTCAGCTTCAGCACCTCGGCTCACGGCACCGGTCCATTCAGTTTCCAATGGTTCAAGGATGGGGCGCCGCTGGGCGGCCAGACCGCCAGCTCATTGACGCTCTCCAGTATCACCGCGTCCAGCGCGGGCAGCTATTCGGTGCAAGTGACGGGCGCTTGCAACAGCGTCACCAACTCTGCCAGCTTGACGGTCAACGTTCCCACCACCACCGATGCGTTGGTCTCGCAGACCAACTGTCCGGGTGACACCGTCAGCTTCAGCACCTCGCCCCACGGCACCGGCCCATTCAGTTTCCAATGGTTCAAGGACGGGGCGTCGCTGGGCGGCCAGACCGGCAGCTCATTGACGCTCTCCAGTATCACCGCGGCCACTGCGGGCAGCTACTCGGTACGAGTGACGGGTATTTGCAACAGCGTCACCAACTCTGCCAGCCTGACGGTCAACGTGCCCACCACCGCCGATGCGTTGGTCTCGCTGACCAACTGTCCCGGCGCCACGGTAGGCTTCAGCACCTCGGCTCACGGCACCGGCCCATTCAGTTTCCAATGGTTCAAGGATGGGGCGTCGCTGGGCGGCCAGACCGGCAGTTCATTGACGCTCTCCAGCATCACCGCGTCCAGCGCGGGCAGCTACTCGGTTCAAGTGACGGGCGCTTGCAACACCGTCACCAACTCCGCCAGCCTGACGGTCAACGTTCCCACCACCGCCGATGCGTTGGTCTCGTTGACCAACTGTGTGGGCGACACGGTCAGTTTCAGCACCTTGGCCCATGGCACCGGCCCATTCAGTTTCCAATGGTTCAAGGATGGGGCGCCGTTGGGCGGCCAGACCGGCAGTTCATTGACGCTCTCCGGCATCACCGCGTCCAGCGCGGGCAGCTACTCGGTGCAAGTGACGGGCGTTTGCAACAGCGTCACCAATTTCGCCAGCCTGACAGTCAACGTTCCCACCACCGCCGATGCGTTGGTCTCGCTGACCAACTGTTCGGGCGACACGGTCAGCTTCAGCACATTGGCCCACGGCACTGGCCCATTCAGTTTCCAATGGTTCAAGGACGGGGCGCCGCTGGGCGGCCAGACCGGCAGCTCATTGATGCTCTCCAGCATCACCGCCTCCAGCGCGGGCAGCTACTCGGTGCAAGTGGCGGGCGCTTGCAACAGCGTCACCAAC
>JACXTT010000758.1_pt1 | contig 55360 bp, 55 predicted proteins | sample 9270951 | NCBI WGS metagenome assembly JACXTT01 (sample SAMN15532306, study PRJNA645909) | rock metagenome | isolation source: weathered quartz diorite | place: Puerto Rico | collected 2017-06-21
ACGTCCCCGGCGGCGGTCCGCTCGGTGACGTACCAGAACAGCCCCTCGTCCGTCAGGTTCAGCCCGACGTCACCCTGGACGGCGTAGGACAGGATCGCGAGGAGCAGCGCGAGCGAGACGAGGCCGGCGAAGCCGGCGGGTGTGAGCCGAGTGTCGCCGGCCTCGCCGCGAGTCTTCAGATCGCCTTGTCGGCCTTGAGACGCTCGAGGTCAGCCGTCCCGAGCGAGAGCAGCTCCTTGTAGACCTCGGCGTTGTGCTGGCCGAGCAGCGGCGCCGGCCGCACCTCTGTGGGCGACTTCGAGAGCTGCACCGGGTTCGCCGGCATGGTGAACGGGCCCCAGCCCGGATGGTCGATGGTCGTGACCATGCCTCGCGCGATCAGGTGCGGGTCGCTCAGGATCTCCTGCGGTACGAGCACCGCGCCGGTGGGCACGCCGGCCTTGCCGAGATCGGCCATGACCTCGTGTTTCGTGCGCGTCATGGTCCAGGCCTCGACGAGCGCGTTGACCTGATCCTTGTGGGCGGCGCGCCACTTCGGATCCGACCACTCCGGATGACCGATCAGGTCCGCGCGGCCGACCGTCTTGAGCAAGGCTTCCCACATGTGCGGCCGCACGGGCTGGCAGTAGATGTAGGCGTAATCGTCGCGCCCGCCCGGCTTGCAGCGGAAGATGCCCGAGGGCGACGTGTTCGCGATCTCGTTGCCGCGCCGCGGCTCGAAATCGCCGCCCGCGTACGCGAGCCGCATGGCGATGCGCGAGAGATTGACGACGGCGTCCTGCATGGAGCACTCGACCTTCTGGCCCTGCCCCGTCGCCTGCCGCTGCCAGAGCGCGGCCATCACGCCGAGGGCCGCGTGCATGCCGGTGCCCGAGTCGCCGATGGTCGGGCCCGGCTTGAGCGGCGGCGAGCCCGGAAAGCCGGTCAGCGCCATCGCGCCGCCCGTGGCCTGCGCGATCATGTCGAAGCTCTTGTACTCGCTGTAGGGCCCGTAGTTGCCGAAGCCCTTCACGGACAGATAGATCAGGCGCGGGTTGATCGCTGCGAGCGTGTCGTAGCCGAGGCCCATCTTCTCCATCCCGCCGGGCGCCTGGTTCTCGGCCACGACGTCGGCCTTCTTGACCATGTCGAGGAACATGGCCTTGCCCTGCGGGTGCTTGAGGTTGAGCGTGACGCTCTTCTTGTTGGAGTTGAGCAGCAGGAAGTAGCTCGAGTCGACGCCCGGCTTCTCGGCGCGCCCGTAGCGCCCGGGCTCACCCTTGCCCGGCTCCTCGACCTTGATGACCTCGGCGCCGAGCCACGCCAGCATCTGCGTGCACGACGTCCCGGCTTCGAACTGGGTGAGGTCAAGGATGCGGATGCCGTTCAGCGCTGTGCTCATGGTCGCCCTCCCGTGGCGCGATCATACCGCGGGCGGGTGCGCTACGGCCGCTATCCGTCAGGAGCCGAAGGTCACCTCGAGCCGGACGTCGGGGAACCCTGTGGAACGCTCGAACGCCCTGACGCGAATGAGCGTCCGGAAATCGTCATCCAGATAGAACGCCTCGTGCTCACGATCGCCGCGCTCGAACCTGCCCCGAGTACCAACCGTGAAGGGCATGCGGAACGTACCCCTGAAGGGCAGGACGACCGGCTGTGGCAGCCCCGAGAGCGCCCCCGTCCGAGGATCGGCGGTCTGCGTGATCGTGAAGACGCCGTCGATCGAGCCGAGCGGCACGTGGTGAAGCACCGCCAGCGAGAGATCGACCGTGCCGCTGAACGTCCCGCTGATGACCGGAAGGTCCGGCACGTGGACCGAGCTGTTCCCGGGCGCGTTGATGACGACGTCGAAGGTGCCGCTGACCGGGCCGACCCCATTCTGGGTGGAGACGCTGTCCGTGCCGGTCGCGATGACGGTGCAACTCCTGATCCGCGGGGCAGAGATCAGGAGCTGGGACGGGCACAGCGGGGTCCCGAGTGCGGCAAAGCCCTGGAGCGGTGAGGTGGCGTTCCGCATGACGACGCCCTGTGCCTCGTCGAACGTCACTCGTTCACTGACCTCGTAGAGCGTGACTCCGGTCGCGCCGGTCGCCTCGTCGCGATCGCCGGCGTGCGCGGCGGCCGCGAGAACGAGCAGCATCACAACCAATCCCGCGAACCTGAACGTCCACTTCATGTCTTGTCGCACCTCATCGAGAAAAAGTTCGCTCCACCGGGCCAAATGGCAAATGACAGTCGTTCCGATCCTGCAAGCAGCAGGACCCATGCCACCGTTCTCATATTTGCGGAAGTCTGGAGAATCGCGGTCTTGTGTCGGCAGGGTGCTCGTTTTCCACGCCGGTCCGTCACGATTTGAGCCAGAATCTGGATTCTTCGATCGCTACCTGATCATCTTCTGGAAATCAGGACGCAATAGCCGATGAAGGAAATCAGCCGGCGATCAGCGCCCTGCACACGATGGCGCTGCACACCGAGCTCCAGCGACCGAACCCTTTGTAGATCTGGGCGGCCTCCTTCGCCTGATCCTTCAGGGTGCCTTCGGACTTGATCTGCGGATCGGATATGTTGCGCACCGCGAGCCACTGCGGCACGTTCGCGTTGGTCCGGCTGCGCACCAGCCCAAGTACCGCGTCACCCATCTCGGAGACCGATCCGAGCCCCTGCAATTTGTAGAAGTTGTTCGAGGTATCGAAGCCGAAGAAGTCCGTCGTCAGCACCGCCGCCTTCGCGGTACGCGCGGTGACGATCTTCGGTGGGCGGGCATTGTCCTTCGGCAGCTGCGCTTCGTTGGCCTTGAACAGCACCTTCGCCTTGGCGAACAGCTTTCGGTTGGGCGCGGTGCTCTTGAAATCCTCCTGCGCGAACGGCTCCTTCTTCAGCCACTTGAGGCAGTCGAAGCGGACTATGGAGCTGACCACGACGTCGCCCACCTCGCACGTCTTCCCGATGCCGCCCGCCGTCCCGGTGGTGATGATGATGCTCGGTCGCACCTCCTCGATGATCTGCTGCCACATGTCCTCGTTGGGCAGCGTCTCGCCGGGCTTGGGCGCCTTCTTCGTGTCCTGCGAGAGGTGCGAATCCGACTTGAAGACCACGACGCTCTTGTTGCCGATCTTCGTGGTCCAGTAGGTGCCGAGCCGGCCGGCGTTCAGCGCGGGACAGCCCTTGCGCATCTTCTTCGCGATGCGCGCGAAGTTGTGCTTGTAGGGGACGTAGTCGTTCCGCGAGTCCTTGCCCGGCGTGAGCACGCGGCTGAGCGCGTGACCCTCGTCCACGGTCCAGGTGACGACCAGCGCATCGGCTTTGGGCAGCGCGCCGGCTTTGCCTTTGCGGGCCTTGACGTCGGTCTTCGGCGCCAGGGCCTTGGGCCACGGGATCTCCGTGAAGCGCGACAGCCCCGTCGCCGTTGTGAACGCGAGGAAGGCCTGCCCCTCCGGCGCTTCGGAATCGAAATCGATGATCTCGCGCTGCAGATCGTCGAGCTCTGGACGCGGCGCTGACGCGGCCGCCACGGCGAACGTCGTCACCGGCGCGGGCAGCTCGACGGGATCGAATCCGAGATTGCGCTTCACCCAGGCCCGGTTGGCAGTCGTCATACAGGCTCCCGTCCTCGTGGTGATCTACGTTGCGGGGCTCTTCTCCTCGGAGTAATGCTGCACTGTCTTCCGAGTCGCCGCATGGAGTCCAGTCACGAGAGTGCTGAGTCGATGGATAAAGTTGCAACAGTTGCGTCCCAGACACCCAACGAGAACGAGGCTCTAGGGCTTGCGCGACCGGTGCTCTTTGATCCTTTGTGCCTCATCGTCGATCCATCGGACCAGACGGCCTAGTCCGGGCGCCGCCTGATCAACCTCGTCTCCCCCGGCCGCGTTGAATGTCAATTTCTGGCTCTTGCCATCGCGCGTCGCCACCGTGATGTCGTACTGGTGAGCGTCATACAGTTTGCGCGCCGGCGATGCGAGAGCCGTCCTCGCCTTCGACAATCGCGCTGGATCGGCGGCGAGCCGGAGCTGCTCGACCTCCTCGGTGGACAGCTCTCGCTGATACTTCGCGGGCTCAGAGGTGACCTTTGCGCCCCGGTCATCAAGATCGACCACGCCTTCCACCTGCAATCCCGGCATTGCCGCGAGGCCGCCACTCCTCACAAAACTGATTTTCATGACCTGACTCCTCCTGGTCGGAATCGGCACCACCTGCCTCGACGGCATCTCGGCCCCATACCGAAGGCGGAGGACACTCACCTCGCCCCCGGCGATCGAGACGACGAACAGGTTGCCGAACTCCGCGTCGCCGATCTGAACGGGTGGCCCACCGAGCTCTGCGATGACGTTCGGTACGGTATTGCCGTGGCCGACTACCACCACGACTCCACTCTGCTGTCGGCGAATCGCATCGACGAGAGCCGCGGTCTTGTCCGAATCGATAGGTTGCACCGAGAGGTGCATCAGGTCGGCCAGCGGCTGGGCCGTCTCCTGCGTTCGACGGAGCTCCGTTGCGTAGATCGCGGTCACCCCGGCAGTCCTGAGCATCGTGGCGAGGAGCTGAGCTCGTTTCTTGCCCACCGCTGACAGAGGCGGATCCTTGTCGGCAGACTGCGTCGTTTCCGCATGGCGCGTCAGGACGACGGTCGGGGCGCAGTCACCGAGAGCCGGACCGCCCACAGAGCCCCCGAGGGCGGCGATCGTGCACAGACTGATCAAAAGTTTGGTGTTCACTGCCCGGCCACGTCGGACTCGCTCACGATACTACTAAATCGACCCAGCGCACTTTCTCGCGCCGGGCAGCGAACACCCGCTCACCTCAGCCTCGGTTCACGCCGCCGCGGCTACTTCACACCGACTTGCTTCCACGCGTCCAGCACCGCCTTCTGCTCGGCGCTTGCATTGCCGTACAGGAGGCCAGCATGACGGGCGGTCAGCTTGGAAAACGCGGAGAAGTTCGCCGTGGGCTTGAGGTTGTGATCGCAGACTGTGTCGTACCAGATCCTGCCCGCCTTCTCCCACGAATGCCCGCCGATGCTCGCCGCCGCGAGAAAGAACGCCCGATTTGGAATCCCCGAATTGATGTGGACACCCCCGCTGTCCTGCGTCGTGTGGACGTAGTGGGCCATCTCGCCCGGCTGCGGATCCTTTCCGAGCTGCGGATCGTCGTACGCCGTTCCGGGGGCCTTCATCGACCGCAGCGCGACGCCCTTGATGCCGGACGCGAGCAGTCCGGCGCCGATCAGCCAATCCGCCTGAGCAGCCGTTTGCTTCAGCTTGAACTGCTTGACGCAGGAGCCAAACACATCGGAGATGGACTCGTTGAGGGCGCCCGACTGTCCCTGGTAGGTGAGATTCGCTTCGCTGCCGGTGACGCCGTGCGTGAGCTCGTGGCCGATGACATCGACGGACGCCGTGAATCCATTGAAGATCGCGCCGTCTCCGTCACCAAAGACCATTTGCTGGCCGTTCCAGAAGGCATTGTCGTACTTCCGGTCGAAGTGCACCGATGCGGTCAGCGGCAGCCCCGCGTTGTCGATCGAGTTCCGTTGATAGGCCGTCAGGTAGAACGTGAAGGTGTCGCCCAGTCCGTCATAGGCCTGGTTGACGGCATTGTCGCCGACCGGCGCATGCCCTTCGGCCCGAACGAGGTGCCCAGGTAAGCTCTGTGTGTGGCGCGCGTCATAGATCGTGCGCTTCTCCTGTGGCGGAGCAATCGCCGCGGCGGGATGCGTCACCTGCAGGCCGCCCATTGCGGAGAACGTCACCCGGCTCGTCCGGAGGCTGTGATCCAGCTCGAGCGTCTGAATCGCGAGATCTCGCTGCTCCTGTGTCGCCGCATTCGAAGCCATGTGAACCAGGATGTGGGGTGGCAGGATGCACAGGATCGGGTGGTTCCGTCGTGGATTCAGCATCTCCGTGTCCTCCTCTGCAGTCGTTCGGGTTTCGAGCGACGTTCCGGCCGACGGTCAACGTCGACCACGATGCGCAGATCGGACAGGCAATCGCCATACCAACGAAGGATCTCCCCAGAATCGTGGAGTTACCTAAAGGGTAGATCGGGTCAAGAGGTCGCTGCCGGTGGGCGGTTGAACACCTATTTGATCAGTGCGCGCTTCGCGCTCCTGCGCACCGACCGCTCCTCTTGCGCTCCTACGCCCAACAACTGGGCGCCCAGCCACTGGGCGAACCGCTCAGCGTTTGGGCGCTTTCGTCTACGCCAATTGGCGCCATAACCTTAAAGTGCGTTCAGGTCGGCGGCGCCCTGATCTACCTCGCCGGGGGCCGCCGTGCTTTCGCCGATAACAGTCCTCGCTCGAGATCCAAGCCGGGGCCGGCAGCCCTCCGTTTGAGGCTGAGGGGTCGCCTGTAAACCGCCCCCAGTTCTTCCACGCCACGAAGAGAGTCGCCGCCGCGACAAAGACGATGAACACGAGGAGAAGCCCTCTATCTTCCGATCGCCGAGCTCACGCGGCCCGCGGGAAACCGGGTAGGTAACTTCCTGAAAGAATGGCGGAGGGCGAGGGATTCGAACCCCCAAGGGCCTCGCGGCCCGGTGGATTTCAAGTTCTCGAAACGGGCGGCACTATCGAGCACCATCGGACACCATTGGCAGCAATCTCAGGCTCTTGCCCAGCCGTTCGTTCGGCTGTGTGCCCGTTAGTAGCCGCTGGTGTCCGATAGTTCTGACACAATTCTGACACAGTGAATTCGCTCACACTCTGACCTGATCTGCCCGTAGCAGCAGCGCCTGCGGGATGGTCAGCCCAGCACCCACGGAAAGCTTCTTCAACAGCCTGAAGAACGAGCGAGTGCATGGCATGCACTACTACACTCGCGACGAGGCCAGTGCCGATCTGTTCGACTACGTTGAGGTGCTTTATAACCGGAGTCGTCGTCACTCCGCGCTGAGCTACCGTTCGCCGATTCAGTTCCTGCAGGACTGGATCACGAGTCAGCAAAAGCGGAAAATGGCGGCATAATGCCCCTCGCTTGGTGGACGAAAACTGAGGGAAGCTCATGCAGTAAGTAAACAAGGGACAATTTTGAAAACAGGACGTGTCGTTGCTGCATTGGCAACTTCGCTGTGCGTGATTGGTGCTGCATCGGAAGCCCATGCCCAGATCGTGGCGCTGGGCGCGAGCAACACAAGGGGTAAAGGGGTCGCGTCCGATGAAACCTACTCGGCACGCTTGGAAGCTCTATTGCGTTCCCAAGGGATCACCGTCACGGTGGCCAATGCGGGCGTAGATAACGATACGCTCTCGGGTATGCTCAACCGTTTGGACCGTTCCGTGCCGCAGGGAACCCGCGTGGTCATTCTGCAGGTGGGCGCTCAAACTTCCCGCCAGGGGAGACAGGCGGGGGATTGGGAAGGCGAAGTCTCGACGTTGCGCAGCCGCATGGAGGCGCGAGGAATCCGGGTTATCGTCCTTGGCGCCTTGAGAAAAATCGTGCCGGCGGACGCGTTTCAGGCGGATGGGATACATCTTGCGCCCGCCGGGCATACGACGGTTGCCGAATGGTTATTGCCCCAAGTGATGGACGCCCTCAAGCTGCGGGATAAGTAATCCACGCAGCGAGCTGGACCCGGACAACGTACTCGCACCCCTGGAGGCAGGAATGCAGGGACACAGGTCTGAGTGCAGGGACAGGTCTTTCCTCCCAGGCGAGCGCCTCGTGAATGCTCGCCGCCCCGTGAAGCAGGAGGAAGCGGCTGAAGGAATCTGGCTCGGCCTGGTCTCCCCCTATCCCGGCCTGGAACTCTTCATCGTGCGGACACCCACAGTACTTAGAATTAGCACGGTGGATTTTCCATACACTGCGCTGGGCAGAGGCTACGAATTTCAAGTTCTCGAAACCAGAGGGCCTATCGGCCACCATCCCGCACCAATGGCAACAATCTCAGGCCTTGCTCGGCCCCTGCGCGTTTCGTTGTTTCCATTGGTGCCCGCTGCTGTCCGATAGTTCTGGCACAATTCTGACACAGTGAATTCGATCACTGGATGACCTGCGTCGCCTGAAGCAGCAACGGCACTGATGACTACGACGTCCCGCCGAAACCCTGGAGAGGTGTGCTCACTTAGCCGCGATCGTCCAAGCCGCAACGATGAGAGAAACGACTCCGCACAAGAACAGCAAGAACATGATCGTCGCCGGAACTCTAATGTTGGTCCGCTTCGGATTGCTCTCCGTGTTGCTGCGATCCAACTCGTTCAACGTTCCGGACTTCTTGATCCGATCCTTAGTGCCAGTCCGAGCTCGGAGGATCGATCCGCCGCGCCTTTACAGCTACTCTCCCTTCTTCGTTCATATCTTGCTGATTAGCAACTTGATCTTCTTGGCCAATGCATTCGCGCGAGCAACTACCTGGCTCGGATCATCGTTCTCCTTGGGCTCCTTTCGCAGCCATATTTCCAAGATCTGCTGCACTTCAGCCGCCTCTAGATTGCACTCTACCAAAGCGCTATATGTGTCGAACAGATTCTCAGCCTGCAAGCCCGTTGACAGATACTGAGCCGCGAACGGTAAAATTGATCCGGCTAGAGCAATAAACCCTCCAAGGTAGGTAACCTGATGATACGCGGTGCTGAGGGTGGTAATGACCGATGCCCCTCCAATCGCGGTCAGAATTTGGCCGCCAGAAGTTATGGTCTTGGCCCGCGCGAGTCGCCTTCTGACCGTGTGTATGTTCTCTTCGCCAAGTTCGAGGGCGATCTTTCCCCCGGCACACGCTGCTTCTACACGGAGTCGAAGATCTGCGGCGGCTTCGCCGAGAAGAAAGCCAGGCTCAAGAATGTCCGCATGCTCGGGATACGCGCGCCGAAGGCGCTCCAGGACTTCCGGAGATCGAGTCGCGAGCAGCCCCACTATCTCATCAATCGGAGGTGGTCGCTTGGCCACGGCGCTTCCTCCAGTGATAAAACGGGTATAGTACACACAATGGATTAAGCGCTACATGCCCAAGCAGAGCGGGTCGCGAGGTGGCTCAAGCACGACGACAAACTCTGTACGAACCGCATCGACCAACTCGACGCCTTGGCAAAGATAAGATCATATGAACCCAGGCTATCTTCTGTCTTCCCACAAGGCCTCATTCTGAAGCCATCTGCATGGCAAAGCGGCAATATTTCGAGCTTCAGAAACAGCGCCGTTGAGACAATCCAACCTGTGTTCTCGCCACCCGGCTGGGATTGCGTTGCGACCCTTGGTGACGACTCAAAGTCCTCAGATCCGCGGAATGGTCTAGGCGACCAGCCGGCTACTTTCCTGGCTCACTCCACTCATCTCCGAACGATCTCAGCGGTTCGGACCTGGATCGTATGTGTTCCGAAGTCTTCCCGAACCACAGTCCCTCCCAACGGCCCTGATAATTAGTGCGTCTCGCAAAATCGTGATTTGCCGCCAGGTACTGGGGGCGGCGAAGGAAAGTCCGCGTTCGGGAGTGACCAACATGACCACGAGCTGTCAAAGCTCCCCAGACTCAGCCTCATCGGGTGCCACGCGCGATTGCCTCGGAAGGAATCTGGCACTCACGGATCAGTCTTGCGTTCGGTATCGATTCCTCTATTGCACTGTGCTCGCCGTCAGCCTTGTTGCGAACGTCTTCCCTATGGCTCTTCCGCACCTCGCGTACGCGCAACGCGGTGCGTCGCCCCGGGTTGAACCAGCTCGGCCGCCCGTTGAACGCGAACGGTTCCGCGATGAGAGCCCAGAACGTCGCCACGAACGTGAGGAAACCGAAGCAAAGCGCAGAACTGAGTTGGCACGAAAGGCCCGCGAGTCGCACGAACTATCGCTACTCGGGAATCCGACGGACACTCACGGCAAAGACCTGAGAGTCTATGTAGGTGTCGAAGAAGGGGGCCTCCCCCCCTTGCCGCCTTCTCCGTTTCCACGCCTCGGCTGGCTTCCGAGCCCCGGCCAGGTTCAACATCTATATCTACGAACCAACCTCAACCAGAGCGAAGTGGAAGAAGTCGCCATCGCTGGAAGCAAACTAAGCCTTGTCGGCATTACTCAAAACCTCCTTCGACGTCACTCGAATACCGGTCGCACCGACTCGGAGTTGGCGCGCGCCGTGACGTTTTATGTGCATCACAGTGCTTTCACTCGAGGAAATTTGAGCATGGACATGGCGAGCAACGTGTTCGTCGTGGACGACAACTACAAGACCTACAAAGCCACCGCGTTGGTGAATGGTGACGTTAAGACTACTGTGGAGCTTGTGCCGGGACTCTACTTACGTGTCGAGGACTTGGATCAGCGCGACCTCCTCGACCGACTTCGAGGGTTACCCTTTGATTTAGGAATGTTTCGCCTGCTATCTCTCGTGAATAACTCCGAGACGCTGAAGGCACTCACGAGCTCTAATCTACGCGGTAATCTCTTAGATTTTGGGCTCTCAGCCACACCCTCGAAGGCTGAAGATCTTAAAGCGTTGCTGTTTCAACAGCGAGGGCATCTTGTCGCCCTACTTGGACACCTAGAGGACGGCGCTTTCGTTACCATTGACGAGCGCGGTGAAGAACTACTGAATGTTTCCGTCGCCACCCTAGAGCAGTGGGCGGCAGAGGGTGGCCTACGTCTCCTCCTTTTGGGATGCAATTCGGCAAAATCGTCCACAGGAGTTGGCGTGTCAGGTAAGTTCAATTCGCTAGACGCGATAGAGCGGCTTACCGTTGCAGTGTCTGCCGCCAACTTCGCCGATTTCCTAATTCGACTCTGCTGTAAAGAGAAGGAAGGCCGAAGGCAGGCTACGCTCCCGCTCGTGCTGTCAAAGGTGATCGATACCTCTGCAAACAGGCCGTCTGGCCGGAATGACATAGCCTGGTCGGTTCATGAGACTGTCGACACGGGATCGGACGCCGTAGCGATCTCAGCGCGCAGCTTGGGGCTAGTTCAATTACCAAGCATCCTATCCCCTGTCTCTGATCCAACGACGGAAGGCAGCAACGGCGGTCTCTATGTTCTGGGCATCGCCATCCTCTTCTGTGCAGTCAGCTTGGCACTTGCTCGAAGGAATGTATTGCGTTAAGACATGAGACCATCGAGAAGGTTCTTCCGCGCCCTTGCCCTGCTCCCCATGCATGTTCGACAGCTCCCACGAACGTCATGGATCCCTGTTTCGAGTCCTACGGTGTCCGGACTCGTAATTCTGTTGACTCTTCCCGTAAACGAACAAGAGGGTCATTTGCCCTATCTTTCCGAGACTATCTCGTCTATAAGAGGTGGTCGCTTAGCAAACGGCGCTTCCTCCAGTGATAAAACGCAATAGCAGCCACGATGACTCCCACGAGGCAAGCTCCAGCCACTACTCCAACCCAATCACCCTCATCATCAGCGTCACCTCCTATAGAAGTCTCGATACGGCGAGCCAGTAGGTTGCGTCCGTCCAAATCGGGGCGACGGTAGACGACTCTGATAGCCGGCAGCGCGATCGTGCCGATGCTCTTTGACACTATTGATTGATCCGATGTGCGCTCATGAACGGTAACGGTCATTCGGATATCCTTGTCACCGTCCAGATGCGATGTGATCCGGAGAAGCGCGTGCGACACTATAAGTGGCAGAACCGCTTTGGGGGCCTCCGTTGTGGAGGCGGCGCAACAAAAGAGTTCTAAAAATCGTCCCACCGTTTCTGCCGATATTGCACGGTTCAAACGAGCAACCGCATCTAATGAGTTGAACTTACCCACTACGCCCGCGCCATTCGATGGCTTTGCGGAGTTACAACCGAGAGACAAGAGTCGAACGTTGTATGAGGTCGCCCATTGTTCCATTGTCCTGACGGGGACACGGAGGAGTTCGTCATTCCTGTCATTTACAGCCACGAACGAGTCGCTTTCGATGTGACCAAGAACGACAAGCAGATGCCCTGCATGTTGGGCAAACAACTGTTTCACGCCCTCAAGGCGTTGCTCGGCACTCCCCAACTCCAACGGAGCCTTGACTTGATTGTTCTTTAGCTTTGACTGGTCGATTGCGGCTTGTGTATCGGAGTTCACTACAAGCGACAATATTCTGAAATCGCCAGCTCTGAAGGGCTCGGCGACCAGCTTCGAGATAAGCCGCGAGTGGTTTGGTTCGCGTATCCGCGCGTACAAGCCGTCGGCCAGCTTAATTGTTGCCTCTACCTTACCGTTTCTCAACGGGACTACATCAATCGAGGAAGCGAGTTCGCCATTGCCGATGTGTGTTGTGGCCAGAACTTTCACGTTCCGCGCCCTACCGAGGTCGAGGTTAAGCTCTCGGAATATCTCTGGATCCACGAAAAAGACCGAGTCTTCTGTCACGACTTCCGCGGACTGGGGCTGACCCTCTCTCGGAGAGTCAGCTAGGCTTTCCGACAACTCACGTGAGAGGGTCACGAGATCGTATCGCTCGAACTCGATCGTCTTTCTGTCAACAAAGAAGCCTTCGTCTGATCGATTCGAGGTGAAGTACAACGTTCCCTGTTTCAGCGACAGATACACCCGCGTCTTGCTTGGCGACGAATCACTAACCACAGGGCCGGTGAGAGAAGTTGCTCTCCGCCATTGCTCACGCCTTTCTGGTGGCACATAGTCGCGCTCACCTGAACGCCCTCGCTCGACGTCAGGCGACTCAATACGGGGAGGCTCAACGCGGGGAGGCTCAACGGGCCTAACAGGCCTCGCGCCCCCTCCAGCCAGCGCCGGAGGTGAAGGAAAAAAAGGTGGCCCGACGAGGAGGATGAGACAGATCAGTAGAGGGCCCGCTGGCTTAAGCACCACAGCGACGCGAGAACGCCGAATCTCGCTCATTTGGCTACACTGCTTCCGCATGACCCTCCACCGAGGATCCAATCCGATACGATTTCCCACCCTGCTGCCCCGCGGGCACGATCGGTGCGGTAAGCGCCCTCAGCAGAGGCCGCCCCGCAATGCGCGGCGGTCGATCGGTGTCCGATTGGGATAATTCATGGCATGAGTTCAGCCCGGTTTAGAAAGCTAGGGCAGTGCCCTGGCCTGGTCAAGAGTCCTGCCAGGTGAAGCACAGGGAAGCAGGCTGAAAGGAATCCGGTGGGGTTTCTAGATCCCTAACCCCGCCCTAGAAGTCTTCATCGTGCGGGCACCCACAGTACTTAGAATCAGCACGGTGGAGTTTCCATACACCGCGCAGGCAGAGGCCACGAATTTCAAGTTCCTGGAACGAGAGGCACTATCGGCTATCATCGGGCGCTATTGGCAAGAATCACAGGCTCTTGTCTCTCGCTGGTTCATTAGATGAGACCCCCTGGTGCCCGATGAAGACCGATGGTTCTGGCACAATTCTGACACAGTGAACTCTCTCGATGGGATTGTCTCGTCCACTCCGCAATGGGCGACCAACGAACCGCGCGTACGCCCGCTAGCAATCGGTCCCGTCCCCATTGGTGAACGCGACCCTTTGCTCTTTCCTGAAGAATGCAGTACGATGTACTGCATAGAAAGGAGGTCCGCATCGATCGTCGCGCGCTGCATCGATGAACGGCCGAACCGAACCAACATTCGGCCGAGAAAGGAGGGGAACCAGTGGCACCCAGACTGTGGCTGACGAACTTGATTGCAAATCATTGTAGACGAAGAAGCGACGGCGCGCTGTCCTAAGGCTGTCCACCCTATTCCGGTTGCCAGAGTTTTTCGCAATAAACTCGCGCGAGCGGAAGGGGACAGCGCGCCAGTAGGGTGGGCAGTCGTCTGCTCGCAGCCCCTGAATGGAGCTGCGACATGCAGAACCAAAACCTTCGGAAGAACGAAAGGCTACGCGTCGCCGTTGGGCGGCCCTGGGAGCCAAAGGATCTTGACCTCGAGGCCGACAAGAATGATCACGCCTCGAAGGTGAAGCGGCTCCTGATCGTTGGGTTCGCCGTTCTCTTCGGCGCGATGTTCGCCGCCTATGGTGTCTACGGTCTGTTCTACCGGGACGCCGAAGTGATGAAACAAGTGTGGACTGTCCTCACGTATGGCCTCGCGGCCGTGGGCGTGTGGGCCATTGGCCATTCAGTCCTCACGATCATCGGGAACGGCTTGCAGAAGTCCGACTAGAGGATCCTTGTGCGGAAGAAGAATAGGAAAATCCGAATAACGCTCGACCTTACGCCCCAGGCGTACGATCGACTGGAGCGTCTCGAACGAAATCTAGACGTGGACAGCAAAGCGGATGTCCTGAGGCAGGCGCTGCAGCTATTGGAGTTTTTTGCCGACCATACGCGCAATGGAGCTACTTTCACGGTGAAGAGTCGGAACTCTGAGCCACAGACCATCGTTCTTCTCGCATCACGCGCGATGGCCTCCGACTGAGAGCGTCCCAAAATCGCAGCATGCTGCATTCCTGCGAGCAACCACACTAGCCGCGGCTCCTTAGGGGGCCGATCCTCGCGGACGTGAACGATGGCAGTTCCCTTCGAGGGTATACGGGACGAGTTCCATCGAGTCTTCGGGTTCATTCAGCAGGATCTCGAACGATTCCTCGGTCTAGACGTCGGCGGCAACTTTGCGATTGCTGCCCTTGCCGCCTGCGCCTGCGAGACACTTGCGCGCTACCGTCACGGGACCGCAGATGGTGGCGAGGTCTTCCGGCGCTTGATGCCCTCCGGGCCTTTTCAAACCATCGGGCGGACCCTTTATGACCTCCTGCGTAATGGCTTGGTCCACCGTTACGACACGGCCGATATTCGAGTGGACGGTCAGCTCGTACGTTTGGCGCTTTCCTGGCGGGCGGAGCACCACTTGTCCGTAAAGGACATCGACGGTGTCCCAAACCTGGTCTTGAACGTCACAACGCTATGTGCCGACTTATTCAAGGCGTTCCACGACTTCCGCGAGGAGCTGAAGAGGAATGCCGAGGCGCGAGACCGCTTTTTTGTTACATATCGCGCGGCTGGCGCCTTTGATGTCGCCCCAGCCCACGTCGAGGCCTGGAAGGCCATATTGAGGCACCCTGCCGGATAGCGTCTCGACTTGCCCAGGCATCCTTCATCGCGCAGGCACTCATAGTACTTGGGATCAGTCCGGTGGAGTTTCCATACACCGCGGGCCCGACGCCGCGAATTTCAAGTTCCCGAAACGGGCGGGACTATCGAGCACTATCGGACACAATTGGCAACAATCTTCGGCCATTGCCTGGGCGTCTATTCGGTGATTGTGCCCGTTCGTAACCGATGGTGCTCGATGGTTCTAGCACAATTCTGACACAGTGCGGAGCGCCACCGGATGATTGCGTCTGCTCGAACCAGAAAGGCCGCCTGAAGTTCTAACGACCCGTCTCGGATCCCCCGGTTGAACCGGCCGCCGAATGTCCGCAGTTCGACCGCCCGGGTCCTCTCCGCTACGGAATACGCCTTGCCCGATAGCCTGAAGTCAGGATAGCTTCACGCTCAACACATGATGCGAGCGGGACACCGGTTAGGCTTAGCTCTTTCCGGAGGCGGCTTCCGCGCCACCCTCTTTCATCTAGGGGTAATACGCTACCTAAGGGATGCGGGGCTTTTGGAACAGATCGGGACGATCTGTTCCGTTTCCGGCGGAAGCATCCTCGCAGCTCACCTTGCACTTCATTGGCGAGAGTACCTTTCAGGCGATTTCGATCGCGCCGCGGAGCCTATCCTCCGGTTCGTCCAGTTGGGAATCCGAAACCGGATCTCGCGACGATACCCTCTGTTCTTTCTCGGACATCTCGCCAAGGGTATGCTTCCCCTTCCGACGGCGGTCTTCTCAGCGACGGAGGCCTTACACTCCCTGTACGCGAGATGGCTTTTTGACGACGCATCGCTGGGAGCGCTCCGACCAGGAGACGAAGCGAGGCCTACCCTCTATATCCTGGCCACGAACCTCAGCACGGGACGTCTGTCCGCGTTCACGCACGAGGGATACTTCGACGGCATGCAGTTACACGCCACGGAGGTACCGGACGTGGCCTTGGCTGTCGCGGCCTCCTCTGCGTTTACTGGGTTCTTTCCACCGATCTCGGTCACACCGGCTGTACTTGGACTCGGTGCTGGGGACGAACTCCAACCGTCTACGCATTTCCTGACGGACGGTGGCGTCTACGACAATTTAGGCGTCCGCGCGTTTTCCTCCATTGTGCCGCCAGGTTCCCTCGACAACGTCCTGATCAGCAACGCCAGCCTGAAGTTTGCAGAGACTGTTAGCCAGAGATTCCAAGGCCCGCTCCGAACGGCCCTTCGCTCTGCCGACATTCTCACGCGTCGGATCGCCCTCCTGGAACAGGAGCATGCGAACACTCTTGCCCACACCGATGCCACCGGCCACTTCGCCTTCATCCAACTCGAAGAGGTTATCCAGGAGGCGCCGTCAGGAGTAGCCGGCACCAAGTCGGACACAACTGGTGTGCTCCCCCTGAACGTGCAGCTCCAGCTTCCGTATGTTCGGACCGACCTCGATAGCTTCAGCGATTTAGAGATCAACTGTCTCGCCGTTCACGGCTACTGTGTAGCGAGGCAGACCGCTGCGCACCTCTCCTCCGGCTCGGATGTCGCCTCGCTGCGACCCTGGGTGCCAAAACCCCATGTGCCGAGCGATACCCTTTCTGTCGCAACGAAGACAAACTTACTCCGCGCCGGAGCGATTCGGAGGGTGCGACCATTTTCGTGGGGAGACCCAGTTTCTTTCGCCTATGCAGTCCTGCTCGCGCTCGTCCTCGTTGGCGTCTTGATCGGGCCGTCGTTACTGCGTGAGACGTCCGCGAAGGCAGCGTATCCCAATCTGAAATCAGAGGCCGCCAAGCTCTTGGAGGACCAACGACGCGCGCTGTCGACTAACCTCAAACTTCGGATACATGACCACGGCATAATGACGAGCCCGCCCAATCAGGGTTGGCTGGACACGTGGTCGACATCTCAAGCGGCCTACGCACTTTTGCGGCAGTTGGACGCTGTTCCCGCGTCGCGCCCCCTGCGCTCTCAGATCTATCAAGCGATGCGAGCTCGACTTCGTCCTGCCATCGAATACGTCCCGCCTCGGGGACTCGCGATTAGCGCACCTAAAGAACCATGGGACTTTATTGGCAATGGCAGGGGCTGGTACGCGCGCCCTGGAGAGCTAGATGAGCGAGCGGACCCTTGTCTGTGGATGCTCGCTGCTGTGGCAGTAGGGCTCCGTCTGGAGAACGCCAGCCTTTCCGATCCCTCTGACTTGACCAAACTTCAACACCTCCTTTCGCAAACGGAACCCCTACTCGCTCGCTACTGGGATGGAGGTACGGGCGCTTGGTCTACCTTCGCAGATCAGCCTAAGGAGATCCGGGGGCAGGCTTACAGCAGCACCCTCGCGATACTGGCCCTTGTGGAGGTTCGCCGATCTCGACTTCTGCTGACCGTCGCCGGTATGCCGGTAGACGACGCAATCCTCAAGACGGCGCGCTGGCTCGTCGAAGACTTCGTCTCCGAGGAGACCCCGGGATGGCGGGCAATGGGCAAATCCTCGGAGAACGAAGTCACTGAGGCGTTTACCCTTCAAGCATACGCAGTACTTCTTCAGGTAGAAGCAGACTTCCCCGAGCGGTTCCACCTCGAGGGGCGGTTGCTGGAACACTTGCGGAATCTTATGTCACGCGCCGATCACCCCGGTGACGATTCGATTGAAAGATTGTGGGTCGTGGTCGCACCTGACAAGAAAGAGGAGAAGTCCACGCTGCTCCTCTGGAAGCCTTGGGCGGTCGCGACGCTGGTGGGTTGGATGCGCCGTTTGGATCGCATGGATGCTCCATGGACGGAGCGGGCGACAGCGCTTCGGAATGTGAAACGAATCGTGGAGCGGCAAGGCAGATACGTGGATCGACTAGCAACGGATTTGACGTTTCGATCGTCCGAACTGCTTTACGGATTGACGCTCCTAGAGGAATACGTCGTTCACGCGCAGCGGACCGCGCCCTAAGAGCCATGAGCGGTTTGACGTCCGATGCGCTTCCACAAATTTCGAGACCTCATTCTCCGATGGAGGCTGACGCGGGACGAGCTAGTACGCCAACCGGCCCGTGGACGCGCAACAGACGGGCGCCCCTAAGCGGACTGCGCTAGCCAAGGCGCCGCCTCACGCCCGAACTGACTCGCGCTGGGCGTCGGTCGACCGCCGTCGGTTCCAGTTGGTATTAAAGCGGTTCACCGTTGCTACAACCTCTGCTGTCCGTGCGGGTTCAACGGCTGTAGCAACCCCTCTCGTACGTCTCCAGATCGTCGAAAGGAACTGCGCCTCGCGTCGCCCGAGTCACGCTCCCCAAGCTAGGCAAACCCGCGATTTCGATCGAGATCTTCAGCACGGCTCGAGGTTCGATGTAATCGACGACAATCTGCAAGCCCGTGCCCTCCGCAACGATTTGCACTTCTCCTTTATCTGCGTTGAACTCTCTGTCAAAAACGAAGCTATCTACCTTGCCGATCGCCCGGCTATACCTGAGGTGGATGACAGGTGAAACTGTCGGTTCGTCCGGGCGGTGCGCGCGCAAGAAGGCCTGGAGGTCCTCCCGTCTATAGCTCTCTCCGGTTCGATTGATCACGAAGAAATCCACGCCTAGCGTCCGTGGTGACTGGCCCGCGCGGACGTAGGCCTCAGCCGTGCAATAGAGTGGATAGTCCGGAATCGCTTCGGGCGGAAACAGAAACGATCGAATCGGCTTGAACACCAACGAGCCGACGACAAGAATGCAGGTTGTCAGGACCGTTATGAAAACGGGCCGAAGAATCTGCTGCACCCAGTTTTGGAACAAACGAGCCAGAACGCGTTGACCCCGCTGTCTACTCATCTCGACGGTCGCTACTCGGCGCGGTGGTCAGGGATTCCTGTTTACCCGGTCGATGAGTGTATTCATCGTCGACCACAGTTCGTCGATCTGCCGCTGCAGGTTACGCACGTCCTGAGGTCGAGCATCGTCGGCCTTCCCTCCTTGGCTGGGGAGCCGAGGTATCGGTGCGGAAGACGACGTCCCTAGTGAACGAGCATTCGCACTCAGGTTGCCGGTCACGACGAGATCGCCACGAATTGTTACTATTCCTGGATGGCTAATCGTCATGTACTCGTATTGACCGGGAGAACCCCCACTGGATATTCTCAGTCTCTGCTGTCCGGGGTTGTCGATGTGGTACCAGCCTGTTCCGTCCGGAGGCATAAAGGTGATAGCACCGGACACAGCTCCTGATCGTCCGAGCACAATTCGGTCGAATGTTTGCTGAGCGTAGCTGAATGCGGTCATGCCAATCACTACTCCGAAGACCAAGGTAATCAGAGGCAGCTGCCCATTCGGAGACGATAGCTTGATCCGCATGTTCGACCTCCGTGAGTTCGGCAAGTGTCGCGTACGAATGGAGAGAAGCACTCCTGGTTCCGATCACCGGTGCTCCATAACAACCCGACTAAAGCCCTCTAAGCGAAGCGTGCCGGCGCTGCCATCGTCGTCGCCACGGTTCGTGCCGGACCGCTCGGGCGAGCCGGCTTTTCACAGTCGTATCCATACCCCTTCTCCTTCGGCAGCGTCGCACCGGATCAAACCTTTTTGTGTGTCCTCAAGCCTCCGCCCGGGCGCCTCGCCCGCTAGTCGGGTAACGACTAAGCTGACGGAGAGGACGACCCGAGCCGACCCGTCGCATGGGCACCTGGTTGGGATGCTGGCGGGAGTCTAGCAGAGAGGGTCGAAGATCGTACGGTCACTCGTCGCATTGGCTATTACCCAGAATACTTAGGACCTCATCCGTGGCTTTTCACTACCGCGCGCGCTCAAAGCCGCGAATTTCAAGTTCCAGAGACCCAAGAGCCTCAGATTATTACCAAGGGTGTCCGATGGTGATCGATAGTCCCTCCCGCGGAGAAAAAGTGGACGGTGCTACTCTTCGACGCGTACCGACTGGCATCGGACTACGGCCCGGTTATCCGGCGCTTCGCTCCAAACCTCAATGCCCCCGACATCCTTCACAACGCCGAAGTCCAAATAGTTCCCATTCTTGAGGAATCCGTTCACATACGATACGCAGTCCGCTTCCCTCATAACTCCGGCACTATCGGTCGCCGTCCCAATACATCCAATCCGCGGCCACACAATCGCCACAGCGTCGTGTTCCCATTTTGTCGTTCGTGCCACAAGCCATCGCCCATCCGGTGTGCTTATCACATCAACCTGTCTGCTTTCATTCACGATGCCCCTCAACACAGACTGCAGCCGTGGTAAATAGTATTCGTTCGCCGTCTTCTGCGAGGGCTGATCGTTATAGAAACAAACCGGAAACAAGCGCGGAGAGGCGCATCCCGCGACTACGAGACCCAGTAGAAGTACGCCGCGTCTCATGCAGCCCGTCTACTGGCTCCTCTGCATCTTCTTGATGGTATCCAGCCTTTGCTTCTGCAGGTCCAGATAACTCCTCTGTCCCTTTGAAAACTCTTTGAACGCTTGATCGAGAGCTGCATCGCCCTTCACTAGGTCATTAATACCCTGAGGAGGAATCTTCGGCGGAGTAACAAATGGCTCCACCCGGGCTCCCAGGACTCGAGCAAGTTTGTCGTCGTCCTGAAACGTCACCGTCGTTCCATTGGTGTCCACCGTGATTGTCGATCTCGTCTTAGTACTCCCGCCACTCGCACCGAATGAAAACCCAAAGAACGACGCCCCGCCCTGGGCGTTGAAGGACTGCTGGGACCAATCGCTCGCCTTGACGGCTTCCGAAAAGTGCAGCCGTAGTGTGAGTCCGCGAGCAACAATCAACGACACAGAGACATACTGCAGATTGTTTAGTTCGGGTCTCGCCCCGACCAGCTTCAGGACCGCAGGATCCTGTAGAACGCCTGGGTTAAACCACGCACTTCGATCGATGAAGTACTCCGCAACGTTCTTAAACGACACATCATACGTGCTCAACTTGGAGACGGATCTTGAGAACGATGACGATCCAGAACCGCCGCCTCCCAGCGATATGCCGAAGAGACCTACGCTGCCGCTGGCAACCCATGTGTCGGTACCTGTTTCCAATCGGCTCGAATACTTCGACGTATCGAAGGCTCTCACACCCGACGCGGACAAGAAGGCTACAAGGTTCCCAACCGGCATCACTAGAGGTGACGAATCGAATAGAGATGGAGGCAGAACCAGCGGATTGGCCAGCATGAGGGGAGTTAAAGGTGTTCCTGCATCTTTGTAGCCGCGTTCTGTCTGAGCGTTCCACGGACGATAGATATTGTAAGCGCTAGACAGGTTACTCACATTCTCGAGGACTGCCTGTTCACTCGGACTGTAGACCTTAGCGCGAGTGGCCTGAATTTGCGCGTTAATGCGATCGATATCATCCGAAAATGTCTGGACTTGGTCCGCATAACGCGCCTGGGCGTAGAACGTCACGCGTTGTGCATAATAGTCGCTGACTGCTTTGGGGTCCTTCGACTGAGGATCTAACTTACGCGCTGTGGCGACTTGGATCCATGCGTTCTCAATTTCGTTATTCTTGTTCACCAACTTGGTCGTCGCCGTGCTGAGTTGACTGAACAATTCCTCGAGTGAATTTCGGATCTCAGGATGATTCTGGTCAATTCGAGCTGCCGCAACGCTTAGGACTGCACGGTACTGGGACGAGAATCTTGCTGCTTGAAAGACTGCTGTGCTTCCCTGAATACTCCCAATGGCACCCCCAAAGGTGCGATCCGAGTTTTGACGAAATAACTCTTCGTTATAAAACGGAGTGTCCTCCGCGATGTCGAAGGGAACAATTGTACTGTTGATAACGAGTCGTTGCGAGCTTGTAACGCCCTGACCATTAGCAATCTCCACTAGAAAATTGTAGAATTTTGCTTCTGCATCGGCAAGAGCGCTTGGCGCGTCCACAGCCCACGCAAGTTTGTGAGTTGGCTCGAACATCACCCCAAAGATGAGCAACACACAAAGTGAAACGACGCCTCGCCATAGCAAAGTCATCTTGTGAGCCTCCTAATTTTCTCTCGAGCATTGCTCATGTACAGCGCGTACCGGGTTCAGTCAAGAGATGGGCCTGCTGTTTTCATGTACCGTACTGCAGCAGAACTGTACAGTGAGGATGAACGCCCTCTGGGATGCATGCTCGTGATGCAAATTCTTCTCTGGCGTGGCCCGTCCATGGAGGCCCCGCGGGCCTCCACGTCCAGGACTGTGCTAAAAGGACTACTGGGCGAAGTAGAAGGAGGTGGGCTGAAGGAATCTGGCCGGGGCTGGGTCTCCCCCTATTCCGCCCTCGAAGCCTTCGTCTGACAGGTACCCACAGTACTTTGGACCTCCCCGGTGGATTTTCCATGCACCGCGCAGGCAGCGGCCACGAATTTCAAGTTCTTAAGACGAGGGGGACTATCGGCCGCTATCGGCCACCATTGGCAACAATCTCAGGCTCTTGTCATGGAGGACGCTCAGGTCTTGTACCCGTTCGTGACCGATGGTGTCTGATGGTTCTGGTACAATTCTGACACAGCCAACCTCGATCAGAGACTCCGGGTGTATGAACAATATCCTTCTATACTGCGCATCGAAGATCCACGCCCGGCGAAATGGCGACGAGATCAACCCCTTCCGTATGAGGTCCGGAATAGGCCCCCTACGTGCATCTTCGACGTTCCCGAGGAACGTCGATCGACCAAAATAAGCAAGCAGCCTCCTCGAATGAGTTCACGTCTTATCTGGGCACTTCAACAAGCGAATTCCGTCAGAACTTCGACTCTGCACGTTGAGAATCGCGGGAACACCTGCCTTCCAGCTCATCGGAGTCAAGCTCTGGATTCGAGCGAGCGGCTCTAGCGGCTCGCACTTTTCGACGAGAAACTTCCCGTAGAGCTTTTCTAGCTTCTGTTTATCGGCGTGATCCTTTTCATACATGACACATGGGCAGCGAACTAAGTGTGCTTTCCCTCCGATGCATTCTGACCATATCCCGTGACCCCAGAAGATGAAATCCACATCCTGTCTCATTGTGTAGGTGCCGGTTCCTATGCCCCCCTTGGTCATCCCTTCGTACGCGAGAGTAAGAAACTCTCTCCGAAGGTAGCCGGAGAATGTCCACTCCTTCAATTCCTCGCCTAATTGTCGGATTGTCCCATTCACACGTGTCCCACCATGTTTGAGGTCGACACTTGATATCGTCTCTCTCCTGTCGTAAGGCCACTGTTTCAAATACTCCCAAGTCCTGAGGATGTAGGTGCCCGTTAGCTGGCCGTCCCACTTTTGAGTCTCAGATGAGCCTAGTGAGGGCACCACCTTGACAGATTCCGCCTCGCGGCGCAGCTCTTCAGTCCTTTTGTCACTTCGCTCAAGCTGACTCCTGACATAGTCGAGTTGATTCTTAAGCGGTTCGATGCGCAACTTTTCGACGACGCCCCACGTCGTCGCAGCAGCCGCCATGCATGCGAGTGCAACGACCGCCAGAGGATGTTCTTTCATCCCGGCCCAGGCTGAGCGTATTGGACTTGTAGTCATCCTCGCCTCCGGCTCGGGAACGGACTGTTGGGGCCGTTCTGCTTCTTTGACGCGAATTCCAGTGCGACTGCCAAACCTGCACCAGTTAGAGGTCCAGTTGCTTCGTTCCATTGACAACTTTGGTGGTAGGAGGCTAGGGCAGGACCCGGCCTTGGTCAAGGGTGCTGCCAAGTGAAGCGGGGCGAAGCAGGCTGAAGGAAAGGTGGAGGGACTTGTCTGTCCCCTACTCGAGCCTCGGACTCTTCGTCCTGCAGGCCGGCACAGTCCCAGAGACCTGAGGCGGAAGCGTATTTGGCACTCAGGCGCTCAGGAACACGATTCGTTCCAACGCCGGCGCCTTCGGCTCCCACCGGCCTTTGTCCGGCTGTTCCTTGACGATGAAGACGTGCTCACGAAGGTACTTGCGCAACTCTCGGGAATCCTGGGTCGACGCACGTTCAGCGAACATCGGCACGTTCAGCTGCCGCACGAGGTTCTGAAGGACGAGGTACTCGTGGATATTGGAGTATGGCGTCGGTTGCTCTTTCGTGTTGTACCGCCAGACCTCGATTCGCTCGACATGGATCGGGCATTCTGCGGCTAGTCCCGCAATCACTGAGGCGGGCTCCTCTAGGCTACCGCGCACATCCTTCATCAGGCAGGTTGGTCGCTCTTGAGCGATTCAGTTGTGCCCGCCGGTCACCGATTGTGCTCAATACTTCTGACATCCTCTCACAAAACCACTCGATCCTTTCTTCACGTCCTCCCTGTCGGAGTCGCATCTTGTGCAAGACGACGATAGGTCAGCTTGAGTTCTGGCATTTGGAGCTGCTTGCCTCTCGTGACTTCCTGTACCGGCCCTCGCGCCTCGTCAGTAACTGAGCTGCTCGCAGTCACGAGGTATTGTTCGCGCGCAGCCTTCTGCCAAATGTGAAAGGAATACACCCCTTCCTTCAGCCCGTCTGTCGATCGGACTTCCTTTCTCTCATCGCCATTCACTTTGAGTAAGGTTATCCTCGCGATCTGAGCTGGCGCCCCGTCGATCGTAACGTAGCCAGTCACCCGGGCCTGCCGTCTCTTTGCTATCAGTAGAAAGATACTCGCGCCTAGGCCAGCGACAGCGTTCGGCAGCGCCGCCGCGGCGAAGACAAGGAAATCGAAGCCTTTGGCAAGCACAAAGGTGTAGTACGCCGCAGCAATCAGGATGACCACCGAGAAGAGGAAAATCGCGACAAACCAGCTTAGACGCCTATCGCGAAACGCTCCGATCTGAAAAAGCACCGCAAAAGAGCCAACAAGCAGCGAAAAGACGAGCTTCGCGACGTCGAGCCCCCTTGCCATCGGGTTTGGGAATACGATCCACACACTATTCGCTCCCGTTCTGCGCAAAACGTCGGCCGGAAGCGAAAAGCTTCGCTCGTCGAGTCTCGCCATTTCTGTTGGTCGATAGACGATTGCCGTTTCGTCATATTTTCTGGGCAGGATCACTGTCACATCGAAGGCTGATCGCGCAATTGGAAGAGTAAGAAGCGCCCGCTCAGCATCCGGCATGAAGCGATACCGAGTGTCCAGCTCCAGTTTCGCTTTGCCCTCAGACGTCTCCGTCACTTGGACTGCGGATTCAACCTTGATTTGAATCTCGCTCGTTGCCATCGGCGCGATTACCGCGAGCAATGTGTAGTCGCGTCGATCCTGTGTTAGTCGGGAGACTGTCACATCTGGAGCTGCCGTGATCACCGCCTGCTTGCCTAATGCGATTGGCAAAGCCAAGATCACGAGGCCGCCGTAGCTAGTCCCGCTCGCGGCAGGGTTGGGCGCTACAGTGATATCCGCTGCTACCGTTCCCTTCTCATCTATGACAAAAATCACCTTCGATGCCAGTGCTCGCTGCTGTCCGATTGCTCCACCTAGCAGGACGCAGCACACAATCAAACAGATCCCAGCGGAGGTAAAAATGACTCGTAACAGCATTAGCCTCGAAAGCCGACCATCGATGCCGCCATCAACGCCGCGATCGTAATGAACTCCAAGCTCACGAGTTGCAAAATCACTCGTTCTACGGTGCGCTGACGAGAAAGCGCGTACTGTGCCGCTTCGTACCTATGCAACACCTCTGGGTCGTCGATCCCGGATACATTGTGAAATCTCTCCAATCGGTCATAGCTCCATGATCGCCAGAGCCGAGACTCCAAAACTACGAGCGCTGCCCACGCGCACGCATTAATTAGTGGAGGAAACGTCGACAGCGCACCGAATGTAGCCCTCGGTAAAAACTCAAGGCCCTTGAAGGCAAGTCCGAACCACAGGACCAAAATCAGTGACGAGGCTAAGAGCGTAGTCAGCGTCCTCGTTCGTGATTGGCGTGTCCAATCTCGAACAGCAGTGGTCTCCTGTAGAACAAACGCGAGTGATAGGGGGGCTTCCATTATCGAAACTCCTCAAGATTTGGTGATTCCTTGTCTCGCCTAAGCTGTCGCGCCACTCTTCCGAGGCCAGACGCACCGGAACCGATGTTCTGTTTGGAGTCCGTTGGCTCGATCAATACCGGTCTCCAGGTAGTCCGACTCGAGTGATTACTACCGAGCTCGAACATCTCGCGAAATGAGAGCAGCTGTAGATCGGCTCGAACATAGGTGGCACAAAAGGTATCGTTCGCCGCTCCTTGCCGCAGTCGACCGCTCACACCACACGCCAGCCGTCCGGATCCTAGGACGAGCGGTGACGCGAGTCAAGACACTGATCCCTAGGTTCCCTCGATCGGCTCAGAGTGGCCCGAACTCTCAGCGCCCAGTCCCGCAATCATCGGGCGCAAGAACCAATCCCAGTAGGTCGCGCCGGAGCTCCCGCCATCCTTGGTTCAGATTCAGCGTATAGGCTCGCACCTGGTAACCATGCAATTCGAGCCGCACGTCAATCCCGCGGTCTACAGTCGGATACAAAAGAATACCGCTTAGCGTCCGGCCGGGACGCAAACGCGCTGCCACATTCTGGAGGTAGGCGAACAGTTGATACAGGTGTGCCGATCGCAGGCTCTTCCTTCCCATGTATTCTTGGAGCGCCTCCGGCACAAATTTCGTCTCGATCACGATCACTGATGACGCGCTTCTCAGCATGGTATCCGTCTGCATGCCCGGCAGCAGCTTCAAACTCTCCGCCGAGCCCCTGGTTTTCTCCCAAAGCAGGGAACTTCGCGCAACTGCGAACATCGCTTGCTCGCGCCGAAAAAAGTTTCGGATAAATCGCTCGAATAGTCGACGCATGCGTCGTTCATCCTCGATAAACGAGCGGAACTCAGACTCGCCCGCTTCCTCTGTCGTAAGCTGGGCATTATGAATCAAATGGCATATGTCGAGCGGCAGTCGGTAGTAGCGGTTGTTTCGATACAACTGTACCGATCGAAACGCCCGCTCTCCGAGATCGATCTCTGAGATCTGATGCAGGCGTCCGTAGGTTTCCGCCAGCTCGTCTCGGATTTCTTCATTCAGATCCCGCACCGATAACAGTCTTCTGATCGTCGACTTTATGATCCGATTGTGGGTTACATCGTGACTGAGTTCGTCAAATATGCAGACCGCCCTTCCGTGCCGGAGTGTGTTGGCCTTAATTGACCCGCCAAGGTCCAGCTTCCCGCGGACTCCCGCGATAAGTTCGTGACGCGGGATATACCCGCGATCAAGTCCTCGACGGACAATCGCCTCCGCGCTAGAACGTAACACTCGCGCGAACAAATCAACCAATTGAGTGCAGTCCTCAGTCCGGACCTCGAGCAGATCGGACTCTTCCAGGACGTCCCAGGCATAGATCAATAAAAAATATAGGTTCTGTATCGGAATGTTCATTCCACAAGCAGCTTATCGATCCACTCCTTCGCACGCGCAGGCCGATCGAACCAGTACTCTTCAATCAGCGGTGCGACTTCACACCTCACGACCTGCTGGTACCATTCCTCCGTCGCCTGAACAGTGGAGTCGCTCAAACAGAAAAAGCTATGACCAACGACAAACCCCCGTCCAAGGTTCTTGTGGTCGGCTTCGATCTTTGCATTTAGGTCGCGCACTCGGTTAATGATCTTGTTGACTAATAAGTTACTTGCACCATGTGCTTTCAGATGGTCTGCGAATCCCGTCTGGTCGAACTGTGGACGAAGTTCTACAAAGCGGAAGCGTCTCCGAAGAGCGTAGTCGACCATTGCGAGCGATCGGTCTGCCGTATTCATGAGGCCAAGAAGATAGACATTCTCGGGCACCGAGAATTGTTCGCCAGTCTCTGAATAGGTCAACGGGATCGCGTAGTCGGCTCCCCGTTTGTCTGGCTCAATAAGCATCATTAGTTCGCCAAAGATCTTGCTTAGATTTCCTCGATTGATCTCATCGATCACAAATACATACGGCATCCCGAGATCAACTCGCGCTCGATTACAAAACTCATAGAAGACTCCGCTCCGTAAACGAAATCCTCCCTCGGCCGTCGGGCGCCACCCTTGAATGAAATCCTCATATGCATACGATTGGTGGAACTGCACCATCTGGACGCGCCTCTCGTCTCGAAAACCTACCAATGCCCAAGCCAGTCTCTTCGCAACAAACGTTTTGCCCACCCCAGGCGGCCCTTGAAGGATTACATTCTTTCTAGTTCGGAGAGCCTCTAGCATTGCCTCGAACTCTCGCCGAGGCACGAACAGCCCGGTCAGTGCCTGATCGACGGTGTACGGCTCCAGCGGTTCGGGCGGAGAAGGAGTCTCTTCGAGATAGTTCTCTCGGACAAACGAGATGACCTTCTCATAGTCCGAAATCTCCGTCAGGGTCTTTGTCGTGAGAAGTGCGTCCTCCGGCAGCTCTAAAGTCTTGGCTTTCAGCCACTTCATTCCACGGACATTTTGGTATTCGTGACGGGAAGGTCGGTGGTCGTAATTCGACTCCACTACGCCGACACCAAGGATCCGTGATCGCCCGATCTTGGCCACAACAAAATCGCCAAGCCCCATGTCGTGAACAAACTGCCAACAGCACAGCGATTGGTTTGTCGGCTGGGCATCAGGTTTTTCGTGTTCAACGATCGCCCGAGTGATCGCGTCCTGGTCAGCATACCGGGACAGATCGCCCAGATAGTCCCAGCCTATTGCGATGATTCCCTGCTCCTGGCACTCGTTCCAAAGCCGCCCTTGTTCTCCGAGACCCATCGCCCAGAATTTGGGCTGCCTGGGCGTCTCTATCGGGCCCGGCCTACCAACAGAGCCGGCAGGAGAAACGGCACGTCGGATCAGCTGATAGAGCTCGGGAGAACAGGGTGACAAGTATGCTCCTTCGAACTTACGAAGCGACCCGCTTTGAACGACGAAGGGATAGAACTTCTCTCTATCGGGTCGAGCTCTGTCTTGCCGTATTTCGTTTTTGAAACGCTCTAGAAAGCTTTGAACACTCGCGCGCACGGGGAGACCGGTGTAGTCACGAAGTTCGATTCGGTAGTAGGGTGCCATCCCTCTCCACCGATCAGGCTCTGGAGGCTCTGCGGATACCTCTCGATAGCTATCCTTCGCATAGGAGAATCCGACGAACTCCCCAATTGAAACGTGAACAATGAGGTCGGCCGCCTTGACTGCCCGCATTGGGGAGAACCAGTCTTTGCCGTCTGAAGAGCGCGACGGACTCCAGAGGCACGTGCCAAACTCCCATCCACTCCCACCATGATTATGGTCGCTCAGAAATTCGATCCAGACGCTGCCGGCTGGTGCCTCGGGTAAGGGCGAGCTGAGCGTCAAGCCCCCACTCCCCTTCTCGACAATCTGGAATCCGTTTTTCTCGAGCGCACGAAAGGACCGACTATGCAGCCCGCCCGAAAACTCCTCAGGGGACAGCGGTCTTCCGAGTTGCCACTTCGCTGCGAGACCGACTACTGCTTTCGGCGCATATCGCTTCCCGTTGTAGAGGACATCGTACCGGACAGACTCACCGAACTTGTGTTCGACACCAGAATCGAGCTCTTGGATAGCAGCAAGGATATTCTCTTTGCTCAGAGCATTGATGACCCCTCCAATCTCCGCCGGTTCGGACGGCCGAAGACCCCAACGACCCGATGTGATTCGGCGAAAGACATCTGGATTTGTAGGCTTCCACACCCTAGAATCGGACGAGTGCGCTTCAAGCGTTCCGCGGACCGTTGATTGCCATGTGGGTCCTAGCGACCCTGGCCTCAGCCTTTCTATCTCGCGATAGATCTCTGAAAGGTCCGCTTCGCCCCCTTGATTCCTAAGTGCTTGTTCTACGTCCTCTCGCCAGCCCATTGTTTGGCGCTCCAAGCAAGGTGGCCACGTGTTTTTCCCCCGTGCCCCTCAGAGCAGCACCATGGCGTTAACCCGTTCTGCTAGTGCTCGCTCTGATCTTAGCTGATTCGCCGTCACCGAAGCGCACGCTCCGGTAGGAAACGATGGCTTCGGCGTAGTCGCCCACACTACCCATAGAACTTGCTTGTCGGAAAACTTCGGCGCCAGCTACTTGGGTCGGTCGGCCGGTGCAGTGTAAACTGCCGATGATGCGCAACAATCTTGTGTCTCGGCCCTTGCGGGTCGAGACTCATGCACGATCCATGGACCTCCACGGCTACGATCGTCTTGCCGCCGAATACTATCAGCCAAGACACATCACCTCCCGCAACTTCGACGCCGCGACCCGTGCTCATTTCCATGCATCGCCCATTGCCCTCCCAGATGTTGGACTCGCGTTAGACCTTGGGGCGGGCAGGGGCCGCCTCGGCGAGTACTGCGATGTTCCGCAGACCCGCATAGTTCAAGTAGACCTCTCATTCAATATGTTGGCCCTGGGCGCCCGAGAGCCATCTGCCGCCCGTCTCGTCTCGGATGCGCTTGCGTTGCCATTCAGAAGCGCGGCTTTCGCAGTCGTCGCTGCCTTTCTCTTTGACCCCTTCAATTGTCGACGTCTGTTCGCACACGTGGCACGAGTCATGACTCCTGGAGCAATTTTTGTCGGCACTCTCCCGCATTACGAATGGGGACGAGCCTTGCGGGCCGCCAACTCTTCGTCTATTGAGGAGTCAATCTTCCTGCTCGAGAACGGCCACCGTGTGATACAGCCATCACTGCTCTCACCTCCCGAAACCCTCGCCGAACGGTTGCAGAGTGCCGGTTTGGCGGTGATCCGAAATCTAGCTCTCACCCTGCCGCGCTCGGTTACGGAGATTTCACCAGATATCCAGTTGCCGGCACGCCTGCTGAAGACCTCGGCCTACAGACTCCCGATCATTCAACTTCTTGTTGCCACCAAACTATGACCCGGCGCACATTGGTCGTCTGGGGGGTTGAGTTTGTAGCTGTAACAGTAATCGCGATTGTTCTTTCGACGGCAACGACTGCCTCGAAGTGGTGGGCGACTCTGCCCGCTGCAGCAATCGTAGTTACCAAGATCACGGAGTATGTACATACTTCGCGCGTCCGGCTAGAAATTGTTCGTCATCAATTGCAGGTCTTCCTGATGTTGCTGCCTGGCAACGGATCAAGAATCCGATGCACCTACCACTACCCCATTTATCATCGGATCAGAAGACGTACGGATCTCGTACAGGCCTTTGACTATCTGCCCGATGGCGGGGGAGGAGGCCGGCCATTTCCGACGACGAAAGGAATCATCGGAAAGGCATACTTCGTCAAGGGCCCGCGTGTCGAGAACTTCGCCTCCGACGAAGAATATCGCCAACGGATGGTGTCGGAATACAACTACAGCACGGCCGAGTTGATGAAACGCACGGTTGACCGCCGCTCATACGCTTGCTACCCACTTCTCGACGAAAACCACGACGTTCTTGGTCTGATCTATCTCGATTCCGACACCGAGGGCACGTTCACGATGGACGCGACCAATCCAAGGTGGACTGCACTGTCTGCCGCTGGTGAAGTCATCCGCGCCAACGTTCTGCAAACGCTTTGACTACCGGAGTTACGTCTCTGCCGACTCTGCGCGATTTGCTTGTGTCTCTTGATGCCCGATCGGGAAGCAGCTCCAGACTGGCCAAGCATGTTGCGCGCGAGAATAGAGCTACTTACTAGGGCAGGGGGCGGCCTTGGTCAAGACTGCCGCCTCGTGAAGCAGGAGGCCGCAGGCGGAAGGAAGGGGCCCGGCGCGGTTGCCCCTATCTGGCTTCGGAAACCCTTCATCGCGCACCCGCGCACAGTATTTGGGATCAGGCTCGTGGGCCTTTGCACCGTCCCTCGCTCACTGAAACAGCTCCCCAATCGGAGACGTCAGGAAGCTGATGACTTGATCTTCCTTCCCGGCGTCGATCAAAGATCGAATTCGTACCAGGTCTCGCCCCGTGACAAGCTTTAGGCCGCGAGGGCTGGCTTGCTCCTTCAAGACGGAGTCCGGTTCCTGTCCCGTAAATAGCACCGGGACAATCGCAAGCTGCGTCCCCTCTGGCAACTCCTGCTCTAGGATGCTCGTGACATGAAGGAGCTTCTCGTAGTCCTCAGTTTTCGGCACATTGATTGTGCATGCGCCAATCAGCAATAAGTTGCCTCCGGCGTGAGAAGCGAGAATATCGGCTGTAGCAATTTCCACCTGCGTGCTTGGTTCACGCATGACATCCTTCCTTCCAAGGTCGACTGTCTGGAACCCGGCAAGCGTCAGGAGTTCTGCGACTCTGGACTGGAAAACAGTTTGGGGCCTCACGTCGACCTTGCCCGGTTTAGTCACATACGGACGATCTAGTACACGGAACCGATCGTCTAGGTTCCAAAACCGCCGCAGGCACACCAATAATGGGTTCAGCTCAGTGATTGGCATAAGATCACGTATGCGGCGAACGACATCGTCAAGCTCTGGGATTTCCGGGTGCGTCAAAACAAACTCGACCGAATCCTGTGGAGCAAGATCCTTGAGTTCCGCTGTGCCAGCTAAAACCCCGAGATCGCCGGTAGAGGGCAAGATAGTCAATGGGACCAAGACCTGTTCCTCAATGCCCACCCCATCCGTCTTGCGTTTGCTAACAAACAGATTGACGCCACCGAGATTTCTCTCTGCTCGGATTTCGATATCGATGGACGAACGACGGGGTTTCATCGAACTGATCATTGCGGGCATCTCAATTTGTATAAACACGCTTCCGGCCTGGTTGTTCGGATCCGAATCCTCGAGATACAAGCGGAGCAGCGTATCTGCGTTCGCGATACCGAGGTGCCGCCTGATCTCGGCCTGAAGCCTCCCCAAATTGACGGCGCCTGCGGGCGGTGACGCCGGGGGAACAAAGTAGTAGTCAATCGTAGGCCATTCTTCTGTTCTCACCGGACGACCTCGGTCCCGAAAGCGGCTGACAAAACCCGTCAACTCCCCGGAGCTGACCGGCACCACCTCGATGTGCGGCCTACCATGGAGGATCCGTACAGCCAACCCGTGTGCCGAAGGAACCCTGGGCAGGTCTGAGAACAACAGAATATCCTGGAACATTGCAAACTCAGGGGTAGCATTGCATCTCACTCTTCCCCGCAACTCTGCGTAGCGATCGCGTACGCTCGCGGCGTCCCTGAACGAAATGCGGATGAGACTCCTTAGAGGCTGCCACTCCTCTGTCGGTGGTTGTGCAATGGGCCCACGATACCCTGCGACACGAACCTCGACGCTCCGAAATGATGACGAGAGTCCGGAAAGCACCTGATGCAGAGCGATGGGTATGTATCCCATAGTGGAGAGGCTCCAGTATTTGAGTTACCGCGAGTGCTGCTTTCTCCGGTACTCGTCCGCCGTTGAGTGTCCGTCAAACCATTTGATACGGCCTCGAACTACGAAGAAGTGGCTACCACATTGCCTCCGTCGCCACACCGAGGGGTGCAGGGTCACGGTGCTATCTCGATGAACTGTCGAGTGCCATCGCGGATGGCCGCCCTCTAGAAGATTCAGATGAATCAGATCGCCACAGCCACATGGGCAAACGAGGGCAGCCGACCAAGGGAAGCCATTGTCCCCAACCAGATAGAGGGCATGGGAAGCAGGTCGGCCTGGAAGTTCTTCAACACGGATCAGACGAACACGAGGTCCTGCAGCGAGCCATCGCCGTACTTTCCACAGCAGGTGTCGAACGCCGCCCGCCACTACTCGCTTAGGTCGGGCCGATCCAGCAGAGGCACGACGTCCCCACGTCCAACGTGACGGCTGAGCACAGGGCAAGCAAGCCCCTCGGCCTCATTGTAGGTTGTTCCTTGAACAAGGTTTGCCGTGACAGTGGCGAACTGCTCGTTTGCCTCGTCACGGTAAGGATGGAGCCGCGCGATGAACTCATTCACTGCCATGCTTGCGACTTGCATATTGACGCTTGCTACGGCTGGACGGTCCTCGTCGATGCCACGCAAGTACCCAGCACGGACATGCTCAGCGTACATGACGGGATCAATCCGGCGCAGCCCCTCGGCCTTTACTCGTTCCATGGTGTAGACACCACGGCTGAGTAGGCTCGACCCATCAGGCTGGAGTGCGCGCACCGCTCCACAGACCTGTTCAATCCCGCCCTCTCCGTCAGCGTCAAGGCGCACACCGAGATCAAGATAGGGCACGAGATAGAAGGTGGCGAGACGGTTCAGAGCATGGCGCCCCTCGGCACCGTCCATGCAGCCGAAGACAACGTCACACTCTGCCACAGCCTTCATCGCCTTAGGCGTGATGATGTTCTCGGGGATCAACGTGACTTCGGTCCCTAGGCCCATTCGGGCAACGGCTCGGCCGGCCACCTCTACCTTTAAACGGCTCAGGATCGCGTCCTCCCGAGTGGCATTCAGGATCCGATTGAGGTTCTTCACCTCAACACGATCCGGGTCCACAAGGACAAGACAGCCAACGCCCAAGCGGCCAAGGAGTTCAACTACGATGCCTCCGATCCCTGAGCATCCAACGACGGCGATCACAAGGCGACGAAGTCGCGCCACAGTGCCTAAACCAAATAGCTGTTGTTGGCGTATGGCGAACTCGGGTCCCTCCTCTTCAAGAGGATCCGGATACCAGAATCGGAGGTCGTCGCCTGCAACACTTATGCTTGCCAAAGGTTCGAATCTTAGGCTTGGCAAAACAGCGCGACCACGAAGTTCTCCAGTAGGAAGCATTACAGCAGTTGCGTGAGGCGCCCCCGTCTCTATCCAGGAAAAGACGGAGCCAAAGATCTCGGCGTCGGACCGATCGTCGAGCTCGGAGAATTGTCGAATTCCGCTAGGATGCGAGTGGAACTTCACAATGCCAAGGTCCCGACCCGATGCTTCAGCAAGAAGCGGAACCAGCGTTTCAGTCGACCAGGTGACCCGGTCTGCCGCTCGCCGGCAATGTGCATACGGCACAAGGACGAGCTTCTGCGCCGTCAGTAGATGCACACGCTCGCCCCGACGACGCCCACAAAGAGCAAACGCCACGGCTTCCAAGGCATCACTAGGAAAGAGATGCTGATGCAGCGCACGATGCTGTTTTCCGGTGAGACGGAGCTTGATCCGTGTCACTGGGTAACCTCACGGCGTAGCCACTCATCAACAAGTAGAAGATGCGTTTCGATTCCATCGAATCCAGCGCGCCACGGATTGGCCGCCGTGCGGTGTCGCGACCATCGTTGCCATGCCTTGCCGTCGATGCTCTGAGTCGCGAGAGCGCGGATCGGCCTACCGTTCGACAGCGAGAGGTGCGGGTCGACGTAAACCATGTCAAGCCCGGTGTCCGGATAGCCAGGAACAACTAAGAGGGCCGCGGAAACCTCCAGACGGTTGTAACCACCCGGAGCTGGGTATCTGTGGATGAGGAGCCAGCGTGTGCTGCCCTCGAGAATAGTCTCCCAGGGCAGGCCACGCAGGTTGAGATAGGTCTCGTCGGCCTCTGGAAGCCGGAACTCACGCCGCACAGACGCCTTCCGTGCTATCACGTGGAGTAGTCATGAAGCGCTCAATCCCGGGCGCCCGGAGATCCACCCGCTCCTCGGCAGCAATAATCTTTGGCTGGCCACCACGGACTTTCTCCGCGAGGATGAATTGCTCCGGAGTCTTATTGACCAAACTGAGAATCTCCCGCCCAGTTGGGGTAGGGTTTTCCGTCGTCCGGGACTCCTTGTCGATCCTGATGCGATAGCGCTTCGCAACAGGCACTGGCCGCCCAACCTTCGCAAATTCTTCGATGTCGACCTCTTCAAGCATCTCCATGTCTGTTCTCCTCTGACTTCGCCCGAGGGTTGATCCCTCAAGCTGGCCTTGTACGCTGTATACGCCGTGTACGCCGTCTTGTCAACAGAGGGGGCAAATTTTTTTAGCCCACGCCTTCGAGGTTGGCTTGCCCTGCGGCTGAGACGATTCCGAGCGTCTCGAGGCGAATCCCAGCAGCCCGCCGTGAGACCGCAACGGCAGTGGCGATCTCAGCCGTCAGATTGCTTGTTGACGTGGACCCTCTGACCAGGTTATTCGCACCCAAGCCTAGCCGCGTGATGATCGAAGTTGCGACGAGCCGAAACGTTGGACTCGGCATTAACAGAGCCGCCATCCCTCGATTTGCCTGGACTTCGCGCCAGTCGCTTCCGCCGTCACGAAAGACGACGGCCGTCTTCAGACACCGCATCAGTCGCCCCGGAGGGAGGCCATCCTTAAAGGCAAAAAGGTATGCCTGCTCTTCAGCATCCGGTTCAAAGAGAATGCGGTGCATGAGTACATGGCTGGCCTCATGCGCCAAGGTAGCGCGCCACCGGCCAAGGAGTGCGGGAGGTCCCTGGTCGTCATCCATGGCGGCGCCGGTTAGGTCTCTATTAATCAAAATGCGTGGGCGGGCGCCCCGGAAGAACTCTGTTTGGCCCAGAACATTGGGCTCCAGTTCCGCGTACTGATCGAGATGCACTCCGAGATGCCGATCGATGAATCGTTCTAGGTCAACGATCGAGCGCTCCTCAGTCGGGAACAACTGAGCTTTGCGCAGCTCATCCTCCATCATTCTCTCAATGTCCTTCGGCTCGAACCAGAGGCGCGGCTTCCCATCACGCCCGCGATACAGAGCGCACGCCATCAACCGCTCACCCGCTTCTTCTTAGCAAGCCTGTCGGCTACTCGCGTCAATTCGTCGATCACTTCCTCAGGAGCGTTATCTTCTGATAGCTTCCTGAACAACATACCGACCGCAGGCGTCCGCGACATATAGCGCACGGCGTCTTCACCGAGCCTTCCCGCTCGTGCCATCAGATCATCGAAGTCAAGGCTCAATAGGCGACTCAAGTCTCTCAAGACATCCTCGGAAGGAACACGGCGATCATTTTCGATGTCACTTAGGTAGGACGGGGTCTTGCCAAGTCTCCGGGCGAGTTCCCGCAGTGTCATTCCTTTGGTGACTCGAGCCTCGCGTACTACATCACCGAGTGATTTGCCGCGAGAAGGGTAAGCCATGTACGCCGGTCAGCGTACTGACGTCGGACCAACGATGTCAAGCACGCCGGTACCGGGGGCATCCGCCCAGATCATTTCAGAAATAGCCAAGCTTGGGCATTGTGGGACCGGTCGAGTAAGTAAAACTTCCCCGTTTGTGGTAAGGGGTCTCAACTGGTTCGCGGAGTGAGTGAAATACAAGCTGTGCGATTGGAATTCGTGGCTGCAGTTCTACGGGGACGGTGCCAACGTTGCTGAGTTCAAGGGTAAGCGTGCCTTTATATCCGGGCGCAACATGTGTCGCGGTTGCGATGATGAGCCCTAGCCGTCCAAGAGACGAACGCCCAATGACGTACGCCATCATATCGCGGGGCAGGCAGATGTATTCGAGGGCGCTGCCCAAGATAAACTCGCCCGGATGAAGGACGATCTCCTTTTGATATGGTAGCGACACACGCTCATTGAACTCCCCGGGGGCCCTAATGTCCTTGGGCGTCACCTGAATCCGAAGCGTCCGAGTTGGTCGAACCAAGATGAACCCGTTTCCGAGCCGTAGATCGATAGAAGCTTCGCCGATCTGCGCGGCATCCAGGAGTGGCATGATGACTAGCCGCTCCTCGAGGGGCCGCTGGATCATCGCGGCAAGTAGCTCCCTCCGTCCCACAACTCCGGCTCGGCTCGCAGCTGCCGATGCTTCACCGAGATCTTGCATCTCTTTCTCGCCCTGCCGTCTGTGCCTTTCCACCTCGTCCTTCTCATCGGCTACGTGCCTCCGAAGATAGTCACTGAGTTCGATCGCTCGCAACGCGAGCCGTGACGTTACGTTGCGTCGCTCAGTCCACTTTGTTGTTGGCTCATCTGGCACAAGCTCCTTCAGCCACGCTAGCCAAGCGGCACACAGAATCTCCTCGACACGGACCCAGTTCGCCGTGGTGAAAATACTCGCCCCCTGCAGCTGAGCTGGCGGCACCCGTTCTATCAGATAGCGGGCCGCTTCAAGGATGCGCTCCGACAGCGCACAACACCGCTCTTGGGGGAAGTCGGCCTTAATTCGTTCGAGCAATCGAATAAGCGGCTCGCGGATCACCGACTCTAAGATCACCCGCGCTTGATACTCGAGGTATTCCGCCTTTTCCTCAGGCGAGACTGTAGCCGTTGGCTTAGGCCGCTTCGCGTCAGCGTGAACGTCATCTCCCTTGAAGTCCTTCCGCGCCTCCGAAATGACCATGCTGACCGTCTCTCGAAATTCCGGGAACTGAGCACAGACCCTCTCAGCGTCTAGCAGACGTTCGATGCCTTCGCTGGGATCGAACAGCATTTGCGCTACCGCGTGGAACCGCCGATAGTTGGGGGGGTAGTCACCCCCGACCTTGAAGTCGAAGAGTGACAGAAACTTTTTTAGTGTCAGATAGAAGGCGAAGCCGCCCATTCGCGCCGCCACCATGTCCGCTAAGAGTTCCCTCATCCATATGCGGGCGGTCGCAGTACGGGTGACGATTACGTAACGCAGCCAGAACTCAAGCACTTCCGCGGGGATTTTGGTCACATCTGGAAATCGTCTCCTCAGAAAGTCCGGAACGTACTTAATGCTCTTGGCCTCCTCCACCCAATCTTTCAAGGCTTGATTAGAAGGCATCAACTCAACCTGGGATAGCACCGGGTCCTGCGACTGATCATAGTAGTGCGCTAGCTCGTGGAGGAGAACGATCATCGAAAAGATGTTGTCGCGTTCGAGCGCAGCGAGCGAGACGAGCGCAATATGGTCCGGTAGGCCGCGGAAGAAGTCTTCCGCCTCCTCAGAGTCCATGAACATCAGGGACTTTCGCAGGTCCTGGTAGAAGTGACGATAGTAAAAGTTCAGCTCGTGAGTTGCATGGAAAATGAATTGATGATTCCGTTCCTTCGATCTCGGAATGTGATGATTTACGAGGATCTCGAGTGGTAGTGCGATCTCGGGTTGCGCTTTCTCGAAGCCTGCGCTATCGAAGATCCCGAAGTATTCGGCTATCTTTCCGATGCCTGTGTTTAGGAATCCAAACGTTTCTTCGATTGAGCTCTTGTCCTTCACACCTTGCCGCCAATCGGCAAGATGCAAGTCGGCGAGCGATTGAAGACGAACGCACGACTTCTCTAGGACATCGAGCAGCTGCTTAGGTGCTTCAGTCGGGTAAGTAACGCGGCGGCGACTGGCTATCTCATCCTTGAGAGCGGAGATCCTAGCCGAAGCTGAGTAGTACAGCTTCGGGTCAGGCGCGTACACAGTCAGGCCGCCTAGCCGAAGCGATGGCTATGCCCAGTCGTGCTTCACTTCACGAAATCGCTCCATGGTGGCCTTCTCTATCAGGGCTTGGAGGAATCGGGTCAGTTCTTTCGCTGCGCCCTTATGCCTATCAGGAATCAGTCGCTGGTTACTAATGGCATCAAGTGCCTCGGCGTAGCCCTGTAGAGTCCCGGCAAAATCCTCGAGACTCAACGGTGGCGTTGCATGGATTTGGCTGTAGATATCAACAGCGATCCGGAGAGCATTCGCTGCCGGCGGAACATTATTGCTCTCTTTAACGGAGAAGAGTCGTGTCGGCTCCGAGTACGATGAGCAGCCAGCTACCGCGGACTCAAAGAAGCGCCTTCCTTGAGTCAAATACTTAATGTCCCGTACGCCGAGCACGATCTCTCTGCGTGACTCCAATGGAATCAACACAGAGCGTAAGTTGCTTGCCAGGTAACCGAGGTAGTTCCAATTCTGCTCGTCGCTCGGCGTTTTCCATGTCATAGGGCTCCCCAGTGATTCAACAAGCGGTCGAGACGTTTGAATTTCTGGCCATATTCCCGACGCCAAACTCCGCAGCGTTGGGTGCATGGGAAAGAAGACGCCGACCGAGAGCCTCTAACATGGACCATCCAGTGAAAGGCCTCAAACGCTACTCCTGGGTCCACGCCTTCGTCAAGCGACCGGCGCAGTCGAGTCGGCCGGGGGTTGTGACTGCCACCTAATCCTGACTGAGGCTACGACCTCGTCGAATCGAGGCTGTCGCACGGTGAGGAACTGAGCCCGCTCGCACGCGAGTACTACATCTTGCAGCGCCATGGCGAACACCAACTGGCCCTGGCCGCCAACATCATCACAACTTCGGGATCAGCCGTGTTGACGAGAACAGTGTGGCCGTCCGTAAAGAAAGTGTAGGCAGTGAGCGGAGCAGCACTGTTCACGTTCTCGCGTAGGTAACGACACGCCTCTCGTACTTTCGCAGGCCGAACGCCTTGGTTCATGAGTCGATCCGCAACGGCAATCGCAAGGATCTGTTCAATGGAAAAGCAGCGAAACTTCCCAGTGCCGAAGCCTTCGTCGCGAAGGGCACGAAGCACATACTTCAGCCGGTCTCGGTCTATCTGCAGTCTCTCAGCTACAGCCTCCCCAGACCATGCGCCGTCAGGACACGAGGCCCGAGCCCTTCCCATTAAAGGTAATAATATCCCTTCAAATTCGGTCGGTGTCAATGAGGCCTTCCTTACATGGACTTGGGGTCTGCGCTTCTCAGTGGACTACTAATCCACCGGATGCCCGCAAGTGTTTGATTTTGAATGCTCGAATAGGCCCGTGTGCTTGAATTGTGCTCGATCCGAAGGGGGATAGAGAAGTGTAGGGCTGCCAGATCGCGGGCTTAAGGGCCACCCCGGTCCCCGGCAAGACTCTTCAGCCGGCAGGTCCCTGCACCCCCTGGCAGCCTATTGGGGGTACAGGACTCAATCAGGAGACGGCGGGAATTGCGGCCTCCGCCGACAGAGGCAACACCGACTCGTTCGGAAGGCAACGTAGAACTCCATTTCGCTTCGTACGGGCAACCCGACGGAGTCAAAGTGATTGTGAATGGCTCTCAAGCCCGCGAACGAGGAATCGACGCAGATCCCACTGATGCGTGGCGGAAATATCGTCTCAACAATCACCGGAGCCTTCGGCCAGTCGCTCCGCGAGACTCGTCTGACGGCCCTCCTCGGATATCTGACGGCCTTGCATCCAGAGCCCTTTCTCGCACTCTTCGGCTTCCCCGGGATCGCCCAACAGGTCCGCCTTGAATTCCGGCATGAGGACGGCCGATCGGACATTCTGATAGAAACCAATCACGGCCTGGGCGTTGTCGAAGCGAAAGTGGATGCCACCGACCCGCTCCAGCAGTCACGCAGATATCGCGGCCGCTGGGCCGCTCTCCTGACACATCGCGCTCCTAGAAGCGAAGTCATTCGGGCCACTCGATACGTAAGCTGGGAGCAACTAGCTGGACTGCTGAATCAACTCAGTCGATCGACCTCTCCACGCCTGCGGATTCTGAGCGCAGACCTTCTCGACTACCTGAAGGAGCACCGTATGGTGAAGAACGAACAGTCGGTAGAAATCTATGCGCGCGAGATCAATGAGCCGGTCTCACTGACGCTCTTTCTCCACGCGCAGTTGTACGGTTGCCGCTATCAGCCCGGCAGCTCAATTGGGGAGGCCTTGTATTTCGCACCTCACTTCGGCCGACGTATCGTGAAACGCCATCCAGGCGTGGCCATTGGCATAAGCTACATCGCTCGGCTCGAGTCTGTTGGACGGGCGACCACGTGGCGCGAATTTCAGGATCTGCTGATCGAGCAGCGTGGTCGGTCATGGTGGAGACGGCACCAAGACCCATTACAGGCTGTGCATCGAAAGTGGCGGTGGGGTACGGAGCAGCGGACTTTCCTTCTTCTAGGTGAGCCGCGGCTCGCTTTCAATCCGCCCGTGCGCAAGGAACGGTTACAGAAAGGTCGTGGTTGGTTGAACAAGCGATTCCTCTCCTTCGATGAACTGTTCGCCGCGTGGGTCAAATAGCGGCAATCGTCCAGGCCTGCTGCGCGTGTTGTCAGCTGAGCGTCGCCGAGAAAACTTCTACGCGCCTATAGGTCGCCTCGTTGAGCCAGCGATGCCCACCGGTCGGTGCCGTTCCCAACGATGACGTGATCGTGGAGCCGGAGATCGAGCAACTGGGCCCCGTCAGCGAGCTGCCGCGTCAGTCGCAGATCCTCAGCGGAGGGGGTCGGATCACCGGACGGGTGATTGTGTATCAGGACCAAGCCAGCCGCGCCTTCGCGCAGAGCAGGCCCAAACACCTCGCGCGGATGCACAAGGGAAGCGGATTGGGTTCCTATCGACACGAGCGTGTGCATCAAGTAGTGATTCTGGGCATTCAGCAGGACAGCCCAGAAGTGCTCCCGGTCGTCATCTGCATCACGGACGAGATCCCGCGCGAGCAACGCCACGTCTTGCGGTGAACTCAAGACACGTGGAGACGCCTCACTAACCGCTCTGACAACAGTCCACCTAGCAAGCTTGAGCCGGTATCGCTTTGTTTCGGTGCGAGGAGCTGGAACCTGAGAGACCTGCCACGAAAACGTGATGCCCCGGCGGCTCAGCTCTCGTTTGATCAGGTGCAGGGTCGGCAGGATCTGTTGCAGTCGGGCGCCAGCAAGCCACGCTGCGAGGCGGCTTGCCATCGACGAAGACGGGTCAGGGGGACCGGCGATCGGTCGCTAGCCTCAAGACCCGATCAGCTGCGTCGAGGTGGATGCCGGATCGGTCTGGTTGATCGAGTGGGTGAGCGTAATGCCGCGACGCGCCAACTCGTGACTGGCCAGCAGTACGACAGCCGTGATCTCGGATAGGCGTGCGCCGCGCAGCCACTCCTTGAGCAACAGCTCCATGTGCCCAAAGCAAACGTCCGCAGTGTGATCCATATGCCCTCCTCAATATCAAACGGGCTGCCTCCTGCTCCCTGCCGAGGAACGCTTGCGGCTCGATAGCGAGACCACCTTCGGCTCCACGACAACCGGCTGGGATTCATGCAGCCTTGCAAGCTTGGCCACACCCTCTCTAAGATCGGCCTCGCTCACGATCGCGTAGCGCCGGTAGACGCTCTCGGTCTTGTGGCCGGTCAGCTTCATCGCGACCGATCGAGGGACGCCAGCCCGTTCCAGATTCCGCACGGCTGTACGGCGAAAGTCGTGCATGATCCTGGTCGGGAGCCCGATCGCGGCGCAGGCCTTCTTCCAAGGTCCGCGGAGATCCCGGAGTGGCTTCCCGTTATGGTGGAACACCAGTGGGATGATCTGTCCGGACTCCCGCTCGAGCTTCGTTATCATTTCGCGCTGCACTCGAAGGACCGTTTCGAGCCTGGGCAAGGCCGCGAACGGAAAGCTCCGGCCTTCATCGTTCTTCGTCGTCCCTGGCTCCAGCCTGACGACCCCGGCACGAAAATCCACCCGGGCCCAGGTGAGCGAGAGCACTTCGCCAAGCCGCCACCCGGTCAGGTACAGAAACTCGACCAAGCCGATCAGAAAGTCGGGCAGCTGCTTCAACAGCTCCCGGAACTCAACCTCTTCGAAGAACCCCGTTCGGACGTTCCTGACCTCGACCGATGGGATATGTGGACGGCTGGGCAGCTTTTCCGCTTCAAACGCGAGCGTAAAGCCGCGCTTCAGCATGGCCAGTTCATACTGGATCGTCGCGGATCGCATGCCGGCCTTCTGCCGGTTCTCGATGTACGCGCGCACCCGATCCGGGGAAATCTCCAGTGCCCGATAGTCGCCGAAGAACTGTTCGAGGCGCGTAAACGCGATCTCGGCTCGACGGAGCGACTTGCGGCCATTAACCCTGTAGTCGCCAATCACGAGCCGCTTCAGATCGTCGAAGGCCACCTTCTCCGCGTCAGGGCCGATCAGCTTGCCGCGTCCGATCTCCCCAAGACGTCTCTTCAAGAGCCGAACCGCCTCCCGACGCTCGGACGAGTGCGAGGACTCGCGATAGACCTTCCCGCGGTGCGAGTAGCGGACCCACCAAATCCGACCTCGAAGCTGAAGGCCTCCGAGTCCGCGGCGATCCCCACGACGAGCACGAGTGGGTTGATCCGGCTCCTGAGCCTCGCCTGCCCGGCTGTCGATCTCGAGTCTCTCTGTACTCTCTGTCATACCAGAACTATGGGTGTCTATTTAGGATAGACCAGTTCCCCCGCAACGTCCAACGTCAGGCTCGCCCGCGGCGGTGCTCGAGCCACTTTTGAAGGCCTATCTCGCTAAACCTCAACACCTTTCCAGAAAGCCGCTGGGCGAACGGCAAACGTTTGCTACGACGGTAAAGCCATCGCGGAGTAACGCAGAGTACGGCCGCCGCGTCATCCACAGTTAGAAGACGGTCCGCAACTTCCTGGTTGTCTCGGTCGACGCTCGCCCCTGTGTTACCACCTAGGAGCCTGACGATGAGCTGGACACGGAGAGTCTCCAACTCTCCGAGCAGCCGAGGTACATCGGTCGGCACAATCTCGGCTATCCCTTCCGGCGCTTCCAGGAGATGGACCAGCTGCTCTCTGGAACCCATGGCCACGTCCGTAGAGTCCAGGGGGACCCCTGTGACCCCTGGAGAACCTTTTTGGAGGATCCGCTTCATGTCCATGCGGGACCGCACCCGTTAAGGTCGGCGTGTCTCGAGTTCGCTTCGGATCCTCGAAAAAGGTTCACGAGGCTCACAGGGGTCTCCATGTCAACTCCGTCCACCGCGAGTCGAACTTCGTCTTACCTCGAGGAGCCGCCAACGCTGGGCCCCTTGACGCTCGCCTGCCCACTCGAGCCGATAGCGGCCGTACTGACGATCCCGTTGCTGACGCAAGGTCATACCTAGGCTGGTCTTCTGCGCATGAACCTCGTGACCTCGGAGCTCAAGTGGGAGGCCCTCGGACTTAATGAGGTCGAAGAGATCCGAAACGGATACCGAACGCTCGCCGAAACGTCTCGACCACTGCTCGAAAATGAGATTCCAGAGTCTGCTGTCCGGCGTACTCTCGTCGACGAACCGTCGCTGATTCGCGAGAAGTCCGGGGATGCACGCGAGGTCAAGGATGCCTCCCATGACCCTCGCCCATGCCTCGAACGTGCCCATCGATCTGCTGCCTGATGGCCGACCTGCGATCAGCCAGGCACGCACCAGAACGGTGATTGCCCAAAGAAGATCCCCACGATGCTCTGTGGCCCAACCCTTAAGATCTGAATGCAGAAACTGAGTCCGTTCGTGAGGCCGCTCCATCTGAGCGTCGAGGCGGATCCGGATAGTCCGGCGCGCTATTTCATCGGACAACGACGGGTTGTTGCCTGTCGCCAGCCAAACCGCGTGGATCGGCACGCGAACGATCCGTGACTCCCGCAACACTCTGTCTTCCCACGTCGTAGAGGTCAACGCGGCCGCGAGTGCCGGTGAGCGGAGTCGTTCGCGAAGGTTGTCGATCAGAATGACCGCCGGTGAGCGTAGAACCTTCGCGGTGATTCGCTTCCTCCACTCATCTTCGTCACTGGCCTCAGTCATGACCGCAGGCGGATGACCAAGCGCGGGCATGGCAAGTACTTCGGCAAGGAGCGTTCCACCGGTGCCGGGCGTCGGCTTTTCTATCAGAACCAGAGGCGTCGGACCCGCGATCAGCCGTCGAGCAACTGGAAGGATGAGTGCTTGTACCGCGTGGGCACGATCTGCACTTTCAACGAATGGAAAATCGACGAGCAGCTCGTTGAGGATCAGCCGTCTAGCCTCTCGGAGGTCCTCGTCCGTGGGTGCCTCGGGGATCGGGGGCAGCGTGAATCCTGGTGGGGGTGCGAAATATGTTCCCGTCGCCGCGTGAAACCCGGGTTCGAGATTGAGCGTCCCGTCGGCCTCGAAGGTTGGAAACTCGACCAGGCGCTCCAGCACCGGGAGGCGCGGCTCTGGTTCCACGAGCATGTCTCGGACCACATGCATCGGCGGCAACGCGGGCACACGCTCTTCGGCCGCTGGCTTGTACCAAAATGCCGTGCGAGCCAGACGATGACGCAGTGCATCCCGGTTCAGCGGATCGATCGTCGCCGCTCCTCCGCTCGGGCGTCGCAGACGAACGAGCTGAGTGCCGAAGATGAAATGGGACGGCGGATGGTTCGCCGCATCGAGCGCACCCCATGCCTCGTCGGCAATGCTCGGCAGGTGCTGGTTGCGTGCATCAATTGCTGGCAGACTGTTCGATCCTGCATCGATGTGAAGCCACCGGATGACACGCTTGACGACCTCGTCGCCATTCCCGCGAAGGAGTCGGGTGAGTGTCGGGCCTCCGGTCGTCGCGCGTGCTTCCGCCTGGGTCAGTGCCGTACCGACAGCACTCGCCACGCGATCCTCTGTCTCTTCGTCATCGGCAGCTCTCGCGACTGCGCCGACAAACGCCGTGACGTCCGCATCAGGCAGGCCTAGCCGGAGGAGGAATCCGGCCAGAGCGAGAGAGGCGTCGTGACGGCTGCCCTTCCTCGGCCAATGTCGCGCGACTAGGACGCATGCTGCTAGCCGTGCGACTGCCGCCCGGAGTCTCGGCCCCTCGACACGAGCCGGCTCACCGTCACGCTCCCAGATCAGCCGACCTCCGCGCGGATGAACGCTTGGCGGTACCAAGGTCACCGCCCCGCTCGACCGAATCTCGGCAAGCATTTCCCCGTCGGTGTCCTGAAATTTCTCGGTTTTCAAGAGCGGCTCGGGACGGTACCACCGATGCGAGGCTCGTTTACCGGGTCTGCCGTGGCACATTGTCGTCGGTGGGAGAAAATCGTCAGCAACTTCCAGCGCCTCTTGAGCGTCGAGGTCGATGTCGATCAGGCCGCCGGACAGTTCACCGAGGACGAGCCCGATGTTGTCGCGGGAATGGAACAGCTCACCGATTTCCGCTTTGGTTAACCGCCTGGTCTGCCACTTCGCGAGCCGGGGCTTCTTCGATCTAGGTCTAACAGGAGTGGGAGCCCACCCATGCGCGTAGTAGGAGCGGGCTGGGGTTTGTACGTTACTCTCACGGACCACGCGTAGCCGTTTCATGGTTCTAGAGACCACAGGCCGACTGGAGGTTTCTAGGACCTTGATCGAGAACCACATTTTCTGGTCACTGACCAGAAAACCGCAGACTAGTTTGTTGGTCAGTTAGCCCTTGACCGGCTTCGCAGAGGCGTGGTGAGGATGCGGAGTTCGCTTCTGATTCTTTTGCACAGCTCGTCGGCAGGGAGCGCAAGCAGTTCAGCGATCTTCGGAGGCACCTGGTCAGCATCAAGCAGCGCCTGCCAGCGGTCGAGTCGCCGATTAATCCACCTGTGCTCCGTCTCTTTTATCTCGGAAGCCCCGAGCGCTCGCAGCACGTCGACATTACGCATTTTGCAGCGGAGTCTCGCAATCGAGACGAGCCCCGCCTCAATAGGATCCATGGTCGACGTTCCTTTCGGACGTCCAACCTTAGCTGGTCGAGCGCGCAGATCTTCGGCAAGACCTGTCTCTTTCTGGCGTAATATCTTGAATGCTTGCCGTAAGTCCTTAATCGCCTGCGAGACTGTCGCGGCTTCCGCAGCCGCAGCTAGCGATCTTCTCCGGGCCGTAACGATTCGACCAGGTCGACCGGGCACGATAAAGCTGAGCATCGGGCGCTGGTCACTACTCGACGCCGACGCACGGCGTCTCTCCGCTCTCGAGGACGGTCCTTCTGTCCGCCGCACGCGGCGTTTGCTCCCGCGTGTCGTCCTCACGCGCGGCTTCGATCTGCCGGCTGCTTTCTTTACGGCTCTCGCCTTCTTGTTCCTCATCCTCGACGCATCTGCGCCCGACGCCGGGGCGGTATTTTCAAGCGCCCCGGTTCAAACAGATCACCCACTGGGCAGCCCAGTGCTTCCGACAGATCCTCCAACGTCCTGAGCATCGTGTCGCGATCGCCTCTTTCAAGCCGGTGCAGCGTCGAGTGGCTCATCTTGAGCCTCTTGGCCAGATCTTTCTGAGTCATTCCGGCTTCCTCCCGCAGCTGTCGCAGCGCCTCTGCGAGTCGTTCGGCAAGGTTCACGTCCCACAGGCTTGCGGAAACACAATTTCATCGGTGAAATCACTTTGCGTCAGGTAGCGTGGTCTAGGATGGGCGTTGCGCCGGGAGGATCAGAGCAAAGGGTGACGAGCCTCGCCCACCTAATCGAGGCCACCGTCTTCCCCTCCATTGCAGAGCGACGGCCGCCGCGCATGACCCGCCTCGTCAGGCCTCTGGAATTCAGACCCCTTGCGAAACCAACAGCCGAGTTTGAACGGAGGTGTTTCAATTTCCTCCACGCGCATCGGGGCGTTTTCGGCATTGCTGAAATCTTCCTCTGTAAGAATCTCGTCATCGACGGCCTCGTGCGTCTGCAGGATGGGCGATTCATCCTTGTCGAAGTTAAGTACCGTTTGAACTGGTCACTTGCCTGCCGTACCGAATGGCAGTTCCGTCAGTTCCAACAGACACCAACCGGGCATGACTACCCCGCTCGTCATGCGATCGTCGTTTTTGAGGAGTTCAGCGCGGATTGGGCGAAACCGGTAGGAGGAATCGAGTCCGGCTGGCGCAACTGGTACCGCGACTACTATTGGCCCAGGGATCGTCGTTCGATTCGTCTGAGCCTCGTGCGGTTTTCAGGGGGCCGTCTCCTTACCGCGCCCCCAACTGTTGTCCGCACTCGTCGTTGATTCGATGCCGTGCGGGTCGAGCCTGCACGAGCCAGTCTGTTGCAGGCAGCACGATCGAGTTGGCCGAAGACGATACGCTCTTCCGCTCTCTACGCCGTGCTCACTTTCCTGCGATCCGGTTTATTCACGCGGCTGGCTGCAATTATTCCTACGTCGGTTCTCTAGCGGCGGCCCGGCCAATTGGGGGTCGCCTCGCGAAGCCAGGGGCTGCCAAGCGAAGGCTCTTGGATAAGGCAGGAGTCTTAGCCTTTGAGGACAGGTCGGTTCTCCCTGCTTCTTTCGGCTTCCCACGGCCCTGCCTTTGACACATTCAGAACCCCGGACCGTGGGTCCCGAAGAACCGCTCAAACTCGGGGATAATGTAGTCACTGACGGTACTGCACATCATGTGCATGAGGTCCCACGCAGACATGTTGCAACGCTTTCCGGTTTCGGAGGTTTGCACCGCTAGATCCAAGGCGAAATGTACTTTCTCTTTTTCCTCCGTGCTCATCCCCGAGTCTCCAGGAACACGGAAGATTTCGTAGCGGTCAGTCATGCCGGGAGAGAGTGTCATGCCTCCCGGCAGCACCGGGCCACGCCCACCAAATGTGGTGAGGCCCGTATAACTCGTAGCTGGTACCGAGAAGGCGCTGACGCTTGGGCATGGGATCAGGACGATCCTATGCTTGTCGGTGTTGCTGAGTTCCCGAATCAGTTTGAGTTGGAGAAACGGCCAGACTCGCTCATCATCTCCATGATAAGGCTGTATCGATTCGATGATTTTCTGCGCGGGGTATGGAACGTCTCGAATTTTGCCGCACCCTTGCTGCTCAAAACTATCTCTGGTTTCGTAGATCGGGAACTCGGCGCGGCGATACGGGCGATCAGTAGTGATAAGCGCGAGTTGCCAGACGAGGTGATTCAGGCACGAACTGAGGTTGTGAATCACATCGCCGACGATTACGCTCAGTCTCATCGGCGGTTCGCGGTCCACTTGGACGCGCCAGATATCGTCTCCGTTATTCGCATCGACTTCGTGGACAGATCGATACGGATTGGTTTGCAGGAAAGCCCGCACTTCGGAATCGAGCAATGCTGTGTGTTCACGGGCACGATCGATCTTGGCCCGTGGCCCTTCAAGAGATGCCATGAGGTAGACTCACCCTACGACCGAGTCCCATTGAAAGGCATGCGCCATTTTTGGCTCGAGCCGATTGCCGTATACCCGCGTGCCAGTCAATCACTCGTCCAAAGAGGAAGCGCTTAAACATCCGGCTCGGGCGTTACCTTCCGCGCCCCGCTTTCCAAGCTGCCTGTGCGATTTCTCTCATGACAGCGGTGTCTTTGCTGCGAGCGCTTCGCGCAAGAATGGTGAGTGGCGCGTTTGGCCTAAGTACAAAATCACGCAGAAACTCCGGTGGAACTCTGCGATCAACCTTGATGTAGGCTACGAAGCCCGCCAAGTAGAATCGGCAGTAGTTGATACTCTCGTATCGCTCAGGGTGCGGATCGAGCATCCCCGTCAGAGCCGGATGATCGAACTTAGCAATCGTGACCGCAAAGGCCTCTTCATTGCCCGGCTCTAGACTACGAATCATCTGCTGAAGCTCCCCCTCGAAGGCACCGACCGAGACTCGACCATAGAATTCATGCCCGGAAACCGACGCACGCCAAAGCAAGGAAATGAAGAACAGTTTCAGTAACCGGTAGTCCACGCTCTCAATCTGCCAGCCGACCGTCGCAGACCCGACTCGAAGAGCCCTGGCGTTGGAGAACTCTTGAAGCAGGACCTTCTGGGCATAGTTGTCCCAGGGCGAGAATGTGTTGTCACACGACGCACAGAGTATCGTCTTGTCGTAAATGCCGATCGGTGCCCGTTTCGGATGCGCGCCGTGGCGATTCGTATGTACTTCGGGCGGACTAGGACCATCACGCAAGACCCGGAAGAATCCCTCCGGGATTATGTGTGCCTTGATCAGGGGCTGCTCGATTTCACAAAGTCGGCAGGCCAATGTCATGAGCCACTCTGATCAAGTCACGTGCGGCACTTCATCAAGCTCTCCGCTGAGCGCGAACTCGAAGCGCACGCTTCCTCTCTATATCTACGAAGAAATGATCCGTCATTTGACGAGCCTCACGAATCGGCCCCGTGCCGGTGATCTCTCTGAGAATAGACTCAAACCGCGAGCGGGAAGCGACGCGGTAACCCACGAGACACGCAACGAAGGCCCGGAAAAACGTGGGCCACCTAAGATATCTGACACGTCGACCTCGACGGATCAGTCTCGTCCTGTAAGGGATATCCGGTGCATAGATGCGTAGAAGGCCGAGCGCGTTCGTCTGCTCACGCGGTCGCCTGATTTCGCTCGCCGCGTAGTACACCCAGGGGAAGCCTCCTTGAAGGGTGCCGTGCTGGTTCCGGTCCAACCTCCAGTGGTCGGAGCCATTCGAATAGAGCGCCTTGTATTGAAGGCCGAATACCTTCAGACGACTACGGTCTACGAAAATCCAGTCAGTCGGCACCTGCTTTTCAAGATCCTGAGTCACGTGCCAATCGCTTACATCGTAACCTCGTGCCCGTAGGTAACTCATAATCGCAGCACTAGTCCATTCCTGAACGTGCTGTTCAGCAACATAGACTGGCATGCTATTAGAGAGGCCCGACGGGCGTCACTCAGATTCTATCCATCGTCCGACTCACCAAGAGTGGATACTGCGCGCGCTTCATCCGAGTTCTGACACAGTTCTGGCACAATTTCAGGCTTTTCGGAGCGGGACGTCGGCCGGGCCGCGCTTCACAACTTCCTGAAAAATTGGCGGAGGGCGAGGGATTCGAACCCCCAAGGGCCTCGCGGCCCGGTGGATTTCAAGTCCACTGCCTTGCCAGTTGAGGCTAGCCCTCCGTGCCAGGAACAGCAGATACTTACGATACATCATGTGCTAGCCAGACAGACGAACCCACGCCACTCCCCGGCCCCTCTGCTAGACTCCCGCCAGCCATCACCAAACAGAGGTACCCATGGCAGCCGAGTGGTCGAAGAGCGCGGTCCTGGTCCTGCTGGCTCTGCTTCCGACGCTGGCGGGCTGTGCGCAGCAAGCGCCAAAGACGGCAACGCCGGCCGCCGCTACGCCGAACGAGCCGCCGCCAGTGCCGCCACCGGCTGAACAGACGCAGCCGCCGCCACCGACCTCAGCCGCGGAGTCGGGGTCACTCCAAAATCTGGAAGCGTTCACGGACGAGCCCGCACTCAAGGACGTGTTCTTCGAGGCTGATCGCGCCGACATCGTCCGCGAGGGAACCCTGATCATGCGAGCGAACGCCCGCTGGCTGCTCGGCCGCTGGCTAATTCAGAACTTCCACGATCTGGTGCTCATCGAGGGCCACACTGACGCCAGAGGAACGCGCGAGGACCGATTCGCTATCGCAGACCTGCGGGCTAAGTCGGTCGCAAGCTTTCTGAGGGCGATGAACGTGCCTGAAGCGCGTCTGCTGACCGTCAGCTATGGTTCCGATCGTCCGGTGTGCACGGACAAATCGGATGCTTGTGCGGCGAACAACCGCCGCGTGCACTTCCGTATCAAGCGCCAGTGACGCCGTTCCTCACGGCTCGCACACGGCGTCGTAATAGTGTCGGTCGCCAGTGCCCGCCGTTCTCACCCAGGTCCAGGGGCCCTTGGGTGGGTCCCCGGGCCACGGCCATCCCGTGGCGCCGTTGAAGCGCTCTTTGGGCAGCCACGTCGCGGGCTCACCCAGCTGGTTGTAGCCGCGCCGAAACATGCAGCTCTCGTATTGCACCTTCCACTGCTTCTCGACCATCCCGGCATCCGCGTAGAAGTCGTACGAGAACGGGTCCCAGGGCGCGCCGGCCTCATGGAAGCAAGCCACGACCGTGTTCTGGAACCGGGCGTTGCACGGCGTGAACGTGTACCGCAGTCCCGCGGCGTGCGCGCATCCTGCCAGCAGCAGCGCCGCCGCGGCGGCCCACATCGCGCCCCTTCCGGGTCGCGGCCTCACCGCACCAGCTCCGCCTCGACCAAGACCAGCTCTCGGTCGCCGCCATTGAACCCGACGTACTCGACGCCGGCCGGACGGAAATAGGCGACACCGCTCGTGAGATCCGCGAACAACTCCTTGCCGGCCTCCAGGATTCGCCGCATCAAAGCCTCAGCGCGACCTGTCGGAAAGTCTAGCAGAGCCCGCGAGCTCGTCCGGAAATCCGGCGCGCGCCTCCACGGGCCGGAGGCCAGTTGAGAACAATAGATTCCGGAAACATCTCGGCTACCACCCGGCCAGAACACCCCCTTGTCAGGATTGCGACTCTCGTCTAACAATAGTGTCTCGGCTCTCATCACACACGACACATAGAGGGAAGCCAGGATGAACGACGCGGCGCCGCTCCTCGACGCGAGCTCGAACCCACGCCGTGCGACTCGATCGCGGTCGTCCGCGCGTCGCGTCGGATTCGCCGCCGGGCTTGCGCTCGCGGCGCTGCTGCCGGCGGTCGCGCCCGCCGCGGCGCAGGAGCAAGAGTCGGTCGCCGCTCGAATCGCGCGCGAGAATCTTCCCTCGGTGGTCACCTTGATCGCGCTGGACGAGCGCGAGCAGCCGCTGGCGCTCGGCAGCGGCTTCTTCGTCACGCGCGACGGCGTGATCGTCACCAACGCCCACGTCGTCAGCGGCGCCAGCCGGGTGCTCGTCCGCTGGCGAGGCCAGAACGGCGTCGCGCTGAAGATCCTGAACTTCGCCAGGCGGTACGATCTCGTCACGATCCAGACGTCGTTCACGTCCACGCCCACGGTGCTGCTCGCCGATTCGGACACGGCCGTCGCGGGTCAGGACGTGGTTGTGCTCGGCAGTCCGCAGGGGCTCGAGGGCACCGTCTCGACCGGCATCATCGGCGGGATCCGCACGATCGCCGGCGCGCGCTACCTGCAGATCACGGCGCCGATCAGCCCGGGGAGCAGCGGCGGGCCGGTCTTCAATGCACAGGGGCGCGTCATCGCGATCTCGACGGCCACGTCGGCCAAGGGCCAGAACCTCAATTTCGCGCTGCCCGTGAATCTCCTGCGCGACGTCCCGCCCGCGGCGATCGGCTTCGCCGCGGCCAAGCCCGCGCCGTTCGACCTGCGCGACGGCGACCGGCTCAAGGACCTCGTCTTCTTCAACAACATCATCGAGGAGTTCGGCTTCTTCGCCGAGGGCAGCACGCTGAACTCCCTCACGGCCTCTCTCCAGAACCGGACCAGCGACACGATCTCCGACGTCCGCGTCCTGGTCGTGGTGAAGAGCCCGCGCGGCGAGGTCCTCGACTTCCACCTGCGCGACTTCAAGGGCACCGTGATCCCGCCGGGCCTGGCCAAGCAAGTGGCGATCCCGATCTCGACCCGCGGGTTCCGGACGTGGGGCAGTGGGGTCGACTACGATCGCGGCACCTACGAGATCCGGCTGCTCGACTACAAGGTCGTCAGCAGCCGCAGCGGCGACGACCCCATCAAGCGCCAGTAGGCGCCGTCAGCGTCTCACTCGGTCTGCCAGCCGCGTAGACCCATGCACGCCTGGAAGTATAAGAGCCGGATCGCGGGCTCGATCTGTCCGGCGTTCTGAAGCTGCGCGTCGGCGTCTTCCTCGCACTCGCGCGCGTCCCGCAGGAGCGCCGAGTCGCGGTCGGACGCGGGAGTCGCACGCGGGACGTTCGGGCCGGTGGTGGCGCAGCCCACCAGCAGGGCCAGACCAGCGATCGACGCCAGACGCCTCATATCGCGGCGCCGGCACCGACCTCAGCGCGGCGTGAGCCGCGTGAGCCCGTCCATGTAGGGGCGTAGAGCCTGCGGGATCGTGACGGAGCCATCGGCCTCCTGGTAGTTCTCGATCACCGCCATCACCGTTCGTCCGACGGCGAGCCCCGAGCCGTTCAAGGTCGCGCAGTACTCCGGCCGTCCGCCGCCGTCCGGGCGGAACCGGATGTCGGCGCGCCGGCCGCCGAACGCATCGTAGTTGGAGCACGAGGAGATCTCGCGATAGCGGCCCTGTCCGGGCAGCCACACCTCGATGTCGTAGCCCTTCGAGGCGCTGAACCCGAGATCGCCCGTGCAGCGCTCGACCACGCGGTACGGCAGCTCGAGCCGCTGCAGCACGGCTTCGGCGTTGGCCACCATCGTTTCCAGCTCGGCGTAGGCCTGGATGGGCGTCGCCAGCTTCACGAGCTCGACCTTGTCGAACTGATGCTGGCGGTAGATGCCCTTCATGTCCTTGCCGTACGTGCCGGCCTCGCGCCGGTAGCATGGGGTGAACGCCGTGTACCGACGGGGCAGCGACGCCTCCGGCAGCACCTCGCCGGCGTGCAGCGCCGTCAGCGCGACTTCCGAGGTGGGAATGAGATAGAGCGCCCGGCCCTCGTCGGCTTCCACCGTCTTGAACAGCTGCTCCTCGAACTTCGGGAGCTGCCCCGTCTTGAGCATGGTCTCGCCGTTCACGAGATGGGGCACCCAGATCTCGGTGTAGCCGTGCTCGCGCGTGTGCAGATCGAGCATGAGCTGGGCCAGCGCGCGCTCGAGCCGGGCCATGCCGCCCCAGAGGACGGCGAAGCGCGCCTTGGCGATTCGCACGGCGCGCTCCGTGTCGAGGCCGAGCGCGGCGCCCACCTCTTCGTGGGGCTTCGCGGGGAAGCCGAACGTCCGGGGCTCGCTCCAGTGGCGCACCTCGACGTTGTCGTCCTCGCCCTTGCCCTCGGGGACCGACGGGTGCGGCAGGTTCGGCAGCTGCAGCGCGAGCGTCTCGAGCCGCTCGTCGACCAGCTTCAGCTCGGCGTCGAGCGTCTTGATGCGCTCGCCGACCTCGCGCATGCGGGCCTGCTCGGCCCCGGCGTCCTCGCCCCGGCGCTTGGCCTGCCCGATGGCCTCGGAGGCCTTGTTGCGGAGGGCCTTGAGGTCTTCGCTCTCGCGGACGAGCCGGCGGCGCGCGGTGTCGAGCTCGATCAGCTCGGGGATGAGGTTCGCGCCGCCCTTGGTGGCGAGCCCGCGGCGGACCGCATCGGGCTGCTCGCGGATCAGCCGGACGTCAAGCACGGCGCTACTGGGCTTCGACCGGCGCGGTGCTCTCCGAGTCGACGCGCG
>JACXTT010000759.1_pt1 | contig 55312 bp, 46 predicted proteins | sample 9270951 | NCBI WGS metagenome assembly JACXTT01 (sample SAMN15532306, study PRJNA645909) | rock metagenome | isolation source: weathered quartz diorite | place: Puerto Rico | collected 2017-06-21
AACGACGAGGAAGAGGCCCGTGAAGATGGGCATCTTGGTGGCCACGCCGCCGAAGTCCGCGATCATGCGCGTGTGCGCCCGATCGTACAGCATGCCGACGAGAAGGAAGAGGCTGCCGGTGCTGATGCCGTGGTTGAGCATCTGCAGCATGGCGCCTTGAGTACCCACCTGGGTGAAGCTCACGATGCCGAGCATCACGAAGCCCATGTGAGAGACGGAAGAGTAGGCCACCAGCTTCTTGATATCCCGCTGCACCATGGCGACCAGCGCGCCGTAGATGATGGCGATGACGCTGAGCAGGGCGATGGGCTTGGCATAGTGAAGGGCCGCATCGGGGAAGATGGGCACCGCGAAGCGCAGGAAACCGTATCCGCCGAGCTTCAACAGCACACCCGCAAGGATGACCGAACCTGCCGTAGGAGCTTGCGTGTGCGCATCCGGCAGCCACGTGTGCAGCGGGAAGAGGGGCACCTTAATGGCGAAGGCCACGGCGAAGGCGAGGAAGAGCCAGCACTGCGCGCTGAAGGGCAGCGACGCGGCGTTCTGGCGCATGACTTCGATGGAGAAGCCTTGGTAGGTTCCATGCGTCGCGACGTAGAGCAACGCGACGAGCCAGAGCAGCGATCCCGATAGCGTGAAGAGGAAGAACTTGGTGGCCGCATAGCGGCGGTCATCGCCGCCCCACACCCCGATCATGAAGTACATGGGGATGAGCATGGCCTCCCAGAAGAGGTAGAAGAACAGCAGGTCCTGAGCCAGCAAGGAGCCCAGCATGCCGCTCTGCAGCAGGAGGAACAGCGCGGCGAAACGGCCTTCCTTCTCCTTCAGGCTATTCCAAGTGCCCAGCATTGTGAGGGGCACGAGGAAGAGCGTGAGCAGCACCAGCCAGTAGCTGAGGCCATCGAGGGACAGGTGGTAATCGACGGGAATGCCGCCGATGGAGAGCCAGGCGTGATGCTCGGTGAGCATGGTGCCGGCCGCGTGGCGCAGGGGCAGCAGATGCTGGAGACCCACGACGAAGAGGGTCAACGCAACGAGCAGCGCCATGCCCTTGGCAGCCTTGCTCAAGGAATCGGGCAGGAAGAGCAGGGCCAGGCCCGCGACGGCGGGGACGAAGACGAGAAGGCTGAGCAGATTCGTCATGGTCGGCCTACCGCAGGAAGATGTAGAGGAGCGCGAGGGCGCCGAAGCCCATGCTCAGGACATAGTTCCGCACGCGGCCCGTCTGCAGCAGCGTGATGAAATCGCCGGCCACCTTCGTCAACGCCGCGGGGAGATTCACCCCGATGCCGTCGATGAGGATCACGTCGAAGAGCTTCCAGCAGAGGTTGCCGAACCAACGGATGGGGCCAAGCAGCACCTTCTCCACCGCTTCATCCACGTAGTACTTGTTCAGCAGCACGCGGTGCACGGCGGGGAATTTGGCGATGAAGCCCTCTTCCCAAGCCAGACCGTCCTTGTACTTGAGCCAGCCGAAGAGGCCGAATCCGATGCCGAGCGACGTCGAAATGATCGCCAGGAGAATGGCCGGACCATGTCCATGGTGGGTGTGCTCCACCAGCTGGCCGAAGGTGAGCGAGGTTTTCAACCACTGGCCAATGCCGTAGTTTCCGCCGAAGGCCTCGGGGATGCCCCAGAAACCCCACACCGCAGAACCGACGGCGAGGATCATGAGCGGCACCGTCATGGAGACGGGGCTTTCATGGGCGTGGTCGAAGGCATGCTTGTCGCGCGGCTCGCCCCAGAAGGTGAGGGCCATGAGGCGCCACATGTAGAAGCTGGTGCAGCAGGCGGCAGCGACGCCGATCACCCACAGCGCGGGGCTCTTCAGGTAGGCGAGGTAGAGGATCTCGTCCTTGCTGAAGAAGCCGCTGAAGGGCGGGCAGCCCATGATGGCGAGCGTGCCGATGAGCATGGTGATGAAGGTGATGGGCGTCTTCGATTTCAGCCCGCCCATTTTGAAGAGGTCCTGCTCGTGGTGCAGGGCGTGGATCACGCTGCCGGAACCAAGGAAGAGGAGGGCCTTGAACCAGGCATGGGTGAAGACGTGGAAGAAGCCCGCGGCGAAGCCCGTCGCACCGAGGGCGAGGAACATGTAGCCCAGCTGGGAGACGGTGGAGTAGGCCAGCACCTTCTTGATATCGCGCTGGAAGAGGCCGATGGTCGCGGCGAAGAGGGCCGTGAGGCCGCCCACCCAGGCCACGACGTTCATCGTGAAGGGGGCGAGCTGGAAGACGGGGGCGAGGCGGCAAATGAGGTAGATGCCGCTGGTCACCATGGTGGCCGCGTGGATCAAGGCGGACACCGGCGTCGGACCCGCCATGGCGTCCGGCAGCCAGAGGTAGAGGGGCAGCTGGGCGCTCTTGCCCGTGGCGCCCACGAAGAGCATCAGCGTGGCAAAGGTGAGAATGCCGAAGCCCACTTCGGGATGCAGGTGGCCGGCGCTCTTTAGGATGCCGCCCACAGTCAGGGTGCCGAAGGTCGCGAAGAGGGCCATCATGCCGATGGCCACGCCCAGATCGCCTACGCGGTTGGTGAGGAAGGCCTTGAGGCCAGCAGCCGGCGCGTAGTCCGTTTCGAAGTAGTAGCCGATGAGCAGGTAGGAGCAGAGGCCCACGCCTTCCCAGCCCACGAACATCAGCACCAGGCTGTCACCGAGGACGAGCAACAGCATGAAGAAGACGAAGAGGTTGAGGTAGGCGAAGTAGCGGTAGTAACCCTCCTCCTCATGCATGTAGCCGATGGAGTAGAGGTGGATGAGCGCACCCACGAAGGTGATGACGAGCATCATCGTGCCGCTCAGCGTGTCGATGACGAAGCCGAAGGGCACGGAGAGGGCGCCGGTCTGGATCCAGTCAAAGAAATGCAGCTCCAGGCGCTGGCCGGGGGCGTAGCGCATATGAAGGAAGGCCGACACGGCGAGCATGAAGGACACGGTGACGGTGCCGAGCGCCACGATGGACACGGCGCCCTTCCCCGCCTTCTTGCCGAAGAGGAGGTTGAAGAAGAAGCCGATGAGGGGCAGGACGGGAATGAGCCAGGCGTAGGTCATCAGGTCCTCACTGCTTCAGACTGGATGCGCGGTCGGCATCCGTGGTGTGGCGGTGCCGGTGCAGGCCAATGACGAGGGCCAGGCCCACGGCGGCTTCACAGGCGGCGATGCCGACGACGAAGAGGTAGGTGATCGTCGCCTGCACGTCGCCACCGCGCCACTTGGCGAAGGCCAGCAGCGCCACATTGGCGGCGTTGAGCATGAGCTCGATGCCCATGAACTGCATCAGCAGCGTGCGGCGCGTGAGCACCGTCGACAGGCCGATGGCGAAGAGGAGGAAGGCGACCACCAGGTAGCCCTGCAGCGTTCCATTCAGCGCGTCCATGGCCATCCTCACAGATCTTTCTTGGTCAGCGTCACGGCGCCGATCATGGCGGCCAGCAGCAGCAGGCCCACCACTTCGAAGCTCAGCAGATGCTGCTGGAACATGGCCTCGCCCACCTTCTCCAAGGTCATGGCCGATTGCGTCGGTTGCACGGCGGCCAGCTTGGCCACCGCAGGCGACGTGAAGACGAGGCGCACGAGCGCGAGGCCGAGCACACCTGCCACCGCCGCACCCACCCAACGCTGGAAGGGACGGGCCGTTTCGGCCTTTTCCTCCTCGTGGGCGTTGAGCAACATGATGACGAAGAGCACCAGCACGAGAATGGCGCCTGCGTAGACGATGATCTGCAGGGCGCCGGCCACGGGGTTGGCCAACAGGATGAAGAGCCCGGCGACGCCGAAGAAGCTGAGGGCCATGGCGAGGCCCGCTTCGATGACGTTTTTCTGGAGCAGCATGGCCAGAGCGCCGGCCAGGGTGAGGAGGGCGAAAGCGAAGAACATCGTCACCTCACATCACGACGGTGGAGCGGCTGGGGGTGGCGGGGCTTTCCTGCTCGGGGCCGAGCTTGGCCTTGCCGTCCGCATCGGCGTAGGTGTTCATCAGATCCCACTTGCCCATGTCCATGGACAGGCGGTCATAGGCGGCCAGCTCGTAGTTGTTGCGCAGCCAGATGGCGTCCTTGGGACAGGCCTCTTCGCACATGCCGCAGTAGATGCAGCGCAGCATATCGATCTTGAACTTGGCCGGGCGCTTCTCCTCGAAGCCTTGGGTGTAAGTGAGCTCGCTGAACTCTTCGGCCTCGATGCTGATGCAGCGGGCCGGGCAGGCCTCCTGACACATGAAGCAGGCCACGCACTTGATGGCACCATCTTCGAAGCGCTTCAGCTCGTGCAGGCCGCGGTAGCCCTTCGGCATCTCCTTCTTCATGTCCGGGTACTGGATGGTGTAACGCTTGCTCGTGGGCGTGGTGATCTGGCGGATGAAGTGGCCAAAGGTGACGGCCATGCCCTTCATCACGCTCACCACATAGATCTTTTCCCACCAGGTGAGTTCGACCTTCTTAACGACGACGCCCATGGTTCAGCCCTTCATGAGGTAGGCGAGGATCAGCAGGTTCGCCATGGAAAGGGGCAACAGCTTCTTCCAGCCCAGGTTCATGAGTTGGTCGTAACGGAAGCGCGGCAGGGTCCAACGCACCCAGATGAAGACCCAGCAGAAGAAGAGCAGCTTGGCCATGAACGCGGCGAAGGTCACGAGCACAGGAATGTGGCTGTGATCCGTCACCCAAGGCAGCGTCCATCCGCCGAAGTAGAGCGTGGTGATGAGGGCCGAGGCACCCATGATGTGGGCGTATTCGGAAAGGCCCATGAGGCCGAACTTCATGGAGCCGTACTCGGTGTGGAAGCCCGCAACGATCTCGCTCTCACCTTCGGCAAAGTCGAAGGGCAGGCGGTTCGTTTCGGCGAACATGCACACGAAGAAGACGAGGAAGCCGACGGGCTGGTGGAAGATGTTCCAGTTGGGCAGCAGGCCCTTGGCGAAGGCGCCCTGCTGGGCCGCGACGATCTGGTGCGGATCGTAACCACCCGTGGACATGAAGATCGCCAGCACCGCCAACGACAGCCCGATCTCGTAGCTCACCATCTGAGCCGAAGCGCGCATGCCGCCGAGGATGGACCATTTGTTGTTGCTGGACCAGGCCGCCATCATCACGCCGTACACCGCCGTGGCGCCAATGGCCATGGGCAGCAGCATGCCCATGCCGTTGTTCGGATCCAGCAGGCTGAAGTGGTAGGTGACTCCGCCGCTCTGGAAGCTGCGGCCGAGAGGGATCACGGCGAAGCCGAGCATGGCGGGCACAAAGGCGAGGAAGGGGGCCAGCCAGAAGAGGCGCTTGTTGGCGTGGGGCGGCACCAGATCTTCCTTGAAGAAGAACTTGATGCCATCCGCCAGGGCATGGCCCAGGCCGATGATCTTGAACTTCCCGAAGAGGGCCGCGCGGTTAGGGCCGATGCGGTCCTGCAGCATGGCCGATCCGCGCCGTTCCACCCAGGTGAGGGGTGGGGCGATGGCCATGATGATCGCGAAGGCGATGAGCACCTTCACCGCCATCCAGGCGGAGGCGGGGCTCAGGTGCAGGAGGCTGGCAAGGGTATCCATGGGCCGTCCAATGCGGGCAATGAAAAAAGGCAGGGCTTTCGCCGTGGGTCCAACCCATCGACTTTACCAGGGCTTAGGTGCAGGGGCCAGGCGGGGGAAAGGGCCTGTGACCCCCACCCAGAAGGCCCATTGCACCGTTCACAGGGCACAGGTCCCTCCTGCCCCAGATCCCTTGGCCTGGTACGGATCCTGCCGATAGGGTGTCTGAAAGCTCAGGAGGAGACATGGCCCCGACACACCGGACCTGGCGCTGGCTGGCCCTGCCCTTCGGGCTGCTCCCCCTGGTGGCCGGCTCCTCCAAGAAGCCCCAAACCGCCCTGAACCTCCGCTCCGCCCAGGCCGTGGTGGTGGATCAGCGCACGGGCCAGGTGCTCGTGGATAAGCAGGGCGAGGCCGTCGTACCTATCGCCTCCCTCACCAAGCTGATGACCGCCATGGTGGTGCTGGACGCCAAGCTCGACCTTCAGGCACCCCTCCAAATCGAGAAGGCGGACGTGGACACCCTCCGCCACAGCAAATCCCGCCTGCCCGTCCGCACCACCCTCACCCGCGGCGAGGCCCTCAAGCTCGCCCTCGTCGCCTCCGAGAACCGCGCGGCCCACGCCCTCGCCCGCACCTACCCGGGCGGCGTGGACGCCTGTGTTGCGGCCATGAATGCCAAAGCCAAGTTCCTGAACCTAGAACACACCAAGTTCGAGGATCCCACTGGTCTGGATGGCGACAATGTGGCCAGCGCCAAGGATCTGGCGCGGATGGTGGACGCCGCCTACCAGTACCCCCTCATCCGCCAAGACAGCACCTCGCCCAAGACCGAAATCGGTAGCGGCCGGCGGCGCATCGAGTTCCTCAACACCAACGGCCTCACCCGCAATCCCCATTGGGAGATCGGTCTATCCAAAACCGGCTACATCGAAGAGGCAGGCAAGTGCCTCGCCATGCAAGTAGTCATGAACGGCCAGCCCTTCATCCTCGTGCTAATGGACAGCTGGGGTCGCTACACCCGCTTGGGTGACGCCGCCCGCGTGCGCAAGTGGGTGGAGAGCGGCGCCATCGCCGCCCTCGGTACCACGCCACACTGAGCTCAGCCCTTGGCTTCGGCCTTGGCCCAGGAATCCTTCAGACCCACAGTGCGGTTGAAGACGAGCGCACCGGGCTTGGCGTCGAGATCCACGCAGAAGTAGCCGTTGCGTTCGAACTGGAAGCGCTGGCCCACCGCCGCTGAGGCGAGGCTCGGCTCCAGCCGGGCCTGCACCACCTCTAGGCTTGCGGGATTCAGCGTATCGCGCCAATCGCCGCCTTCGGCCACGTCCATCGGGTCCTCGGCGGTGAAGAGACGATCATAAAGGCGCACTTCTGCGCTCACCGCCTCCGTAGCGCTCACCCAATGCAGGGTGCCCTTCACCTTGCGGCCATCCGGCGCATCGCCGCCCAGGGACTGGGGATCCCAGGTGCAGCGCAGCTCGACGACCTGCCCTGAGGCATCTTTCACAACTTCCTCACAACGGATGAGGCAGGCCCCCTTAAGGCGCACTTCAGAACCGGGCGCCAGACGGAACCATTTCTTCGCCGGCACCTCCATGAAGTCTTCCTGCTCGACGTAGATCTCGCGGGTGAGCGTCACGGTGCGGGATCCAAAGGCGGGATCCGGATGGTTCGCCAGCGTGAGAGGATGACGTTCGCCCTCGCCCATGTTTGTGATCACCACCTTGAGGGGCCGCAACACAGCCATGCGCCGTTCGGCCTTGGGCTCCAGATCCTCGCGAAGGCTCGCTTCCAGCAGCCCCAGATCGCTCATGGCATCTCGACGCGCCACGCCCACCTTCTCCGCGAAGCGATGCAAGCTTTCCGATGTGTAACCGCGGCGTCGTAGACCCGACAGCGTCGACATGCGCGGATCGTCCCAGCCCTTCACATGGCCTTCCTGCACGAGCAACAGCAGGCGGCGTTTGCTCATCACCGTATAGGTGGTGTTGAGACGGGCGAACTCGTATTGGCGAGGCAGCGGACGCTTGAAGAATTTCTCCTCCACATCCTGCTCCAAAAACCATTCGTAGAGCGGGCGGTGATCTTCGAATTCCAGCGTGCATATGGAGTGAGTGATCTCCTCGATCGCGTCGCTCACGGGATGCGCATAGTCGTACATTGGGTAGATGCACCAGTCGTTGCCCGTGCGGTGATGCTCCGCGTGGCGGATACGGTACATGAGCGGATCGCGCAGGTTCATGTTGCCCGCGTTGACATCGATCTTCGCCCGCAACACCCGCGTGCCATCCGCAAACTCGCCCGCCTTCATGCGACGGAAGAGATCCAAATTCTCTTCGACGCTGCGGTTGCGGTAGGGGCTCTCCTTGCCGGGCGTGAAGAAGTTGCCGCGGTACTCCTTGATCTGATCATCCTGCAGATCGCAGATGTAGGCCTTGCCCTGGGTGATGAGGTACTCAGCGTAGTTATAAAGTGTCTGGAAGTAGTCCGACGCGAAGTGCATCCCCTTCCATTCGAAGCCGAGCCACTTCACATCGGCTTGAATCGAATCCACGTACTCCTGCTCTTCCTTCGTCGGATTCGTATCGTCGAAACGGAGATTCGTCGCGCCACCGTACTTCAATCCCAAGCCGAAGTTCAGGCAGATGCTCTTCGCATGACCCAGATGCAGGTAGCCGTTGGGCTCCGGCGGGAAACGCGTGAGCACACGGCCGCCATGCTTTCCGGACTGGAGATCGGCTTCGACGATCTCTTCGAGGAAGTGGAGGGGCTTGGATTCGATCGGTTCGGTCATGGTCTAGATCCAGCGAGCGAGGCGGCTGCGGACTTCCTCGATTCCCACGAGGTAAAGCGTCTCGAAGATCATCGGGCTCACGGGCTTTCCGCACAGCGTCACGCGCAGCGCCTGGGCAAGGTCCTTCAACTTCAGACCATGCTTTTCAAGGATGCCGTTGAAGGCCGCATCCAGCGCGTCATGGCTGTAATCGGACAACGCCGCGACATCGCGCAAGGCGGGCTTCACAGCGTCGGTCATGAACTTGGCGACGGCGGCTTCATCGAAGGTCTCGGGGCGCTCGAAGGCGAAGCGTAGGCTCTCGGCCATCTCTTTCAGGCTCTTCCCCTTCTGAGTAGCCTTGATGGCGACGGCCTTCCAGTCATCGGGCTTCGTCGCCCAGGCTTCGGGCATGAAGGGCGCGAGGTGCGGCTCCAGCTCCTGCCAGGTGGCGCGCTGGATGAGCTTCTGGTTGATCCAACCCAGCTTGTCCATATCGAATCGCGCAGCGCTCTTCTGGCAGTCGGCGAGATCGAAGAGCTCGATGAGTTGAGCGTCGGTGAGGAGCTCTTCTTCGGCGCTCTCCACGGCCTTGCCATCGATCTTGGGCGTCCAACTGAGACGCGCCAAGGCGAGGCGAATGGCGGAGGGTAGGAACCCCATGGCCTGGTACTCGGTGATGCTTGTGGCCCCGTGGCGCTTGCTGAGCTTGGCACCGTCGGCGCCGAGGATCATGGGCACGTGGGCGAAGGCGGGCAACTCATAGCCCAGCGCCGCGAAGAGGGGGATCTGCTTCGGCGTGTTGTTCACGTGGTCATCACCGCGGATGACGTGGGTGACTTCCATGTGGGTGTCGTCGACGACGACGCAGAAGTTGTAGGTGGGCACGCCGATCTCGCCGGGCATCTCGCTCGAGCGCGCGATGATCCAATCATCGAGGCTGTCTGCGGGGAAGCGCACATCGCCTTTGATGAGATCGGCGACGACGATGTCGCCGTCCTTCGGCATGCGGAACCGGATCGCCGCAGGCTGAGAGGCGTCGTGGTTCTTCTCGGCGCAGCCGCGACCAGCATCCATACCGCGGTTGTACTGAAAGACTTTTCCAGCGGCTTCCACGGAGGTGCGCCGCGCATCGAGCTCCTCCTTGGAGCAGCGGCAGCGATAGGCCGAGCCCTTTTCCAACAACTCCTGGATCTTGGCGCGGTAGAGGTCCATGCGCTGCATCTGGCGGTAGGGACCGTGGGGCCCCACCCAGGCCGAAGGATCGCCCACCACCGGGCCCTCATCCCAGCCTAGGCCGCTCCAGGCCATGCCCTCTTCGATGATGCGGATGTTGTCGTCGGTGCTGCGGCTGAGGTCCGTATCTTCGATGCGCAGGATGAAGCGGCCGCCATGCTTCTTCGCAAAGAGGTAGGAGAAGAGCGCCGTGCGCACGCCGCCAATGTGCAGCATGCCGGTAGGTGAGGGAGCGAAGCGGGTGACGACTTGACGGGTCATGGGCATTCCAAACGAATGCTCCAGTATGCCCGCCGCGAAGGGCTTTCCGAAGTCGGAAGCCTCCTTCAGCTACTTGAGATACAGCTTCAGCTTGATTTCCACCTGGCCAGCGGCGCTGAAGAGGCTCTTATCGAGCACGACGGGCACCTCCACCACCGAGTGGCCCGGGGTCGAACCCGCGCCTTCCGACGGAAGTTCCTCAAGCTCATCCATGGAGAGCTCTTCGACTTCCAACGGCTTCGTGGCCGGAGGGGGCGCCGCGGGCCGCGCAGCCACCGGAGGAGGGGCCATGGGTGCGGGCTTGGGCGCAGGTTTCTCGGGGGGAGCAGCATCCACGGTGCCGCCGCCGTACTTCTCAGCGAGGGACTTGAGCACCAGCTTGGCGACTCCGGACAGGGTGTCCTTCACGCCCTCGCCCTTCATGGCGCAGGCCTCGAAGGTGGGCGCATTGAAGCGGTTGATTTCCTTTTCCAAGGTGCCCACGGGCAGCGCGTTGGGCGTGTCGCGCTTATTCCACTGGATCACGTGGGGGATCTTCGAGAGATCCGCGCCCTGCTCCTTGAGGTTGTCGATGAGATTTTGGAAGCTCTCCTTGTTCGACTCCAGCGCGGGCGCCTGCGAATCGGCCACGAAGACCACCGCGTCTGCGCCACGCAGCACCAGCTTTCGCGTGGCGTCGTAGAACACCTGGCCAGGCACCGTGTAGAGCTGGATGCGCGTCTTCATGCCGCGGATCGTGCCCAACTCGATGGGTAGAAAATCGAAGAAGAGCGTGCGGTCCGTCTGCGTCGCCAGCGAGAGCATCTTGCCGCGGCCGTCCTGCGGCATCGTGTCGTAGATGTGCTGAAGATTCGTGGTCTTCCCGCATAGACCGGGCCCGTAGTAGACGATCTTCGCCGTCAGCTCCTTGGTCGCCGCGTTGAAGAGCACCATGCTGCCTCCGCCCCTGAAATGGGATGTTGGGCCTCAGCCTGACGGGGGAGACCCACCCAGGTCAAGACGCATCACCACTTGGTTCTTGGAAAAAAGGGCCATAAAGGGCTAGACTTCCCCCAATCCCATCCTGACCCCGAGGTTTCCATGGCGAAGCTGCTGGTCCACGAGAATGCGGGCGTCCGCGAGTATGAGCTGGTCGACGCTGAAATTCACATTGGCCGCGAATTAGACAACACCCTGCGCCTGCCTGATCCCAGCATCAGCCGGCACCACTGCGTGGTCCGCAAGACCGCCACAGGCTGGGAAGTGCAGGATCTGCAAAGCAGCAACGGCGTGCTACTGAATGGCACCCGCGTACAGGCCAACCCCCTGCGGGACGGCGACCGCATCACGCTGGGCCAGGTGCAGCTCTCCTTCTCCAACCCCGAGGCCCAAGGCGCCACGGTGGCCATGCAGATCCCCACGGCGGAAAACCCCCTGGGCACGGTCCGCATGACCCCAGAGCAAATGGCCGCCATCCACGGCGGAAAGCCCCCTGCAGCGAAGGAATCGCCCATCCCCACTGCGGATGTGCCCGTCCCCATCGCCCCCCCGGCCCCCGCGCCCATGGCTCCCCCGCCGCCACCCATGCCGATGGCACCTCCTCCGGCCCCCATGGCGCCCCCCGCACCCGCGCCAGCCCCCATGGCCGTAGCTCCCATGGCCTCCGCGAACGAGGCTCCGGAATTTGGACATTTCACGGGGCTCACGGCGGCGCCGAACCCCGCACCCGCTTTTCTTCAAGCCTGGTTGCCACCCATCCCAGACGACTCTAGGCCCACTGGAGAGAGGGGAGACTTCGTAAATCGCCTGTTTGCGGCCCTGATCGATCTGTCCCCGCTCTTGGCCCTTCAACTACTGGGCATGTTCTTAGTACCCGCGACACTCACCGCCGGCACTGTCGGCGCAGGGCTCGGCGCTGCTGCCATGATGGGCTGCCTAGGATTCATATTGCTCATTGGATATGCGTTGTTTATCCCTTGGTGCTGGATCAAATTTGGCGCGACCCCCGGCAAGAAAATCATGGGGCTCCGCGTCGTACCTGAAGCCAATCCTTACGGCCGCTTGGATCTAGGCACCGCAGTACTCCGCATGGTGGGCTACCTCGTCAATGCCATTATCTCCTGGGTGATTTCGATCCCGATCGCGTTTGTGTTCATCGCCGGTTCCATTGCCAGCGGTGGAAGCAGCATCGGCATGGGGTCCATGCTTCTGGTTCGTGTGCTTAATTTCGCAGCAGGCATTGCTCCCTACCTCATGATCCTCATGGCAGAGCGTAAGGGCATTCACGACATGATCAGTAAGACCCTTTGCATCAAAGTCCAGCCATAGCCCCCTTCCCAAACAAAGCTGGGACCGCAATATGCGGTCCCAGCTTTGTTTCTGATCCACCCCCACCTGCAGTAGGAGTACGCTGGGGGCAGATCTTCTCTCCACTCCCCCTTATTCGGAGGCCGTAATGTCTTTGGCGTTAGCCTTAGCCACTTTAAACCGACCCAATGAAGCCGCCTTAGCCAGTGTTATGGCTTTCGGTTGCATCTTCTGGATCTTCCTCATCCTCCTCTTCATGGCCTTTCCGGTGTTCTGCTTCTGGCGGATCTTCACCAAGGCCGGATTCGCTGGCCCCATGGCCCTCATCTGGTTGATTCCTGGCATCGGGCCCCTTGTCGTCATCTGCATCCTAGCCTTCGGCGAATGGCCTTCTCAGAGGCATTAAAGCCAGGGCCATGAACAGTCAAAGGGGGCGCCAAGCGCCCCCTTTTGTTTAGACTTCTTCGGCCAGATGGTGAACAGCCGTGGGCGCGTCATGATCTTCCCACTCCACTTGGAAGGGTCGGACTTCCTGCTCGAAGCCCTTCACTTTCACGGGGTCCATCTCTTTGAAGGTGCCTTCGGCGAGCAGCTCCCGCGTCCTCGGGCCGATGACGACCATGCCCGGCTTGGCGACGCTGCTTTCGAAGCGCGAAGCCATGTTCACGATGGAACCCATCACGGTGTAGTCCATGCGCTTTTCGCAGCCGATGTCGCCGGCGAAGGCTTCGCCGCTGTTGATGCCGATGCGCATGTGCAGCTCGGGGTAGCCCTCGGGCCGTTCCTGGTTGAGGATGCGGATCGTCTCTTGCATGGCGATGGCCGCACTGACCGCGTTGCTGGCATGGTCGGGATCCGGATTGGGCGCGCCGAAGAAGGCCATGATGGCGTCGCCGATGTACTTATCCAGCGTGCCGCCGCGGGCGAAGATCTGGTCGGTAAGGGCTTCGAAGGTGCGGTTGAGGATGGCCGCCAGCTTGAGCGGTTCCATGCCCTCGCTCATCTTCGTGAAGCCGGAGATATCGGCGAAAAGCACTGTGATTTCGCAGCGCTTGGCTTGGAGGGTGGGCGCCTCTTTGCTCTGACTGGATTTCAGGATCTGATCCACCACTTGGGGGCTGTGGTAGCGCTCCAGGCGCTGGCGGAACTTCGCCTCGCGCTCGCGCTGAATGCCTACGGCGGCAAAGTTCGCCATGGCACTCAGCAAGTGCTCATCCTCGCGCTTGAAGCCGCCCTTGTTGAGGCTCGTCTCCAGGTACACCACGCCGAGGGCCTGATCGTCCACGATGAGCGGCGCGCAAAGGGCAGAGGTGATGCCGTGGATCTTGATGGATTCACCCGCGCTGAAGCGGGGGTCCATGCGGGCGTCCGTGGTGAGGATGGCCACGCGATCCTTCATGGCCGTGTGCGCGATAGTACGGCTGATGGGCGCGGTGTGAGTGCCGGGCTTTTCCTCCCACACGTACTCGGGCACCAGCTCACCTTCTTGATCCTTCAGAAGGATCGATCCGCGCTGGCAGGGGATCTGGTTGGTCACCAAACCCATCACGCTCTCCAGCAGCTCGGTGAGACTCGACGCGCGCAGCAGCGTGCCCGCCATGCCCGCAAGGCGCTCGAAGAGGAGGCTCGCATCGCTAGGCTTCTGCTCCTTGGCCTGGGCCAGCAGCTTTTCCAACGAGGCATGGGGCACCACGATGGAGCCACTCGCATCGAAGGCGCGATCCTCCAAAGCGATCTTGGAGCTGACGGATTTGGCCGCGATGGCCATGTTCAGCCCCTTGGCCGGCGTGCCCCCCGAATCCGGGATCCACTTCACGGGGATCTCGCCCAGCAGGATCAAATCGCCCATCTGGAAGGGCTGCGGCTCGTTGGCCGGCAATCCGTTCACCGTGGTGCCGTTGAGGCTCTTCAAATCCAGCACATGGGGCCGGTTTTCCTTGAGGAAAAACCGCGCATGCACACGAGATACAGCGTTGGCTTGAATGCGGATCGTCGCTGCATCGCCCCGACCCACGGTCACCCCTTCTTCCGTGAGCTCCACGGGGTGGTTGGCACCGTCGATCTGCAGGGTCATGCGCATAGGGGGATCCGGGGCCGAAGTCTAGCACATCGGGCATGACCTTATCGGTCTCCCGGGGTAATCTATGAGGTTCCTTCTTCGGGAGGCGGAGGTCCCTTTGGCGACTGTGGGTTTCATGAGTCTGGGCTGCCCTAAGAACCTCGTGGATAGCGAGGTCATGCTGGGACACCTGCGTCTCAAGGGCTATCAAATCACACCGCGGATGGACGAAGCCGAAGTGCTCGTGGTGAACACCTGCGGCTTCATCGATGCGGCCAAAAAGGAATCCATCGAAGCCATTCTCGAAGCAGCCTCCATGAAGCAGAAAGGCGCCTGCAAGAAACTCATCGTCGCCGGCTGTCTGGTGGAGCGCTACCGCGACGAACTGGTGGCCGAGATGCCTGAAATCGATGCCTGCCTCGGCACCCGCGATGTGGAGCAGATCGCCGAAGTCATCGGTGGCGCCGGATGGGAAGAGCTGGAGCGCGATCCCAGCTACCTCTACGACGAAGCCAGCCCCCGCCTGCTCACCACGCCCAAGGCGAGCGCCTATCTCAAAATCAGCGAGGGCTGCGATCACGCCTGCGCCTTCTGCATCATCCCTAAGCTGCGCGGTGGCCAGCGTTCCCGCTCCGTGGAGAGCGTCGTCGCCGAGGCGAAGAAGCTGGTGGAAGGTGGCGTGCTGGAGATCAGCCTCGTCGCCCAGGACACCACCGACTACGGCCGCGACTTCGGCGATCCGGAAGCCCTCAGCAAGCTCATTCGCGCCTTGGGCGAAGTGGAAGGCCTGCGCTGGGTGCGCGTGCACTACGCCTACCCCAACCGCCTCAGCGAAGGGATGATGCGCGCCATCGCTGAAACGGCGAACTGCGCCAAGTACCTGGATATGCCCCTGCAGCACGCGGACCAGGGCCTGCTGAAGGCCATGGCCCGCGGCGGCTCCCGCGCCAGCTTCATGCGCATGCTGGAGAAGCTCCGCAGCATCGTGCCTGGCATCGCCATCCGCTCCAACTTCATCGTCGGCTTTCCCGGTGAGGACGAAGCCGCGTTCGGCGAACTGAAGGCCTTCATCCAGGAGGCCAAGTTCGATCACGTGGGCGTCTTCACCTACAGCCCTGAAGAAGGCACACCCGCCTACGCCCTCGGCGATCCCATCCCCCAGCGCACCAAGGAAGCCCGCAAGAAGAAGCTGCTGGAGATCCAACAGAAGGTGGCCCGCGAGCTCAACGAGCTGAAGGTCGGCCAAACCATCGACGTGCTCGTCGAAGGCGCCCACGAGGAGACCGATCTCATCGCCAAGGGTCGCCATCAAGGCCAGGCGCAGGAGATCGACGGCAACGTGCTCATCGTGGATGGCCATCCCAAGCCCGGCACCATCCAGCGCGTGACCATCACCAAGGCCCACGCCTACGACCTCATCGGCGAGATCCACGAAGGCGGCACGGAAGCCAGCACTACCGCTTACGAAGAAGCCTTCAAAGCGCGACACTAGACCCATGCTGTCGCTCAAGTCCGTGACCCGCACCTACACCCTAGGCGGTGAGACGGCTGGCGTCTTCGACGTCTCCCTTGAGGTGCCCGCAGGCCGCGTGACCGCCCTCGCGGGGCCTTCGGGTTCGGGCAAGAGCACGCTGCTCAATCTCGCGGGACTGCTCGACACACCCGACAGCGGCGACGTGCTGCTCGAAGGCGAGTCCGTCGGCACCTTGGCCGAGCGACGGCGCTGTGCGCTCCGCCTCTCTCGTCTCGGTTTCGTCTTCCAATCCTTCAACCTCGTGCCCGTGCTCGATGCGCTGGAAAACGTCATGCTGCCCTTGGAATTGCAAGGTGTGACGCAGGCTGATGCGAAGGTGCGCGCGGAGGAAGCGCTCACCCGCGTGGGCCTCTCGGATCGCCTGCATCACCGTCCCGGCCAATTGAGCGGAGGCCAGCAGCAGCGCGTCGCCATCGCCCGCGCCCTCGCCCCCAAGCCCGGGCTCATTCTCGCGGACGAACCCACTGCGAGCCTCGATCATGCTCATGGTGGCCCCCTGATGGACCTTCTTCACGAGCTGGCGGAGGAGCGCAAGGTCGCCGTCCTCGTCGCCAGCCACGATCCCCTCGTGCTCGACCGCGCCCACCGCATCGCGCGGCTGCAGGACGGGCGCTTGCTCGCGGTGGAGGAAGCCTGATGCTCGCGCGCCTCGCCCTCCGCAATCTTCTGCGCCAGCGCCGACGCACGGCGCTCACGCTCATGGTCGTCATGGCGGGCTTCATGGCCCTCGCCCTCGCCGGCGGCTTCATGGCGCAGACTTTCCAAGGCCTCAGCGATAGCGCCATCCGCGGCGGCCTAGGCCATGTGCAGATCATGGCACCTGGCGCCCTGGAGGGGGGCGAAGAAGGTAGCCTCGAAAAGGCCGTTGATCAGGGTGAAGCGCTCGCCTCCCAACTCCGGCAAGATCCTGCGGTGGCCGATGTCCTTCCCCGTATCCAGTTCATGGGGCTCGTGGGCAATGGTGGGCGAAGCGTCGCCTTCCTCGGCACGGCCGTGGATCCCGAACGGGAGCCCAAATTCATGGCGGTGAAGGATCAGCTTCAACCGGGCGGCCGCTGGCTGAGCACCGATGCTTCCGCACGGGAAGTGTTGCTGGGCGTGGGCCTCGCGAAAAGCCTCGGCGTCACCGTGGGCAGCCAGCTCACGCTCATGGGCACCACAAAAGCGGGCGCGCTCAACGCGGCGGATGTGGAAGTGGTGGGCCTCCTTGATCTCGGCCTGCGTGAACTCAACGACCGCTGCGTCACCGTAAGCATCTCCACGGGTGAGACATTGCTGGATGCGGGTGGCGCGCGATCGCGCCTCTCCGTGATCCTCAAAAGACCTGCCGCCGCGGAGGCCGAAGCCAAGCGCCTTTCCGCCGCCCATCCCGACACCGAAGCCCATCCCTGGTCCGAGCTCGCCGCCTTCTACAAACAAGTGCGCATGCTCTACTTCGCCATCTTCGGCTTCATGGGCCTCGTGCTCTTCCTCGTCGTGCTTCTCGCCACCGCGAACACCCTGCTGATGTCGGTGATGGAGCGCGTCCGCGAATTCGGCGTGCTGCGCGCCTTGGGCTTGCAGCCTGAGCAGCTGCTTCGACTGTTGCAGTGGGAAGGCGCCTTCCTCGGCCTCCTGGGCGCCGCAGGCGGCATGGTGCTCACGCTTCTGCTGCGCGCACTCGTGAACGCCCTTCATCTGCAGATGCCCGCCCCTCCTGGCACCAGCCACGGCTATGAGCTGAACATCCACTTCGTGCCCCTCGTCTATGTCGGCGTCTTCCTTGGCCTGCAGCTCACGCTGCAGTTGAGCGCGTTGTTCCCAGGCCTCAAGGCCGCCAAGCTCCGCATCGTGGAGGCGCTGCGCCACGTTTGACCTGTGGCTTGGCGCGACAAAGCGGTTAGGATCGCAGCATGCGATTCGCGATTGCCCTGCTCTCGGTGCCTCTGCTCGCGGCAACTACCTCGCCTCAGCTGAGGATCACCTGTGCAACGCTCACCCTGGGCGCAGGCGTCGAGCCCAAGGGTGGGATCCCGCCGGGTCGCTTTTCGGTGGACCTGCAATGGACCGGTGCGCGAGAGCCTGTCAATCCTCGCTTCCTCGCCTGGCGGATCAAAGCTTCCGACGCCCACGCCGTGACCCGCGGAACCTCCCCACGACGCCTCTATGGCGCGCAGGCCGCTGTTGAAGTCCAGGTTCAGCCCCTCTCCAAGGGGCAGTGGCAGTTGGTCGGGACTGCACCTGAAGGGTTCAAAGAAGGCGATCAGCTCTGCGTAGAGCTCTGGTCCGGCAAGCGACGGCAGGCCTGGGCGGTGACGGGTTTTCAAATCCTGCGCCTTCCGAGCGAAGGCCCACGGCCAAGCCCTCGTGGGGATGTGCCATGAACGTCGTGAAAGCCCCGCGCTGGGCCTGGTGGGTGGCGACGGGGTTTGGCAGTGGCCGCTTGCGCCCCGCCCCCGGTACCTGGGGAAGTCTCGCCGCAGTGGCCGCGTGGTGTGCCCTCACCCGCTGGGTCGTACAACCCATCCTTCAATGGACCGCAGGCGTCGCTCCAGATATGGCCCCTTGGCTCGGTGAGGTGCTGTTCTTCGCGCTTCCCCTCGGCATCACCTGGCTGGGCATCAAGGCCGCCGATCTTGTCGTGCACGAATCGGGCCTCAAGGATCCCGGATTTATCGTGGCGGACGAATGGGCCGGGCAATGGATCGCGCTGTGGCCCGTCCGCTGGATTCTGCTCACGAGCCTGCCCACCCTCGGTCCCGGCCGATGGCGCGGGCTGGCGGTGGTGCTTCCGTCCCTGCTCTTCTTCCGCCTCTTCGATATTTGGAAGCCCTGGCCCTGCGACGCGCTTCAATCCCTTCCCGATGGTGAAGGCGTGATGGCGGACGACGTGGTGGCAGGGCTGTACGCCCTTCCTCTCGTGATCGCACTTCTCCCCGCCCTGCTGCCCTACCTGCGATAGGCGAAGATTTTCAAGAATTCGCGCTGCGTAACGCGCATCCCAAGTCTTCGCAGAGCCCCTCGCGACGCAGGTAGACGGCGTGGCATCGTGGGCACCACGCCTCACCGCCCTGCTGTTGAAGCTCGACGGGGGGCGCTTCCAAATCCAAGCGGAGTCCAGCTTTCCTCGCCACGATGTGGAGCGCGTCGAGAAGACCCGCGCGATGCGCTCGATCCACTTCGGCCGCGACTTCCTCGTGCTCGAAGGGGAGGGGTTCGCAGGGATGGGTCAGATCGCGGCCCACGCGTTCAAGAAACTCTTTAAGCGCGGCACCTTCCATGAGCGCCCCGGCGAGGGCCACGGGATGCAGATCCGCAGTGGCGCGTAGCGACAGATGATCGACGCTCCGCAACAAAGAGGCAGGGCTCAAAAAACACCCGATCACCCACCCCGTGCGCTCTTCTCCATGGGCCGGCAGCAAGCGGCGGTGGGCCCATGCGGCAGCCCACCCGAGCAACCCCTGATAGGCCAACGTACCGCCCAGAATCCAGGGCCAAGTCTCCACCCATCCGCGCCGCCAAATGATGAGGGGCACCATGGCGAAGATCCAGAAGGCGTAGACGAAAAGGCCCAAGCGCAGATCCTTCGTGAAATGACGAAGACGCTTCAGACGGCGGCGCGCTTGGGCGGGGTTGAAGTGTTGGGCGATCCACCCAGCCATACCCTTCGAGGGGTTCTGTTGGGACATCGTCGTGAGCTCGCTCAGCAACCGCGCGGGCAAGGACACATCCTGCACGGCGCCCTGAGGCTTCCCCCCCAGCTCCAGACGCGGACCATGGGCCTTCAGGGATGCGATCTCCGACCACGACACATGGCCGCCCTCGCCCGAAGGCCGAGGGCCCGGATTGGGAGCCTGACTTGCATGCAGCCAGAGCCCTGCGGGGCTGAGACTCAGGGGCAGGCCTTGGGCCAGGAAGACCTTCGGGCGGAGGAAGCCCGGTGGCGTCCACAACCAGCCCCAGGCTCCCGATCCCAACAGCCGCCAGCCCCCTTCGGCCTTCCACGTGGACCAGCCACGGCGGAAGACCCAGGCTCCGCGAGGAACCCGGGTCCATCCTTCGAAGGCCCAGAGGCCCAGCAGGATCAGGCCGAGCAGGCCCAAGTCGCTCATGGGCGCCTCAGCCGTTGGAAGCGTCCTTCTTTCCGAAGAGGCGCTTGAACCAGGCCACCACGGCGCCGACGCCGACGACGATGAGCTTCCAGAGCTTGCCCAGAAGCCCCGATTTGGCGAGTGCGGCGCCTGCGCCACCCGCCACCAAGGCGGTGAGTCCGATGGCGGCGATCTTGTCGCCCTTCTTGAACTCGGCGTAGCGTTGGCCCTGCACGAAGGCGAAGCCGGTCATGGCCGTCTCATAGTCGGCCACGATCGTGTCGAAGCCCTTCGTCCCGGTCACCAAATCCACCTGCATGTAGCCACCTCGGCCCAGCATGCGCGTGGTGTAGTTGATGCTCTCCTGCCCATTGCTATCCCGCAGCAGCGTGCCCCAGGTCAAGTTGTGGGTCTTAGGATCGTAGAAAGGCGCCTTGCTCCAGGAGACGATCTGGAGCGTGGGCCAGCCACGCTTCTTGCGCTCCTCATTGCCGCGATCGGTGCCCTCTCGCATGGATTTCAGCAGGGCGTCGGCGTCGAGCTTGTCCTTCTCCTCATCCTTCACATAGCCCACAGCCTTGTATTCGAAAATCACGAACCAGCTCTGGCGCTCCTTGCCCTCCTGAGGCTTGGGAAGGAACATGCCCTGCTCTTCACCGGAAGGGATGTTCTCGGAGAGTTCCAAGAATTTGCGCGTGCCCTCGCCACCCGTGAAGAGGTAGCCGTCGGGGAGCTTGATCTCCGCCTGGGCGCCGAGCTTGCCGCTCGCAGGCGTCTCCTGCCATTGAATCTTGGGGCCAGCCGCCGGAGCGGCTCCGGGGGCCTGGGCCATCAGAGCCATGGGGAGGCTCAGTGCGCCACTCAAAGCCACCACGCCCGTCATACGTCGGGATGCCTGCATGTTCATGCTCCAGAAAAGGGTGGGGAAAGTATAACGATCGAATCGGCGAATCGAGGGGAGCGCACCGAGGCCTTATCCGGCCGTTTCTTCCAGCAGGTTCTTCCACACCGCAGGCTCATTGAGCGCGCCGTTTTCGGTGAAGTGACGGCTTTCGATGAGGTAGCGGTAGCCCTGTTCCGTGAGGAAGAGCTGGCGGTTGCGCGCAAACTCCTGCTCTGTACTGTCCTTGCTGATGAGCGAGTAGAAGTAGCTCACGTTTCGATCGCCCTTGGGGCGCAGCACGCGGCCCAGACGCTGGGCCTCTTCCTGCCGGCTTCCAAAGGTGCCACTCACTTGGATGGCGACGCTCGCATCGGGCAGATCGATGGCGAAGTTCGCCACCTTGCTCACGATGAGGATGCGGATCTCGCCCACGCGGAACTTGCGGAACAGTTCTTCCCGCTCCCGCTCCGGCGTCTGGCCTGTGAGCACGGGCGCGTTGAGGCGCTCGCCGAGGATGCGGAGCTGCTCCAGATACTGGCCGATGATGAGGATGCCGTCGTCGGGATGGCCCTTCAGCAGCTCATCCACCACGGCCAGCTTCATGCTGTTCTCGGAAGCCAAACGAAAGCGCTGGCGCTGATCCGCCACGGCGTAGGCCATGCGTTCATCCGTGGGCAGGGGCACGCGGATCTCGAGGCAGTGGGCCGTCGCGATGAAGCCCTCCTTCTCGAGCATCTTCCAGGGCACGTCCACGCGCTTGGGACCAATGAGGGAGAAGACATCCTCTTCCTTGCCATCCTCGCGCACGAGCGTCGCCGTGAGGCCCAGGCGGCGCTTGGCCTGCAGCTCGGCTACAGCGCGGAAGATGGGAGCAGGAAGCATGTGCACTTCGTCGTAGATGACGAGGCCCCAATTGGCCGCTTCAAAGAGCTTGAAGTGTTCGAAGGGGCCGCCCTTGTCCTTGCGGTAGGTGAGGATCTGATAGGTGGCGATGGTGACGGGCTTGATCTCTTTGATATCGCCCATGTAGAGGCCCACTTGGTCTTCGGTGAGATCCGTCTTATCGAGGAGCTCCTGCTTCCACTGCTTCACAGCAGTGCCGTTCGTCGTGAGCACGAGGGTGTGCGTCTGCAGTTTAGAGATGCAGCCGATGCCAATGACCGTCTTGCCGGCGCCGCAGGGCAGCACGAGCACACCGGCGCCGCCGTCAGGGCCGCCACCAGCATGAAAGACGTCCGCCGCCGCCTGCTGATAGGGGCGGAGACCGAAAGGCTTGCCGTTGGTGAGGCGCTGCTCTCGCAGATTCATGGGCAACGGATCGCCGGGCTTGTAACCGGCCATATCCTTCACCGGATGGCCCAGGCGGATGAGCTGCAGCTTCGCTTCGCCGCGCATGCCCGTCTGGAGGTAGATGCCGGTGTCATCAGGGTAGGGCTCGGCGAGGAGACCTTGGAGGCTCCGCTGGTTGCTGATCTCCCAGAAGAGGGCCTTGTCGTCCATCTCCAAGGCCAGCCGGCCGTCCTCATGGGCGACGAGCTTCAACTTGCCGTAGCGGGTGCCGTGATCCTCGATCTCCTGGAGAAGATTCTGAGGCACGGCGTATTTGGACCAGCGCTCCAGTGTCTCCTTCATCTCCTCGCAGGACACCCCCGAAGCCGAAGCATTCCACAGCGAGAGGGGCGTGATGCGGTAGGTATGGATATGTTCGGGGCTCTTCACCAGCTCCGCGAAGCGGGCCAGCTCATCCCGAACTACCTCGAACGCCGGATGCGCCACCTCTAACAACAGGGTGCGATCGCTTTGGACGATGAGGGGATTTTCAGGGCGGATCTGGATCACATGGAGCCTAAACCTTTGAGGCTACGGGGCTAGAGAGATGGGGTCAACGTGCGAGGCTTTGCCTGCCTCAAATGGAGGATTCAGGTGAAGTTAAGATGAACCTATCTAAATACTTAAAAAAGCTGACAAACCCATCGCGCAACGCTTGTGACTAGACCCCTTCCCGCCGATACCTCATTTCTGGAGGTCCCTCGATGGCACAGCCGCTTCGCCGCCTAGGCATGCTTCTGCTTTCGCTGGTCACTGGGGGTGGAACCATCTGGGGTCGACAGACTGCCCCCAGCCAACCCGACCAGTACAAGGTGAACTACAACCGGTTCACGCGCGGGAAACTCCCCAAGATTCAGGACGAGGCCTGGGGCCGCCTCCAATGGTGGCGTGAGCGCATGGGCGGCGACCTCAGTCAGGAGTTCATCCGGCATCTGCTGAATGAAGCGGAGCGAGAACGGGCGAAATACCCCGCCTGTTTCCCTTCGAAAGATGGCTTTTTGGCGCCTGCAGCCGCGAACGGAACGACCTGGGTGAGCATCGGCCCCACCGCCTCCAACTTCACTCAAAACGGGGTCCAACTCGCCAAGGTGGATAGCGGTCGGCCTCGGGTCATCCTGCCTGATACTGCGGACTCCACGGGCAACACCGTGTACGTGCTCGCCGCGGGTGGTGGATTGTGGAAGACCACCAATTTCCTGAACGCCACGCCCACCTGGACCGCTCTGACCGATTTCATCGGCAGCAACATGTCGGGCTCCGCGGCCTTCGGGCGCACCACCAGCATCCTTTACGTCGGCGCAGGAGACCCCTTCGACTCCGGCATCGGCGGATTCATGGTCGCGTCCTCTAACGGCGGTTCCACATGGGCCTCGGCCATCCAACTTCCCGGCGTCTCAACGGTGCTGGATATGAAGGTCGATGCAAGCCAAGCCCAAGACATCGTGCTGGTGGGAACCAACGCCGGGCTGTTCCGATCGACGGATGGCGGAGGGTCATACAATTCCGTCGCGACCCTCACAGGCTATGTCTGGAGCATCGTCCAGACCTCTGCCGGATGGCTGGCGAGCACCGTGGCGAGTAATGGCGTCGGATCCCTCAAGGTGAGCACCGATCGCGGCGCCACTTGGAGCCCCATCACCAATGCAGGGTCGGTATATGCGGGAGCTGGGCGAACCACCTTGGGAGTGGGCTCGCCTGGAGATGCTGTCGTGTATGCCTTCGCGGCCGCTCAAGGCTCAGGCCCCTACGGCGAGCCGAGCCAGCTCGATCTCTTCCGCTCTGCCGATGGTGGCCAGACCTGGTCCGCCCTCTCCCTCAATTCGAAGGTCGCCACCAATGCCAGCGGTAATAGCAACCAGCCCAACATGGACCTCATGCATAGCCAGGCCTGGTACAACCACATGATCCTGGTGGACCCCACCGATGTCGCCCGCAATACGGTCTACCTCGGCGGCAACCTTTCGGAGGCCAAGAGCACAGACGGCGGCGCCACCTGGACCATCCAAAGCAACTGGCTCGCTCAGTTCGGTCTTCAATACATCCACGCAGACTTCCACTGCGCAGCCTTTTCAAACCTCAGTGGCGTCCACCGCCTCTACGTCGGTACCGACGGCGGCCTCTTCACCAGCACCAACGGTGGATCCACGTGGGATGACACCAAAAACAAAGGGTTGGTCAACCACCTCATCTACGCCATGACCTCCAACCCAGGCACCGCGGGCAGCGTGCTGACGGGCCTGCAGGACAACGGCACCCGCCTTCGTGTAGGTACGACTTCGGTGTTCAATCAGACCTACGGAGGTGACGGGTTCGGCGTCACCTGGAGCCAAGCCAATAACGCCGCCTCCATGGGCAGCTACGTGGCCAATTCCATTTACCGCTGCACCACCAACCCGCCGGATGATCAGAGCAAATGGGTGGATTTCACGACAGGTCTCCCCTCCGCCGGCAGTCAGAGCGTCTATTACTTCGTCACCCCGCTCATTGCCCCTGCCGGTACCGCGGACTCGTCAGGCTTGGTCTTCTTCACATACAGCCGCACCGGCATCATCTACAAGAGCGACAACACGGGATGGACGGCCATCGGCACCCCGGGCACCGGAGGCATCACCTCTGGGCGTACCGTTCGCAGCGTCAGCCATGGCATCGGTGTCAGTCCTGTGGATCTCCAGCACATCGCCGCGGCCGGCAACGGCGGGTACCTCCTTCTCACAACGAACGGCGGTACATCCTGGACGGAAATCTTCCTTGGATCGAGCGGCACCAATGGCCAGAACATCGGCTGGTACGGATCCAACGCCAACATCGCCTGGGCCAACAACAGCCTGCTGTACGTGTGCTCTGAAACCACCGTCACGGGAGCAGCCCACGTCGCCAAATCCGCCAATGGGGGAACCACCTGGTCCCGCGCTGATGGCGGCCTTCCCGACGTGCCTGTCACCAAACTCGCCGTGGATCCAGGCGATGCGACAGGCAACACGCTCTACGCGGCCACGTGGCTCGGCGTCTATCGTTCCATTAATGGCGGCACCAGCTGGAGCCTACTGGGAACCGGACTGCCTCAGGGCCGAGCCACGGATATCTGGGTGGCTCCGGATAGTTCTTCCGTGCGTGTGAGCACCTGGGGACGCGGCGTATGGGAACTTCCCTCCATTGTCGGCGCCACTGTGAGCATCGGCGGCGCCTCCACTGTGCAAGTAAACACGAGCGCGACGCACGCCTTCACCGCCACGGTCACCAATTTCAGCACAGATAACAAAGTGAACTGGACCGCGCCCGCCGGCAGCTTCTCGCCCACGCAGACCGCAGGAGACGGTTCGACCACCACCACGTACACCGCGCCTTCGACACCGCAGGTGCTCACCGTCACCGCCGCGAGCAATGAAACGCCAGCCAATACAGCCACAGTTACGGTGAACGTCTACACGCCCGCTTCCGTCGTCGTGAGCGTGACGCCGAGCCCGAAGACGCTCCTCGTGGGCGCCACGTTCACCTTCGCGGCCAACGTCACCAACGCGCCTAACACCAACGTCACCTGGAGCGTGCAAGAGGGCTCCGCAGGCGGATCCGTCACGAGCGGCGGCCTCTACACCGCGCCTGCCACGCCCGGCACCTACCACGTAGTCGCCACCAGCGTATTCAGCGGAACCACGCCAGGTTCAGCGACCGTGAACGTCAAGACGCTGGATCTGAACGGTGATGGTGTGGTGGATGTGCTCGACATCCTCGAACTCACCAAACGCATCGGCAGCGTGATCGCCGGTGATCTCGCATTGGCGGATCTGAATGGCGACGGCGCCATTGACGATCTCGATCTCGCCATCCTGTTGGCTGGCATCTGAGGAGGCTTCCATGCATATCAAACACGCCCTCCTCTCGCTCTCCGGCGCTTCCACCCTGGCGCTGATGTTGGTCTGTGGCGGTGGCGGCGGTGGAAGCTCCTCATCCACCCCTGTCTCGCCTCCCGCCACCAGCCTGAGCTATACAGATCCCACTTCGGGCACCTGGCAGCTCAAGAAGAATGGCGCTTCTACAGCCCAACACCTCATTCTCGACCTCGTCGCCGTGAGCGCAGGAACGGGAGCGGGTGTGGCTTTGGAGATCGCCGTGGATGGCAATCACGCCCAATGGAGCCAGCCGATCGGCGGAGATACGCAATACCTCCACAACGGCTCCGTGCTCAACTTGGGCGGCGGCACCCTGGCCTTCAAGGGCAAGGTCGTGGGATCCACGCTCCATATCGCGCTCTCGCAGAAGGGGCTGGGCTCTCCCGCCACCCTCAACGGCACCGTGGCGCAGATCGCCCTGGATCTCAAAGCCGGATCCAGCACCGGGGCCGTCGGTCTCACCCTTGTATCTGGGAAAGCGAAGTTCCTTCCCGCATCGGGCACCATCACCGATCTCCCACTGAGCATCGGCAGTCTTTCGGCCAACTGACCTTTTCAGGAGCACCAACCAAGCGCCCGCATGATGCGGGCGTTTTTTTCTGGGTTCGCCCGAGATATCACCTGATGAATTACCCATGGAGGTCCCAGTCCACTCCATCTTCATTCAAAACCCTGGCATGTGAAGAAAACGCAAGGTTTATCAGGGTGACAAACCAATTACACTATCGCCTCCCCCCTATATGGCCTCAATGCTCATAAGGGTTTTGTCAAGGTGACCCTATGAATCCTCGTCCTCACTCGTTGGGGCTTCGTCTTCTTGCACTGGTGGTCGCTGTCGGACCTCTCACCGCCCAGCAGGCGAAGACTTTGCCCAAGGTCCAAGCAGCAGAAGGCGAGGAGAAGGAAGAGGACGTCCGCATGCGGATGGAGGATGACAAAGAGTATTTCGGCCCCATGGCCCCTGGTTATCTGAACCATAAGCTAAAGCTGAGCCTGGAAATGGCCCGCAAGTGGGGGCACACCCTTCCTGCGACGGGTCGGCTCAAGGGTACCGCCGCCCCAACGGTTGGCGGGCCCACCTGGGTCAACTTGGGCCCCTTCACCACGTCCAATATCGATGCTCAATCCGATGCCGATAGCGGAAGGCCCTCGGCCATCGTGACTCATCCCACCGATGCCAACATCGTCTATTTGGCCCACTCGGGTGGTGGTGTTTTCAAAGCCACCAACGCTGCCAGTTCCGGCGCCTGGAATTGGACTTCCATCACGGATGGCCTGCCCACCGGTAGCGCCACTGGCACCTTGGCCATCGGCGCGCTGGTCATGGATCCTTCCGATTCCAACACTCTGATCCTCGGGCTGGGTGATGGTGATGGCACCTACGCGGATCAGCCGTCCGCCGATGGCATAGGCCTCTACAAGACTGTCGATGGCGGCGCCAACTGGTCCACCCTCGGAGACTGGACACAGGCTGGTAATAACACCTCGCGTATCCACCAGATTCTCGCCGTGAGCTCCAACCTCATCCTCGTCGGAGGGAATGATGGCCTCTGGCGCAGCACCAACGGCGGCACCAATTGGTCCCGCATCAATGTGGATGCCCACACCACTGGCGAAATCTGGTCGGTTTCCAAACTCAGCGCCAGCGAGTTCATCCTCGGTTACACGGACAACACCGATTCCAACGGTGCCATCTTCTACTCCAGCGACGCGGGCCTCACATGGACGCAGGCCACCATCGCGGGCGGCGTGCCTGCCTTTGATCGCGTGACAGTGCGCACCAGCGACTCGGGTGGCACGACGGCCTACGCGATCGCCAAAGACCACGTCACCGGATCCTTCCTCACCGGTGTCTTGAAGAGCACCGATAAGGGCCATAGTTGGTCCTTGGTCAATGGCTCCAGCGCTCCCAACCGCTTGTTCACGGACTACGCCGCTTACAACGGCACTGATTCCGGAGATGGTAGCCAGGCCTTCTACAATCACTGCCTCATTGTCGATTCTGACGACCCGAACCGCCTCTTCGTAGGGTCCAATCTCGCCCTTTGGCGCAGCATGGATGGCGGTTCCACCTGGCAGCAGATGACCCATTGGTATGCCGGCACGCGCGTGTACGCTCACGCGGATTGGCACACTGGAGCCATCTACAAGAACGGCGGAACGAAGTACTTCTACTTCGGGAATGACGGCGGCCTTTCCATCGTGCGCGATCCTTGGAGATCCACGATTCCCTCGGGCGCCGCGGGCGGCGCCGGCGTCGACAAGGATCCCACCTTCATCGACAACTCGAAGAACGTGGGGCTGGCGAACCACTTGGTGTACAACCTGGGCTCCACGCTCGCAAGCAACGCCGCCGATGCAAAATACCGAATCAGCCTCGGCCTTCAGGACAACGGCAGCAGGATTCGAACGGACGCGGGCTCGGGCCTTCAGAACTCCGGCCAGTTCGACGAGAATGTCGGCGGCGATGGGTTCGGAACAGTTTGGCATCCCGCTGACGCGACCATGGTGCTTGCATCTCTGTATAACACCCGGATCAAGCGGAGCACGAACGGAGGCGCGAGTTTCACTTCCTCCACCTCAGGCATTGGCACCGAAGCCACTCCCTTCCGCACCATCCTGACCTTGGATGAGTCCGATTCCTCGGGCAATACCGTCTACACCGCAAGCAATACGAAAGCCTACAAGAGCACCAATTTCGGCTCCTCCTGGACTGCATTGCCCGCCGCATTTACCGCGAGCACGACCGCCCGCATCCGAGGCATCGCGGTGGCCAAAACCAACGGCAATAACATCACCGTACTCACCTCGGCTTCGGTAAACGTGTCCGCCAATGGCGGCTCGAGTTGGACCAATGTCGCGGCTTCCGTTCCTGGCAATACGCCTTCCGGCGCTCGCTTCAGCGGCGTCTGGTATGACACCACCAATGCAAACGTGATGTACCTCACCTCTGCAGCCTTGAACCACACGCAAAGCCACGTCTGGAAGTCCACCAACGGCGGTACCACCTGGACGGCCATCGATGGTGGCGCGAATGGGTTCCCCACCGGCGGCGTGGCTCACGTCATCAAGAACTCCCCCAGCGATGCAAATACCCTATTCGTGGGCACTGACTACGGTGTGTTCAGATCCACCAATGGCGGTACCACTTGGTCGCGATTTGGGAACGGTCTACCTTCTGTGCGGGTCTCGGATATCTACGTCGCGCCGGATAGCTCCTTCATCCGCGTGGCCACCTTCGGCCGCGGCGTATGGGAAGTCGCGACTCCCTCTGGTCCTGCGGTCTCTGTCTCACCCACCGCGGCCACGATCATCACCAACAGCACCCTGTCCATCACGCCCACGGTGATCAACACCACCACCGACAACACCGTAAATTGGACCACGACGGGCGGTACCATCCTTCCTGCCAACACGGCCACCGCGGTGCCCGCGACGTTCACCGCTCCTGGTACTACCGGCACTTACACGATCACTGCAACGACTGTCGAGGCCCCTGCAGGTACGGCCAATAGCGTCATCACAGTCGTCAACCCCAGCGCGGTGACCGTCACTCTGAGCCCCACGCCCACCACCACGACCACGACCTCCTCTGTCGTGGCCTTCACGGGAAGCATCTCCGGCATCACGGATACGGCCGTGAATTGGACCGCCAGCGGCGGTACCTTCAATGTGGCCACCGGCGGCTCGGTGAACTGGACCGCTCCCGGCACCGGCGGCTCCTACACCGTGACGGCGACCTCGCATGGCGCCCCCACGCGCAGCGCTTCAACCACAGTCACCGTGGTGGATCCTGCGACGATCACCGTCAGCGTTGCCCCCACCACCAAAACCCTTCTCGGAGGTGGCAGCCAGAGCTTCACCGCCACGGTGAGTGCTGGAAGCGTGACCTGGAGCCTCTCGCCTAGCACCGGCGCGGGCACCATCACCCCCAGTGGCACCACCTGCACCTACAACGCGCCCGCTACCATCACCACCAACCAGCCTGTGACCCTCACGGCCACCGCCACGCTCAACAACGCGAAGACGGCTTCCGCGGCGATCAGTCTGAAGACGCTGGATCTCAACGGCGATGGCGTGGTGGATGTGCTCGATATCATCGAGCTCACCAAACGCATCGGCAGCGTGATCGCCGGTGATCTCGCGTTGGCCGATCTGAATGGCGACGGCGCCATTGACGATCTCGATCTCGCCATCCTGTTGGCCGGCATCTGAGGAGGCTCCCATGAATATCAAACACACCCTCCTCTCCCTCTCCAGCGCTTCCGCTCTGGGCCTCATGCTGGCCTGCGGCGGGGGCGGGGGCGGAAGCTCCACGCCTACTCCCGCGCCGCCCTCCGCCACCAGCCTGAGCTACACGGATCCCACTTCGGGCACCTGGCAGCTCAAGAAGAACGGCGCTTCTACAGCCCAACACCTCATTCTCGACCTCGTCGCCGTAAGCGCGGGAACGGGAGCAGGTGTGGCTTTGGAGATCGCCGTCGATGGCAATCACGCTCAGTGGAGCCAACCGATCGGCGGGGATACGCAGTACCTCCACAACGGCTCCGTGCTCAACTTGGGAGGCGGCACCCTGGCCTTCAAGGGCAAGGTCGTGGGATCTACGCTCCATATCGCGCTCTCGCAGAAGGGGCTGGGCTCTCCAGCCACCCTCAACGGCACTGTGGCGCAGATCGCCTTGGATCTCAAAGCGGGCTCGAGCACTGGGGCCGTGGGCCTCACTTTGGTATCCGGAAAGGCGAAGTTCCTTCCCGCGTCGGGCACCATCACCGACCTCCCCCTGAGCATCGGTAGTCTTTCGGCCAACTGATCTTCCGGGGATCATCAATGAAACGCCCGCATGATGCGGGCGTTTTTTTCTGGGTTAAACCGAGCTGCCACCTCATGAAATGGGGGCTGGTTCTTCCCATGGCTTGTGGGACACTGGAGCATTCGCCAAAGCTGGAATCGGATGACGGACCTCTCTCACTATCAGCTCCTCTCTCATTGCAGCGACGACCAGCTGCGGGTCATCTGCGAGCGGCGGAAGCTCCCCATTCCCATCCGCTGGGATGAGGGCGCCGAAGGCCGGAAGCGCTTGCTGAAGACCATGGTGTTTCACCTCGAGGATCACAAGCACCTCACGGATACCTTGGCGGATCTCCGCTCAGAGGCTCTCGTGGCGCTGAAGCACTTGGCCCAGCAGGATGAGCAGCCCCAAGGCGATGAGGCCAAAGAGCTCTTTGAATTGGGCCTCGCGCTGCTGACCTCGCCGGAGGGTGGATTCTACGCGGTGGCTGAGCGCGTCGCGGACGCCTTGGAGGACTTCGATGATTCGGCCCTCAGCTTCCAGGCCGTCGAGGGCGTGAAGCTTTCGGCCCAAGAGCCCTACCGCTTCTCCATGGCCCTCACGGGCGTGCTGCTGCGCTGCGTGTCGGGCATCCGCGTGCTCAAGGGCGGCCTGCCCGCCAAGAAAGAGCTCGGGCAGCTCATGCACCGCAATGCTCTGCTGCAGGAGGAGGAAGACACCACGCTGCTCTTCACCCTGCTGCACCGCCTGGGGCTGCTCTGGAAGACCGAAGGCCGCGTGGAAACGCTGCTGCCCGCCGTCCTCGCCCATCCTCCCCGTTGGGTCGCCGAGCGCGCGTTTGCGAGCCTGCTGGAGCACGACCTCAAAGTGTGGGGCATGCCTCCGGCCGAGGATCGACTCTTCCTCATCCAGCACCTGTTGGAGCGCCGCGGTCAGACGCTCGCCATGGGCCCCTTCCTCGCCTTCCTCAAGACGCTCCATCCCTTGGAAGAGGACAAGACCCGCGACGTCTTCCTGCCCTTCCTGCGCCGCATGGGGCTCGTCAGCATGGACGCCTCCGCCGAGCACCTGACGCTGACGGCCCACGGCGAAGCGTTGGCCCACGAGTACCTCCTCCGCGATCTGAAGGGCACCGAGGCTCATTGGGCTCCGCTCGATCCCGCGCAGCCACTCATTCTCCAACCCACCTTGGAGATGCTGACGCCCCTGCTTCAAAATCCCCACCGGCTGCTGAAGCTCGCGCAATTGGCGGATGTGGAAGCCCTCGACACCATGGTCACGCTGCGTGTGAGCCACGAGAGCCTCGTGCGCGCTCTGGATCTGGGCGTGCCCATGGGTGAACTGCGCGGCCGCCTCACCGCGGCGCAGGCCCTTCCTCAACCCCTGCTCCAACTCCTCGAGGATTTGGAACGGCGCGTCGGCGAAGTGGAGTTGACTCAAGGCGTCCAATTGGTTCGCGCGCGGGATAAACATCTCGCGGAAGAGCTGCGTCTGCGTCCGGAGCTTGGCCCCCTCAAGCTTCGGCACGTCTCCGATACGGTGTTGGAGATCACCGGCGAGGGCAATGCCGAGGTCCTGCTCAAGCAGGCGGGCTACTTGCCCACGACGCCCTCCTTCCTCGCCGTGAGCTTGGATCGGGACGAGGAGCTCTACCTCTGGGCCCTGGCCGCGCTTGCCTTCGTGGAAGACAAGGGCATGGCCGCGCACCTCGATCCGGTTCGCGCCCTCGTGCGCCAGACGCTCCAGCGCCTGCATGACGAAGACCCGGTGCGCTACCAGCGCGTGCAGCGGCGCATTCCCATGCTGCACCTCGGCGTGGAAGCCCAGCCCACGGAAGAGACGATGCGCATCCTCGAGTACGCCGCGGGCCACAACCTCATGTGCGAACTCAGCTATCTGCCTCCGGCGGCGCACCGCACGCAGCTGCGCCGCACCACGCCGCGGGAGATCCAAGGCGACCACCTGCTGGCCTTCTGCCACCTCCACCAAGAGGAGATGTCCTTCCGCCTCACCCGCATCCAGGGCGTGAAGCTGCTCAATGAGCGGGGTTGGACACCGGGCTCGGCACAGGCCGGCTGATTTTAGATCGCAGAGAATGGCCCCGGTGCGCGATTTCCGAGCACCGGGGCCCTTCTTTCATCCAAGTCCGAAGCTTAGAAGCAATCCGCGGTCTTGCAGCTGTTGTGGCAGGTGTAGTACCACACGCTGGGGCACTTCACGACAGTCTGGCCGCAGCCGATGGCCACGCTGGCGCCGACGGCCTTCAGGGTCTCGTTCTGTTCCAGGCTGCGAAGGGTTTCCTTGTTCAGGTTGAGCTTGGTCATGGAAGGATCTCCGGCCCCGAAAGGGGCGATGGGACCGCAGGCGGACAGAGGGTTTGGTCAGCTGCGGTCACGAGTGAGCGGCGCAAGGCCGAGGGTTTGTGATTTGCTCCAAAACAAGAGCAGGGCGAGTATGCACCCCACGAAAGTCCTTACCTATGCCTGACGGATGAACGGTAGGGAGACAGGGCCTGAACCGTGGCAAACCACCCCCTGAACCGCTACATCTGCACGCAAGACATCAACACAAAATATGTTGTACCATATGTATTTTAATATGAAAAAACAGACTCATCGGTTCGTACAGTTGAAACAGCGGACACTGCTCCTCATTGAGCGGTGTTGGACGCTGAACTCGGCTCGGGTGGGCTGACCTTCAGACCGCCGAGGAGGGCCCTGAAAAGGGCCTACGTCAACGCGGGATCCATGCTCTCCACTCCGAAAAAAGCCTGGGCCATAGCCGGTGCCATGCCGGGGTTTTGATGCGTGCTCCACTCCCCAAAAGGACTACGAGCGAAGACTCGCGAGATCACAGGCCGCACGCACTTCCAAAGGGCCTTGAGATCGACGGAGAACGCGAGTTGGTCGAGGATGGTGCCATCCCGTCGCCGCACGAAGGTGCCCGCTTCGGTCCACTTGGATGCGAAACCTCGCAGGCGCGGCGACGATCCTCGGCGGGGGCGATGGGACAGCAACATGCAGGAAGCGAGATCCTTCCCCAGTAGAAGCAAGGCCGAGGACGGTCAGCCCACCAACTCCTTCATCCGCTTATCCATCTCCGCCCCGATGCGCTCCAGCACCTCCCGCTGTTCGGTGCGAGCATCCCGGGATTCCTTCTCCAGTTTGCGCTCCATGGCCATGACGGACTTTTGAAGCTGGCTCACGAGCCCCTTCAGCTCCTCCATTTCCTGAATGACCATGTTCACCCGCGTATCCGGCGGACGGCTGGAGCTGAACACCGCCATCCCCGCCAAGATCGCGCAGAGCGAACAGAGAATAAGGATGACGAGGAGAAGGGGCGAGGCAGACATGGCGGCTCCGGCCCCTTCATCGGCAAAGGGCGGGCCGGGCTGAAAAGGACGTTATTGCCCAGGCGCCTTCACGCGCTCCTGCTGGGCCCCTGGCAGGATGATGGGATCTTCCGCAGGGATCACCAGCTGGGGAACCTTGCGGCCCGACTGGGCGGCCACGCGCACCAACTCCTGATGGGTCTGCTCATGGGCCGCCCGCTCCTTTTGCAGGGCCAGGTGCCGGGCCTGAGCCACGCGCTCGAGCTCGTTGACGCGCTGAGCCTGGGAGGCCAGAGCCTCGGCCTTCTGATGCTGCTGGTGACCCCAGAAGCCCAGAGCGCCCATGCCTGCCATCAGCGGCAACGCGGCGGCGGTGAGCAGACCCCAGGAGGGCTTGCGGCGCTCGGTGTGACGCCGGCGGAGGGCCTCCTTGCGCAACTCCTCCGCAAGCAGGGTGAGCTCGGGGGTCGGTTCCGCCGGAGCATGCTTCCGAGGGGCCAGCCCGAGCAGATCGCTCAATTCGGCCCGCAGGGCTTGATCCTCAGCGGGTTCGAAGCGGCGGGAAGGGTCAGACCAGGACATGCATGCCCCCAGGTGGCGTATCGGGATTGAGGTGTTCTTTCAGCTGGGCCTTGGCCCGGTGGATGCGCGTTTTCACAGTGGCTTCGGGAATGGAGAGGATGTCGGCGATCTCGCGGATGCTGAGGCCTTCCACCACAAAGAGCCAAAGCGCTTCTCGGAAGGTGGGGCTCAATAGCTTCATCTGAGACCGCACCTCGGCATTGAGCACCTCGTCAAAGGCGCCGCCACCGTGGCCCGCAGGCTCCATGACGGCTTCCAAACTGAGGTTTTGATTCTTCATGGGACGGCGTTCGGTGAGCGCCAAGGTGCGGACCGTGCCGTAGAGGAAGGCCGTGGGGTGCTCCACGGGTTCTTGGCGCTGCATGAGAATGACAAAGGCCTCTTGGGCGATGTCTTCGGCAAAGGTCGCCCCGTAGCGGCGGGCATAGCCCACCAAGCGCGGATAGAGCTCAGCGAAGGCCGCGTGAAAGGCCTCGGTGGATCCAAACGGGTTTTGCTCTTCAGTGTCCAGGGGCGCCATGGCGTCTCCACCTCTAGTTTGCCGGATCCAGCCACGAAGTTCCCGCTCTGAGGGGTTAGCCTAAGGGGGTGGATCGCGAACAGCTCAAGGCCTGGCGAGAGACCCTCGGAGAATTAGGGGTCATGGGGCTCCTGCGCCCAGAGGCTCCGGCCCCGGTAGACCTCCCCGCCGCGGCCCCCCGGCCGGCCCCTCCGGCGCCTGCCCCAGTGCCCATGAGGGCCCCTGCTCCAGCACCACGTCCCTCCCCCAGCCCCGTGGTGTACACCCCCCCCACCGAGGGCCCCGGATGCCCCTCGACCGAATCCGTCGCGGCTGCGGCCGATCTGGGGGCTTTGGAGGCCGCCATCCAGGGCTGCCTGAAGTGCCCGCTAGGGGCCTCCAGGATCCGCTTCGTCTTCGGCGAAGGCGACGCGAAGGCCCGACTCATGTTCGTGGGCGAGGGTCCGGGCCGCGATGAAGATCTTCAAGGCCGGCCCTTCGTGGGCAAGGCCGGTGAACTGTTGGACAAGATGATCGGCGCCATCGGGCTGGAGCGTCGCCAGGTCTACATCGCGAACGTCGTGAAATGCCGGCCACCGGACAACCGCACCCCCGCACCCGAAGAAGCGAAGGCTTGCCTGGGCTACCTTCGGCGGCAAATTGAGCTCATCCGCCCCACCGTCATCGTGACGCTCGGTGCCACGCCGCTGCGCGAATTAGTGGGCGTCTCCGAAGGCGTCACCAAGGTCCGCGGTCAATGGAAGCAGCTCACCGTTGCCGATCGCACCATCCCCGTCATGCCCACCTTCCACCCCGCCTATGTGCTGCGCCAATACACGCAGGATGTGCGCAAAGCGGTGTGGGAGGATCTGAAAGCCGCCAAGGCCTGGATCGACAAAGACGCCGCGAGCTGATGGGCATGGCATGCTGGGGGCAGTTTCGAGGCCCCCATGAAGACCATTCACGTCATCTTCGTCCTGCTGGTGCTCTTCGCCTTCGCGGCCCTCGGCAACCTCTACCTCACCAACCACGAGATTCTCAATCGCGAGTTGGCACTCACGGATACCTACCGCGCCAAGATGTGGTGGGTCATTCTCGGCGTCTTCTTCCTCGGTTTCTTTCTCAACCTCTGCTGGACGCTCGGCATTGAGCTCACCCGCGCGCTGAAGGGCCTCAATGCCAGCGCCGCGACGCGCCTGGGCAAGCGCATCAGCGAGCGCATGCACGAGGCCAAAGATCTGCTCGCCCACGCTCTTCCCAAACAAGCCGCGCCGCTGCTCGAAGGCATTCTCGAACAGCGACCCGATCATGGCGAAGCGCGATTGCTCTTGGCTGAATGCCAGATGAAGGCAGGCCAAACGGAAGCCGCTCTCTCCTCACTTCAGACCCTCTGCAGCGAGCTGCCGGATTATGTGGAAGCGCGCTACCTCCTTGCCGAGGCGCTCAACGCGCAGCGCGATCCCGAAGGCGCAGCTGCAGTGCTGAAGCAACTCAGCACGGATCATCCGAAGAAGGCGCTTCGCGCGCTGCGTCGCCTGCGCGCCTGGCATCTGGAAGGCGGGCGCTGGAGCGAGGCTCTCGACGCCCATAAAAAACTCACCTCCGTCTTCCCCACTGAGATTGGTCCCGCCGAAAAAGCGCAGGGCGCTGCGCTGCTCTATCAGACCGGCGTGCAGAAAATCGAAGACGATCAGTTCAAGGAAGCCGCTCAGATCTTTCAACAGGTCATGAAGGACAATCCGGAATTCGTGCCGGCCTACCTCGGCCTCGGCCGCGCCATGATCCTGCAGGATCAGGAGCAGCAGGGCGTGGAGATCTGGCTGGAGGGCTTCCGCGCCACGGGCGAAGGCGTCTTCCTGCAGGAGATCGAGGATTATTTCATTCAGCTCGGCAAACCCGAGGAGGGGCTCGCCGTGCTGGAGCGCGTCGCCGCCACGAGCCAGCACGCGACGACGGCGAAGTTCTTCCTCGGCAAGATGCTCTACCGCCTGGAGATCCTTGACCGCGCGCTGGATCTCTTCCAGGAAGTACGCGCCCAGGTGGTCTACAGCCCGATCCTATTCTTCTTCATGGCGAAGATCCATTCCCGGCGCGGGCGCACCGAGGCCGCGCTCAACGAGTACCGCCAGCTGCTCCGCAATCTCGGCGTGCTGAAGCTCCGCTTCGAATGCGGCGTCTGCGCGCACAAGACCGGCGAGTACCAAGATCGCTGCGAATCCTGCGGCAGCTGGAACAGCAGCCACTTCCTCTTCAAGGAAAGCGACCTGCCCGATGCCCCTCTGCGCGCCGATAGCGGCGGATGGATGAACATGTGATTCCCCAATGAAAAGGGCGCCCTTCGGCGCCCTTTTCATTGGTGCATAGAGGTCTACACGATGGCCTGTCGAATGTCGGACAGGAGACGGCTAAGTTCCTTTTCGCTCAAGTTTAAGGCCACCTGCTGCTTCACCTCTTCCTTGCGGAAGAAGGCGATCCGCTTCACGACGATGCGGTTCTTACCAATGCTGATCTCGTTGAATTGAATCTGGTGGTCGTCCTTGTAGGGCGGCAGGCTGCGGAGCTGGATGTACATGCCGCGGCGATCGTGATCCACGATCTCCAGCCGCTCCTTGAGGTAGCTGATCTGCTCGCTCAGCGCCTCGGCCTTGGATCGCAGCTTCGCGAAGCTCAGCTTGCGGGGAGCCTGACGCTCCACGCAGACCTGGGCGATTTCCACCCGATCCCCCGAATGGCGCATGCTGCCCTGCACCGTTTCTTCTTCCGTCAGAGCATGGGAGAAGGCTTCAAACCCCTCGAACTCACCAGGAAGGACTGAGTCGTCATAGCGCTTGGCCTTGCGGGACAACTTCATGAGGGGCTCCTTGGGTTTGGATCCCCGAAAGAGCCAGAGCCGTGCCAGGAACTTCCTGCCCCGCGTTGCAACACTCAAGCTCTGATAAAGCAAGGGTTTCCCGGCAAGTGACAGGAAGTTCAGGTCCAACTAGGCCGCCCTGGAGTCCGTCCTGATTCGGTCAGGCAAGCCGAGCCCTGTCCAGATTCGATCAATCCACAGAGGGCCAGCGCCCTTTGAAGAGCATGCGATCCAAAGCCCGTTGGTAGGGCGTCCAGGATCCATCCCCCGCATCCTGACGGATGCTGCGGAACATCACTTCCAGCTTGCCGTCCAGGTCGTCCAGGTAGTGCACCAGCAAGGCTTCCGGCGTCTTAGGCACCACGGGGCTGCCGTACTCCAACTTGCCGTGATGACTCAACACGATGTGGAGCACGTGGAGTCGAAGGAGTTCGGGGAAGCCGGGCAGGCCATCAATGACGCGTTGGATCCACTGGGCCTCCATGCTGATATGGCCGAGCAAATTGCCCTCATCGGAATAGCCGAAACTGCGGGCATAAGTGAGCTCTTCCGTTTTGCCCAGATCGTGGAGGAAGACACCCGCCATAACGAGGTCGCGATTCATTTCGGCGTAGTGGGCGCAGGCGCGTTCCGCCATTCTCGCGATGGAAAGGCTGTGTTCCAGCAGACCGCCCAGGTAGGCGTGATGCATGCTCTTGGCGGCTGGAGCTTGCGCGAAGGCCGCGCGACGAGCGCCATCCTTCACCAATAGCGCCTCCAGAAGCTGACGGATCCACGGATCTTTCACCGAGGCGATCCACTGGTCCAGCTCTGCCAGCATCTCCGTCACGGGGCGTTTGGAGGCGGGAAAGAAGCGGGACAGATCCCCCACTTCCGCATCCTCGACTGCCCGCACCTTCTCCAGCCGAAGCTGCAGGCGGCCTTGGAATTCCTCCACCTTGGCCTTCACCCGCAGAAAGGCATCGGGCTTGATGGCCTCGAAGGAGCCTTCCACCGCCTTCAGATCCCACAGGAGGCCCTTCAGCTCTCCCGTCGCATCGACCAGCTTGGTCTCGAGGTACTCCGATCCCGTGCGGCTGGTACGGTAGGCCGCTTCCTGCGCCAGCAGATGGCCCACGAAGGGCTCTCCGGCTTTGAGATCCCGGATGAAAAGCTGGTCGGTCATGGAAGGGCCTTAGTGGCTGCGGGGTGACTTCGCAGGAGGGGTGGCGGAATCTTCGCCCCAGGCCAGCTCCATGGGAACTCGCTTCTCCTCGATCACCTCGAAGATGCTCCATTGCTGAGCCTTCGACACATTGCCTTCCGGCAAGGCGAGGACCTTGATGCGGAGCACCTTATTGAAGAGGGGAAACTCCAGCTCATCCCCAGCCCTCACATCCTGGCTGGCTTTGCGGGGAGCTCCGTTGACGCGAACCATCCCTTCGTCGCAAAGCTGGTTGGCCAGCTCGCGACGTTTGATGAGAAGGCTCTTTTTGAGGAAGGCATCCAGTCGCATAAAGGAAGGCTATCAGCCCCCGAGGATCTTTTCTTTGGGCACTTGATACCGGATGTTGCCGCGCACACGTAAACCCGACAAGTACTGGTCGATGGCGTTTTGGGCCTTGGGCTCCTGGAGCTTTTCCAAGATCTTCGCCTTCACATCCTCGAAGGGTTGGACGCGCTTGTCCTCATTGGCGATGAGCTGCAGGAGGATGTAGTCCTTATCCGTTTCAACGGGAGAGCTGATCTGCTCCGGCTGCAGTTTAAGGGCAGCATCTTCCACGCTCTGGCGCAGGAAACCGCGCTGCATCCAGCCGATGTCGCCGCCCGTATCCTTGCTCGGCGAGGCGCTGTAAGTCTTCGCGAGCTCCTCAAAGGACTTGCCGCCCTTGAGGCCCTGCTCCACTTCCGCCAACTTCACCTTGGCCTGCTCACGCTCGGCATCGGTGGCACCCTTCGGAATGACGAGTTCGCGCACGCGAAAACGGGAGGGCAGTTTGTACTCGTCCTGGTGGTCCACATACCAGGCGCGCAATTCCTGATCCTCGATGGCGATCTTGCGGTAGACCTCGGAGCCCATGACCTGGCGCTGCAAAGCTTCCTGCTTCTGCCGCTTCATGAACTCATCGAGACCAATACCCATGGACGTCTTGAGGGCGCGGTCGAAATCCGCGTCCGTCGCGAGGTTGTTTTCCTTCTTCATGGTCTCGATGCCCTGACGAATGTACTCGTCGGGGATGTTGAACTTGAGCTCCTCCGCCTTGTCTTGAATCAGGAAGGCGTCGATGAGGCCCTGAAGGGTCTTCTCGCGGGCTTCCTTGAGCTTCTCGTCGAGCTCCTTGCCATTGAACTGGCGATACAGCGCCGCGTTCTGCTGTTCCACCGCCTGCTGGAAGGAACGGCGGGTGAGGATGTGCTGATTCACCACCACGAGAATCTCTTCGACCACCTTCTTGCCAGGGGTCTTTGTCTCTTCTGCGGCAGGCGCAGCAGCCGCAGTCACGGGAGCGGTCTTGGGCTTCTTCTTGCTGCAGCCGATGATGAGGAGGGGAACGGCCAGTAGGGCGATGCGCTTCACTGTTTGTCTCCCTCAGCCTTCGCAGGCGCGGGCTTCGCTGCAGGCGCCGGGATCATCACAGGAGCGGGCTTGGCGGCAGGAGGAGGCACCATCTCGAAGGGGATCACCTTCTTCAGGCTGGCGATGAGGTCATTCCAAACCTTCAGGCTCTTCTCCTGCTGGGCTTGCTGTTTCGCATTGTCCTTGACGGCGTCGAAGGCGGGCATCTCGGCCTCCGAGCGCTTTTCCACGCGGATGATATGCAGGCCGTACTGCGTCTTCACGGGCTCGCCCACCTTCCCAATCTCCTGGGACAACGCGGCCTTCTCGAACTCGGGCACGAACTGGCCCTTTCGCACGGCCTGGTAGAGTCCCTTGGTGTTCTTGCTGCCACCGTCGTCGGTAAAGGATTCCACGAGATCTTCAAAGGGCTTGCCCGCAGCCACCGCGGACATCACTTCCTTCACACGGGCCTGCATTTCTTCCTCGGTCCGATCCTTCTCGGCACCCTGGGGACGCTTACCGATGAGGATGTGGCGGGCATCGTAGGTGGCCGGCGTTTCGAACTTCTCCTTGTGGCCTTCGAAGTAGGCCTTCACTTCCTCATCGTTGACCTCGCCCTTGGCGCGCAGCTCGGTGTCTTTTTGCTCAAGGTAGGCGCGGGTAAGCAGCTGGGTCTTCACGGACTGTAAACGGCGCTGGTAGGTCGGTGTGTCCTCCAACCCGTCGCGGCGAGCCATCTCGGCCACCAGCTTCAGCTCCGCCAGCTCCTGCACCATCCGTCCCATGCCGCCAGGGGTGTATTGCAGCTGCATGCGCTGTTGGGGAGGCAGGTTCTCAAGGAAGGCATCCACATCCGCCTGAGTGAGGACAGAGCCGCCAATGCGGGCGAGCACGGGGCTGTCGTCGCTCTTCGCGCTCTTGGCCTTGGTCTGAGCGCCGGGCTTCGCAGCGGCCTTCGCCGCGGGTTTGGTCGCAGGCTTGACCCCCTGAGCCGAAAGGGCGAGGGAAAGAAGGGGCAGGAGCATGAAGCTTCGGGACATGACTTCCTCGATACGGGCGGGGGGGAGGGTTCCGGAGGTCGCCTGAGGGCTGTTCGACGGAGGTAAGGGTCAAAGCATCCGTGCGGGGCCGAGGGGCCTCATCATGGAGCCGGGGCCTAGGGCCCTCTGCGATCCTACCATTTCCCTGCGCCGCTCCCCCTGAAGGTTCCATGCTTCCTGCCCCTTGGTCCCAGCGTCTTCAACATTTGGCTTTCTCCCGCAAAGAGGCGGGGCGCCACAGGCGGATCCACGAGCCGAGGGGTCTGGACTTTTGCTCCAACGATTACCTAGGGCTTCGACGGGATCCTCGCCTGGCCGAAGCGGCTGCCGAAGCCGCCCATCAATACGGCACCGGCGTTGGGGCCGCCCGTCTGCTCCGCGGATCCACTCCCCTCCACGAAGCCCTAGAAGAGGCCCTCGCCCTTTGGAAGGGCAAGGCCGCCACGCTGCTCTTCAACACCGGCTACCAGGCCAACGCCACACTCATCCCCGCCCTCGTCGGCGCGGACGACGCGGTGTTCAGCGACGCCCTCAATCACGCCTCGCTGGTGGATGGGTGCCGCATGGCCAAGGCTGCGGGCGCTAGCGTACATGTTTATCGCCACTTGGATCTCGACCATCTCGAAGCGCAGCTCAAAGCCTGGCGCTCCCATGCCTCCGCGCAGTCCCTCGCTCTGGTGGTGACCGACGGAGTCTTCAGCATGGATGGCGACGCTGCGGATCTCCCCGCCCTGTGCGAACTCTGCGAACGCCACGGCGCGCTGCTCTTGGTGGACGAAGCCCACGCCACCGGTCTGCTGGGCCTCACCGGCGCGGGCCTATGCGAAGCCCAGGGCGTGACGGCACGCGTGCCACTCATCATGGGCACCCTCGGCAAAGCGCTCGGCGTGGCGGGCGCCTTCATCTGCGCGGACGCCCTCGTGCGCGAGCACCTCGTCAACACCGCCCGCGGCTTCATCTTCAGCACCGCCCTGCCGCCGCCGGTAGTGGGTGCCGCGCTTGAAGCTGTGCGCTTGGCCCAAGGCATGCGCCACCGCGCCGAACGCGCGCTCGAGCACGCCTCCCGTGTTCGCAACGCGCTGAGCTTGCCTCCACTCCCAAGCGCCATCGTGCCTTGGGTCGTGGGCGGTGAAATGGACGCACTGGAAAAAGCAAACGACCTTCAAGGACGCGGTTTCGATGTGCGCGCCGTGCGACCTCCCACGGTGCCCGAAGGTCTCTGTCGGCTGCGGATCACCACGGGCGCTCACCTTCACGAACCCGATCTCGAAGCCTTCCTTCACGCCCTTGGCGAGGTGCGGTGATGCAGCTCTCCCAGCTGGCGGAAAAGCTCTCGTCCCCTTTGTGGGTGCTGGGCACGGATACGGATGTCGGGAAGACCTGGGTCTCTAGTCATCTGGCGCGAGCTTGGGCCGCCTCAGGGCCGGTGACCTACCGCAAGCCCTTCCAGAGCGGCGTTCCCGATCTCCACCATCCCAATGCCGATGCTGCCGCAGTCGTCGGCCCCGGCATTCATGTGGAAAGCCACGTCATCCTTCGCGAACCGCTCTCGCCTCTGGCCGCAGCCGAGGCCGAAGGGCAGCAGCTGGATCTGCCCGGCACGTTGGAATGGATGCGGCGCCCCTGGGAAGGCCGCCTGCTCTGCGAAGGCGTCGGCGGATTGATGGTGCCCCTCTGGGATCGTCATCACTTTCTCTCGTGGGCCACGGACCTCGCCTGGCCCTGTGTGCTCGTCGCCCGCGGCGGTCTCGGCACACTGAACCACAGCATGCTCAGCGCCGAGGCCCTTATGCTCCGCGGCTGGCGTGTGGAAGCCCTGCTCGTCAATCCGGGCGTGGACGGCAGCCATCGCGCCGCGGCCAAGAACGCCGAACTGCTTCAGCGCTTTCTGCCCTTTCCTGTGCATCTTCTGGAGGGGCCGTGACGTCTCCTTTGCCTTTGAACCCCGCAGCCCGCCAGGCCTTCGATCTCGCCCACCTCTGGCACCCCTTCACTCAGATGAAGGAGGCGGCCCAGGATCCGCCCGTGGAAGTCATCGGCGGCGAAGGCAGCGAATTGCTGCTGGCCGATGGCCGTCGCATTTTCGACGGCATCAGCTCTTGGTGGACCTGCCTGCACGGGCACAGTCATCCGCGATTGGTAGGCGCCCTCGAACGCCAAGCCGCCAAGCTCGATCACGTGATGTTCGCGGGCTTCACCCACGCGCCCGCCATGGAGCTGGTGCAGCGTCTGCTGCCTCGGATGCCGAAAGGGCTCACCCGCTGCTTCTTCAGCGATGACGGCAGCACCGCCGTCGAAGTCGCTCTCAAAATGAGCTTCCAAGCCCAGCTCCAAAAGGGCGAGACGCAGCGCACCCGTTTCGGCGCGCTACGGGATGGCTATCACGGCGATACCCTCGGCGCCGTCGGCGTGGGCGAGTTGGACAACTACTTCAGCGGCCTCTTCCGTCCGCTGCTTCTCGCTTGCGATCGCGTAGCCGTGCCCGAAGACCCCCGCCGCGAGCTCAACCCCGATCTCACCCACTGGCCTGCCCAGTTGGAGGAGGCTCGTGAAGGCCTGCGCACCTACTTCCGCGAGCACGGCGAACGCCTCGCGGCCTTCATCGCCGAGCCCCTCATCCAGTGCGCCGGCGGCATGCGCATGTGGCCGCCAGAACTCTTCCAAGACCTGCGGAGCCTCTGCACGGAGTACGGCGTCTACCTCATCGCCGACGAAGTCGCCACGGGCTTCGGCCGCACGGGCACCTTCCTCGCATGCAATCAGGCCGGCGTGGCGCCTGACCTGCTCACCCTATCCAAGGGCCTCACCGGCGGCACACTGCCCCTCGCCCTCACCTGGGCCACCGAGGAGCTCTACTCCCGCTTCTGGGGCGAGTGGGCCGAAGGCAAGGCCTTTCTCCACGGCCACAGCTTTACCGGCAACCCCATCGCCTGCGCCGTGGCGGCCGCCAGCGTGGCCCTCTTTGATGAGGCACCGGTGCTGGAAGGGGCCAGCGAACTCTCTCACGTCCTGACAGAAATCTTCCACTCGCTGTCCGAACATCCCGCAGTTCGGCAGGCCCGCGTGCTCGGCGCCATTGGCGCCTGCAGGATGGTGGATCCCAAAAACGGGCAGCCCGTGCCGTCGGCAGAGCGGCGGGGATGGCGGCTGCATCGGCGCGCCCTCGAGGTAGGGCTACTGGTCCGCCCGCTCGGGGATTGCCTTTACCTCCTCCCTCCCCTGGGCGCGCCCCCTGAAAAACTCCGGTCGGCTACCGAGGTACTTCCAAGCCTGCTGAACGAACTTTACCTAGGGTAAATAAGGACTTGGCTTGCGGTGGGGGGCCCAATCCCTATACGCTCAGTCCACTTTCCAATTCCGTTTGCGTCCTCAATTCCTGGAGTCCTCATGGCTTTTCGTGTGTCCTCACCCCTGCGCCTCCTCGCGCTCAGCGCCGTCGCCCTGAACCTCGCGGCTCAGAGCACCGGCGTCACGACCTCCGACCTCAAGGGCGTGGTGAAGTCCACCGGAGGCCCGGCCCTTCCCGGCGCCCTCGTCTCCCTCACGCAAGATTCGACCAACCTCACCTTCTCCATCACTGCCGATGAGAAGGGTGTCTTCGCCTTCCGCCTGCTGCCTCCCGGCTCCTACACCCTCACGGTGGAAGGCAAGGGCATGAGCACGAAGAAGGTCTCGGGCATCGTGCTCCGCCTGGGCCAGACCACCAACCTGCCCGTGGAAATGACGCCCGTGGAAGCCCAGGCCGTGGTGGAGATCACCGGCGAAAGCACCCTGGTGGATCCCTCCCGCACGACGGTGAGCTCCACCATCGATAACAACTTCATCACCAACCTCCCCATCAACCGCCGCGACTTCACCAACTTCTCGCTGACGACGCCGCAGGTGGCCGTAGACAACAGCCCCGCCCGTAACCTGGGCGCCGCTTCCAGCTCCGGCCTCACCTTCAGCGGCCAGAGCGCCCGCCAGAACAACATCATGGTGGACGGTCTCGACAACAACGACGTCTCCGTGGGCAGCACCCGCACCACCTTCAGCCAGGACGCCATTCAGGAATTCGTTGTGGTCGCCAACGGCTTCTCCGCGGAGTACGGACGCGCCGCAGGCGGCACGCTGAACATCGTCACCAAGAGCGGCGGCAACGAGCACGCCGGCAGCCTCTTCTACTTCTTCCGCAACGACAGCCTGGAAGCCAAGCGCCCCCTCGCCGGCCAGAGCACGCCCTTCAAGCAGCAGCAGTTCGGCGCCACCTTCAGCGGCCCGCTGTTGCAGGACAAGCTGTTCTATTTCGTCTCCGTCGAGCGCTTTAACAAGGACGACACCAACAACATCAACATCGACCCCACGGTGGCGGGTCTGCTCAATTCCAAGCTCACCGCCTCTTCGCCCACGGGGAAGCCCTTTGTCGTGGCCAACGGCATCAACCCCTACAACGAGAACTACACGACCGCCATCGTGAAGGTGGATTGGAACCAGTCCGCCAGCAGCCGCTGGTCGACTCGCATCAGCCAGGCCAAGGAGAACAACGAGAACCAGCTGCCCTGGTCCGGTCAGAACGACCGCAGCGCCGGCGGCACCCGCGAGATCAAGGACAGCTCCATCAGCCTGTCCAACCTCTGGACGATCTCTTCCACCTTCGTGAACGACGCCCGCGTGCTCTACAGCAAGCGCGAACACACGCTGCTTAGCCTGGACGACACGCACAGCCCCGGTGTCATCGTCGCGGGCTACGCCAACGTCGGCACGCAGCGCTTCCTGCCCCAGCTCCGCAATGAGACCACCACGCAGTTCGTGGACAGCTTCGCCTGGTTCGCGGGCAACCACACCGCGAAGGCGGGCGTGGACCTCATGCAGACCAAGCTCGAAGGCTCGCTGCCTCTCCAGTTCGGCGGTGTCTACCGCTTCCAGGGCCTCGGCGGCCCCGGCTCCGGCCAGCCCACCAACGGCCTCCAGGCTCTGCAGGCGAACTTGCCCGCCGCCTTCATCCAGGGCTTCGGCACCTACTACCTCAACTACAAGGCGAACTACTACAGCGCCTTCCTGCAGGACGACTGGCAGCTGAGCCCGAGCTTCACGCTGAAGATGGGCCTTCGTTTTGATAAGGAAGAGCTGCCTCCCTTCTATCCTTCCGCAGACCGCGACGCCCTCGCCGCCGGCGGCCCGCAGCAGCTCACCACCATCCACACCTCCGCCCTTCCTGGCTCCGTCGGCGCCACCGTCGTGCCGAACAGCTACGATGCGGCTCCCCTCTTCCAGAGCGTGAGGGATTGGAGCAGCTCCCGCGTCAGCCCCCGTCTCGCCTTCAACTGGCAGGTGGGCGCCGCCAACCGCATCTACGGCGGCTACGGCCACTTCAGCGGCCGCACCCAGCTGGGACCTTACTCCGCCGTGCTCCTCAACAACGGCCAGGACATGGTCACCATGGTGCAGATCCTGAACGCGGATCCCAGCAATCCTTTCGCGCCGGTCAACACATGGAATTTCCAGCCCAACCGCCGCTACACCAGCTTCCCCGGCGGCCTCAAGACGCTCCTCCTGCCCGGTGCCTATGAGATGCCCCTCACCAAGCAGGCGAACCTCGGCTGGGAGTTCACGCCCCGACCGAATCTGAAGTTCACTGTCGATGCCGTCCACGTGAAGGGCGAGCACTACATGAACGTGCGCGACGTCAACGCCCTCGTGCCCAACGACGTGGCCAACAGCGGCGCGGGCGCGGCCAACTACGGCGCGGCTGACGGCCCAGCCAATCCCTATCTCCGCCGCGTGGATAAGCGCTACTCCAGCGTCATCCGGTACGACGGTAGCGGCGAGAGCAAGCACACCGCCGTGGCTCTGGGCACTGCATGGCAGGTGCAGGACCGTCTCGCCCTGAGCCTGAGCTACACCTGGAGCAAGACCGAGGACAACCTCATCGACTGGGTGACGGACTTCAGCCCCGTGAACACCTTCGATCCCAAGGCCGAAATGGGCACCTCCAATCAGGATCAGCGCCACCGGGTCCTCGTGAGCGCCGTGTTCAACACCAAGGGCTTCAACAGCGCCTGGACCAAGGATTGGATCATCTCGCTGCTGGGCCGTTTCGCCTCCGGTCGTCCCTACAGCAACATCACCGGTGTCGATAACGACTACGGCCTCCGCCTCTCCAACCCCTCGAGCCTGACCTCCGCCCGCTTCTATGGCAACGGCGATGGTGGCGCGGCGCCGACGGAGCGCGTGAACAACGCCGCCCGCAACAGCGAGAACCTCCCCTTCACGCAGAATGTGGATTTCCGCCTCTCCCGCACCTTCCGCTTCCAGAAGAAGCTCGGCCTCGAAGTCATCATGGACGTCTTCAACGTCTTCAATCACTACAACGTGAGCCAGGTGCAGAACGTCCAGAACGCCTCCGGCTACGGCGATCCCGTCGTCCAGAGCAATGTGGATTTCAATCGCCAGATCCAGCTGGGTGCCCGTTTCACCTGGTAAACAAAGCCTTTTGTTGAAAAGCGCCCGGGAGACCGGGCGCTTTTTCGTGAGGGCGGACCGGAACGCCTCGGGTCGGTAGACTGGAAGCTTCGGAGGCCGGGCATGAAGCTGGTGACTTTCCTAAAGGGAACCGAGGAGCGCATCGGGTGTGTGCTGAAGGATGGCGCCATCCTGGATTTCCACGCCGCGGATCAGCGCCTGGCCGTCGACATGCTCACCCTCATCCGCCGACAGGTTGAGCTGATGCCCCTGGCCCGCAAAGCGGAGACCGAAGCTCCTGCCGCCGCCCGTCTCGATGCGGCTTCGGTGAAGCTCCTCGCGCCTGTGCCCCGCCCCGTGTCCATGCGCGACGGCTACGCCTTCCGCCAGCACGTCATGACCGCGCGGCGAAACCGTGGCCTGGAGATGATTCCCGAATTCGATCTCTTCCCCGTGGCCTACTTCACCAACCACCAGGCCGTGACCGGACCTGGCGTGCTGGAAGTGCAGACCCACCATCTCAACCGCCTGGACTACGAGCTCGAAATCGCCATCGTCACGGGCCGCGCGGTGAGGAACTGCACCCTTCAGGAGGCCGACGACGCCATCTTCGGCTACATGATCATGAACGATTGGAGCGCCCGCTATCTCCAGATGGAGGAGATGAAGCTCTCTCTCGGCCCCTGCAAGGGCAAGGATTTCGCGACCTCGCTGGGCCCCTGGCTCGTCACGAAGGACGAGCTGTCCCTTGAGAAAACACCCCAAGGCGAGGTGCTCAACGCCCGCATGACCGCCGCCGTCAACGGCCGCACCCTTAGCGAAGGCGACGCTAACACCATGAATTGGACCTTCGCGCAAATCCTCCAGCGCACGGCCTACGGTATTCAAGTGAACCCCGGCGAAGTGATCGGCAGCGGCACCGTGGGTACGGGCTGTCTGCTGGAACTCAACGGCTCCAAGGTGGTGGAGAACCTCTGGCTGAAGGAAGGCGACGAAGTCGTGATGGATGTCGCGGGACTCGGCCGCTTAGCCCACCGCATTGTCAAAGTGGAGGGCCCCGAGCTTCCCGCCGAGCTCGTCTCCATGGGCCCCCGCCTGATGGATCACGCGGGCAAATTGGCGTGATGCGCCGCGCACTCCTTTTCCCTGCCATCCTTCTTCTCGCCTGCCAATCTCAAAGGACTCCCATGAGCCAGCTCCAGATTGAAGATCTCCACGTCGGCGACGGCGCCGAAGCCAAGACCGGCCAGCTCGTCACCGTGCACTACACCGGCTGGCTCACCAACGGCACCAAGTTCGATTCCTCAGTGGACCGCCGCCAGCCCTTCGCCTTCCCTCTTGGTGCGGGTCAGGTGATCCAAGGCTGGGACCAGGGCGTCGCGGGCATGAAGGTGGGCGGCAAGCGCAAGCTCACCATTCCTCCTCACCTTGGTTACGGCGACCGCGGCGCCGGTGGCGTAATCCCGCCCGCCGCCACCCTCGTCTTCGAAGTCGAACTCCTCTCCGTCAAGTAGGTCTCCATGCGCACGCCAGCTCTCCTCCTCGCCTCTGCCGCCCTCGTGTTCGCGGTCCCTGCTCAGAAGAAGCCTGCCGCCAAAGCCGCGCCTAAGCTCCAGATCAAGGATCTGAAGGTGGGCAAGGGCGCCGAAGCCAAGCCCGGAATGCAGGTCACCGTGCACTACACGGGCACCCTCACCAACGGGAAGAAATTCGATTCCTCCCTCGATCGCAATGAGCCCTTCACCTTCCGTCTGGGCGCTGGCCAGGTGATCAAAGGTTGGGATGAAGGCGTGAAGGGCATGAAGGTGGGCGGAAAGCGCAAGCTCGTCATCCCGCCCCAGATGGCCTACGGAGAGCAGAGCCCCGGCCCCGAAATCCCCGCCAACTCCACCCTCGTGTTTCAAGTCGAACTGCTTGGCGTGAAGTAAGAGGCCCTTCGCCCCACCCGCGCTGTTCAAGCCCAGGCGGCAGAGCTAGCATGGCCGGACCTCCGGAGTGCCCCATGCGTATGAGCCCTGCCGCCTTTCTTCTGCCCTTGGCTGCCCTGTACTCGCCACTTGCTGCGCAGAGCAAGATGGACGCAGTGGTCACGCGGGCCATGAAGGAATTCCATGTGCCCGGCGTCGCCGTTGCCCTCGTGAAGGACGGCAAGGTCGTGACGAAGGGGTACGGGGTGCGCAAACTCGGCGATGCCGCGCCGATCACGCCGCACACACGGTTCGGCATCGCCTCGAATTCCAAGGTCTTCACCGCCGCGGCTCTCGCCATGCTCGTGGATGAGGGCAAGCTGGCCTGGGATGATCGCGTCGTGGATCGCCTCCCGGGCTTCCAGATGAGCGATGCCTACGTCACGCGGGAGATGCGCATCCGCGATCTGCTTTGCCACCGCAGCGGCCTCGCCCTCGGCGCAGGGGATCTCATGTTCTGGCCCGCCACGAACCTCAGCGCAGAGGACATCCTCTATCGTTTGCGCTTCGTGCCTCTCGCCACCAGCTTTCGCAACAACTACGCCTACGACAACATCCTCTACAACGTCGCCGGCGCAGTCCTCAAACAGGTGGGTGGCCACTCCTGGGCCGACACCATGCATGAACGATTCTTCCAGCCCCTGGGAATGAAGGACAGCCTGACGAGCGTCGTGGACCTGAAGCCAGACGACGACGTGGTGGCGCCCCACGCCATGAGCGACGGCAAGCTCGTGCCTCTGGCCCATCAGCCCCTCGATAACAATGCGCCCGCCGGGGCCATCGTCTCCTCCGCGGACGACCTCGCGAAGTGGGCGCAGGTGTTGCTGAACGAAGGCGATCTCGGTGGCGGAAAGCGGCTGTTCAGCGCCGCCCAGGCGCGCACCCTCCAGCGTCCCCTCACGATCCTCGGCACGGGCGTGAAAGAGGGCCCCCTGAAGGAGGCCACGCCCACCCTCGCTGCCTACGCCATGGGACTGGAGGTGCAGGATTACCGGGGCCACAAGATGGTGTGGCACACGGGCGGCTTGGCGGGCATGGTGTCCCGCGTCACCCTCCTCCCTGAAGAGAAGGCCGCCGTCATTGTCCTCACCAACGCCGAATCCGGAGAGGCCTTCCAAGCCATCACCAACACGCTGCTCGACGAGGTGTTGGGCGCCCCTGCCAAGGATTGGGTCGCGGCCTACTCCGAGACCCTCGCCAAACAGAAGGCCAGGGTAGAAGAGGCTGTGAAGCAGGGCAGTGCCAAGCGGGACACCACTTCCAAGCCTTCCCTTCCCCTCGCGTCCTATGCGGGGCGCTATCGCGATCCCTGGTACGGGGATGTCTTTCTCGAAATGAAGGAGGACCGCCTCCACATCCGCTTCTCCCACAGCCCCGCCCTCACCGCGCCCCTGGAGCATTGGCAGCACGACACCTTCGTCGCCCGTTGGCCGGATCGCAGCATGGATGCCGATGCCTTCGTCACCTTCTCGCTGAACCCCGACGGCAGCATCAACCGCATCGCCATGCGGCCGGTCTCGCCTTCCACGGATTTCAGCTACGACTTCCAGCACCTCGCCCTGACGCCCGTGGCCACGAGCGCTCCCGCCTTCTGAAGCGCCTACACTAGGGGCATGGCTTTCAAGACCGTCCTCGCCTCCGACCTAAATCCCATCCAGACCAACGCCTGGCTCTGCGCCGGCGTGGCGCCGCGGCCCATCGCCTTTGCGTCCACGGTGAACGAGGCGGGCGTGCGAAACCTCGCGCCCTTCAGTTTCTTCAACGCCTTCGGAAGCAACCCGCCCATGGTGGCCTTCGCTCCCAACCGCCGCGGCCGCGACGGCACGGTGAAGCACACCTACTTGAACGCCACAGCAACGAAGGAGTTCGTCATCGCCACCGTGAGCCACGCCATGGTGCAGCAAATGAACGTCGCCTCCGCCGAGTACGGCGATGGCGTGGACGAGTTCGTTAAATCGGGTTTCACACCCCTGCCCGCGCGCTTCGTAAAGCCTGCGCTGGTGGGCGAAAGCCCCTTCCAGATGGAGTGCCGCCTGCACCGGGAAGTGGAACTCGGAACGGGACCGGGCTCAGGCCTCATGCTCATCGGCGAGGTGCTCTGCTTCCACGTCAACGAAGCGCTCATGAAGGGCGAACTGCCCGATCCCACGCGCCTCGATCAGGTGGGCCGCAATGGCGGCGCCTTCTACACCCGCGCCTTTGGCGAATCCCTCTTTGAAATCGCCAAGCCGGCGGGCCAGCCCATCGGGTGGGACGCATTGCCCGAGGTGCTGAAGCAGAGTCACGTGCTCACCGCCAACGATCTCGGACGTTTGGCGAACAGCGCGGAGCTGCCCGATCTCTCGACCGCATCCGCGAAGACCGGTGACCCCGCCGGCGCTACCCAACTGGAAGAGGCCATCCATCTCGCCCTGCGCCGCGAGGATCTTGCTGAGGCCTGGCGGCTGGTGGGCGTGCGTCTGCGCTAAACCGATGCGCCGCGTCGGTCTAGCGCACGGCAATGGCCCTTCCAAAGCCGACCTTACGATCGGACTTGTGAACTTATCCCCCCTTCCTATGCAACCGATGCTCCCTGTTGGATGACTAAGGCCTGGAAGGTCCCGCTCTCTCCGGAGGCGCACCGCGCCTTGGCGTTGGCGTGGTTCGGGGCATATCCCCTCCTGCTCGTCGCGCTTTGGGAGCTGACCCGACACTCAGAGACCATGCGGCTGGGGAGCTTCTTTCTGGCTGCAGGCAGTCTCATCTGCTGCGGGTTGTTCTACCTCCGCAGCCGGCAGGAGGCCTTGCCGCGCCCCTGGCAGCGCTACGCCCTCGCCCAGCTGCTCTACCTTGCGGCTGCAGGCCTGCTCAGCCGTATCGGGGGGAACGCACTTCATTTCTCTGGCTTGCCGCTGCTTTATCTGGGGCTGAGCTCCGCCGCGCTCGTGCTGACTTGCCTCGCCATCCTGGAATGGCCGGGGCCCTCCCCGAGCCACGAGGACCGCCTCATCCGCGTGGTGGATAGCGCGCTCACAGCCTGCTCCGTCTTTTTGCTGTTGTGGATGGCAGGGCTCGACGAGCACGTCCGCCTCCACGGCGGGCTCACCTGGTCGCTGAGCTTCAGCATCCGGAACGCGCTTGTCCTCGGAACCCTTGTCTACATTGGTTCCGCCCACCGCGAATTGATCTGGGGGCCCATGGGATGGCTGCTACTCGGCAGCCTCAACGCCGCCTTCGCACTGCTGTGCTGGGGCCGCGCGGGTTCGGCCTGGGCCCAGACGCCCCCGCCACTCGCCACAACCGCGGCAGCGATTACGCCTCTTCTGACCGGCTTTGCGGCGCTTGCGCCCAATGGATCCCCGAGCACCGCCTCCGAACGTCAGGGCCTCAGCCTGCTCGCGCGGATGCTTCCTTTTCTTCCCTACCTCATCGCCCTGGCTTCGCTGGTGTACTCCAGCCGGAGCCAACGCATGGAGCCGGTGACCTTTTGGATTTTTGTCGTCTGTTCTGTGTTGCTGCTGGTGCGACAGATGCTCTCCATCCGCGACATGCGCCAATGGGCGCAGCAGCTGGAAAGCAAGGTGGCCGAGCGCACGAAGGCGCTGGAAGAGAGCCAGTCGCTCGTGCTCCGCATCGAGCGCATGAACACGGTCTCCAGCTTGGGTGCAGGCCTCGCCCACGATCTGAAGAACCTGCTCGGCATCGTGAAAAACTACGCCGAGCTCATGCGCATGGACATCGAGCAGGGTGTTCAGCCGCAGATCGAGGATATCGACAGCATCATCCAAGCCTCCCGCCAGAGCAGCGAGCTGACGAACGAGCTCATGGCCCTTGGGCGCAGCGATGATGCACCGCTCGAACCGCTCGATCTTGGACCGCGCATCCGCCAGCTGGCCATCCTACTTCGTACCGCCATTCCCTTACGCATCCAGTTCGAGGTGCAGGTCGCGGATGCTCCCTTGATCGTACGGGCCTCCCCCAGGCACATTGACCAAACACTGGTGAACCTGGTGCTCAATGCCCGCGACGCGCTGCCTGGAAAAGGCTGGATCCGCATCGACGCTCGCCTCATCGAGACCGGCATCCGCATCCAAGTACAGGACAACGGCCAGGGCATGCCGCCGGAGGTGAGGGACCATCTCTTCGAGCCCTTCTTCACGACCAAGGAGCCTGGCAAAGGCACGGGCCTGGGCCTCGCCTCGGTCCGCTCCGTCATGACGGAGCTCCAAGGCCACATCCATGTGGAGAGTGTGCCCGGCGAGGGCACCACCTTCACCATGGATCTCCCCGCCGCCAAGATCGCTTGAATTAGGCGGGCTTCACCGCCGGAATGAAGAGCGCGTTTAAAAAGGCGGTGATCTCGCCCGCATCCAACGGCCCGCGCCGCCGAGCCTGCAGCACCACCTCGATGGCAGAGGCCACCATGCACCAGGCCATCCACTCCGTCGAAAAAGCGCGCAGCATTCCGTTGGCTTGGCCCTTCTTCAGCTGCAATTGGATGTCCTCCACCAGGTGACGGAAGGAGCTCGAGCCTTCGATGTGAGCGCGGAAGCGGCCGAGGTTCCGCTCGATGAGCGGGATGGCGCCCGGGTGCTCCGAAAGCACTTCGAGGTACGCGCGAAATCCTCCCCCGACAAGGGCCTCTTCCGTTTGGGCGCCCGATTGTGCTTTGGCCACACGCGCTCGAATCTCCACCAAGAGCGGCTCGACCACCGCATCGAAGACGGCTTCCTTGCTCGTGAAATGGTTGTAAAAAGAGCCCTGAGCGAGGCCGCTCGCCTTCACGATGTCGCGCACCGAGGCCGCCTCCAACCCCAATGTGGTGAACACCTCGATGCCCGCGCGGAGAATGCGGTCGCGGGTGGCCTGTTTAGTCTCGGCATGAGTCGGCATGGTGGGGCCCTTGACGAGTGTTACTGAGAAGCCTATCTTTTTCTGACACATTTGTCATTATTTTAGGATCCCTATGCACCATGTACGATTTGGCCTGATGACCTTGCTCATGCTGGTGTCCATCTTCCGATTCTCCCAGGGTGGGCCTTGGATGTGGATGCCCCTCACCATCAGCGGCGGAATCGTCGTATTGCTGGACGTCATCGGCCCCAAGGAGACGAGCACCTTCGAATCCCCCCGGCCCTGGGCGCTCAACGGATGGCTCTACCTCACCCTGCCCCTGCTCTTCTGCCTGCATGGGCTGCTGTGGTGGATGGCGGGATCCGGCGACCCCCTTCACCTGGCCGCCGCGGTGCAGCGCCTGACGGGCCACGATCTGCTGGCCGCCCGCGCGGCCACCAAGCCCCTCCACTGGTTGGGCGCCCTGCTCGGCTGCGGCCTCATCACCGCGTCCGCAGGCACCAACGTGGCCCATGAACTGACCCATCGCACTCGGGAGCCCCTCGCAGGCCTGTGGGGGCGCTGGATGCTCGCCCTCTCCTTCGATACGAGCTTTTCCATCGA